>Ga0224507_10000033_pt1 | contig 51417 bp, 57 predicted proteins | sample SF_Jan12_sed_USG_3_FD_170159 | JGI IMG/M metagenome (GOLD analysis project Ga0224507, IMG submission 170159) | Sediment microbial communities from San Francisco Bay, California, United States - SF_Jan12_sed_USGS_13 | ecosystem: Environmental > Aquatic > Marine > Sediment | place: USA... | reverse complement strand
TCTTTTTGAAAGAGTTCAGATCGTCTTTAATAGATGTTACAAATTTATCATAATCTGCATCTAATTCCTTTTTTGAATTTTCAAGTAATTTTTTAATTTCTTCTTTTCCCATTATTTTCCACTTTCCATCTTTTCTTTCACTTTTTTTAACTTTGCGAATTCTTCTCTTTCTCTTTCCTCAAGAGTAGAGAGAATAAATCGAATATTTTCTTTGTATTGAGGAATAATAACATTTTCAAGAGCATTTAACAATTTTTGAGTCTTTTCTAATGCTTTTGCAAGACTAAAAATGGAATTTTCATATTCTGCAGCTTTACAAATTTTTGGCATTAATTCCTTGATTTGTTTGGCAGCTCTATCAATTGAAGAGTTGGTATCGGCAAATCCATAAGGCATTGATTTTGTATCTTTTTCAGTAACTGTAAGTGCAGGAATTTTTACATCAACGACTCTTCTAACATGAAGTTCCACTTCCATTACCGGCGGAGTTGATTCTGCAACAGAATCAACAGTATTAGTACCTAATGCTAGATATGCTTCGTTAACTGATTTGTAAATATCTTGTAACGGTTCCCAAATTCCACCTCTTGCTTTAGATGCTTCTTGAATCATTTCTTCAATATTTTTTAAGAGAACTTTACGTTTGTCATCTAAAATTTGCTGAACCATAACAGCAACTTGTGTTGATTTTTTATATTTGAAAAGTTCAATTTTTGTTGCTGCAACGTTTTGTCCAAATGACATTCAGTTACTCTTCCTTGTAATATTGCTCTACGTATTTATCTTTGATTTTAGTAATCTCATTCTTTGGTAATTTTGATACAATCTTCCACATAAGGGCAAGTGTCTCTTCAATTGTTCTGTTTTCATCAGTTGCTTGTGTAAGGAATTCTTTTTCAAAAGTATCACCAACATCCATGTATTTGAGGTCAATTTCAGTAAGTCCTGCTTTACCTACAATTCCTGCAAGTGCTCTTACTTCTTGTGCTCTAGAATATGCATCATATACTTGGTTAGCAACTTCACTATGATCTTCTCTAGTACTCCCTTCACCAATTCCGTCTTTCATTAGTCTACTAAGACTCATCAAAATATTGATTGGAGGATAAACTCCTTGTCTGAACAAATCTCTACCGACTACTATTTGTCCCTCAGTAATGTAACCAGTAAGGTCAGGTATTGGGTGAGTAATATCATCAGATGGCATTGATAAAATTGGAACTTGTGTAACACTTCCTTTTTTGCCATTAAGTTTTCCTGCTCTTTCATAAAGTGTTGAAAGGTCAGTGTAAAGATAACCAGGGTATCCTTTTCTTCCAGGAACCTCTTCTCTTGCTGCACTAATCTCTCTTAGTGCCTCTGCATAGTTTGTCATATCAGTAATTACAACTAGAACATGCATTCCTAATTCAAATGCTAAATATTCAGCAACAGTTAATGCTACACGAGGTGTAATAATTCTCTCAATTGCAGGATCATCTGCTGTATTTAGGAATAGAACACTTCTCTTTAGTGCACCGGATTCTTCAAGACTTCGTCTAAAATATTCTGCTTCACTGTATTGCACACCAATTGCTGCAAAAACTACGGCAAAGTCATCACTTGTACCAACAACACTTGCTTGTCTTGCGATTTGTGCTGCCAAAAGATTGTGAGACATACCAGAACCTGAAAAGATTGGAAGTTTTTGTCCTCTAACTAGAGTCATCAATCCATCAATTACAGATACACCGGTTTGAATGAAATCCTTTGGATATTCACGTTGTTCTGGATTCATTGGTTCACCATTAATGTCAATAAATTTATCAGCAATTGGATCTGGTAGCCCATCTTTTGGTCTGCCTAATCCATCAAATACTCTACCTAGTACCTCTTTGGATACCGGCATTTCCATTACTTTACCTACAAATTTTGCATTAGTTCCAGATATTGATAATCCAGTTGTTCCCTCAAAGACTTGGACAATTGCTTTACCGTTTCCTACTTCGAGAACTTTACCCAATCTTCTTTCACCGTCAGTAGTTTCAATTTCAACTAATTCATCAAATGCGGCATTTTCAACATCATCTACAACAACTAGCGGACCTTTGATTTCTGCAATCTTACTGTATTGAACTCCACCTTCTGTTGTCAATTTGAAACTTTAACTCCTGTAATTGATTTGAATTGGTCTTGCATGTCTTTATCTAATTGATCAAGTTTTGGCATCTCATCATCTTTGATATCCATTCTTGCTTTGAGTAAACTACTAACTACAGATAATCCACGTATGTCAGCTAATGATGAGCCTTCTTTGAGTGCTTGTTGTCCTTTCTTGTAAAAGTCAACTAATAATTTCATTAATTTGAATTGTTTTTCTGGACTACAATAAGTATCAACGTCATCAAATGAGTTTTGTTGTAACAAAGCAATCTTTACCATTCTTGCAACTTCAAGAATTAATTTTTCTTCATCAGGTAATGCTTCAGGACCTAAGAGTCTGACAATTTCTTTTAGTGTGTCTTCTCTTTGTAAAATACCATAAGTTTCACTTCTAATGTTAAACCAATCTTCACTAATGTTTTCACTCCACCATTTTGCAATATCTGCAAGATAGCCAGAATAGCTGTTCATCCAGTTGATTGATGGATAATGTCTAGAGTATGCAAGTTTTGCATCCAAAGCCCAGAAAGTTTTGATAAATCTCATTGTGTGAGTTGTAACCGGTTCTGTAAAGTCACCACCAGATGGCGATACAGCGCCAATCAAAGTTACTGAACCGTCACGGTCTGGACTACCAGTTGCTTTTACACGACCTGCTCTTTCATAAAATTCTGCTAATCTTGATGCAAGATATGATGGATAGCCTTCTTCGGCTGGCATCTCCTCTAATCTACCACTCATTTCTCTGAGTGCTTCGGCCCATCTACTTGTTGAATCTGCTACAAGTACAACATCTTTACCCATATCTCTATAATATTCTGCAATTGTTACACCAGTATAGATACTTGCTTCTCTTGCTGCTACTGGCATATTACTGGTATTTGCAACAAGGACAGTTCTATCCATGAGGGGTTTTCCACTACGCGGATCTTTAAGATGTGGGAATTCAACTAATACTTCAGTCATCTCATTACCTCTTTCACCACAACCAATGTAGACTACAACTTGGGAATCTGCCCATTTCGCAATTTGGTGCAATGTAACAGTTTTTCCTGTTCCAAATGCTCCAGGAATTGAGCCAGTTCCACCTTTTGCAATTGGGAAGAATGTATCAATTACACGTTGACCAGTGAGTAATGGAACGGTAGGATCATATCTCTTGTTGTAAGGACGTGGCTTTCGTACAGGCCATCTGTGATACATTTTGAGTGGAATGGATTGTCCATCTTTCTCAGTAGTAGCTAATACAGTTTCTAAATCATAATCTCCTTCGGATACAAGGTTTGAAAGTTTTCCGCCAGCATGATCTGGGGGAACCATAATAGAGTGTTCAATAAGATCAGTTTCTTGAACAGAACCAATAATATTTCCTGCAACAACCTCATCTCCATTACTTGCAGTTGGAATAAAGTGGTATTTTTTTGTCATGTCAACTGGAGTAGTCGTAATTCCTCTACCAATGAACGAACCTGAAGCTTTTGATAGTTCTCTTAATGGTCTTTGAATTCCATCATAAAGTTGTCCGATAATTCCTGGGCCTAATAATACACTGAGAGGATTTCCAGTACCAACAACAGGTTCACCTGGTTTTAAACCACTTGTTGACTCGTAAACTTGAATAAATGCTACATCTCCTGTTAAACGAATTACTTCGCCTACCAATTTTGAATTACCAACAGTTACAGTCTCATACATTTTTGCATCAGACATACCGTCTGCTCTTACAGCTGGGCCACTTACCCAAACAATTCTACCTTGAGCTGCCATCTAATTTCCTACTCCGAATTTTGATGCAATGTCCTTCCTTATTAAAGGCTTCAGACGTTCAATTCTAGCATCAATTGTATTATCAAATGTCATTGCACCGTCTTTTGATTTAACTGTAATTCCACCAAGACAATCAATTGTATCAGAGGATAATTCAGCTCCTGAAAATTGAGATAGTGCTGATTGTACCACATCTTTATCTTTAGCATTTGTAAAAACCGTAATCTCAGATGTACCTAAAATTTGAGTTGATTCGTCTAATAAAGTCTTAATCAAATTTAAATAATCATCACTTCTGTCAGCATTTGCAATTTGATCTAGTGCTTTTGTAAAAACCTTATCGACTGCCTCTTCTAATATCATAAGTTGTTTATTTCTAGCCTCAATGTCTGAACTTCCAATGATCTGTTTTTCGATCTTATCAGCCTCTTTTTTGCCATCTGAGATAATTTTATCATATTCACTTTCTAATTTTGGTATGGAATCTTCTAGTTTTTGCTGAGATTCATCAAGTGCTGATTTAATGTTAGAAAGAATATCTTTTTCGGTATTGTTAAGAATTTTGTCAATCGTAGTTTCTAATGCCGAATTAGATGCCAATGGATGCCGTTGACCCATAATGGATTTTAATGTTTGGGAAGGAAGCAATCAGAAAGATATTAAACTCAATAAAAATATCCAAAATTTGTCTTGGGAACAGCCGATCTAAAACTAGGAACCGTCATTTTACCAAGAAGTGAGTCTCCAAAAGCGATTTCGAGATTGACAGAGTTTGAGTGGTATCACAAAATTGATTCTGCTAGTGACTTGGTAACTCCTGAAATTGATGATCTTCTCCTAAAGGCTCAACAAACTTACCAATCAATTGATGATGTTATCAAAGGAATGGGGATTCCTCTTACTGTAGGAATTATGGAGATTTTGTTCAAGGGTACTGTTATCAAGAAAAAAGATTATGAGATCAATGAAATCGAAGAAATGGTAGAGAAGTTAAGCAAAGAGGCTCCTTCCATTATTGATAAACCGGCAAAATTGTTAGAAGATGCAGCAAACACTAGACTTTCAATTGAGGAATACAAATCACTCAAAGATACTTTAGAAGTAATCAGAAAGATGAAGATGGATCTTTCAGGATTTGGTTTAATGAAATATTTTTTCATAAATTTGTTTGTCATAAATTCTGCTGATTTTGATGAGATTAGTCGCTCACTTGAGGGAATTACAATTTACAAATATGATTTGGAAAGCAAAGAAAAATCTGCCATTTTGGTAATTTCAGGTACTGAAGATTCAGAGAAAGTTCTAAAGGTTTTAAGAAGTTTCAATTCCAATACTTTTAAAATCCCAGAAGGTTTCCCACAGATTCCTAGTGAAGCATACGAACTGGCAGAATCAAAGATTAAGGAATTAACTGCAAAGCAAGTATCAATTAAAAAAGAATTGGCGGGATTAACAAAAAAAGTAAGACGTGATATTCTATCTCTACATGAAAAAGCATTAGTTGCAAAAGATGTACTTGAGACCTTGAGAAAACCAGGTGGAACAAAACACTTTGCAGTAATTCAGGGGTTTATTCCAGAGAAAATGGAAGCAAAATTCACAGAGTCAACAAAACAATGGATGTCAGTTGTAGAAGACATTACAGATCCTAAACTAAGAGAAGAAATCCCCACGTTATTTGATAATAAAAAATTCGTTAAAACTTTTGAAGTAATTACAAAAAGCCAAGGCATTCCAAAGGCAGGGGAGCCCGATCCAACTCCAATGATTGCTTTAATGTGGCCAATTTTCTATGGACTGATGTTTGCAGATATGGGTCACGGATTGTTACTTATGGGACTTGGGTTATTATTCAAGTTTAAAGGACAAGGGGAACTTTCAAGATGGGGAATGCTCATTGCAATCTCTGGTGCTTCGGCAGCTATTGCAGGTGTTGGAGCGGGAGAAGCGTTTGGATATCACCTTGATCATATGGGTCCGTTTGAAGGATTGCTAGAAGAAGGCGGAGCATTGCATTCTATAAGTTGGATAGTTGGTATTCTCAGTGTTGCTGAATTAACATTTGAACAAGTAATCAATATTCTCAAAGTTTCATTGTTCATTGGAATTGTTCATTTAGTTTGGGCAATGACTTTGCGAGTTGTCAGGTTATTGAAAGAAGGGCACAAATTAGTAGTATTTACCGAAGCAATTCCAAACATTACACTCTATGGTGGAATTGTAGTTATTATGATGTGTGCAATTGGTTCACAGTACGATGTAATGAATATGTATTCCAGAGTACACACAGAAGCAGTTCCCTGGGTAACAATGTTCCTTGGGGATTGGGCACAAGTTTGGATTGTCACAAGAATTGCAGTAGTCATTGTTATCGCATCAATGGTAATTATGATGGTTGGAGGTGTAATGCATGCAAAGAAACATCCTGAAGATGGGGCAGATCCTGCAAGTGTAATCATGGAAGTATTGTTGGGGAAAACGGTTGAAAGTTTAGCTCATACAATCAGTTACGCGCGACTTGGAATTATGCTATTAGTACATGCAGCTTTGCTGTTGACAGTGAACAATGCATTTTCATCTTTAGGTGGTGCTGAATCAGGCGGAGCTATGGCAATGATTATCGGAGGTAACTTAGGAATTATGATGATTGAAGGGTTAATTGTATATATTCAGTCTCTCAGATTGCACTTGTATGAGTTCTTTACAAAATGGTATGTTGGTGGCGCACAACCATTTAGACAAATTAGACCAGAACTGATTTACAATCAATTTATCTGGAAAAGAAAATAAAAAAATTTCAAAGTAAAATATACAAGGTTCAATGATTAGATAAATTTACAGAAATTAGATTTTTTATTACATTTGTGATTGTTTTTCAATATTCATCATAGATTGTTCCAGTTAAGAAAGAGGGTAAATTTTTGTATTATGTCATCGTCTTAGATTTTTTGACATGTATTTTCTGTATCAATTTTCTCGAGATTCTTGAGTAAAAATTCCAACATTGTTAAGTCACAATTCACTTTAGAATCAATATTTCAAAATTCTTTATCGATAGTATATTATGTTTAGTATTAATTTTTAAGAGTAATCAAAAAATATTTGAATTATTTTTAGAAAATTATTTTTCTACAGGTAATTCAAGTTTGTTTCCCCATTCCCCCCAAGAGCCAAGATATACTCGAATATTTTTGAATCCTAGTTTTTTTAAAACCAGAAAGGAATTAGCAGCCCTATAGGCTCCCTGACAATAAGTGACAATTTCAGAATCTTTTGGATAATCATACATTTTGGATAATTGCTCATCGTTTTTGAAAGTTCCATCTTCATTGATATTTTGATTCCAATCAATATTGATTGCGTTTGGGATATGACCAGGTTGAGCAGCACGAATTATACTTCCGTCAAATTCTCCAGTTGAGCGGACATCAAGAATTGTGATTTTATCAAGATTGTCTTTAATGTACTCAAATCCAGAAATTATTTGCGGGTTAATTTTTCCTGTAAACTTTGACGGTATGAAACTGTTGTGTTTTGTTTCAAGTGGGAGATTTTCTTTTTTCCATTTTGTTATCCCGCCATCTAGCATAGATGTATTTTCATGAGAAAAATACATCAGCATCCAAACACCTCTTGCCGCAAGCATTCCAGAAACAGCATCATAAAAGATGACTTTTTTTTCTGACGTTACCCCAAGAAATGAAAGAAGCCTTTTGGTTTGATCATTGAAGTTTTCTATTCCTTGTTTTGTTGTGTCAATCCAATGAAATGCAAACAAATCCAAATGAACAGATCTTGGAATATGACCTTCAGAATATTCCTTGAAAGAACGAGTGTCAGCTATAATGATATCAGGATCATCAAGAATCGAATTAAGATCAGCTGTTGAAATCAACATAATTTGTATAAAATAAACAAATCTAAATTGATTTGGGCCATATAATAAAAAGGGTTCCTTATTCGTTTATGGTGTTCTTTCTGTGTTGTGCCAAATCAAGACCCAGATTATTTTTCCTTTGGAGTTACTCGGATTCTGCCAACCAGTACAGCGTTCATTACTATTAGAATTACAATAGTAACATCAAAACCATGCCTATTGATGTTACATAATCCATGATATGCGGATTTACTGTTTTATTCATTCTGGCGTCTCCAGCCCATGTTACAATATCATCACGATATTCATGTTGGGACTAATCAGCTGCCGGTCAAAATTGCACCTGTAAGATCATGTAAATAGTAATACGGCATTATAAAAAAGTCAGGTTAATTCCAATCACGGTCATAATTTATTGAGATAATATTTTCGGCAAGATATCAGATTTTCTTCAAATCAAAAAAAAGTAAAATCAGAATATCACATCACAATGCTGATGAGTCTGTCTTTTTACTGGCAATATTAACTACTTGATCAACATCGGTAACAATTATTATTCCATCACCGCTCTTTCCAGTATAAGCAGCTTGAGATATTGCTGAAACAACATTTGAAACTTCAGAGTCATCCACAACAGCCATGATAGAATCCATCATATTATATTCAGCTCTAATCTGTGCTGTTCCTCGTCCGCTTCGAAGCATAGGTCGTTCTCCGGATCCTTGACCTTTGATACTTGTCACAGTTACGCCTTTTGCTCCTGCAGATCTAATTGCATTAACCACCTGAGAGAGTTTGTCACTCTTTACTATGGTTTCAAGTCTTTTCATGTTTCTGTTAACATCAAGTTGTTAAAAAAGATATAGTGAAGACAAGTAATGCAGAGAATTATTTTGTGTAATAATTTGAGTTCTTAAATTACATGATAGCGGAGATAAAAAAATTTGAAAGCATAAATTAATTTTTCAACATCAATTCAAAATTTCATACTAACATATGCCAACTCTATTTTTTAATACTTCGAGAGGTGAAATTTGTATTTTAATTTAATTTATTCATTGACGTAAGCACGCTCGCCATGTTGGGCCAAGTCCAATCCTATATCTTCTTCTCTAGGTGTAACTCGTATACCACCTGGCCATACCAGATCCATGACTTTAAGAATACCAAAAGTAACTGCCAGAGTGTAGCCAACAGTGATGGCGGCGCCAATTATTTGAATACTTTGCTGCTCCATACCCTCTGCGGTTCCAGTCCAAGCACCAATACCATCTCCAGTATCCCAAATGTGTGGACTTGCAAGTGTACCAACAAGAATGGTACCTGTTAAACCACCCATTCCATGAACTCCCCATACATCTAATGCATCATCCCATTTCTTGGCATTCTTGTAAGCAACTGCTCCATAACATACAGCACCAGCGGCAATTCCAATAATCAATGCACCCATTGGACCTACCCAACCAGAGGCAGGAGTAATAGTTCCTAATCCTGCAATAGTTCCAGTAGCAGCACCAATAATACTTGGTTTTCCAGTGTGAGCCCAACTAAGTAATACCCAAGTCACTGTAGCCGTTCCAGCAGCAATGTTGGTAGCCATCCAAGTACTAACAGATATACCATCAACCATAACTTCACTTCCAGGATTAAATCCAAACCAACCAAACCACAAAATGCCAGCACCGATTACAACCATTGGAATGTTGTGTGGCTCCATTGGTAATTTTCCAAGTCCCATTCTTCTTCCCAAAACAAGTGCTGCAGCCAATGCCGCAAATCCTGCAGTAATATGTACAACAGCACCTCCAGCAAAGTCAAGTACAAAGCTAGGTGAGAGTGACGGATCTAAGTCTAATGTACCATCTGCCATAAATCCACCTCCCCATATCCAATGTGCAACAGGATAATACACAAATGTGGACCAAACTATGACAAATATTAAAACTGCACTAAACTTCATTCTATCAACGACAGCACCTATAATCAGAATAGGAGTAATAATTGCAAATGTACCTTGAAATGCTGCAAAAAGCATATGTGGAATGGTACCAGGCCAATCTTGGCTACACTGATCAGCATCAACCATTTCGTTCATTTGGTATGCTGCAGACCATGTATCTTGACATGAACCTACTGTTCCTAATGGGGCATAATGTGAAACATTGTTAAATCCAACATAATCAAGTGAACCTAAGAACGCATTGCCTGGTTCATAGTTTGGTCCAAATGCCAGAGAATAACCAAACGTTAACCATTGCATAGCAGCAAGACCCATAATAACTAAAACCATACCAAAAACATTAACTGAATTCTTACTTCTAGCAAGACCCCCATAAAATATTCCAACACCAGGACTCATTAAAAGCACTAAAGAAGTAGCAGTTAACATCCATGCTGTATCCCCAGTGTCAATTCTACATGGTAACATGTTACCATCTTCATCAGAGTACCAACATTCATGAGGATTACCAGTATAGATTCCACTGGTTCCTTTTACGTATCCATCCATACCATCAGAAGTAGATTGAGCATAAGCCTGTGTCATTGCAGTAACAGAGGCCACAGATACTAACGTAAACATTACAATAAGAGAAATTTTTTGCTTTTTCACTTTTTTAGGATAAAGTTAAGCTATTTAAAAAGATATATTATTTTAATTTAAAAAATATGTTACTAATGTAAATCAAATTTCTATAGATTAATATTTTGTAGGAAAAAAATATAATAAATAATATTTTGCGGAAAATATCTCTTTTTGACACATTTAAGTTGACAAATCAACTAACAGGTAAAGCAAAAAGACAAAGAAGAATTATTGAAATAATTGGAACCATAAAAACTCCAGAACAACGAACAAAAGTAGAAATTTCAAAAAAGATTAGTATAAAAAACGAACAATCTTGGAAAAATATGTATTCTGGAGTGTATGACGATATAGAAAACATACTACTACCTCAAAAAATAATTGAAGAAGAGGGGCGAATTCCAATCAAAAGAGGGCCACGTTTACTACAGAATAAAGGTACAGGGTACTACAAATTAACCAGAACAGGAACATTGCTGTTATTTTGTATAGAAGATAGCAATGTAGAGATAGATTTTACAAAGTTTACAAATCAACATGATCTAGGAGAAGAATTGAATTTACTATATCAAATTAGTCCTCCTTTGTGTTTTTTGTTATTAGAGAAATATGTGTCCACATGCTGTATGAAAGGAGAAGATATAGTACCAATAACGTTAGAAAACATTAGTAAAATAACCAAATTTACATTAAATTGTAATATAGATTTTATAAAATCAATGTTATTATGTAATAAAGATAACCAAAGAAAAATACTGGAGATTTTGTCGCACATAGATCGCCAAACATTAAAATCAGTTACCTATTGAGATTGATCGAATGGGTGGTTCAAAGAATGTCTATGCTTCCGTTAAAGCATATAGTAAAAGGGGCAAATTGCTGGCAAAGGCTGATTTTCAAACCTTAGCTGAGTCAAGAGATTTAGAAGAATTAATAACTAGAATTAAAAATACAGTTTATGCAGATTCTGTGACAGATGTTCAAAAACCATACACTTCGCAAAATATCGAGTCAGCTCTAAGAAGTAAATTAGCAGATATTCATTATTCTATTGCAAAGACATCAGGAAACTCCGGCGTATTGGATGCGTATTATATGAAATTTATCATATCAAATCTAAAATTAATTCTTAAAGGTAAAGTATTAGGTAAATCTCAAGAGGAGCTTGAAAATCACATAAATCTTCATGCTGAAGAATTAATCAAACAAAGAGACATTGTGATAAAAGCACTAGTTTCAAAAGATCTTGAAGAGGCCGTTGCAAGTTTGAATTCAGTTCAATTTGGAGAAGAGATTGCAAAAGCTGCAGCATTATACAATGAAAAAAAGAATGTACAAATTTTTGATACATATTTTGATAAAATTTTATATCAACACCTTGCTGGTGCGATGAAAAACTATTCTGATAAAGAAGCAACAAAACTAGTTTCAATGGACATTGACTTTTACAATATTTTGAGTGTGATTAGAGGAAAGTTCTGGGGATTACAAGAAGAGCAAATCCAAGATCTAATTATTGGCACTAGTCCACCTGCAAGAGAGTTACTAGGTAGAATGATGGCAGCAGCTACAGTAAGAGATGCATTCAATGAATTATCAAGTACGAAATACAAGGATTTAGTTCCACAAGTAGAAAATGAATTGGATGCTATTGCAGAATTTGAAAGAGCATTTGAGATGGCAATATACAGTTCATCACTTAGGTCATTCACGAAAATGTTTAGTTTTGCAACAATTGTTGGAATTACCAAATTGACTTCGTTTGAAGTTAGAAATCTAGCAGCTATTGCTTTTGCAGTCGAACAAAAAATACCAACTGAGATTACCATGTCAAAGTTAATCCTTGAAGAAGAATAGGGATTCTAACATGTTTAATTTCCCAAAGAAAAAAACTGAAGTTTCTACAGAAGTTTTAATCAGATTCATTTGGGTCAGTTCATTTTTAGCGATGATTTTCACATTGCCGCCATTGGCATTATTTCTAGGAATTTACTTTCTGACAGGTGAGCTAATCATAGGTGCAGTTATTGGATTTGGGGTTCATTTTGTGATATTGGCTTTTTCAGGAAGAATTTCAAAGATTATAACCAAAATTATGAGTTAAACTAAAAGGGCAATACAGGAAGGTAAAGTATCATGATGGGAGACAGAGACTTTCGAAAGATCATAAAAAGTGCTGTTGACTCTATCGGAAAAGAGTTAGAGGTTCAGATAGATTCCAAGGATACTCAGACTATTCATCTTCATGAAGTAGTTCAATGTCTTAGACGATCCTACTATGACAGGGTAGATCCCCAAGAGATTGAAAGAAGAGGGTTCAATGAGCTTCTATCAGGACTACTAAAGAAACTAGAGTATGGTAGCAAGCCTAAAGAATTTGCCATAGAAGACATCAGCCTTAAAGGACAAACAGACATGATAATTGATGACATTATTCTTTTGTTCAGACCAGCAGCAACTGAATTGGAAAATCCTCAAGCAAACGATGTTTTGTATCTTAATGCATGTATGTGGATATACGGTAAAGACGATGGAATAGTTGTGTATATTTCAGGAGATAGGAAAGAAACAACATTTTCATTAACTCGAAACAAAAAGATGTTTGAGGAAATAATTAGAAGAGTAAGAGTTCTAAATGATCTCCTAAAAGAGCAAAAATTACCAATCTTAGAACCATCTACTGAATGTTCAGAATGTCAATATTATGAAAGATGTTACATGAGAAAGAATAATTCTAAACAGGTATCTCTAGCTGACATGTTAGGAATGGGCAGCAAAACTAGTTAGATAAAGGAAAAATATTGTAAAGGAATAATCCCTTTGGTTAATCTAGTGGTTCTGGATGTCCTTTACCACGTAGAGCAAAACATACTACTGCTAGTGCTATTGCGACTCCTGCTGCTGCGCCAAATGCGGCCATACCTGCTTCTGCCATGTGATAAACACCTACTTAACTGACTTTTATAACTTTGCCAATATTTTTTCTCTAAAAACAAAATATCATAATTTTACAGTTTTATGATACTATTCAAGTTTATTTTGTAAATTCAAAGGGAAGTTCGTTTTCTTGACCACTAGTCATCGAACTAAGATTGTAAAAGACATTACCAGAAACTCGCCAAGTATTTGTTCCATCCTCAAAGTCACTCCATAATTCAGGAGTGTTACCAGTATTTCTCAAGGTTATTTTATCTCTGAGGACAATTGAGTTTTCGCCTAGAAGAGTATAGTAGTTTGAACCAAATTCTACCATTCCCTCAGGTCTACTTCCAATTTCACCACCTGAAATTTGCTCATGCTCAGAATATCCCGTTTCAAACAATTGGTAGTCCATAGTTTGAACTATAACAGAACGCGGATTAGGATTTGAAATTTTAAATGCAATATCAATTGTTACTGAACGCTCTGAAATTTTTGCAACTGAAATATCCTCCAGTTCAATTTCTAGAGGCTTTACCTGCTCAAGAATTGGAGTTTCACGAGTTCCTTCAGAAGATGAAACTACCATTGTAGGCCCTACCAAAAGAATTCCACCTAATATCAAAGCAAGTGCTGCAACTGCAATACCAACAAAGATTTTAGGATTCATTATACTTCGATTTCCTCTTCACGTCTTAAATGTTGAGATAGTTATTATACCATTGGGAGCAGAAAAAAATAATGCAATATTTTCAAGCAGTTCAGCAAGGAAAGATTAGAGCAGGCAGATCACAGATGAAGATGTTTGATGTTGCTGGATTTGCAATGTTAACTTTGACGACCAAAAAAATTGACGGTAAATTTCATCCGGTTGGAGAGGAAGAGTTTACAGCAGTGATTAATTCTCCGGATGGATATGTGGCAGTCATTGTAGATAAGGATGGATTTACAAAGGCTCAATCTAAGGCCTTAGAAAAAGAAGAAGCCTTGTCAATTTACAAAAAACTTCGAGATACAGGCATTGAAGAATATCCAGAAAAAGAGATCCAAATTTGGTCTGAAACAAGACCAACAATTCAAAACGAAGTATCGGGATAGTTATTTTGAACCAAGAATGATTTCTGTGCCTACATTACCACCTTTAATGGCATTTTCAATATTTTTTGGAGTGGCTTTTAGTATTCTTGTTTTAATTTTGGAACGCTCTATAATTTTTAGAGCTACAATATCCATCAAATCATATCCTCCAGCAACAGAATCTTCATGAACAAGCATATTTTTCAAATTCTTGAGGTCAATTCTTCTGAATTTTTTTGCATTTTTGAATTTGTTTGGATCCTTGTCATATACACCATCAACATCAGTTGCGTTGAGGAATTGTTCAGCTTGTACTTTTTCTGCTATCAAAGCAGCAGTACCATTAGTGCTTTGACCAGGATGTAGACCGCCTGTAACTACAATTAATCCATCATCAACTGCATGCCTTACTTCTTGCAAAGTAGTTGGAGGATGGGAATATGCCTTGTTTTTTAGAGCATAAATCAACAATTTTGCATTAAGTCTTGAAATTTCAATTCCTAATTCATCAAGAGTCGATTCATCAGCGCCTGAAGATCTTGCATGAGAGATATAATGTCGTGCAATGTTTCCACCTCCGGCAATAATTATTGGCTGACAAACTTTGCTAATTTTTACTAAAAATTCAGCATAGTCTTTTAAGACTTTGACATTATCTATGCCAAAAATCCTTCCAGATAATTTAATTACAATTCTTTTTTTCACTTTAGATCACCAATAACTGATTTTGCGGCAATTTCAACTTTCTTTCTGTTCTTTTCATGAGTATAAATTCTAAGAATATTCATAAAGCCTGAAATTGCAGAGACGACTGGAATTTCTGAAATCGGCATCTCTTTGGCAGATGATTTTCCATTCTCATTTGAAATCAAAATTACAGACTTTGACTCATTTTTGGATGGTGCAAGTGGAATTGACGGAGTTACTGAACTATCCACAAAGATTTCGTTTTCTTCAACTTTGGATCTTTTAGAAATTATCGCTCTTAGTTCATCAGTTCTTGTTTTTTTGAGATTAGTCTGACTGGTAAAAATTCTCTCAAAAACACATTTTAGCAATTTTCTATTTTGATAGTCTTGAGCAAATTGTCTAGCTCGTTTTAACTTTGTAGATTTTGATGAAATTAGAGTGGATAAAACATATTCATCAGTGAGTTTAACAAACTCATTTAGATTAAACGTTGTAAAACCAAATTCGTCATCAGATAACCTTAGTGCCTCAAGTAGCATTACTTCTGCTGCACGCACGGTTTTATGAAAATAAACAGCCTTGAACATTTGATATCTAGAGTGCATCATGGATTCAAAGGAATACAGTGCTGATCTCTCTAAGGCCAATTTTTTCTTGTGTACGTCAAGGGATTGCGTGATTCTTTTATGATCAATTTTTGCATGCTCCGCACCTGTAAAATAACCATCTCTAAGTAAATAATCCATCATGTCTGCGCTAAGTGCACCTGAAACAATCTCATTGAGATACTGAAATTTAGAGCATCCAAATGCAATTTGAGTGACAAGTTTTTTGTTATGACCGTTTTTTGATAATATATCACCAATTTCAGATTTTAAAATAATCTCTTTGCCAAAATCTTCATGGGATATTTTTCTTTCCTGAATGATTTCCTCAAAGAGATGAGAAAACGGGCCATGCCCTATATCATGTAACAGTCCGGACAATCTCAAAATTTCAATGTCATCGGATTTCAGAATTTCTTTTTCCTTTAATGCATTACCTGCTTGGTTTGCAATGTGCATTACTCCCAATGAGTGCTCAAACCTTGTGTGCTGAGCTGCAGGATATGTCAAGTGAGCGCCTGAAAGCTGCCTTATCCGTCTTAATCTCTGAAAAATTGGATTGTCAATGATGGATAATTCGTGATCATATACACGAATAAAATCATGAATGGGATCAATTATGTCTGAATAGTTTTTTTTCATAACCCTATCTTCTTTGAAAATATCTTCATGATTTCTTTGTGTATTTCTTCTTTGGATTTTGATGCATCGATTATTTTCCAGTTTTTTTTCTTGGCAGTAAGACGGTAAATTTTGGATATTTTTCTCAGGAATTCTTCATTTTTTTCAAACTTGTCCCGATGAGTTTTTTGTCTTTGAAATGATTCTTTTTGCGTAACATCAAGTAAGATTACAAGATCAGCCTTTGGCAGACCAGCATCAAGATTCTCAAGCCATTTTTGGTTCATGCCGTTTGCTAATCCATAGACCAGATTAGAGTGATAGTATCGATTCATAATCAGGACAGAGTTTTTTTCTTGGGCTGCTAAGAGTTCATCTAGTTTTTCCCATCTGTTTGCAGCCAGCAAACAATGAATTACTTGTGAGGGAAACTTTCGTTTTCCATCTAGATACTTTCTTATTTCTTTGCCTATCGGAGTTGTGTAATCTGGAAAATGGAACAGTTTTGTTTTTACTTTTCTTTTTTTTAGAGCTTTTTCCAGTAAGGTTGACTGTGTTAGCTTTCCTGCTTGATCTCCGCCCTCAATTACAACTATCATATATCAAAATAGGGGGAACTGTTTGATTAAAAATCTATCAAGATATGTACTCAGACAGTAACAAGACATGGGTTCACAAAACCAAGTACATGGATAAGCCAATTATCAAACATTAGAAATGAAGACATGTTACATTGTTAACAAATCATAACATTGGTAACACAGAGCCTAAAAATGATAACGAGAAATAATATGTGTCATGTCTGAGAATCTCCATGTTTCAAAAGAATTTCTTGAAGGTCAACTAGGCCAAACTATGCCAAAATCAGAGAAAAGTGGCGGTCCTTATCCTGCACATGCAAAAAAAGCAAGGCGAGATGAGGTATTCAGGCTGCACTTTGACTATGGCTATTCTTCAAGAAAGATTGCAGAGATGATCAAAATTAATAGAAACACGATAAACTCGGATATCACATATTGGTATTCCCAACTTCAAAAGGAGGATAGCAAGGTATCTGTTGAGGATTGGATAAATAAGATGCTTTACAGATTGGAGACAAAACGGACCAGGCTGATGGAAAGGCTAAACAAGGCAACATCCCTTGAGGATTTTCTAATACTTGAGAAAATGCTCTTTGAAATTGATAACAAAATTGTTCAAATTGTAATTAAGATACAGAATACAAATCAATCAATTTTTGATAGAACTACAAACATGTTCAACAATTGGCTTGAGGAACATGATTACAAGGAAAGATATGTTTTGTGGGGTCAGGCATTAAGGGTCACTTCTGGCACTCGAGAAAACATAAAGCGATTAATTCAATCAGACAAATATCAGAAACCTATCAGATCTAAGAATAATATTTCCAGCTCAAGCTCTCATGTAGCATCTTAAAGGTTTTGATTGGAAAAATATTTTTCGTGGATATGTAACTTGACTGCTTGAAGAAAAGAAGATCAAGAAATCAGATTTTATAATTACAGAGACCATGATACAAGAAAGAGAAGATGTTACAAAGTTGTTGATTAAGAAAATGGATTTAAACTTTAATGCTAAATACAATTACAAGAATGAAAAAATACTCACATTAAATTAAAAAGAAAAAATAATCACACTAGTTTTTTAGTGTGAATGGGTTAACCCATAATTGGGTCATGTTTTTATTTAATTCAACAAATGCATTAACATTATCGTTGTATGTTTTGATGTTTTGTACGGTTGCATCAATTGTAGTTTTTACAAATTGGTTGTTTACTGTACTTGCTTGAACAATTTGTTTGCTGGCATCTGTAATTGCAGTCTTTGCTGTAGTTGGAATATCAGTTGAAATTCCTGTCTTTTTTGCAAATTCCTGTTGCACAGATATTGAAGCATCAATTGTTTTTTCACATGTTTTCATACATTCTTTTTGCAAATCTGTCATAGCTTGAAAATATTGTGGAGTTATTTTTGAAATATTTTCAAAGTATTTTTGAACATTTTGCTTGTATGTTGCATATGCATCATTTGATTGAGTTTGTGTGCTCATGTATCAGCATGATCGTTCAATTATATATAGTATTGGTAATGAACGGTGATTATTGGTAATGGATGGGTAACAATACCAATATTAATAAAATAGATCATGAGATAGATCACATGGTTTCGTATAGGACAAGCATGCAAATTGTTGGAGACATTTTGACTGTCACAGAAGCGTCAGGCCAGGATGGAATAAAAACGACCGCCCTAATCACAAAGGCCAATTTATCGCATTCCAGATTATCAAAACTGTTGTCAAACTTGACGGGAGCTGGTTTGATAAACAAAATTGAATTTGATGGAAAACATACATTTGTAATTACGCCAAAAGGAAGGCAGTATTTGGAGTCATATGCAAAATTTGCAGATATTGCACAATCCTTTGGGTTGGAACTTTGATTATATTTTAATTTAAAAAATTTGGATCTTAAGACCAACAACGGTTTGTTGCTTTGGTGACATCTCCAATCAAATCAAAAGGGAAAAACACAAGGAAAAATCCAATGGCAATTAAAATCAGCGGGTAATTTTTTTCAAATGATTCTATGTTCATTTACTCTAATCTTCATACTGTTGTAAAAATTATTGTTGCACATTCCATTATCCTATATTGCATTTTTCTTTGTAGTTCTTTTTTTGACTGCATAAATTACAATAAACAATACAATAAGAATTGGACCAAGGCTACTCACAAATATGGAGATTAATGTTCCTGAGGCAGGTATTGTTTCGCCCGTCTGTAAATTCTGCCAATAAAACAAATCGCCTATTTTAAAGAAATATTGATTTTCATCAGAGGATTCACCATATGATATGCTAGTTGAAAATAAAAAAGATATTATAAATACTAGAATCAAAAGTATGTTGTTCATTTTCTTTTTCTCTAACTCATGAGTCATAAAGTATGTTGTTCTTAGTTGAATCCATAGAGATGTACCCAATTGAGATGAAAATAGACGTCGACAAAAAATAAAGGGTTAGAGTACTTGCTGAAAATAAAATCTATGAAAAAACAAGTACTCAGAATTTAGTTTCCACTGGGAGAAAACTACGAGTACTTTAGAGAATTTGTTTGCGAATTACTTCGTCAAAGGCTTCAAGATATGCAATCTGGGAAATAATCTCTCCAGTCTGCATTGCATCGGTGGTGTCTATTGGAGATTCTGTGTTACTTGGGATTTTGAGAATCTCTGCCTCCACGCCATCTAGAAGCTCTCCAAACTCGTGAACTAGGTTGTCTGCCTCATGGTCGCCAAAAACATCATCTACACCCATTGCCATCAAGACAATCAGAGCCATTATGGCAGTCAATCCGACAGACTTTTTGTTGTGATATCTAGTCACACAAAAAATTTGAGAATTTTGCTATTTAAAATTAGAGAAGAAAAGATTCTATTTCTCAATGAAATCTAGGAAAATTCCCGCCAATGCAATAGAAGATACCATCTTCTTTGTACATTGACAGTATTTTGGCTTCTTTTTTCAAATGTAGTGAATCAGTCTGTGTGTTCTCAATTCTTCTTCATATTGGGTCATAAACCCACAATGCGTACACTCAAAGAACAATTCTTTTTTCTTTTTAGATAATTTTTCCAACTTTATTTTCATGTCTTTTCCGTCTAGTGGTTGTATTTTGATGTCATCTCCTTTTGGAATTATCTGGAAATTCTCTTTCAAATCAACTGATTCTAGAAATTCTTCAATAGATGATATGACATTCATCTTATCAATGGTTTGAGAATCATCAAGAGCGTCAAGCAAAAATTTTTCATTTTTTAATATAGGAAGTGCCTCTAGCTTGTCAGCAACATAAACCAATAGTCGGTCCTTTATTGCAAGTGCATTAGTGCAATCCAACTGTAATCATTTCTTCCTCTTCTTTATTGCAAAAATTATGATAAACAAGACTATCAATCCAGCACCCAAACTTTGAATGATGGTGATTACAAGTCCATTTTCTTCATTTGTTTCTCTAAAATCTGTGGGTCTTGGTTCTGGTTTTGTTATTTCAAGTGTTGCAACATAGTCCGGCTTTTCAGTACTGACTGGATATGGTTGTATGTCTTTTAGTGTAATCAAATACGGAGGAAATGACTTTTGGACAAATCCGATTGGTTGAGGGCCGCCAATGTCCAAAGTACTATTGCTTACTCTAATCATTGCAGAAACTTTGCCTTCCCAGATACATGTAACATCAGAGGGACATCTGGAATCCTCAATGTCATAAAAGGTAATTTTCAGATTGTCAAGTGAAACTGTTTCTCCAAATGGAATTTTGATTTCTTCTGTTTGTATGTCATTGTTTGTTTTAGATTCATTGATTATTCTTGAGGAATTAACATTTGATTTATGCTCAGCATACACGGCATCTTCTACTAAGAGTACAGTTCCTTCTGATTCCTCCTTTGTTGTAAAGAAAACTTTGGATTCAAAAATTCCACTGTGATTATTGGTTTCAGACACTGCTAGCTGTATGCCGGTATGATCAGTATCAGACCACACGTGAATATCAAAAGAATCTATTTTTTTGTCATCTAGATTCATGTCTTTGTCAGTTATTTGGACAATGCCCACATCATTTGGCAAATAGTTAGGTTTGTCCCACCTTATTTTCACCCTATCATCAATTGGTGCAAGTCATTTGTCACAAAGGGAATCATCCCTATGGTTTTCAAAGTTGAAGATAGTCTGTGAATCCACCCACTTGGCCATTCTGTATTGTTTTGTGCCGTCTGCTACAAACTCCGTACAGATTATTGCAGGTAGTTCTAATTCTACGTCTGCATTATCCCATTTTCTATCAGACATTTCCCAATCGCCGTAATTCATCTCAATGTTTCTAGCGTAATCTTCCATGATGGATTTTTCAGTAAGTGGGGGACCATTAAATACAGAAAAAGAATCAAAGCACGGTCCGGGAGATCCAATCAATGGAGCAATACAAGATGCATAGGAGTATGAAATTCCTGTAAATCCGATTGCTCCAATTACAAATATTATCAAAAATATAGTCTTCATTTTCTATTCTATCACCATTTAGAAGGACAGTTATTCAAAATATCTCGAGGAATTGGATTTGAAACTATGCATACTGGCTCGTCATTACTCCATGCCTTTAAGACAACTCTATCTTTTTCCAAGATTAATTCAACCTCACCATAGTTGGTTTTTACAGAATATTTGTAGGGAACTCCTTTAGAGTCAGGAAATTCCATTATTTCATAGTTAGAATATTTTTCTTTGAACGTATCAATTAGTTCTTCAATTTGAGTTGTTGCAGGTTGAGTATCACTAATCATACTCCAAGTGCCATAAAATGCAAACAGAATCAAGACTGCAATACCTACGTTTCTTGCAAATGTCTTTTTATATTCAGGGCCAACAGGTGTGAAAAAGTAATTGAAGTTATTCATTTTTTATAATCCCCATCCTCGTTCCATTAGTTTCCAAGCAGTTTAAGAACTAACACAAACAACTGCAGAATAATCATGTTTGATCAGAAATCGATGTCCATCATTACTGCAGCTGATGTTCTCAGACAGAGCCTTGCTGAACTTGTCAACAACTATAGTGCTTCCCATGTTAGAGTTTGATACGGCAGGGGAGTACTTTAGTTTCTTGTAAAACTGGTGAGTGTATAGTCCTGATTCTGAAAGCGCAAAGGAAGATTTCACAAGAAATGGTTTTTCAGAATTTACCTTCAACTCAAAGGACTTTGCAAACTTGGCATTATGATAAAATTCGTTGTTTAGTTTTCGCATGTCTGTTCCAAACTTTTCATGATCATCATCAGTGGCGTTTTGCCCCTTTGGGAAAGGAATCATCTTATCTCCTTTCTCAAAAGCATATCCAACAATTGCATCAAATGTAGAATTTTTTGCAAAGTTATCATCGCTAAAATCTACCTTTTGTATTACAAAGAATTTCTCTCCGGCCTTTATCACTGAACGTGGAATCATATTTTTGGTAAATATTGCGGCATCATTTCTTATTTCAAGATCATCCCATGAAATTTTTTCATAATCTACCTGACGGGAAATTTCATCTCTAGGTCCTAGGGATAAAATCAAAGAGTCAGTCCATCCACTCTTGAAAATAGTTTCACGCGAGTCAGTTCCTTCAAAAGACATACTGAGGAAAATTTTGTCATATTCTATTGCAGGATCTACAGTTATTGTAACGGGAATCCTTGCAATGGAATTTTTTGGCAGAGATACTGGTTCAAAGTCAAGATGTACATGCAATGCTGCATTTTCAGGAGTTATCTCAATTACCGGAACTAATTCTTCAAGTGTCCAGGGACCAACCGTATATTGCAGTCTAAGATCAAAAGTAGATGAGAAATGACGAGAGATCTCCGAAGGTACATTCTCAAAACTTGAGGTTCCATGAAATGATCCAGATGCAAATGTAGATGGAATTGAAATCAACAATCCGGCAAATGCAAGAATTGTCAAAAGCCTAGTTTTCATTTTCTAACTCACCGTACTTGAAACCAAAAACAAATCATCATATTCAAATTCTGGGAAGAAACTTGCAACGATTGCTTTTTTCAATAGTTTGAGATCTTTTCCTTCTATTGTGTAATAATACCCGTCTGTAAATTGTATTTCATATTTTCTAAAAGATTCAGAAATATTGCTGTTTTCATCCATTGCAGGACTTCCAACTCTAATTACGGTATATCCTATTTGCCAGTATTCTACATTAGGTTTTGTAAAATTTGGATGTGTTGTTTCACTTGTTTGCGTTCCCACAGTCATCGTGATATGGCCAGACTTATTTGGAAAGTCCAGATACTTTACAGTTGTAGTGTGTTTTTCAGGAGAAATTTCTGACAAGACATACCCTGCAAACTCGACGGGGATTGAAGGATAATTTGGATAATATTTTGCAAAAGATTCTGCAAGAAATGCAGAGCTGTTACGTATTTCATCTAGTGATAAATTCCTACCATATCTAATCACTCCGTTTTCAGAGGGAGTGAATTTTGGCGGATCTACATACATTATGCCGTTTTCATCCATAGACAAGCCAAGAAAAGGAAGTGTAGTCATTGCAGTTGAGCGATGAGTGGCACCATATGTCAGGGCACCGTCTATCACTCTGTACATTCCTCCCTGACAGGGATTCTCTATGTCTTGTCGCCCCTCATCAGGCCAATACCTTACAATACATGAGTCATCAAGGGATTTTGCACTATATGCCCTAAATGCAGATGTATCGTTTGCATTACCGCCCATCCATTCAGGTAATCGGATTAGCATGAATAATCGATATGAATCCGGATCTTTGGAAGAGTTTGGATAGTAAAACAATTCCACGCTGTTTGGTTTCATCGTGGTGATGCCATCAAAAGTTACAGATTCTACTGAATCAGATTCTGCAGGGATTTGAACTAGGCAGACATCTCCATTTCGCACTCCTCCCTGTTCTGTACATAATTTGTCAAGATTAACTGAATCAATTGCAAGTACTGCAATTACAGATGCAGCAATAATCACTGCAGGGATAATCAAAAATTTTGAATTCATTTTCTTCTCCGGGAAATCGCAAATGCAGACACTGCAGTAATTGGAATCAGTAGTAGAAATGAGAAAGTCATCATCTGTCTTTGACTGGTAACATTATCCCAACGCTCAATCTTCTTTTCTTGAATGGAATCATGAATTTTTTCATATTCGGATAGTTCCTGCTCTGTGAGGGACTCAAAAACAGTATTGGCATCAGCTAAGAGCATCTTACCTTCAGATACCTGCCTGACTATATTCACTACGCTTGGAAATGCAAGGAACTTTGGAGAACAAGGGTCGATCTCAAGGGACAACTCGGTTCTTTGGACAAATATCACATACTCGAATCCTTCTTCAAATGTATAGTCCCAATTTTCATTTACAGATACTATGATATCATCATATGCGTTTCCCTTGAATGATTCTAAAACATCAAATGTAACCATTGGTTTTTGGAGACTCCATGTAAGATAATTTTTCTCAGATACTTTGCCATGAATTACATAGTCTGATTTCTCAAAAGAGTCGCCAAGAACAGGCAATGTACAGGAAAGTGCACTCACATTTGGAATAAATGAAATCATCAATAGTGAAAGACTTGTACATATTACTTTGGTTGTAAAAAATTTCATTTTGTAACCTCTTCATATTCAATTTTTTCGCCACAGTAGGGACAGTAATTCATTGGAAAAAATGCAATGTTTCCATCTACACTAATGTCTTTAAAGTGGAATTTTGCCCACTTTACATTCCAAAGTTGAAAATGCTTGTCATGCTCTTTGAGTTGTTTGCAGCACCACCATGTCCTGTAAGCATCTACTCTGAATTCTGTAAATTTTTCACAGGTTGGATCATCAAAATGTTTGGTATAGAATATTTTCAATTAATCAAAGCTAAAATTATGATATTCATAAGTACTTCTGATGTTTTGTAACGGAAGAAATTAGGGTCAGAAGAACCCTAAATGTAACTAGTCCTCGTAAAAAATCCAGGACAGTCCTTGTACTTCTTCCCAACTTGATTTGTTTTGATTATCTTGATTGCTCATGGATATGATTATTCAAGAAATGAATAAAAGCAGCACGAATGATTCGTTCACCCTATTCTCCAGTGTAATTGTATTGAATTGCATCACAGTAGGATTGAAAGAGGTATTCAAAAAAAAGGAATGGGCAAAAGTTGGCCCATTCCTAGGACGGTAATGGTCGGTTAACGGTTAGATGACTCCTCCCGCAGAATTACAAACTACTAGTTGTAGAGTTTGCTTAAAAAAGAATAGTATCATTCCTCAGAATGATCTAAATACTATTTCTGATTGATGATGAATGATTGGAGCTGTCACCAAAGCAACAAACCGTTTTTGTTCTTAAGATCTAATTATCAAAATTTAGTTTTGTTTTGAACAAAATTAAATTATACTTTCACATTGTCAGAATATCATAATGGTTTGTAATGGAATTTGCCACAGGTACAAGGTAACAAAGGGGACAAGAACTGATTCTTGGTACAGGCAAGGTGCAAAGAGATGTACTACATGTAATATATACATAAAATGGGAAGGTTTGTGGTGTCCCTGTTGCGGATACATGCTTAGAAACAAGCCCAAGAATAACCAGTACAAGCAGAGATATCGGGAAAATGCATGAGCTTGATGGTTTTACACATTATCTGACAAATTTTGACATAGTTAATCAAACTAGCGACATGACCCTTTTTTGAAATGATAGGAAAATTACATTTACAGCAAATCAATTAATTCGATAATTTTTGTGCAGCTAATTTTGCGTTCTTTTCAGGATCTAAAGTAGTATCAATTGTAATGTGTCTTCCTTTTACAGGCTCGTAAATCTTTTTCATTTTTTGGTAAATCTCAATATCTGCATCAGAATAATCGTTTTTTCGTTCTTTTAGGCGCGATATTGCGACATTTTCTGGACAAGAGCACTCTATCACAAGAAATTGTTTATCTGATAATCCTACTTTTTTCTTTACTTCAATTCTGTAATCTTCTTTGTTAAAAGTTGCATCAAGTATACAATTTGTACCAGAATCATGGAGATATTTTGCCAATAACATCATGACATCATAAATGAGTCTTCTCTCTTCTTTTTGATATGTCGGTTTTGTTATCAACTCTTTTCTGATTTTATCGGTAGATAAAACAACCGAATTAATCAACGGAGCAAGTTTTTTTGCAAAAGTAGTCTTACCTGTTCCAGGCAATCCGCAAACAATCACCAACATTACAAAGTTTCCTGTATCATAAAAAAATAAAGATTGTTAGAATTTATTCTTTCTAACTTCATTCGCTACAAGGTTTCTTAACAATTCTGCATGTTTTTCCCTGTCTGTTTTTATTGTATTCCACACTTTTTCAGCTTCACTATCATTTGCACTCTTGGCATCTTTGATATATTGATCAGTACGGGATAAAAATCCCAAAGTCTTTCCAAGCTGATGTATTGTGTTGTAACAGTTGTTGTTTAGACACAGTTCTGTTATTGGGTAGCGTTAAAAAAAATCAAATTTTAAACCAGTGTATGATTATCAGGTTTGGTTAGTGTAATGTTTAGTTATGAAAATATCTCAAATAAAATAAAATCATTTTTTTAGATTCCCAAGATTGATAATTGCCTACCTGTTTAATGTTTTAGAATCACTCAAAGTATACCGAGTGGAAAAAGAGACAGTACTTTATGAGCGATTACCAAATCACAAGGTAAGGTGTTTGGCATGTGCACGCTATTGCGAGCTTGGTGAGGATCAAACGGGTTTATGTGGAATTAGGGGAAACAAGGATGGAAAACTTGTTCTTTACGTATATGGAAAAGTTGCAGCAGCACATATTGATCCAATCGAGAAAAAGCCAGTAACTCATTTTATGCCGGGAAGCAAGGTTTTCTCAGTTGGGACAACTGGATGTAATTGGTTATGTAAATATTGCATTAATTTTGATCTCAGTCAGAGAAGAAAGATCGAGGGTGTAAATATTTCGCCTGAGGAAGTTGTAGATAAAGCACTTCAAAGTGGATGTCATGGAATTGCATATACCTACAATGAGCCCAGCATATTCCTAGAGTTTGCCCGAGACTGTGGAGTCTTGGCAAGAAAGAAGGGACTTTTCAACGTTTTTGTTTCAAATGGATATGGTACACCAGAAGCGGTTTCAATGATGAATGAATTTCTAGATGGAATTACCGTTGATTTTAAAGGAAATGGAGAGGAAAAATTTGTTAGGAAATATGTGGGGATTCCCAACTCTCAGCCAGTTTTTGATACTTTGATTGAAATTCGAGATAAAACAAAAATTCACGTTGAAATTACTGATTTGGTAGTTCCACAAGTTGGAGATGATTTGGAGCATGCAAAAAAACTTTGCAAGTTTGTGTATGATGAATTTGGACCAGACATGCCAATCCATTTTTTGAGATTTCATCCATCATACAAGATGATGGAGTTTGATCCTACTCCTGTAAAAACTTTGGAAAAACATCATGAAATAGCAACGAAAGAAGGTTTGAGATATGCATATGTTGGAAATGTTCCCGGACATCCATTAGAGCACACTTATTGTCATGAATGCAAAAAAATTGCTGTCAGGAGGTATAATTTTGACATTTTGGAATGGAATCTTGATGAAAACAATCAATGCAAATATTGTGGAAATCAAATCCCCATAACAGGAAAACTAAATCCTACGTACAAAGAAAAAAGGTTTGAGTTTGTGTTTTAATTGATTCTTTAAAAATACGCCAAGAATTTCTGTAATCAGACTAGATGTGTATGTTCTACCTCGACAGGACAATGGTAAAATGCCGTCACAATTTAACAAGGCCTTCAGTTTAATCTTTTTCAAATAACTGTACTAGAGATGTTAAGAATCCATAGTTATTGCCCTCAAATCAATGGCACAAGTACTGCAACCAAAACAGACACAAGCAATATGCTTATGAGATTTAGTGGAATGCCAAATCTTGCCATGTTTTTAGCACTTACATATCCACTTCCCACATCTTTGCACGATAGAAAATAAGACCACTTCATCTCATCAGTGCACGAATCCAGATACACGTTGTGCTCCCAATCCAATTTGAACCGTAGAAAATATCTCATCAACCACATTTTCAAAGTCACTTCAGATATAGCGCAGTTTCATGCGTCAGAGAACCATGTGAAACAAGTCTTGAGTTCTGTCAAAGTTTATAACTAAAAATTGGGCATATAACACAAAATGGGACTTGTTAGCGAAGTAATCAAAGAGATTGGGAACAAATCAAGAGAGTTCTACGAATTTGTTTTACCACCAGTTGACATGTATCGTAATGAAAATAGTCTCAAGGTAGTAATTGACATTCCAGGATTTAACAAAGAAGACATCAAGCTGGTTTTATGTCAAGACATACTCTCCATCAAGGCCCAAAAAGCAGCAGACGAAAAGGAATCAGAGACATTGATTTCAAATCAGAGACCAAATATAATTGATAAGAAAGTCAGACTTCCAATTGACATTAAACAAGGTGAGGAAAAAATAGAGTCTGCAAAATATGAAAACGGTGTTCTTACACTAATTATTCCTGTAGCAAAAAAGGGAAAAAATATCTCAATAGAGTAAACCTAGTATCTTCTAAGCAATACAGAAGCTGCCATTATCAAGCCAGAGCAAACCATTCCAGCAAGTCCTAGAGACTCATTTGACTGGAACAACAATGCAGAGCCGACAAAAATTGCAGATGCAAATATACTTCCACTGGTTAAAACCACAGGTTTTCTTTTTTTCATGTAGACTGAAACCTCATCTCGGAGTCTCTCCATTTCAGGGCCGAGTCGAAGTGCCGAATCAATTGATTTTGAGAAACTATCAAAGGAGATCTTTAGTTCTTTGATGTATGCACCCATGATCAGGTTCTCTTCCTCAAGAATATTTTTCAAGACTTTGACGAACTTAAAATCAACATTGTGTGTTTTGTAGATTCCCTCAATGATAGATGCCATTCTCATGTACAGGGCCAGGTTTTTTGGCAGCACAAACGGGAACTTGCTCATTGTTTGATTTGCAAGCTCCATTAGACTTTGCACCTCCATCTCATCAGGTTTGTTTCCGTGCATGGAACGAATTGAGAGTTCGATTCCCTTCTCCATGACAGACCTGTTGTATCCGGGGATTAGCATCCCAAGATCATTCATGGCATTAATGACCCTTGGCGGATTCTTTTCAACTAGCGCAAGATAGAGCCTAATCAGCTTGAATCGGGTCTCGTCATTTATTCTCCCGACCATTCCATAGTCATACAGGATTAATCTGCCATCATCAGTTACTGAGATGTTTCCAGGATGGGGATCGGCATGAAAGATAGAATGTTTGAGAAGCATGGTAAAGAATACCTTATGGACATCAATGACTAACTGCTCTCTGTCGATACCTTTCTTCTCAAGTGCATCAACGTTTGTTATTTTGATTCCAGGAAGATATTCCATGGTCAGAACATTTTTTGAGGAATAGTCGTCATAAACTGACGGCACGACCACATTTTCGCTTTGTTTCATGTCATTTTTGATTCTTTTAAGATTCTCAGATTCATTTGTATAGTCCATCTCTTCGTGAATCGTCTCAATGAACTGGGAGAGCATGGCCTTTGCTGAATAGCGCAGATTTGGATCAACAAACCGTAGCGCAAGCGGAAGGACTTTTTTTAAAACCTTGATGTCCTCCTCTACAACTTTTTCGATTCCAGGTCTTTTTACCTTGATGACAATCTGCTGACCGGAGATAGTGCCACGATAGACTTGTCCTAGCGATGCACCTGAGATGGAATTAGTGTCAATATCATCAAATGTTTCATTTATTGGTCCAAGATCTTTTTCGATTATTGGTTTTACCTGATCAAAGGAAGCTGGAGGAACACTGTCCTGAAGTTTTGAGAGTTCCTCCAGATATGGTTGTGGCAGTATGTCGGCCCTTGATGAGAGCCATTGTCCTAATTTTATGTAGACAGGTCCTAGTGAAATGAATGTATCAAGGGCTTTGCGTGCATTTTTTCTAAACTGTTCCAGATCTAGTTGTTTTTTTTCTTGATGAATCCATTTTTTTCTGTCCCTACGTAATGCAAGAACTGATGGCAAAAGTTTGATGAGCACCTGGATTGTTCTAACAGTCGACATGAGTTACTCCAGATAGTTTTTAATTTTCTTTGTTGCTGCATATCCCAGATATCCAGAAATGATAGATGAGGTCAATCCAAAAGTAAAAGATGATTTTTTTGAATTTTTATTGAGAGCTTTTGCAATATGTGAGCCACCAAAAATTGCACATGCCAGACCGACCAAAACTTCAGGTGCGTCATTAATCAAATGTCCGATTGGATCTTTTCTAGGATCAACCTTGTCAGTATGAACTAGAAACTTGTCATCATATTCTCTAATGTGCAGATTGCCGTAGCGGTACTGCTTGTCTGCCCCATTTTTTTGTCCAAGGAAGGTCTCTTCTGCTTCTTCTAGCATGAATTCTCGTAATTCTTTTGGGACTTCAATCTCATCTCCTGGCATGATCGCAAGATCTAGTAATTGCATATAACCTTACGGTCCACAAAGTGCTTCAGCCTAAGACCAAAAACATGTTGTACTTTGGTGACGGCTAGATTGAGTTTTGCAAATTAGCATTTAACGGTCACTGAGAATTTCTACGAATTCATTTTAGGCAAATTTCATAGACGAAATAAACGATTTTTCCAAAAATATATCTCTACATTAATCAAAGATGTAAAAGAGGTCTCTCAAGATTTTAGTCGATCTTTTGTAAACATTATGAAGCTGATTGAAAAAACTGCCAGCATTGCAATCCCTGTTACATATGCATAGTTTAGTCCTACGCCAGGATGATCTTCTTGATGATAGTAGTTGATCAAGAAAGTTACAACCAACAAAATCACTCCGATAACGGTTAGTTTCTGATGTGTCTCCAACAAGGATTAGTCTTATCAGTAACTATATGAATTTAGAAAAATTGTAAGAAATATTTGCAAAGTATTGTAACAGTGGATCTTCGATACTCTGTCAATAGTCCCGCATTTACAATGTTACGCTATGATGATGGAATGATTATGAAAATGCCAAAAATTGGAAATTAGACTAGGGATCAGATTTCATTTGAGATAGTTTGGCAATTACCTGCTCAAGCTCTGCTGCGTTTTCATCAATTACCTTTCTCATCACTGCAATCTCTTCATTAATCTTCTCTAGATTGACATCATCAGAATTTTTGATTCTTTCTTCCAGTTCCTGCAGGACTTGTTTGTTGTATTGGTTGATTTTTTCAAGTTCATTTTTGTATTTCTCTAATTTTTCATATTGGTTGGAGATTTCAGGAACTTCAACATATTTTTCGTTTGAGAGAAATCCCAAGGAGATAACCACACCTCCTGCTGTCAAGACTGCAATGAGAACAATGATGCTTAATCTCAATTTATCCTCGCTTTCTCTTTTAAGATTTAAAATTTAGCATTTATTCTGCCTTGATTGCCGTTTTTTTACGTCTGCGAATCATGTAAATTCCAATGCCTATTACCACAATAATTGGAATAACAATCATTGTCAAGTCAGGACCGGCATCATCATCGTTTGATGGTTCCTTGACAAATATTGTCGCATCATGTGGTTGAAAGATCTCATCTCTAACACCGTCCTTGTATCTTACAGTGATGGTGATGTCATGTTCCCCGTATTTTGGTTCGCCGTCAAATTCGATAGGAATGTTAAATGGAACAGGGGCATCAATTTCAATTTCATCGATGAATTGGGTATTTGGTTTGATATTGGAATCTCCACGAGGTTCAATGGTTACAAAACCAAATAATCCGTCTTCATTTCCTTCATTAATTATTTCTCCAATTATCATTTGTGTGCCAGACAATTCAATGACATTAATATTGTACATTGACAAGTCAATCAAACCCTTAACATAGAAATCAGCGATTCGTGAAATAGTGTGTTGATCACCATGCGCATTAAAGTATGTTATTTCAATGGGTGCGCGAAGTGTATCACCTTTCAGAGATTCTGGTACGTATACATTAAGATCAATAAGTTTTTTTGATTTTGGTTCAATTTCACCAATCTCCCAATTGGTATTTAGAACCACAACATTCTCAATATTGGTGATAGATTGGGTAGTTGACGCCCTTTCGCTTTGTGTGTTTTGCAGTACAACATTAACACTTGAAATTGGTGCTGTTCCGTCATTTGAAATTTCAATTGTCACATGGTTTTGTTGCAATGATGTAAGGAACGGATCTAGTGCACGTAGGTTTATCACATTTTCTCCGGTTACCTTAAAATCAAAATTCTCAAACGCGGTACGAACTCCTGACTCCCGTAGCCTGGAATAATCAACTTTGACGGTGCCAGGATACTGCTGAATTTTAACACCATTACCAATATCAACAAAAAATGTCAGATAGAAATTTTCCCCGGCAAGAGAATTGGAAGTAGCATCTGCATGTATTATAGAACCAGGTCCATCTGATGCTGAAAATCCAAGAGGAAGAGATAGTTGTCCTCGTATTCCCGTAATATCCTGAGTTCCAACATTTGCCATTACTACAGTGAATGGCACATTGTTATCTCCTGCATCAACCTCAAATTTTTCATCGATTGTTCCAAAGTAGGCATCGAGGAATTTTACATCTCCATAGTCTCTTTCAAAAGGAGAGTCGCCAAATCCCCCAGAGATGATTTGCGCATAAGAGTTATCAAAAACAAAAGGAGAGAGTCCAATTACAAATAACGATAACAAGAGTTTTACATTCATACTAAAACCTCCATTTCAGAAGGCTGTTCACCTTCAAATGCCTTACCGTCTTTAATTGTAATCACCTTATCTACTTCACCAAAGTGTTGTCTGTCGTGTGTAACTATGATGAATGTTTGATTAAGTTTCTTTGCCATCGATTTCATCAGTTGAACAATTGTTTCTGAAGTTACAGAATCAAGATTGCCTGTAGGCTCGTCAGCTAAAACAATTGATGGTTTGTTGATCAATCCCCTTGCAATTGCTACTCTTTGAGCTTGTCCACCTGAAATCTTGTTTGCACGTTTATTCATTTGGTCTTCAAGTCCAACTGCCTTTAGCAAGTCCCTGGCTTCTTTTTCAGCAACGCCATCAGTTCCTGCAATTTGTCTGGGTAGCAATACATTTTCTAAAACAGAAAGATCAGTAAGTAGGTTGGAAAATTGAAAGATGAATCCCAATTTTTTATTTCTAAATGAAGAAATTTGATCGTCATTCAGTGTAGTGGTGTCAACTCCATCAATGAAGATCTTTCCACTTGATGGATGATCTAACAGCCCAACCATGTTAAGTAACGTGGATTTTCCAGAGCCGGAGCTTCCCACAATTAAGACAATTTGACCCTGCTCAACTGAAAATGACGCATTATCAAGTGCCTTTACTTTGCTATCGCCTTCCCCGTAAATCTTGCTAACATTGGTGATCTCAAGTACTTTAGACAGTTCTCATCGCCTCCACTGGTAATAGCTTAGTTGCCCTATACGAGGGATACAAAGATGCAACGATTGCCAAAGCAAAAGAGGTTAAAGCAGTTTGAATTATTTTGCCCCAATCAAAACTTACTTCTAAAGCTAAACTGTTATTCCAAGACATCTTTGTCTCTTTCGCATAAAATGTATACCCTAAACCTGTAGCAGTTCCTACACCAGCACCAATTGCTCCAATTATCATTCCTTGAAAAATAAAAATTATTAGAATATCTTTTCTTTTTGCTCCTATTGCTCTCATCACACCAATTTCTTTAGTTTTTCCATTTACTAACATCATCTGAATTGTAACAATAGCAAATGCTGAAGACATCATTCCGAAATATCCAATAATGTTAATCATTGCAATGCCAGATCTAAAACCTGCAAGTTGCTGCTCAGCTGATTCTTCTATAGTTTCTGCAAGAAAATCATCATTAGGAAATGATTGTAAAAAGAATTCTTTAAGTTCTAACGCTTTAGAAGGATCATTTAGTTTTACCATAAAGGAGCCAGTATCTCCAGGCCTATTCATCATATCACGTAATGTATCAATATGTACAACTGTAGTATAATCAAATCCTTGACCTCCAGGAGATTTTGCAATTCCAGAAACAGTAAATCTCCTGATCTGATCTTCTCCGAATCTATCAACTACAAGAACCTCAACACTGTCACCAACTTGAGCTCCACCAAGATCTTTTGCTACATTAGATCCTAACACAATAGAATTTCTTGAAAAGACATAGCTTCCTTCTGAAACAGTTTCATGAACAGTGGATGCTCTAATATCACGAAAGGGATCAACGCCTACTATTGGTACCCTGGTTTCTTCAATTAGTTTTCCATTTTTTGTCATATTCATTTCAGCACTTGATGAAAGCCGCGGTGTCGCCCCTTGAACATAGGGTATTCTCTCAAACCAACTTACAATTGACAAATCAGATTTGTCGATATAGTCAGCCTCATCAGTTACAAGAATATCTCCATTTGTATAATTAGTAATATCACGAACTATTGCATCAAAGAGTCCTTGAAATATTACAAAGTTTACATGAATAACCAAAATCCCAATTGTAATCGCTAAAACTGCACCAAGCAGACTACCTTTCTTGTTAAACAGCATTCTTTTTGCTAGTTTTAGTCTATAATCCACAAAAGTAGTAAAATAGTCTAATATTTAATGTATATGATGTATAGTATTCAATTATAGACAATTTTATATGATAATAGTAATTTTTAGATTCTATTGAGGAACTATAGGTGATATAATGGACAGTTTAGATATGAAAATTCTTGGCAGATTATTAAATAACTGCAGAGAATCAGACAGGCAAATAGGAATAGAGTTGGGAATCTCTGGCGGGGCAGTCCGTGCTAGAATCAAAAAAATGGAGGAAAGAAAAATCATTGAAGAGTTTTTCATAAAAGTTGAACCTCCAGTGTTAGGGTATGGGGTTTTGTATTTTGTTGTGTCCGGTGAAAACACAGATGAAATTTTAGAGCAGATAAGTCTTGTAGGTGAGCCGTTTTTTGTTGTACCATGTGTAGGTGGAATCACTGTTTGCAGTATCGTGGTAAAAGAGAATATGAAGCAAAAGATTCAGCTTGCAAATAAACTAATGAAAGATGTCAGAGTTTTATCAATTTTTGAGGCAGAGAATCCAGGGTTTAATGCAAATCTTACAAAGACTGATTTAGAGATTCTAGAAGAGATAATCAAAGAACCCAGAGCAAAAATTGAAAAAATTGCTGAAAACACAAACTTGTCAACAAAAACAATTACCAGATGCATTGAAAAATTGCAAGAAAATGATGGAGTTCAGTTTACAATAATTTATGATCCTACAAAAATTGAAAATTACATCCCTCATGCAATACTTACCTGGATAGACGGAGATCTTAAAGAGACATTACAAAATATGAATAAGGCATTTTCTGAATCATATTTGCAAATTCCATTTATTGCTAAAAATCAAATTGTTTTGTTTATGTATAGTGATAATATTTTCAAGATGGATGAAGTAACACAAAAAGTTAGAACAGTTAAAAATGTAAAATCAGCGGACCTGTTTATTCCAAAAAGAATTTCATTTTATGCAAAATGGTTAGAAAAAGCAATTAAAGAATTTAAAAAATCCTCCAAACTGCATTTAATTTATGAAACAAATTAAATAACAATAGTTTCCAAGGTTTAGAATGAAGAAGAAAAAGATCTATAATGGAAAAATTTTAGGTCTTAGTGTTTATGACGGAGAAATAGAAGGAAGAAAAGTAAAACGTGAAATGATAGAACATCGAGGTGCTGCAGCAATGCTTGCATTTGATGAAGAAAAAAAGGTTATTCTTGTCAAGCAACATAGATTTCCTCATGGATATGTTTTAGAAATTCCAGCCGGTACGCTAGAAAAAGGAGAAGAACCAGTAAAATGTGCATTTAGAGAATTAGAAGAAGAGACCGGATATAGAGCAAAAAAGATGACTCCTCTGATTACATACTACCCGTCAATTGGGTATAACACAGAGGTAATTCATTGTTTTGTAGCCTCAGGATTGAAGAAAATTGCTGATTTGAAGCTAGATGATGATGAGATTCTATCTGTTGTGAAAATGGATTTGAAAAAATTATTAAAATTAATCAAAACTGGAAAAATTCAAGATTCAAAAACAATATGCGCTGTCTTGACATATGCTGCCAAGAAGAAACTTTATTGATCATTTATTATAAATTGGTTTTACAAGATCCGCAACATCAGCCCAAGACTGGGTAATTTTTTCATACATATACACCAAATCAAGAAATTCGATTGGAATTTGTTTTTTATTTCCTAACGTAGTTCTTAATTTACTAAGGTTTTGCTCATATTTTTTATGTAATGATATTGCTTCGATAGCTAAAAGTCTATCAGGCTTTGTAAATGCATCAATTGATTTTTCTGCAAGTACACTAAAATTTTTGACTATATCAAAAATCTTTTTTGAATGTTCTTGCGACAAAGATGAATTGTAGATAAAATTCGAAAGCTCAACAATAGAGTCACCTGCATTTTCAAGAAGATTTGCAGCAACCCTATAATCAAGCACATCAATATTTTCCAAATTAAATGTATTAGCTAATTTCTTATCAACAAGAATACTACGAATTAAACGAACCAACAAAAAATATTGGCGATTTACTTCAACATCACGCTTTGATAACGTCTCTAAATTTGATTTGTCTTCTGAAATCAATCCTTTTGATGCATCATCATACATTCCAAGTGCAATTGAGCTCATTCTTTTTAGAATTTTTTCAGGATCCAGAGTTGTTGCATCTAAGAGAAACTGCATGTTGATATGAGATGCATCTTCTTCAATGATTTCCATCCCTACCAATCTTCTCATTGAATTTCGTATCTTTTCTCTATCTTCTCCCGGTATACTGGATTTAGAATTAATTTTGAATACGTCATATCCCAAAAGATAAGCTCCTGTAATGTCTGCTACTATGTTTTCCTCTTTTGGTAACGGATAAGATATCACGAGTTCTTTTGTAGGCCGCGATTCTTTGTTTAGAGATATTGAGATGCTGTCATGTCCAGTTTCAAGTTCGACTTGGCTGCTTTTATCCAAGTTATTTGCATCAACCCATTCTTTTGGAAGCGATACTAGGATAGTGCTTCCGATTTTTTGTAGGCGTCGAATGAATTTAGTCAATTTATACTAATTTAATTAATTTAAACCATATTCTTATATTTTGTGTAAAATTTAAACTCAGATCAATGGAGGCCAAGGCATTTTGTCCCGCTCACATTACAGGTTTTTTTAAAGCCCATTTAGAGGGCCCTCAAAATGATTTAGAAAAATTAGGGTCCATGGGTGCGGGTTTTTCAATTAAACAAGGTGTAACCACTAGAGTAAGAATTGATGCAAAAAATGGTCAGCAATCAAGTTTTCACATTACCACAAAAGGATATCATCCAGACAAAACAGATATCTCAGAATATGTTTTAAATGAGTTCCTAAAGCTCGGAGAATTTTCTGACAAATTTTTTGATGTTGAACATGAAATATTGATTCCAGTCGGATATGGTTTGGGTTCTAGTGGTGCTGTTGCTTTATCACTATCATATGCACTGGATAAAGCCCTTGATACTAAATTAGATAAAACAAAGATTGGACAAATAGCACATAACGCAGAAGTGAATTGCAAAACTGGACTTGGAGATGTTTTAGCATCATATCACGGAGGTTTTGAAATTCGTGTCAAGGCAGGAGCTCCTGGAATAGGAAGTGTTGAAAAAATAATTACAGATAAAATTTCAATTATAATGATATGTTTTTCTCCAATTTCTACTAACAAATTCATCAAAGAACGCTTATCACAAATTAATGGCCTTGGTGGAAAAATGGTAAATAAACTACTAGAATCAAAAAACTATGAAGACTTTCAAGACATGTCTTTAGAATTTGCAAAATATGTGGACGTCATGACTCCAAGAATGCAAAAATTAGTTAACGAATTATCGGAAAAGGATATCAAATGTGGAATTGCGTTGTTTGGGGAAACAATCTTTTCAATGGTTCCTAAAGAAAAAGAAAATGATGTTTTAGAAATTTTACAAAAGTATCCTGAAGGATCAATTATAAAATCAGAGTTAGATAATCTAGGAGCAAGAGTTCTTTTTAATTAGCCGAAATTATATGTCGTTAATTCCAAAATCACATCCAAGAGCTAAGTCATTATTTATTCGAGAGAAACTCGTAAAAGGATTTGATAACGGATTAGTTGCAAAAGAAGGATTACTTGCCCAAGGTAGAGGTGAAGCTTTTGATTACCTGCTAGGAGAAAAAACAGGGAAATCTGCAAAAAAAGCGATTAGGGCAGCAGCAGCACAGCTTCTAGTAGCAGAGAGACCGGTCATTTCAGTCAATGGAAATATAGCTGCACTGTGCCCTAAAGAAATTGTAAAGCTATCAAAGGAAATCAAGGCTAAACTTGAGGTAAATTTGTTTTATGCAAATAAAATGAGAAAAAATGCAATCATCAAGACACTCAAAAAATCTGGTGCAAAGGAAATTTTGGGAGGAAATCTGAGCACATCTACAAAATTACAAGGAATAGATTCTGCTAGAAGAATAGTTGACAAAAATGGAATTTTTGCAGCAGATGTAGTGTTGGTACCGTTAGAAGATGGGGATAGAACCATAGCACTTAGAAAAGCGAGAAAAACAGTCATAACATTTGATCTTAATCCGCTTTCAAGAACTTCGCAGACTGCAAATATAACAATTGTAGATAATGTAACTCGGGCAATTAATTTACTAATAAATGAATCAAGGAAATTATCTAAGAAAAATCATAGTTTGCTAAGAAAAATAATTGAGGATTTTGATAATAAAAAAAATCTTTCAGAAAACATACTTGAAATAAAAAAAAATCTAACAAGAGGTGCAAAAATTGCATAAATCAGTATCAGATATTTTAAAAATGAAAAAAGAAAAGAAAAGGATTTCAGTGATTACAAGTTATGATTATACTTTAGCATCATTATGTGATAAAGCAGGAATTGATGTTCTTTTAGTTGGAGATAGCGCAGGAATGGTGATGCTTGGTTATGAGAATACAATTACTGTGACAATGGATCAAATGTGTATGTTTACAGAAGCAGTTAGCAGAGCTAGAAAAAATGCACTGCTAGTATCGGATTTACCATTTATGTCATACCAAGCTAGTATAGAAGACGCAATCAGTAATTCAGGAAAATTAATCAAAGCAGGAGCTGATGCAGTAAAGCTTGAAGGCGGTTCAATTATGGCTGAAACAATTAGTGCCATAGTGGATGTAGGAATTCCAGTCATGGGACATATTGGATTGCAGCCGCAAACAACAATACTTTCACAAGGATACAAGGTTCAAGGAAAAACAAAAGATACTGCAATGAAGTTAATCGAAGATGCAAAAGAGCTTGAAGAGGCAGGAGTGTTCAGCATTGCTTTAGAAATGGTCAGTCATGAAGTGGCAGAGATAATCTCTCAGACAGTCAGTGTACCAATAATCGGAATTGGTTCTGGGGTAGGATGTGATGGACAAGTTCTTGTTGTTCAAGATTTACTTGGAATGTATGACAAAATCAAGCCTAAATTTGCTAAAAGATACATGAATTTGTCTGAAGATATTGTAAAATCACTAGAGGATTACAAAAATGATGTTGTTGCAGGCATATTTCCTGCAGAAGAAAATTGGTTTTCTATGGAAGAGGAAGAACTGAAAAAATTACGTGAGCAATTTGGTAGCTAAGAAAAGAGATCACCCGTCACTTGATATTGTTTCCTCAAAAGGTGTAGAGCTCATAGGTAAAAAGATAGTTCTTTGTGTTGCAGGAAGTGTTGCAGCATACAAAGCAATTGAATTGGCAAGATTATTGATGAGACATGGTGCTGATGTAACTTGTGTTGCAAGTAATGCAGTTACAAAATTAATACAGCCAGATTATTTTAAATGGGCTACTGGAAATGAAGTCATAACAAAACTCACCGGTGAATTAGAACATATCAAGTTAACAGACTACAAACAATCAGATTTAGTAATTGTGTATCCTGCAACAGCAAATACACTTGGAAAACTTGCAAATGGAATAGATGATACTCCCGTATCAACAGTACTTACAGTAGGGTTTGGCTCCAAGATTCCAATTCTAATGTGTTTGGCTATGCATGAATCAATGTATGAGAATTTAGCAGTTAAAAAAAATATTGAATTTCTGAAAAATAAAATTCAATTTCTTAACCCACAGATAGTTGAAGGAAAAGCAAAAGCTCCGGAGCCAGAAGATGTTTTAGATGTTGTATTAAAAAAATTTGGATTCACATCAATATTGAAAAACAAAAAAGTGTTAATTACTGCAGGTCCAACATTAGAATACATTGATCCAGTAAGAGTAATAACAAATCTTAGCTCAGGAAAAACCGGAGTTCTTTTAGCATCTGAATTAATTTCTGCAGGAGCAAAAGTTACCATTATTTATGGACCAGGAAATGAAAAACCTCCAAACGGCGCCAAAATAATCAATGTAACAACAAGTAAAGAAATGTTTGATGCAACTAGAAATGAGCTAAAGAAAAAACTGGATGTGGTGATTATGGCAGCAGCTGCTTCGGATTACACACCAGAAAGTGTATCTAAATCTAAAATTAAAAGCGACAAAAAATCCCTAACAATTAGGCTCAAAAAGACACCAAAAATCATTGAGCACGTAAAAAAATTGCAAAAAGATGTTTTGTTAGTTGGATTCAAAGCTGAATCAAATATTTCAAAAAATGCTTTGATCAAGTCAGCTCAAAAAAAGATGAAAGATGTTGATGCAGACATAATTATTGCAAACGATATTGGAAGTAAATATCAAAAGAATCCCAATTACAATCAGATCTTAATTATTGACAATAAAAAAATTAAATCATCAGAATGGAATAGAAAAGAAAAGATTGTCAAATTAATCAAAAAAGAAATTGAACAGAAACTAAAATGAAAAATTCTGAGATTAAAAAATTAATATCATAATATAACGAGTTCAGTGCAAAAAAGAAAAAGAAATATGCTGATAGTTTTAGAATTGAAGAGATGTTAAAAGAAATTGAACACAGATATTTTCATGAAACAGGAAGAACATTAAAATCAGATTTAAAGAAACTAGTCTAAAGTTGTTAAATCTCAAATCACTTGAATACAAAAAAAGAAACATGACAATATGGAACGAGGTAGCACCACGTTACCATAAGAGATGGGCAAGTGTTAGTGAAGGGCCATTCCAAAGTACTTCTAAATTGATTGAACTAGTAAACATCAACAAAGGGGATTCTGTATTAGATGTTGCATGTGGAACCGGTGTTGTTACAAAAGAAATTAGGAAAAAAGTGGGAAATTCAGGATATGTTGTAGGTACCGATACTTCTAGTACAGCAATCAAAATTGCAGAAAAGTGGAATGACAAAAAATCAAATTTGGATTTTTTAAATATAGATGCAGAGAGTTTTAGTTTTTCAAAAAAATTTGATATCATCACGTGCCAATATGCATTATTTTTCTTTCCTAATGCTAGGAAAGCACTAAAAAATATGAAAAATAGCCTCAAGAAATCAGGTAAAATTGGAATTTCAGTTCACGGAAGTAGAGAAAATGTTCCATTTTTCAGCAGTATTTTAGATTCAGTAATCAAGTTCATTCCAGATTATGTACCACCTGGCTCCCCAAATCTTGATAGATTTAGTACAAAATCTGCATTGAGGGCAGAAATTAACAAGGCAGGTTTTTCAAAAATTTCAATTAAAGAATTTATTTTTCATTATAGTCCTGGAAATTTTGAGGAATATTGGAAAAATTATATCAAATACATAGCAAAGCCACTAAAAGAGAAACTAAATGAATTAGAATATTCAAAAAGAAGAGAATTGAAACGAGTTGTAAAAGATAAAACATCTCAATATACAAAGAAAAATGGAGAAATTTTATTCCCTTGGCAAGTTTTAATTTTGACTGCAAAATACTAGGATTCAGGAATGGTTAAAGAAAAAAAGAAGAAGGAGGAAAGGCCAAAAAGGAAGGATTTTAGAGCTTTTCTTAAGAAAAGAGCACCAATTTATCTTGCCATAATAGCAATGCTTGTAATCTTTGTAATTCCTGAATTAACAAAAGGAGATCTACAAAGTAGTTTTCCAGAACTTACATCCGAAGAAAAACAGGTTCTTGATATTTTGATGGATTATAACGGACCAAATGATTCGGGGTTAACTGTAATGGATGCAATTTCAGAGAAAATTGAGGAGGAATATCCTGATGAGAAAATTTACGATCATAGAAAAACGGTAGTTGATTTATCTGTCTCGAAATTAAATGATGAAGAATACAACATAGTATTAAATTTCAAATCATACAAGGGTGAGCTAAATTACGATTGGAATGTGGATAAAAGTTTAGAAAAAATCACATCAAATAATCAAGATTCAAAACACATTATTGATTTGGTAGATTTTTATGATTAGGCTCAAATTTGGACGAGATCTTTAGTAAATTTGTGCATTACAATAGGTTTCTCTTTTACTATCAATGAATCCTCTATGCGAATACCAAACTTATTTTCAATGTAAATTCCAGGTTCAACAGTGATTGCCATATTTTTTTGTAATTTTGTTTCACTTCTGTAAGAAATAGTTGGAAGTTCATGTACTTCTAATCCAATACCATGACCTGTGGAATGAATAAAATATTTTCCATAGTTTTTTTCTTCAATGTATTTTCTGCAAGCAAAGTCTACATCTTTACAATCTACATTAGGCTTTACAGCTTTTAATCCAAGTTTTTGTGATTCCTTTACAATTTCATATGCTTCATTTGTTTGTTGAGAAATTTTTCCAATTGCAAAGGTTCTAGTCGCATCAGAGACATATCCTTTGTACCGTAGTGTAAGATCAGTTACGACCAAATCACCTTTTTTGAATTTTCTTTGTGTGACTTGTGCATGAGGAAGTGCACCGTTTGGACCTCCAGCAATTATTAATGGATTGAGTGTAGATTTGTAACCAGTATCAAACATTTCTTGCTCCATAGCATATGTCATTAGAATTGTTTGTAATTGGGATTCTTTTTGACCTACTTTGATCTTTTTTGAGCAAATATCAAACATTTCATCTATAATTTTTGATGCTTTTTTAAGAACTTGAATTTCTTTGTCGTCTTTGATTATACGTGAATTGTAAAAGGGTTCTGGTGATGGTTTGATTTTTGGAATGGATTTTTTCAGAGACATCATTACAGAATAGTTTTGACAGTCAGTACAAACCTGATTTTTTTTGATTTTTTGAATTAACGAGGAAATCAAACCAGTTCCGCGTTCAGCTGTAATTACATCACAGTCTTCAGATTCTTCTTGTGCCCTACCTATTTCTAATTCTGGAGCAATTATGGTGGTTTTGCCGTTTTTTTCTAGTAACCCTATTGCTTCCCCCCAAAATCCAGTCATGTAAAACAAATTTTCAGGCTCAAATGTCACTAGCGTATCACAGTTGATCTTTTGAGCAAATTTTAGAAGATTTTTTCTTCTTTGTTTCATACAAAAATTTGCCCTCATTCTCAATTTATGTATGATGTAAAGTTTGTATATGGAAAATTAAGTTTGGTTGCTGTGACAGAAAAAAAAGAAAAGAAAAAAGTTGTTGCGTTACTATCAGGAGGTCTAGATAGTCAACTTGCAGTACGTATGATGCAAGAACAAGGTTTTGATGTTTCAGCTGTTGCAATAAAAACACCATTTTGTGATTTTGATTGTGGAAGAGGATGTGGATTTGAAATTAGAGAAAGAGCCGATGATCTGAATGTTAATTTAAAGACTGTTTATCTAGGTGATGAATACATTGAGATGTTAAAACATCCAAAACATGGAATTGGTGCTGGTTTTAATCCGTGTGTAGATTGTAGAACTATGATGTTTGATGCTGCAAAAAAACACATGGAAGAAATTGGTGCAGAGTTTATCATATCAGGTGAAGTGTTAGGACAACGCCCTATGAGTCAGCATGCACCTTCATTGAGAATTATTGAAAAAGAATCAGGTTTGGTTGGAAAAATTGTAAGACCATTATCAGCAGGATTACTTCCAGAGACAGATGCAGAAAAAGAAGGATTGATCAAAAGGGAAAATCTTGGCATGATAAAAGGTAGAACAAGGCGTAATCAATTAGATATGGCAAAGAAATATGGAATTGAAAATCCACCTAATGCAGGCGGTGGTTGTTTGTTAACAGAACCACAATTTGGAATCAAAGCAAAAGATTTGTTTGAGCATGTTGAAACTCCAACAATTAATGATATTGATTTGTTGAAAATTGGAAGACATTTCAGATTAGATGAAGAAACAAAATTTGTTGTTGGAAGAAATAAAGATGAAAACGAAATGATCAAGGCAATTGCGTTACCCGGAGACATTTTACTTGAAGCAAGAGATCATTTAGGACCGGTTTCAATTTTACGTGGAAAGAATGCAAAATCCCATGTTGAATTTGCCGCGTCTGTGACATTGAGATACTCAGATGCGCCAAAAAATCAAGACTGTGTTGTTACTGTAAAAAATGATAGTGTGATTGAGGAGATTAGTTCCCAGTGTGCAGAAGAACAATCTTACATTAAATTTAGAATGTAGGCGTGAATTTTTTAAAAAATTAGTTTGAACTAAAGAAGAGTTTTTGAAGGAGTAGATCGCATTTTCAATAAGGATGCAAAAACAAGAAAGCCCCACATATCTCAAGGCTATAACGATTAGAGACATCAGTGATGTTCATTCTATTAAAGAAGACATCAAAAAAGAGATGATTCTGATTTTAAGAGTTACACCGTTAGCTCAGAAGGATGTTGACCAACTTAGAAAAGTTGTTGAAGAATTGTATTCTATTGCAAAAGCTGCTGATGCAGACATCGCAAGGTTAGGTGAAGAAAGAATTATCGTTGCCCCATCTAACATAAAAATTTGGAAACCAGAATACGATCTAAAATAATTTTATTGCTTCTTGAATTTGAGGATAATGAGCAGGTACTCTATACATACGTCTAATATTCATTGCAAGATTTTCTGATTTTGAACGTTCTCCGTGATTAACTAACACTCTTCGAAGTTTTGGTCTTAATCTTTGTACAAATGACATTAATTGATTATAATCGCTGTGTCCACTGAATCCATCTAGTTTTTCAACACCACAGTTGATTGTAACAACTTCAACTTTTCCTTCTTTTCCCAACATAGTTGCTTGTTTAGATCCATCAAGAACCCGTCTTCCCAAAGTTCCATTTACTTGATAGGAAACAAACAACACTTTACTTTTTTTGTCAGGTGCAATATTTTTGAAATATTCTAAAACAGGTCCACCCTCTAGCATTCCTGATGTTGCCAAGATAATACACGGAGAGTTTTCTCTCATTGGTTCTTCTCTAGCGTCACCGTGATCAATATTAGTGAAATATTCTGAATCAAATGGATTGTCATCAGTCTCCAAGATTTTTTGTTTTAGTTCTCTTGCAAGATACTCAGGGTATGATTCATGTATTGCAGATGCCTCAGAGATCATTCCTTCTGTAAATACTGGAGCTTCAATCATTTCCCCTGATTTCATGTAATGATCAATTACCATCATAATTTCTTGTGCACGTCCAACTGCTGGAATTGGAATCAAAACTTTACCTCCATCTGCTAAAGTGTTGTTAACTGCATTAATGAAAGCAGATTCTACCTCTTGTCTTGTTGGTTGAATGTCTTCTTTTAGTCCGTATGTGCTTTCTATCAACAGGGTCTCTACTCTAGGGAAATTCCAACTTGCTGCTTCAAACAGAATACTTTTTCCGAATTTGATATCCCCTGAATAAACAAAATTATGATCGCCATTTCCAATGTGAAAATGACATAATGCAGAGCCAAGTATATGACCTGCATTTGCAAGAACTAATTTGATATCAGGAGAAATATCAGTCACAGTTCCATAAGGTAATGTAATAGTCTGCCTCATGATTTGTTTTACATCTCTTTCAGAATAGATTGGAGTTCTGCCTTGAGCAGCAGCTACTTTGATTGCATCTAATTGAATAAGATTCATCATAGGGAGAGTCGGTTCAGTACAATAGATTGGGCCTTTGTAGCCATATTTGCACAGGGCTGGTAAAAACCCGGTATGATCCAAGTGCGCATGTCCAATAACTATCGCATCAAGTTCATCAAGTGTGATATTTAGAGAATCTAATCTAGGGAACGCATCCATTGGAGAACGAGCGCCAGGATTTATGCCACAGTCAATTAAGATCTTACTTTCAGGGGTAGATAACAATAATGAAGATCTTCCAACTTGACCAAAGCCACCAAGGGTATAAAGAGAGACTTCGGTTCTTTGGGATAATCGTGGACGAAAGATTTCATCACCTACTTGTTTGAGTTGTTTACTTCTCTCAGCAGAGGATTGTTTGAGAGTTGCATTAATTGTTTGAATTGTTCGTGAGGGTACAGTAGTAGCTTTTCTAATGCGTAATTTCCAACCCATTTTTTCGGTAACTTCAGCATGATTGAACTCTTTTGCATTTCTTTGTAGTAACCATGGTCTTTTTGCTTCAACAGAGACTTCACCAGTGGCAGTATCAAATATTGTTCCTTGTAGCTTTGCCTCTTCTGGAACACATTCTGCAATTATTCGTCTAGCTTCATCTTCAGGTTTTCTAATTGATTCATCAGTTCTTACAACAATTCTTTTTTTGATAACATTTACAAGATTTGAAATTGTCTCATTATTTTCCATAAGATACCTAGGTGAAATTGTATAAAGTGCAATTCTTGGTCCTTCGTATTCTATTTTTGTAACACTTGCCTCTTTTGGTATACTTTGCAGTATGGTTGCCATTATATTCTGGCTACTAGGAGGTAATTCTTTTTGTTGTTGTTTTCTTTGCATTAAATCACTAAAGTTCGATAACTGATTTCTTTTGCTCATCTGTCAAAAGACGGAATCCATCTTTATCCATTACTGCGATGTTAATTCCATCACCTGTTCCAATATTTCTAACAATTGCAGCTTTAACAGCCCGTAAAGCTATTTTTTTTGCTTCCTCAACTGTAAGATCTTCTCTATATTCTTCTTCAAGTAAACCATAAGCTACTGGTGAACCACTACCTGTTGTAACATATGATTTTTCTTCAACTGAACCAAACATATCGATATTAAACAAAGCGGGACCTTTGGCGTCATAACCGCCAACTAAGATATCAGCCATGAATGGATAACCCCTATTTTGATGAAATATCAACGAACAAAGTCGTGAAAGCGAATGAATAGAAATTGGACCTTGTTTTTCAACTCTATGAAGATTTGAATGATAACGTAAAATATCAACAATGTTTTGGGCATCTGCAACACCTCCAGCCAGGGTCAGTCCTGCATGTAAATCGATTTTCTGAATTTTCATAGTATTGTTATTTGCAATAAAATACCCTGCACTGGCTCTCATATCAGCACATAATACAACACCATCTTTAGCCTTGATACCTACAGTGGTAGTCCCGTGCAGAATTTTTTCTTCAACATTATTTGACAAAAATACACCTTTTAAGATAAAGTGAATGGCATCTCACCCTTTTAAATAACTTTTTGATCACTTGAAATCATAAATAATGACAAAAAATCAGGATCGCATGCAATCACATACTATGGAATTACCAAGACAGATTGTTGTAGGTGAAAAAAATATCTCTGAATTTGGAGATTTTCTCTACAATCTAACTAAACCAAAAAAAGTATCGCTCATATCAGGAGTTCATGTAAAAAAAATTCTTAAAGAAAAAATTGAAAAATCACTAAAATCAAAAAAAATTCAATTCGTGTGGCATTTATCAAAAGATAATCAGATTACTAATCTAAATAAAATTGAAAAAGACGTCAAAAAAGATCACAGTGACATTATAGTAGGAATTGGGGGAGGTCGTTCTGTAGATACTGCCAAAATAGTTTCTTTTAATTTAGATCTACCATTTATCAGTGTACCAAGTGCAGCATCGCATGATGGGATGGCAAGTCCATTTGTTTCAGTAAAAACAGACAAGCCTCATTCGATTGTTGCAAGTGCCCCGTTAGGAGTTTTTGTAGATATTGATATTATAAAAAAAGCACCTACCAGATTGCTTTCAAGTGGATGTGGTGATCTAATTGCAAATATTATCGCAGTGAAGGATTGGCAATTAGGTCATGAAAAAACTGGCGAGTATTATGGTAGATATTCAGCGAATTTGGCACTAATGAGTGCAAATATAGTAATGGAAAATTCAAGTAAATATTCCAAAAAAGGACTTGATGCAAGAGTGATTGTAGAAGCTCTCATTAGTGCAGGAGTTGCATCATGTATAGCAGGCAGTAGCAGACCATGTTCTGGCGCAGAGCATCTTTTTTCTCATGCATTAGATAAGATTGCACCAGGAAAAGGATTGCATGGAGAAAAGTGTGGATTAGGTTCCATTATGATTGCAAAACTTCAGGGTCAAGATTGGAAAAAGATTGCAAAGACTCTCAAAAACCTTGGTGCACCAACAACTGCAAAACAAGTTGGCTTGAAAGACGAACAAATCATAGATGCACTTGTAATTGCACAGGACTTGAGACCTGAAAGGTATACAATCCTAAAAGAGATAGAAATAACAGAAAGAAAAGCAATGAATCTTGCAAAGAGTACTAAAGTAATTTAAGCAGTTTTTTGTTCGGGGATTTTTTCTGCTTCTTCAGGAGTTTTTTCCACTTTCTTTTCCTGTGTTTGTTTGTTCACATGTGTTTCAATGAAATTCACTTTTTCCAATGTTGGAACGAACTTGAAAATATCTAATTGAATGAAATGCTTCATTATTTGTAAGCCATCAGCACGTAAAATTTCTTCAGGAATCGTGATGTTAACTTCTTTATCCTTCAGATCAAAGGAAATTTTTGCATCTTCTACTGGCAGTCTATTTTTTAGAATTCCGTCAATTTTATCATTTGGAGAGTCAAGAGACTTGATTACATTTACATCAAACAGAATAGTCTTTCCAGCATATCGGTGGTTGTAGTCTATTTGTACCCTGCCAGAACCAATAAAACGAATAATTCCTCTTTTGTTATCAACTTCAATTGTATCACCAACAGATACTTTCTCTGCATCTTCACCCAATTTTCTAAGTGGAATCATTCTGACTTTACCTGAATCTCTTTCACCAAAACCTTTGTCAGGTGTAACTTCTACTGTAAGTTTATCTCCAGCTGATGTTTTTGCAAGTGCTTCATCTAATCCTTTTAGGACAGGATAGCTTACTTCTCCAATTGAAACTAATTTTGGTTGATATTTTACATTTTGTTCATGGATAGAATGTTTTTTTGCATCTTCTTCAATAGTGGTGTCAAATATTTCTTCAGTATCTTTTACTTTAGCAGTATAATCTACTAGAATTAATGATCCTTTATCGAAAGTCAATGTGATCGGTCTCGAATTTCCTTATATTAAGTTAACAAGATTTAGGTAGAGCTTTTAGTTTATCTTCAGCTATCTTTAGACCTGCTTGTGCATCAGTATCATAACCCATCAGAGATAATGTTGATGCTATTCCAGAAATACATCTCATAACATGATATCCATTTACTTCACCCATACATCCAACTCGGAAAACTTTACCTTTTAGATTTCCAAATCCACCAGCTACTAAAATTCTGAATTTTTTAGCTAGCGTATCACGGAATATTTTATCTTCTAATCCATTTAGATAATTTAAGGCAATAACTACAGTTGAACGTGAATCTTCTTTTGCAAATGGTGTTAATCCAATTGCAGATAATCCTGAATACAATGCATCAGAGCATATTCTATGACGCTGAATTCTTTGTTCTATTCCTTCTTCAAGCATAATTCTCATTGCTTCTCTATACGCATAAAGTACAGGTAATGCAGGAGTAAAAGGAGTATGTTTTGATTCATCATAATATTTAAAATATCTTGGTAAATTGAAATACATTGTATTTGGAGGATTTGTTTCCATGTATTTTCTAGTTCTTTGATTAACACAAATTGGTGAAATACCTGGTGGACATGCAAATGTTTTTTGTGCACCAGTCATCGCAATATCAATTCCCCATTTATCCATGTGAAGCTCTTCTCCACCAACAATAGAAACGCCATCTAAAACATAGTACGAATCATTTCTTGAAGTAAGATCCTTAATTCTGTCAAGATAATTAATCATAGTTCCAGTAGAAGTTTCATTCCAAACACAATAGAATGCTTTTATATCTTTATTATTGTCAAAAGTCTCTTTGACTTGATCATATGTAGGAGTAACACCAGGTTCAGTTTCGATTCTAATTGTTTCACCACCAGCCCATTCAATTTGCTGAGCCAACCTAGAACTAAATTCCCCATTTATTGGAATGATAACCTTATCACCTTTTTTAATTAAATTTACAACAGAACATTCTACTGCACCAGTACCAGAAGCAGATAAACAAACTGCATCTCCTTGGGTATCAAAAATTTTCTTTGTGTTATTTACACATTCTTCGTAAAGTTCTACAAAATCATCGCTTCTATGATTAATTGATGGTGTAAACATTGCCCTAGTTACACGTTCAGGAACGTTTGTTGGGCCCGGTAACATTACTAAATATTCCAATTATTATCTCCGAAGGCAGTTTTGTTGGGTCTTATTTATAATTAAAGAATTAATCGATCTTTTCCATGATTATTTTCTAAAAAAAATCTAGTACCTTCAGGAACAAGATGATCCCATTTTTGATCGCTAGTAATCAAATCTCGTATATTAGTTCCAGATAATTCATCTCTTTTTAAAAATGGAATAGAAATTACTTGGACATTCCTTTTTGAGTACAGGTGTTTTGTTAGTTCGTCATTTGAGAAGACAACATCAAAATTTGGAACAATTGTATCTATTTTCTCAATCCATTTTACATGATTATCCAAGTCAGGAATAAAATAAATTGAGATTTTATTTTTCATCAAGTCATCGATTGAAGATAAAATCATCTCTTTTCGCTCCTCAGCAGTGAAAGGATTATTTTTTTCTGAAGGTTTGTTGGAGCTTCCTAAACCAACCCAAAGTTTATCTACTTTGGATAGTGCAAAGCGCAAAGCCTCAAGATGACCCAAGTGAAATGGCTGGAACCTTCCTATTAACAACCCATTCATACAAAAATATAGAAAATTTGGTTGTAAAAAAAGTATCATAAAGAGTAGTAATTGGAAAAAAATGTGCAGTTTTTAAAAATTAATGGTGCCCATGGCGAAGGAGGAGGACAAATAATTCGTTCAGCAATTACACTTGCTTGTGTTACAAAAAAACCAATTCATTTAGAAAACATAAGAAATAATAGAAAAATTCCCGGACTAAGACCGCAACACCTAACAGCTATAACAATTCTTAAGAAAATTTCAAATGCCAAAGTCATTGGGGCAGAAATAGGTTCTACTGAATTAAAATTTATTCCGGGTGATATTGAAAGTTT
>Ga0224507_10000032_pt1 | contig 51475 bp, 69 predicted proteins | sample SF_Jan12_sed_USG_3_FD_170159 | JGI IMG/M metagenome (GOLD analysis project Ga0224507, IMG submission 170159) | Sediment microbial communities from San Francisco Bay, California, United States - SF_Jan12_sed_USGS_13 | ecosystem: Environmental > Aquatic > Marine > Sediment | place: USA... | reverse complement strand
ATCGAAAACAGTACCGGAAAGATAGTCATTTACCGAATTGATAAAAACTCTTACCGAATTGATAAATGACATCTCCGAATTGATACCGAATTGATAAAAAATATCAGAAAAACTGTTTGTCACAACTGCATTTCCAACATCAGTGTCTACTTTCTGTATTTTCATCTTCTCTCTTTTTGTAGTGATTGTACAACCACAACCCTCCAAAGATTGCAATCATTACTCCGCCAAAAATCAAGAAGGCCTTTACGATCCGGGAAATGTTCCTGCGTTTCTGGCAAAGGCAGTTTTAGGATCTGATCTGATTAAGATCCTTACCACATCAATGAAGGTATCCAACAAGAAGATTTCAAAAATATATTCTTTCAAGTATTCTAGCTACCAAGAAGGAATTCCCAAAGTAATCTCAGAGATAAAAGAGGATAATCCTTTATTGAAAAAATAACCATTTATACCATTAAACATTGATTCTAGATTTTCAAAAATACAAAAGGATTTGGTTAAATTTGGTATTAGAAACAAGATATTATGGGAAGACCTTACACAGATTTTGTTGGTAAAGTATGGGAAAAATTTCCGCAACTTGCACAATTGCATAGTTTAGAAAATATCATACTTCCAATCTGGAATCTAGACCGATTTGTTGAAGTAGGTTATCATAATTTCACCGCAGAAAGAAAACCATTGTATCATCTCAGCAAATCAATTGAAAATTACGCTCAAGAAAATTACAAACCGCTGCTTGCCACCTTTGAAAAAATTGCCCGATTCAAATTTGTGGAACGAAGATATTCAGAAATAATCAACCAAATCCCAAAAATTTGGATAGTTGGGGATTTTGAAAAAACTCAATTTCATTTGTCCTCAAAAATAGACGTATTAAATTGCAAAAACACAGATCTAGTGAATGTGTGGAGTGTAATTACACAGGGCCCACATGGACCATTCGGATTGATTGCTGAAGAATTTGAAGACGGCAAATTTAGAGGGTTTTTTACATCTGATCCTAATGTTTGCAGATATGCTCTCAAAATCATGGGAAAAACACTAAACACTGAATTTGATATCTGATAATTTTGTCCCTAATCAAGTAATTTCCAATAATTTCATGACCTGATTAAAGTAGGAAAATACGTGCTAATCTACAATTTCTCATGATTGCGTCAAAATAATATCAAAAAACCACAATGATAATTTAGAATAAGATTCTGAACTTTTTTTGTTTACCAATAGACTCATGCATGAATCTTAGAATTGCAATACAATAACTGATTAATTAGAATCAATTACATCGGTTATATGGCAATCAGAGTGGTTTTGCAATAGCAATTTGGTGATTATCTGGATCTCTGATATAGAAAAATCTCTCACCCCAGCTTGCATCAGTTGGTATTGTCTCAATGCTATCAGAGAAGGGGGATTGTTTTAGATGATTGTATGTTTTGTCAACATCATTAACGTGGAAAATTATTCTTCCAAAATCACATGTTCCATTTTGATTATACTCCAAGTTGAGAAATTGATCTTCTATCTTGAAAGTAACAAATGGAGTTTTAGAATTACCGTATACAATCTCAAATCCAGGAATATTTGAATAAAATTTTACTGCCAAATCCATATTTTTTACAAAAAAAGTTACTGCAGATATTTTCAATTTATCTATACGAATAATTTCTGAGGCTTTTTAGTAAATACTTTGGCATAATTTTGAATTCTTCTTTACCCTGCTTCGATTATGTTCTCATCCTATTCATAGCAGATTGTTCTAAGGCGTAAAAACAACAAAGTCAAATTCTGAATACTTTGTTCCATCTCTTTCATCTAGCTTCAAAACCAAAGAAGGTTTCACAAAATAATCAAGATGCTCATCTCCCTCAAAGTAAAGTTGTGTAGTGTGTGATGACAATCCGGGAGCAGAAATCTTTAGATGAAGGTGGGCTGGGCGAGTAGCGCCTGCTTCGGAATATTTGCCAGGAAACAGGGTCTCAATTTTATATTGACCATTCTTATCTGCGGTAATTTTCCCTCTAAGTGTAAAGTCTTCAAAATAATAATTTCCATTTGAATCTGTTTGCCAAACATCAATTATCGCATTAGATACAGGATTGCAATCTTGATTCAAGACAGTACCGGAGATAATTAGCCTCTGCCCAGATATTCCTTCTCCAAGTTTCTCTTTGTATGGGGCCCTTGCAATATAGTAAGGACCTTGAGGATTGGTTTCAGTAGGAGAGCAAGCAAAACTTGAATTTTGCATTATGGAATTTGGCCATACAAAAATTCCTAAAACTCCTACAATTATAATTATGAGAGCCAAGAAAATAATGGATTTTTTCACAAAACTCCTTAAGCATTTATCTAGTTAAGGTATACCTCAATAATTTAAGATTATACATTTGTGATAGTATTACCTATAATTCCTGAATTGAGATGACATATTCATTATATCGTCAATCTAATATTATCTAGATATTTTTTGTAGATAATGCATTTGCAACAAAAAATAATCATTGTAATTTTGGTTTCTATAGTTATAATGGGTATTATTGGTATTCCAATAGGCAACCCGAAATTTGTCACAAATGCAATTGCACTTGAATCTGCATTTGTTGTATTGGCTGTCTTCTCCTTATGGAGATTAAAATACGTGCTTGTCCCAAACATGATAATTGCAATAATTGTGATCATTGGAAACACTGCCTCTCCAAAACATATTGAAATAATGATTACATTTCAGCCTCTTGAAAATGCAGTAGTGCTGATTGTTGGAGGATACCTGCTACAGGGTTTGCTTTTAATCACAAACATGATAGTTTTCAAGAATCGAAAGAGTCTGGAATTAAAAACAAAATGATTTCAATATGTATCTAAATTTTAACTTTGATCAAAAGACGAGAATTAGTCCTTTTCTTTCTTGGATGAAAATGAACAGATCCATTTGAAATCAAATAGCTTTCTTTTATGCTCTCATCTTCAGGTAAAAATTCATACTTAAAATTTCCAAACTCTAGATTTTCCAAAATACGTTCTTTAATTAGTTGGCCTGATTTATCCAAATCTATTTTCTTTTTTCCTTGGGTGATAATTCTTGGATAATAGTCATACTCAAATTTTTCAAAGACATATTTTTTTAGAAAAATCTCATCTTCTCTAGCCTTAAGCCACCAACCTGGTGATACATCCATAAAAAATTCCAATTCATTCATCGTTACCATGAATAATTTGTTTGCATTTATTACTAATTCTTAAACAAAATTGATATTTTGTTTTTTCATTGAGATTTTCCTTCTAAACCGAATTACTCTTTTTTCCACGTGGGTATCAAAAAAATCTCTTTTTCATAATTTTAAAAGTTAGCACCAGTAAAAAAATTTGGCTCTAGGTTATATTCTATTAAAGACAAATGGTAGTGAGGAGAAATTCAACAAATAACAAACAAAAAAACACCACAGCTAAATTTTCTAGCAATCATAGCTGTTGCAACTTCAGTAATACTAATTTTTACAGTAACTCCTTGGAACATAGTTCCAACCATGGTGACTGAAGATGTAGCAGTAATCGCAGTTGCAGATTATGGCTGTGTAGGTGAGTCCAGTGCAGGTCGCTCAGTTGTTGTTCCAAACTGTGATGCAAGTGTCGGAGACATTGTTTCTGCAACATTTTACATTCCAGCAGGAGAAATAAACGGATATTTGGAAGAACTTGAAAGAAGACAAAATCCAATGGTAGATGCATGGGATAGAAACGTCAATGGTATAGGACTCGCACCATAAATTTTTTTATTTTTTACTAATAGTTTTTTGTTTCAAATAATATAACTTCTAACCATCCTTTCATAGTAGAAAAATACTTACACAAATTTGATCCTTTGATAAAATCAAAAAACTATTCTTTTCCACGTGGGTCTTAAATGTAATCTCCTAACTATACCCCCAGCACAACGTGTATGGGGATATAGTTTAGGTGTGCAAAATAAGACCCACGTGGAAAATAAAAAATATTTTTTAAAAAAAGAAAAAAATTGTTTATATTAACCAGTAACAGGAAATATGTGAACATGCATGCTTTTGTGTGTGTAAATGTGTCCCATGCCTTTTAGTGGAACATCTACTGTTGTAGATCCTGACCATCCGCCATCAATGATTCCTGTTCCGGCCAAATCACCAGCTCCTGTAGATACTGAAATCTTTTGGTTGACTCCATTACCTCCAACATTTACTTCCTTGAGTGTTACTCTCAGGGTTTTCTCATTTACTGGTTCGACGTTTGAAATCTTTACGCCAACAACTGAAGATATTGCTTTGTAGTATGGTTCACAATACTTTGGGGCATATTTCCACCCATGTCACATTGCTGATGGACTGTTCCTGGTCCGTAAAACACCCCGTGTCTGCTTGGGCCTCCTCCACCCATACTCATTCCACTAGAACTTCCACTGTCACCACCATGACTCATTCCACCTCCAGAACTTCCTCCTCCCATTCCGCCCATCTGGGCATCAACGGCAGTAAAGTCAGACGTGAATACAAGTGCAGATGACACAATTACTCCTGCAACAATTCCAATCAAAAGGCCTCGATTGATATTCATTGATTTTAAGAAACAAATTTGTGATTTAACTCACAAATCTGATTACCATTTCTGATTTTCATTTGCGGCAATTGTGTTTTATGAAAAAATTCAGATTCTTACTGCAATAACCTTGGTACTTTTTTGAGGGCATATGATATTGAAATTCTTCCAGGACCTATCACAATAATCACCAGCAATGATGCCAACAATAAAAGATCTAGTTCAATGCCTCCCTGTCCTGTGAGACTCTTTGCGCCTTTCACCACAAATATTGCGCCAAGCATTACAATTGACAGTAATGATGCGGAGATTCTCGTCAAACCCCCGATGATTAACAATATTCCTGGCACAAATTCTGCCAAGGCTATTGGTATCTGCATTTCTGGAGGCAGTCCCTGCTTTGTTACAAATCCTGCAAATCCGGGATCAAACTTTCCAAGTGAATGCATGATGAAAATCAAACCAATGGTGATGCGTACCCCAAAGTGGGCCACATCATGAAAGATCGATTGTCTGATTATGGGTTCTGTCATGCCTGAATCGTCTGGATTTTTTTTACATAAAATCTATTTGGTACAATCATGAATAATCTTTAAATCCAAAGATGATGTAGTTAGTTCTGTATGAACAAGACTACCATTGCTTTTACTGTACTTGCATTGGCAGCAGTATTTGCACTTGTAACTCCAATGGATGTGGCAGTTGCCCAGACCAGTGCGGTTCCTGATGGTGATGGAGAGTACAAAGATGGAGAACATGAAGGAAAATCATGCCCTAACAAAGAAAGAAAAATGCAGAGTACAGAACAACTAACCTAGATTCTACAAGGATTTTTACACACATTTTTATCCAAACGATTTTTTGATGTTAGATTTTACATAATCATATTCAAGTTACAAACTCAGTTCTAGTTATAATGAGTAATCAAATTTTTATGAATAACCATTATTCTTTTTGGCATAATTACATGTGGAAAAAAATTGAAGATGCAAACAGTGTCATGTATAGGACGTATCAATTATGGCATTGACTCTGTCGTGACGAATGATCCTCAAGATGAATTGTGAGGATTTTTCAGAGACAATCTTTTCGTCGTGTTGCATCTTCATTTATGAATATCAATAATTACTTGATAAAACATGTGGTACATTTCATCTATGTACCAGTAAGATGGTGATACATACCAAAATAAAAGATTCACATAGAAATTAATTTGGAAAGACATCCTACAATTTAATTTTTAGTAGTCAGTTCTAGTGGAATTTCTGTATTTCCAAATGACTCCTCAATTAGAAGAGAATACTCTCTTGCAGGATCATATTCAAAATCAACATAGTTTCCATATCCTTGACCGGATCCAAAAATAATATTAAGTAATTTCACTTGACCTGGATTTATTCCAATATTACCTGCAGCAAAATTATTTGAAGAGAATTTGTATTTGGTTTTTCCATCTGAGAGATGGTAATTACAAGATAGTGCACCTGAGCAGTGAAGTATTACAACATCAGTTGATCCTGTATTTTCTGCTAACATCTCTAGATTAAATACTGCCATTCCTTGTTCAGAGACTTCTACTTCTCCACCTGCATAATAGTATGTAATTGGTTCTACGACAAAGGTGTTTGATTTTTGTTTGAATTCTAACATCTTAATCTCATTTTTAATTGGATATTCACATATTGCAACAAGTCTTGAATTCTCTTCATCTTTACAAGGTTTCAGGTTTTCATAAAGAACCTCTAGTCTGTTTTCAATATCGATTGGTTCTGTCTGTTGCTCAGCTAAATCATAAGTATGTGGAATATAGCTGTTGATAAACACAACAATAATAAAAGATACTACAGCAATTAACGCCAGATTAATTTTCTTTATGATTTCTCATCTCTAATTTTATTTTCCAAATCAAAAAAAGAAAGGATTATTCCTTTTCTACGCCTTCCCGGTGAATCCAGTAATATGCAACAGAATCTGCTGAAATCCAGTATGTCTCAGAAGCTGCATCAACTTTGATTTCCTGTGTAGATTCATCAAAGGATACGTTATGTTTGTGAAGTTCCAATTTTTCGCCAGAGCCTAGCTTCAACATCAGTTCACCACTTTTTTCCAACTCTTCCTTAATTCTTTGAAAGTTTGTCATACACTCACTGCCTAAATGAAGTATTTAATGCAGAAATACAATTCCCGCTCATGAAATCCATGTCAAAAAAATTTCCAATATCTTTTAATTCAATTCAGAAAAATTTGTTTTAATGTCATCTACAAAAAGTAATACAAAATCCATCCTAATTGTGGGAGGAATAATTGCAGTAGTTGCAGTTTCTTTGTTTGCATATTTGATGTGGTATACATCTCCAGATCATATTGAAGAACGAGTAAAAGTAATTGCGAATACTGATGATGGCTGCATAGTAGAGACACTTGACGGATATGCAATTAATGTTGGACCTTGTGATTTCGAACCTGATGAGTACATAATTGCACCTATAGACCAAAAACTCAAAGAACGTGCAGCGCTGATGAACCCAACAAACTAATTTTTTATTTTTTTTATTTTATTTTAAAAAATTCTCTAAATCCTGATCATGCCATTTACTATCAAATATTGAATACTCTGTGCAAACTCTTCATCAGAGAGCAAACCTTGAGACCACCAGCCAGCATTCTTTCTTAGCCATCCAGGAATCTGCGTTTCATCTTCTGCCTGAACTGCAAACATTGCCCTGTCACGTGAATTGTGACATGCATAAAGTATCCTGTCATAGTCAGATTTCTCAATGAGATTCTCTCGAACCAATTTATCAGATACCAATCTTATCTTGACATCCTTTGTCTCTGGCAGATCACCAACTTCTTTGAAATCCTTTGAGCCAAATCTTACCCATCTCAGAAACATTTTGAGGTATTTCTTTGTATCAGCAGTGCTGTTGGTCTCTTTTCCCTTGTGATCACTGTATATCTGAACAACATTGTACACCAAGGTATCAACATCACTCTTGGTGACATCAATCCAATCCTTATCCAACATTCTGGAGAGTGTCAGCAAGGCATTAAGATTCCTACATCTGTAAGCTTTTGCAAGGGATAGCTGAACAAAATACTGATCATATTTTTTGATCAGAGCATAATTTTTAGGTGAAAGTTCCTTCTCTAATAGTCTGTAAATTCGATTGATTCGTTTATCATAATCATGTATGTCGTTTCCCTTTTGTTGATGGTTTTAATCTGTGTACTCATTAGAGATTATCATTAGGCATACAAGTATTTGAACTCTGAGTTCACAACACGGTAACTGCACCACTTATTTTTGATTTTTTGGAATTAGTGCATTATTAATAATTTCTAATGCATCTTGGGCTTTTTCTGGACGAGGTAACTGAATCATCAAGACGTTATCTTGTCCATAATTTGATTGTGGAGAAGATAATGCAAACATGGATGTGTTTGCAAGAGTTTCGAAAAAATCAAGATGAGTTTTTGCATTTATCATGAACGTCTCAACAATATTTCCTTTAGAGAATGTCAAAACAACTTCAACGAAGACATGACCTAATCCATCTTGTAAGATATTAAGATCAGTATCAATAGAGAAAGATTGCCCGGCAATCTTTGCAAGAATATCATCAAATTTTTTTTCATCAATTATAATACACGGTGTTTTTTTACCGTCAAAATCAAATGTGTTGATTCCTTCATGTGCTTCTTCCATTAGTTTTTTTAATTCATCAGACATCTTTCTTTTCCTCTATCATAGGTATTATTTTATCTCCGGTCTTTACTAAAAATGGAGAAATGAATGCAGTGATTATAGAAATTATGCCTATTAATGGGAACAAGAAAGCACTTACGGCCCCTATATCTACTCCAATTTTCACAATTACAATTGAGAATTCACCTCTTGGAGCAGCTAATGTAAATGCTGAACGTATTGCTTTACCACGTCTTTGTCGAAAGACAAAATTTCCAACCAAGTTACCACCAAACTTCATTCCAGTAGCAACGACTATCAAGACAATTGCAATAAAAATATAATTTTCAAGTTCAGATATATCCATTAAGGCACCAACTGAAATAAAGAAAATTGCTACAAACATGTCTTTGATTGGACTTGAAAGTAATTTTGCAATTTCAGCAGATTTTGATTCAGCCACTAGTACCCCTGCCAAAAATGCGCCAATTGCAACAGATAATCCAACAATGTTTGCAAGTAACGCATAACCAAAACAGACACCTAAAACACTAAGCAATAGAATTTCACGATGCTCAGCTGCTGCAACCTTGTCAATTAATCGTGGAATTATTCTGGTTCCAATTGTAAATGTTCCAATTATAAGACCAGATGCGACCAACGTAATTATCAATACTGACTCAATAGATATGGTTCCAACTAGTGCAATTGATTGTAACGATGAAATCAAAATAACTGCGATTATGTCCTCAACGATCAAAATTCCTAAAACAAGAATGGAAGATTCATTTTTGATCCTTCCTAATTCCTCTAAAATTTTGACAATTATTGCAGTACTGGAAATAGACAATGCTGCTGAAATGAACAATGCATCTAGAAATCCCATACCCAATGCAGTTGCAGTATAAAATACAACACCTAATGTTGAAAACAACCCTAACGTTCCGACCCCCACTGCCACTCTACCGATACTTTTGATTTTGGCATATGGAAATTCAATCCCAATTACAAAAAGAAGTAAAATTACACCGATTTCAGCAAAAAGATTTAATGCAGAAATACTAGATAGTATTCCAACACCTCCCAATACATCAGTCGATGGGGCACCTTCAGGTAATACCCAAGACCAAAAAGGCGACAGAGGGCCAATAAGCATTCCAGCAAAAAGGTAACCAATGATCAGTGGTTGTCTAATTTTAAAAAAAGCCAAAGTAACTACGGCACCGATTATCATGATAAATGCCAAATCAGTAACAAATGTTGCATGAGGGAGTTCAGGAGTAATCTGTTCAATTAAACTAGTAACAGTTGTGTTAAGTGAGCTATGAATTTCATGAGTGTCTAATTGAAGTGAAGTGTTTTGCATGTTTTTATTTAACAAATTTATTTAAAAATAATTTCTAACTGAAAATTTTGAAATAAATTACAAATAATTGAAAACAGGCTCAATAATCGCAATCTTTAACCTCTTTATGATCATTCAGCATAATAATTCTGCAGAGTGATGATTAGGTCATCTGAATAATATGTAGAGAAATGACCTGGGGTATCTGACTGCATCATTGGTTACGTTATAATCACCTTAGAATTAATAGTACGGTACTATACCGTACTATATGATTCAATGTGAATATTGTACAAGAGGGTTTATCGAGACAGCAAATGGACTGGCCGAGAAGACTTTTCACGAGTTATTACACGAACCAACCGTTGTAAACAAGTAACTCTAAATTTTTTGTTTCGGACCCAACTTTTTTATCATCATTTTTTAATTGACTGTATATGACAGATAAAACTATAAGGAAAAAGACATCTGCACAATCAAAAAAAATTGCAAAAAAAGTTACAAAAGAACCAACACCATCAGCATTGCTAAAGAAAGTAGCATCAGTTTCAGATTCGAATAAGGCATTACAAAAAGAGATTAAAATTATGGCAAAAATTTTCGGAGAAAATCAGAAAGTGTTACTATCAATGAAAGGCATGATTGATACATTAACATCAACATTAGAACATATTCAAAAACAATCAAAACAAATCAACATTATAGAAGAGGATACTCAAAAACTGTATGCAGGATTAAATCAAGTAAGATCTCAATCTAATATAGTAAGCAAGATCAACAATCAAACTGCAAAACTACAAGATGAAATAAATAAAATTTCGGAGATTCAAAAAACGGCAAAGCCTCAAGAAATATCTCAACAAGTGCAAGACAGCATGAATTCAATTAAGAATAATTCTCAAATGATAATAAAAATTGCCCAAAGAATTGATGAAGTAAGAGATGATCTCAGAAAAGTTTCTGGAAAAACAGATTCATTTTTAGAAATTGGTACCGAGATAAATAAACTAAAAAATAATCTTGATGAGATTTCAGTTAAAACGGCAAAACTAGATACTGGAAATCAAATTGTACAAAACCTCAAACAAGAATTTGAAAGAATTACAAAAGATGTAATTTCAACAACAGAACTCAATGCGGAACTTGAAGCAATCAAAGTTACAATTGATTCAATTTCTTCAAAAGCATCAAAAATTGATTCCTTGGGGGGAGTAATTGATGGGCTCAAACAACAATTTGAAACAATCTCGGTAAATGCAAAATCTGCTGAAAACCGAAGTATGCAAACAATGAGGGATTTAGGAGGTAAAATAGACAAGATTGAGACTGAAATTGGAGGGTTGTCAAAAAGAGCAGACTCTACAGCGTTTGTCGGTGAAGGACTTAAATCAGTTCAGGAAGATATTTCAAATTTCAAGCAAAACGTCTTTGATAAAACAAATAGTATAGAACAAAAAATAGTCTCAGCTTCAGATATCCTAAAAAGACAAGACGCGTCAACCGCAGAATTTCATAAAAAATCAGATAAATTATTTGAAGAGATGCAATCAATTAGAAATGTCACGAACAAGACAGCAAGTGATTCGTCAAAAGAGATGATGGTGTTGCTGAAACTTTCAGAATATCAATCAAATGTCAGAATGAATACTGAATCAAAGTATGGAGAATTAAGAGATATTGAAAATATGGCAGCACAAACCGCAGACATTGTAAATCTATTTGACAGAACTTCAATAGAATCGGGTGAAAAGATTCCTTTACCGCAAGAAGTAAGACAATGGGCAATAAGCAAAATTTTAGATTGTGCTGACAGGTGGGAAATTCGATTCAGCGATGTCTATTCAATTTTAACTAATGCCATAGGTAGAGACATGTTAAAAGAAACAATTAGAATTCAACAAGTAAGAGACATTTATGGAATTAGAGCAGTAGATGAACTAAGAAAGGATCTCAATATTTCTTAAACTCCAACCTCATCCATTTCTTTGAATTTTTGTTTCTTTTTCTTTAATGCAGCAAATATTCCCAAAATTGCTGCAATCCAAATTGTACTAAACATAATGTTTGCAACACTTACGTACATGTATGGAGTAGCATCCATGATATTGGTTTTCAAGGATAGTGCTCTACTGTTGATGTCTAGCATTCCTGTATGATATGCAGAACTATCCTTTGGAACAGTTGAAATTTTCCCAATACTTACAACCATCGTATTTACATCATTTTGTATTCTAAGCAAGTTTGTAGATTCTGTAGCGAATATCCAAACGGGATTTTTAGAAATAATCTCACCATTAGCATCTATAGTTTCAGGCACATGATCCATTACAAGTTCTAGATCTTCTTGAATTGCCAACAGGTGGCTCTTTATTATTTCAGGATCAGATGAACCTACAATTCCATCAAGATGTCCTCTAATTCTATCCAGAGGATAAATATCAGTATTGTAACCATAAATTGCCATAAATCCACCAAAAATAATTATTCCTACAATCCCAATCATAGAAAGTTTGTAAACAGTATTTGCCATTTTTTCCTTCTTAGTTTGTGGACGAGATTTACTTGATTTATTTCTTTTAAATCGAGTATGAGATAAACTCATGTATGCAATATAAAAAAATCCTGTAGCCTGAAGTCCAATTATTGGAACAAAGATAGGATTGTTTGAAAAAACTGCAATAAAAATTCCCATTACCCCATATACGCCAAAAAAGATCTCAAGTAGTGTAACTTGTGAGAAAGGTAAATTGTATGCATTGTCTTTCCAATCATCTTTTGTTTTTAGGATACCATATTTTGGAGTTCTAAGAAATTCATTTTTCTTTCCAATTACTGCATCAAATACTGCAACTGTATTGTTCACAGACATTCCAGCATTGTAAATTAATAATGCAGGAAGTATCTTGGCTTTAGATTTCCAAGACTTTTGATACATACTTTGCATGATCATGATGTACGCTCCAGGTCCCATTGCAAGATATGTTGCAATAGTTATTGCAGGAAGAAAGCTAATTACGTATAGATTAACTTGTCCTGCCAGTAAAATTGGCAATGCCAAAAATTGTATCAACATTAACGGATAAACAATATGACGAGTTAGTTGAATGAATGCCTGAATCTTTGCTTCAATCGCAACTTTACGTTTTAGTGCAATATCAGTAAGTAATTTTATCGCGCATTGAATAGAGCCTTTTGCCCAACGGAATTGTTGTCTTTTTGCAGCATTCATCTGTACAGGAAGTTCTGCATCAACTACAATGTCAGGCAAGAATAAACATTTCCATCCTTTCATTTGTGCCCTATAACTTAGATCAAGATCTTCAACTAGAGTTGCAGTATGCCAGCCTCCTGCATCTTCAATACAATCACATCTCCATATTCCTGCAGTACCATTGAAATTCATAAACAGATGTGAATTACTTTTTGCTTTTTGTTCTATAAGAAAATGAAAATCAAGACTTAGTGCTTGTGCTTGAGTAATTGCAGAATAATTTTCATTTACATGTCCCCAGCGACATTGAACAAGACCAATCTTTGAATTTGTAAAGTGAGGGATTGCTCGTTTAAGAAACCACGTTGGAGGAATAAAGTCAGCATCAAAAATTGCAACAAGTTCGGTATCAGTTGTTTTCATTGCATGTTTTAGTGCTCCTGCTTTGTACCCGCTTCTTGTTCCACGTCGAACATGTTCTATTTGAAATCCCTGATGTTTGTAATCGTTAACTGCGTTTTCAAGTAAATCAACCGTATCATCATCAGAATCATCTAACACCATTATTCTCATTTTGTCTTTTGGATAATCCAAATTACAAACTGCATCTACCAATCTTTTTGCAACATACTTTTCGTTATATATCGGGAGTTGAATTGTGATGGACGGATTTCCCCAATCAGTAGTGGTAATAACATCTTTTCTTTTTCTTGAAAGAAATGCCAAATAGTAAAAATTGCATGTATATGCAGTGATAACAATAGCTGATAAGATGAATAGATCAAAAACAAACTGGGTGAAAGGATTGATTGCCATATCCCTAGTCTCACAAAATGACTAATCGCTATTTATAGTTGCAATAACAGATTATTTTTGCTCAAAGATCTTGATTGCTTGTGGTGGACATACACCTTCACATGCAAGACAAAAGATACAATCTGGTTCTTTTGACATCAATGGTTTCTTGTCAGACGCTGGATTTCCAGGAGCATCAAACCACTCATAGACACCAACTGGACATGCTTCAATACAGCCACCATCTGCAATACAAATATCATAATCTACTGAAACAAATTCTCCCCAAACGCCCATGATGCCATTGCTCGTACCCCTTCTGCCCCAAGTTTTTATTGTATGCTCTGGCGCTTCATATGCAGCAGAAGGCTTCATCTTGGATTTGTATTCAACATCAATTGGTCCTGGTTTTGCACCATCTGGGATTTCAATATCTGCATCATCTTCTTCAGCATCATCTTCTTTTGCTTCAACCGGTTTTGGTTTTGCGCCAAGAACAATTTTAGCCAAAGGAGTTAGTTCTTCTAGTTTTTGGATTGCCGCAACCTCAGAAAGCTTTTCAGTTTTTGCCAAATAAGAGATCATCTTATCTGCCAAAATTGTGTTACGCAAAATAGTATCAATTACCATTTTTGCAAAATGGTCTGCTTTCTTCCTATAGTCTTTTACCCAGTTTGGATCACCAAATTTTTCAATTGGAAATATTTGATAAATAATATCAACCACTTCGCCTGTAACAATTTCTACTGTAACTGAAAGTTCAACTTCTTCATATCCTTTAGCATCAACATCATCCATGTTTTGCTCCTTCCAACGATATGTTGCGTAAATTCTATCAGCATACATGTCCATTTCAAATGCTTTTTTAAGACCATCATGAACAGATTTTAGCTCAACAGGTTCTTCTAGTTTAATCGGTAAGCGGTATAATCCAAGCTTGTAACCATGTAAAGGATAGACTCCACGCTTCGCAGTTGGGGCCTCCATGGAATAAACTCGATCTTTTAAAAGTAAAGACATCTGACTTTGATGATTCGATTTTATTTAAAAAGGTTATCAGTTGTCATCTGGACATGTCAATTCTCTGAGTTCGGTGTATTTTTTTTCCATGTCTTCTGCATGTTCTAAAACTTTGGATAGATCGTGTGAATCTTTTGTAAAATACCACCTAATCACTACCCAATGCCCAACACCATCCATGTCATGAATCATGCCCTTGTCTGCTTTGACATTGAATTTTTCATCAATGGATGTCTCCTTTAATGTTAAGCCACGTTTTGTTTTATCTTCTAAAATATAATGAGTATTACCATCTTTGATAAAATAAAAATTGCCTTTCTCAAGAATTGGAAGGTCTAGTAACAATTTATTTTTCCACAGGATTTCCTATCATGTTACCCCATTCAGTCCAAGAACCATCATAGTTTCGAACCTTGGGATATCCAAGTAGGTATTTTAGAACAAACCAACTGTGAGAAGATCTTTCTCCAATTCTGCAATAACAAATTACATCTTTATCTGGAGTTACGCCTTTTGGTTCATAGTTTTGTCGTAATTCTTCTATTGCTTTGAAGGTTCCATCAGCATCATTAACTGCAGATGCCCAAGGAATGTTATTTGCACCTGGAATATGTCCGCCTCTTTGTGCATGTTCCATGGGGTATTCCGGTGGAGCAGTGATTTGACCAGTAAACTCTGCTGGAGATCTAACATCAACCATTACAGTATCTTCTTTGTCTAGTGCTCTACTCACATCAAAGAGATATGCTCTAAGTCCTTCATCTGGAGGTTGTGCAATGTATTTTGTTGGTGGTAATTGAGGTTCATCAGTAGTGTAACCTTTATTTTCTAATTCCCATTTCTTTCTACCGCCATTCATTATTTTGAGATTCTCATGACCATAGATTTTGAAAACCCAGAAAACAAATGCTGCAAACCAGTTGTTAAAATCACCATAAAGAATTACTTCAGTGTCAGCAGTAATGCCATTTTTAGCCATTAAAGCCTCAAACTGTTTTTTGCTAATGATATCTCTTGTAACTGGATCGTTGATGTCACGTTTCCACCAAATCAGAGTTGCGCCATTAATGTGGCCTTTTTCATATCCATTAACAGGATCATAATCAACTTCGACTAGTTTTCTATTTTCGTTTGGAGGGTTTTGTGATACCCATTCAGTATCAACTAAAACTTCAGGATGTGCGTAACTCATGGTACTTTTACTATTGTTTTCATACTTATTTGTTTTTTTCCAAAAATCTTTAAAAATATCATTTTTAAGTACAGTAAAAACAGTAGAACTGATTGAAGCTTCAAAAAGTTGCAGTGGTAAGTAAAGTAGGTTCAAAAGATTCGGAGAAAGCTGCAAGAGATGTTGCAAAAAAGTTTTTGGCAAAAAAATCAACAGTTTATACAATTTCTCCAGTGGATGTTGAAGGAGCAAAAAAAATAGAAGATTTGGAAGAATTAAAAAAAATAAAACTCGATCTAGTTATTACCTTAGGCGGTGATGGTACAACTCTCAGGGTTTTTAGAAATCTTCAAAACGAGACACCAATTTTAACTATAAACGTAGGTGGAAACAGAGGAATTTTAGCTGAAATTACAATTGAAGAAATAGATGATGCGATAAATGAAATTTTAAAAGATAATTTCTTTTTAGATAAAAGGATTAGAGTTGTTGCATCATGTGGCGGGGTAAATTTCCTCCTGCATTAAATGAGATATATATCAGCAGGGTTAACTTGACTAAAACTGCAGAGATTGAAATTAAATTTCAAAATGACACAGTAAAACAAAAAATGGATGGAGTGATCATTGCAACTCCCAGCGGATCAACAGGTCATTCGTTTTCACTAGGAGGCCCAATCTTGCATGAGAGTTTGAATGTTTTAATAATCACACCTGTTGCACCAGTTTACAGATTAGCATCGATAGTAGTTCCAGATGAGAAAGTTGAAATTATTTGTTCTCATGATTGTAACATTGCAATGGATGCACAAGTAATCAAAATGGCAGGATATGAAGAACCAATAATTATCAAAAAATATAACAAACCAGCAGTCTTTGTCAGATTAAAAAAGCGTGGACTGAGGCAAATGAGTAAACTTGGATTTTAGAATTTTAGATGCTAGTGCATTTTATGCAGGAGTTCCATTTGGATCAGATAATGATTGTTATACAACATCGTTAGTTTATGATGAAATTAAACACATTAAGAAGAATCAAGATATACTTGGAACTTTGCTTGAAACAAATAGATTGAAAATCAGAGAACCGGACAAAGAATCAATAATGACAGCAATAAAGGCTGCAAGAAATACAGGAGACTATCAACAACTATCAAAACAAGATGTTTCAATTATTGCATTATGTATTGAATTAAACGGTGAGATAATCAGTGATGATTTTGCAATTTCAAATGTTGCAAAGAATCTTGACCTGAAAATTTCACCAATAATGACTCAGGGAATTGTAGATGTTGGTAGATGGATTCATTATTGTCCTGGATGTAGAACTGATCATGCCTCTGGAAGTGAATGTCCGATGTGTGGAACTCTGTTAAAAAGAAAATTACTCAAGAGGTAGCTTTTTTCCATTCCACTCTACAAAAGAGCCGTCATAGAGTTTTACAGTATCAAAACCTGCAATTTTTAGTTGTAAAAATAGATTTGATGCACGGTGTCCATGCATGCAGTAGCAAACAATCTCTTTGTCTTTTGAGACATTATTTTTTATAAACAACTTATCAAGAAATCTCTTGTCATGAAATAGATTTCCATCATAACCAATTCCTTCAGTAAATGGAATGAGTTTTGAGTTTGGAAGATGACCTCCCATAAATTCTTTAGGGCTGCGTGCATCTAAAATTTCAAAATCATTCAAACGATGTTTTAAAAAATCAGATTTTATTCTGATTATCATTTATTTTAGGAGTGAATTTTGTAGGTTTTTGAATTAATGTTTGGCGTGTTAATTCTAATCCATATTTTTGCAAATCAGATGCATTGGCATTGAGCAGACAAGTTTTTTCATGTCCAAAATATAAAAATGTCCAAACAATTCTTGCTACAGATGGATCCATTGCATCTCCAATCAACAAAACGGTTTTTGATTCATCAATTCCTAAACTACCAAAGAGTTTGGCAATTTTTTTGGTTCAATTATTAGGTTAGAACCAAATTCATCAAATCTAATTACCTGTTCTATTGAAAGTGACTGAGCGTTCGTGAGATGCCCATCAAGAAACATCGTTTTGGGACGTGAATCTAAAATCACAATATCAGGATCAGATAGATGTTCTTTGAACCAATCAACTGATACTAACATGGTAAATTTACATTTGCTAAATTATTAATTTGTATCATGTAAAGTTTTCTGATTAGATTTTTTTAGATGTTTACTTTTAGAGTCTAACATATTTTTTATTTTCTTGGCTCGTGCTTCACCTAGGCCTTCAACTTTTGCCAAATCAGTAGTTGTCGAGGTAAAAACTTTCAGAGGGGTCCCAAATTTCTCTAGCATTCGAATTGCAAATTTTTCTCCAATCCCAGGTAAACTGCAAAGTGTAGATAGTTGCTGTCGTTCTAGATCTGTTGATTTTTTTATTTTTTTTAGATAAGGTCCTTTGTGAGATTCTTTTTTAGAGCACATAGATACCAGCAATTTTGCAGTATGGGCAGCGCTGGGTGTAGGAATAATAGGTATTTTAAAATCAAGAACTACTGCAGATATCGCACCATAAAATATTAAAGGATTCTCAGTAATTTCTTCAACCTCATCTACATTTCCTTCCATGAGAACGATTGGGTTCTCAAAATGTTCCTTTAGTCGTGAACACTGATCAAATAACCTTCCATCAAAGACTGACGCCATAAGATCACGAATGCTTTTCCGTTCAACAATTGTTTCAGGTCCAACAATATAATCTCCAATAGGGAGTGTTTTCATCTCCAGATTCATTCCAACGGATTTTAAGAGTTGAGGAATTCCACTTTTGCGCTCTCGCTCATCAACAATAATTCGGAGATTTTCTAATTTCACTAGTAATAATTAGAATGAATTGTTAATATCTTGTGTGAAATAGGATCAATGATTATTTTCTAGGATTATCTTCTGTTGTTGACGGATTTGGTGAACCGCCTTTCATCATTTCAGTAATTTTTGTTTCTTGTTCTTTGAGTGATTCTTTGAGACGTATTTCTTGTTTGTCAAGTACAGTTACGCGTGTTTTTGCCATTTCTGCTCGCTCTTCTAGTTCATCAATTAATTCTTGTTTTGTGGATTTTATTAAAACAGTTCCTGCTTGTTTAAAGACAGCATCGCTATCTGTAACTTTTTTTAATTCATCTAGTGCTTTTGCAGTTTCTGCTTTTTCCATCTCAAGATGTTGTTTTTGATTCATAACAGATTGAAGATTTTGCTGAGATTGCTGTAGTTTCATCATTTGCTCTTGCAACCATGGAGGCATTTGTGGTGATGACATAATTACTCAAAAAAGTTGTTTCATTATATCTTTACCGATATGGGGCACTATTGCGTTGAATCTTTACCGATATAAAGCAAAATTGAGTTGAATTTTGTTTAAAATTATAAATTTATGAATAAGTACTCATTTTTTAGGCATACCGTTGTTCACCTTATCAAATACATTGTAAATCCGTTTTTACATTTATTTCATGCTTGAAGTACAAATGTATGGATTTCACATTTCTAACACAGATGGTTTTTATCTAGAGATAAACCATGATGGGTATCTATGAAAATAATCATTAAAAGAAAAGAACCGATTAGAGTATATCACGCTCCCAGAGAAGTGGCCATTCATCCAAAAAACAAAAAAGTAGACACTTTAAAATCAGATGGATCGCTACTTGAAACGTTTGATCTCATAGACAAAGAAGTATCATGGGTTGAAGATAAGGAAAAGGATCTTATGGAACTTGTCCTGATTTTGAACGTAAAATGATGTAGAATAATTTTTCAGCAGACTAACTATCAAACTGTTTTTTGCAAAACGTGTCAGTTGTATATGATACCAAACATTTCTTACGACACAATTTGAACTATATTTTCCGAGTTGAGTTTCAACCTTGAAATGAAACTTTCATTTAAAACATTTGTTTAATTTTTAAAGATTTGTCTATTTGGAAAAAAATCAAAGTTTTAAACTAATTTAAAACCAGTTATTTATTTTAGGACAAAAATATTCGTGGAAGATTTGAATCTGTAGATTTCTCATTTTTTATTGGATGAATCTTTTGCAGATTCAATTGAATCATGACTTGCCTGAATGAGTCGAAGAGTTGAATTGAGATTTGCTCGGAGATGAGTTAATTGTTCTGATTCTGCTGAAATGTAAATTTTCTCATCAAATTTTATCCTGGTTTTCACAGGATTTTCAGGATAAAATTCGTTGTCAGTGTTTACAGAATCAAAAATTGCCTTTGTTTTGTCTTTTGCATCAACTGTAATTTTTGCACTAAAGTTTAATGTCATATGCAGTTCCGGCTACTTTATAGCTGCATTTCTTACAAGACCAAATACCTACAGCATCTCTACCAAAAGTTTTTGAACCACATTCAGGACAAGTTCTTTTTTCTTTGAGTTGGAGATGAATTTTTGTATATTGTTTTCTAAGTTTAATTCCATAACGAGCCCCTAATCCTTTAAGTGATTTTTTTGTTTTTGCCATTTTATTGACCTGCCATCTGGGTTTGTTTTAATTTTTCTCTTATTTTTGCGCCTACTTGAACTGAAATTTCCCCACATTGATTAATCTCATCTTGTGAAAATCCATCAGATCCACCTTTTTGCAAAGCACAGATATTTCCATTAGAGTCAGTAGTAATTGTAATTCGTGAATCCATACTAGCCCATTCATCTCCATTTGGATCAACTATGATGTGATTTCCAATTTTGGCCATTGTTACAGAAACTGGAATGGTAGCAATCGGTACAGAAGTTTCTTCACCCTCAACTAATGTTGGAGTATCATCGACCCAATCCCATTTTGGAGTTTTTGATGAAAGTAATGCTGCAGTTGCAGCATAAGAGCACGCATCAAATAGATTACCATCATAATCAACAACTACATTATCTGCAAAGACACCAACCACCGATTTATTCTTCTCGATTACTAATTGAGAAACGTCAATCATATGACTTTCTCTAATTCCCCTATCAACTACTCTTGCCAACTCAATCACATCAGGTCCTGGTGGACCAGTTTCAACAGTGGGATGAGACAATGGTAAAAGTTCAGCAGTACAAATGAAAATTCCTTTGTCACCCATATCTGGAAAAGGTCTATCAGGTTGGATTTTTACTCCACAAATTACTTCTGTTTCACCAAGTCGTACTCTTGCAGATCCATTCGCTTTAGGGATTGCATTCGTTTCAATTGAAATTTCTCTTGGCTCATCAAATGCTCTACCATCTACTCTTTTTCCTTGTTCAAGTAATTCAAGAATTTGTGATTTTTTTAGATCATCAAGAACAGAAGATGTCATTTCTAATCACCTCCATTTCCAAAGTATTTGTCTTGTAGTGCTTTCTTTTGAATATCATAAACAAGTTTGCAACCATCTACGCCGACTTGAACACATTTCTTATATTCTGCAGGAGTAAGAACACCATCCAATTGTAATAATGTAATTTTTTCTAGATTTGGCATGTAACCAATTGGCATGTCTGCTTGACCTGCTTGATCTTCTTCGTTGTTAACATCAAGAACTACAGTATCTGCAACTTTACCTGCAGCACATGCAGCCACCATATCCCTCATTGGAATTCCTGCATCAGCTAATGCAACAGAAGCTGCTGAAAGTGCAGCACATCTAGTTCCACCGTCTGCTTGTAACACTTCAATGAAAACGTCAACTGCAGTTCTTGGGAATTTACCCAACATTACTGCAGGTTCTAATGCTTCTTTGATTACTTTGGAAATTTCAATTTCTCTTCTTGAAGGAGCAGGGTTTTTTCTTTCTCCAACAGAGAAAGGCTCCATGTGATATCTAACTCGTAAAATTCCTGTATCAGTATTTGACATGTGTTTTGGATGAACGTCTCTTGGACCAAAAACACCAACTAAGATTTTGTTATCACCGAATTCAATATAAGCAGAACCGTCTGCATTTTTTAGTCCGCCAGCTTTTATCATAATTCGTCTTGGCTCATCCACTTTACGCCCATCACAACGTATACCATTCTCGTCCAATAGGACCATTGTTGCGTCTCTTCCGCCCATTATGATTCACCTTTTGATTCTAACATTTCTTTCACTTGATCAGTCAAATTAGCAACGTGTGCTTTTTCATCAACCATTTCAATTGCCTTTTTGGCCTTTAATAATCCCTCGGGCGACTCGCATGAAACCACTACCCAGCCATTCTGGCCAATTGTAATCGCAGCATCTGTTGCCATCTCTATCATCTGGATCATCGTACCTCTTTTTCCAATTAGTCGTGGAACCTTACTTGGAGAGATTTTTACTAAGTCTCCAGTATCAATTTTACCTAAATCTCTATCAGAAATTGTGACCAGTGGATCACGAGTTCTATCAAAATTTGCAATTCTTGCAGCAACCAAGTCACCTGATTTTAGTTTGGATGTAAGTTCATCTGCATGAGCAGAAAAGTCTCGTCCAAATACATCCTGTGCAGGCAAGAATCCAACATAACATGAATTTATGTCAAGTTCCCATGAAAGAGAAGTATGAGAAATGACTTTGCCAATCACTAGATCATTAATTTTTGGAATATATTTTCCAGTAAGTGGAATTACCTTAACTGAATCATCATAAATTTCAGAAATACCAATTGTAGTTGAGATTATCTTATTTCCCTGTAGTTCTACATTTTGTTCAGGTCTAAATGGGCCGGTAGTTACCACATCACCGGGAATAACGTATTTCCTTTTATTATCCATTACTTCATTACCTCAACTGTAGCAGAGCCTTTCGTTATAGAACCCAATTTATCAATCACGTTTGGCCTTGCTGCAGCGGGTATTTCAAGTATTGCTTTTAGCGAACCATTATTTTGCCATTCTTCTTTATTTAGAGAACCTACAGACTTCAAAATAGCATATGATTGAGATGCATATTGTGCAGGAATTGTAATTTCTAATTTTAAATTCTCAGATTTCAATGCGATTATAGAACGCAGTTTTTCAACGATATCCTTAGCTTGTTCATCTACTGTTTTATGAGGATCAATTGATACTCGACCATCTTTCATTGCCTGTTCAATTCTTAGTGGCGGATGTGGTAGGTGAGTTCTAGGATCAACATAGGTTTTGGCAATAAAGGTGACAATTTGTTTTTTCTTCTCTTCAATCATCTTTCGTCTTTGATCAGTTGTGAGATTCAGATCACCTTTCTTGAGAATAATCTCAGCAATTTCGACCGGGTCTTCAGTTTTGAAAGCGTGTTGTAATTTTTCAGCAGTGGGCCTTGTACCTTTACTAGCATCAGTGTAAATTTCATCAGAAACCAAGATTGAAGAAATATCCTTTTTCTTACCCAATCTATAATCAAGTGCCGGATCAGGCTTCACCATAATTTCAAATTTTTCACCCTCAAAGGAATATCTAACCAACGTGTAATCTGCCATTTCTAAAAATACCTATGGTAATTTGGTATTTATCTATACATAAAACTAGCTAGATTTTTATGTGGATTTTAAAGATTTTTTTCAAGATTTGTCATCATTAGAGATAATTAGCAAAGATAATCAAAAAATAACTATAAAGTTAAAAGGTGTTCCATTACAATATGCAAACGCACTTAGACGCGTATGTCTTAATGGCGTACCAATCTTTGCAATTGACACAGTAGACATTATTGAAAACTCTTCTGTACTGCCTGATGAAGGCCTAGCACACAGATTAGGACTAATTCCATTAAAGACAGATTTGAGTAGATTTAACGAACCATCAAAATGTGATTGTAAGAGTGAAACTGGATGTGTAAATTGTAGAGTAATGTTAGTTTTAGACTCTGGTGACTCGGATGTCACAAGAACTATCCTTTCAAACGAATTATCTTCTGAAGATGAGTCAATAAAACCAGTTTCAGACAAAATTCCAATTGTTCAACTTGCACCAGGTCAAAAAATCAAAGCCGAATGTTATGCAAGACTTGGACGTGGAACAGAACATGCAAAATGGAATTCTGCAAACATTTCGACAATTATTGATACGGATAAGGATGATGAGAAAATTCTCACAGTAGAATCAACTGGTGCACTAAATCCAGAGCAAATTATTCTTGCTGGAGTAGACGAAGTCAATAACAAATTAGGCCAATTCAAAGAAACTATTGACCAAATTCAAGAGTAAATTAAGCATAGACATTATATTTGGGTTTCAAGGCGGATTATTCACATGACTAATCAAGTGGTTATACGAATGGCAAAGGATATGAAAAAGGCATCAGTTAAGAATGACGCTCCAATTTGGGCAAAATTGGCAGAACATGCATTAAAGCCATCCATAGCAAGAAGAGATCTTAACTTGAATAGAATCGGTCAATTAACAAAAGAAAATGACACAGTCGTATTTCCAGGAAAAGTTCTTGGAACAGGAAATGTTCCTCATAAAATTACATTATTCTCATTTGGAATATCAAACTCTGCTGCAAACAAAATTATTGAAAAAGGTGGAAAGATTATCAGTTATTCAGATTTGATTGAGCAAAATCCAACAGGGAAAGGAGTTGTACTACTTGGCTGAGCAAGAAACAGTAATCAGAACGGATAGACCAATTGTAGTAGATGGAACAGATCATATTGCAGGACGACTAGCATCAAATGTTGCCAAATTATTAATTCAAGGAAACAGAGTCTCGGTTGTAAATTGTGAAAAAATTATGATGAGTGGAACAAGAGCAAATCAAATCAAAGAGGCCAGAGAGTTTTTAGAAATTAATAGTATTATCAATTATAAACACGGACCAGTCCACTATAGAAGACCAGATACAATAATGGCAAAAATGATTCGTCAAATGTTACCGTTTGATAGAAAGCCATCTGGAAAAGAATCTTATCAAAGACTAAGAACTTACATTGGTTCACCTAAAGAAATTAAATCACTTGGAAAAATTCAATTTGAGAAAGCAAAAATTAAAAGATCTGCAGCAAACTATACATCAGTAGGTGAATTATGCAGAGTAATAGGGTGGACTGAATGACAACACCAAAAACTGAAATTTATTTTGCAACTAGAAAAAGAGCAAGTGCACACGTTTACATAACAAAAGGACAAGGCAAAGTAAGAATCAACAATGTTCCAGTTGAAATGATTCCTCAAGAGACTGCACGCGAAGTAATTTTAGGACCATTAGAAATTACAGGTGATTTAAGAGACAAAATCGATATTTCTGTTAGAGTTAGAGGCGGGGGTTTTATGGGTCAGGCAAGTGCAGCTGCAACGGGAATTACCAGAGCACTGATTGGATGGACTAAATCTAAGAAAGAGCCAAAGGAGCACCCACTTCCAAAATCCACCAGAGATGATCTTCGAAAACGAATAACAGATTTTGACAAGTACTTAGTTAGCGGAGATGCCAGACAGAAAGAACCAAAGAAATTTGGCGGACCGGGTGCCAGAAGAAGAAAGCAGAAATCATATCGTTAGACTGTGAAGGCCATAATTTTAGCTGGCGGTAAAGGAACTAGAGGCAAACCGTATACAGAGTATTTTCCAAAGGCAATGACACCAATTAATGGAAAGCCACTAATTGATTATGTTGTAAAATATCTAAAATCATTTGATTTCATAAAAGAGATAATCATAATTTCAGATTTCACAGGATTAGGAGGTCAAATCAAAAACTATTATGAAAATCAAAAAGACATCACCTTTGTTCAAGACTCACAAAGTGGTACAGGTGGAGATTTGTTGCATATGGACAATAAACTTAAAGGAGAATCAGAGTTTATTTTATGGTTTGTAGATAACTTGTGCGCAATAAATCTAAAAAAAATGCACGAGTGTTTTATCGATAAGAAAAGTACTGCATGTATTGCAACAAGAACAAAAAGAAAAGAAGAAACAGGTTTTGCAGTAGTTGAAAATGGAATGATTAAAGAATTTAAAGAGAAACCATTAATGAAATTACAGTTCCCAGAATGTCTAGGAATTTACATGCTTGGTTCAGACATTATCAAAAGAATAAAGGCTAAATCAAAACAAAAAGAGATCAATTTATCATTTGATATTTTACAACAACTATCAAAAGAGGGGAAAATTAGTGCGTATGATATTGGAGAAATAGAATGGATTGATGCAGAATCTCCAATGGTTTTAGAAAGAAATGAGAAAACAGTAAAGAAGATTATAAAACAGATGGGATTTTAGAATTTTTTTCAAACTCTGTAATTTTATCTTCGTATTGAAAAGTTTGTGCAATATCATCTAGCCCTTCCAAGAGAATTTTTTTCATGTGAGAATCGATATCAAAATGAATTTCTTGGCTAGGAGTTTTGATGAACTGTTTTTCTAAATCTATACTGATTGGATCTGTTTCTTTTTGTAAAAGCTCAACTAATTTTTCATCAAGTGATATAGGCAAAAGTCCATTTTTGAAGCAGTTGCTAAAGAAGATATCAGCAAAAGAGGGTGCAATAATTACAGAAAAGCCATAGTCTTTTAGAGCCCAAACAGCATGTTCACGACTAGAACCGCACCCAAAATTATCTCCAGATATTAGGATTTTAGAGCCATCATATTTTGAATCATTTAAGACAAAATCAGGTTTTTTGTTTTCTGCCTCATCATATCTCCAATTGAAAAACAAGAACTTTCCAAATCCGGACTTTTGAACTAATTTTAGGAATTGTTTTGGGACAATTTGATCAGTATCGACATTTACTTTATCTAGAGGTGTGATAATGCTCGAAATATTTTTGAAAGGCTCCATTCTAATTCAAATCCATTTTTCTTACATCCACAAAGTGTCCTTTAATTGCAGCAGCTGCTGCCATCACTGGGCTAACTAAGTGAGTTCTTCCTCCAGTACCCTGTCTTCCTTCAAAGTTTCTGTTTGAGGTACTAGCACATCGTTCACCAGGTGATAAAATATCAGGATTCATTCCAAGACACATGCTGCATCCAGCTTCTCTCCATTCAAAATTAGCATCAATGAAAATTTTATCAAGACCCATTTCTTCTGCTTGTTTTTTTACCATCTGAGAGCCTGGAACAACCATGGCTCTAACATAGGGTGAAATTTTTTGGCCTCTTACAACTTTTGAGGCCTCAATAAGATCTTCTAATCTAGCATTTGTACACGAACCAATGAACACTCTATCAATTTTTATATCTTCAATTGGAGTTCCTGGCTTAAGATCCATGTAACTAAGAGCCTTTTCTGCACTTTTCTTTTGATTAGGATCACCTTGTGCAAACTCATCAGGAAATGGAACTGATTCAGTTACATCACAAGTCATGCCAGGATTTGTCCCCCAGCTAACTTGAGGTGCAATGTCATCAATGTGCAAAGTAAATTGTTTCTCAAATGTTGCATCATTGTCAGTTTTCAGATGCTCACGCCATTCTTCAACTAGAGATTCATAATTTTTAGGAGTGTATTTTCGTCCTCTAAGATATTCAAATGTCTTCTCATCAGGTGCAATCAATCCCGCACGGGCTCCTGCCTCAATAGACATATTACATATAGTCATTCTCTGCTCCATTGAAAGATCCTCGATTCCCTCCCCCCTATACTCTATTACTGTACCTGTACCACCTCCAGTTCCAATATTTTTGATTATTGAGAGAACAATATCTTTTGCAGTAACTGCGTGGGGGTTCTTTCTTTTTCCTTCTACTTTAATTTCAAATGGTTTTGGTTTTTCAAGCCATATTGTTTGAGATGCCAATACATGTTCAACATCACTTGTTCCAATGCCTAATGCCAGTGCCCCAAATGCCCCATGAGTAGATGTATGACTATCCCCACAAACTATCGTAGAGCCAGGCAGAGTAATTCCCAATTGAGGACCAATAACGTGAACTATTCCTTGATCGGGGCTGTTAATATCAAATAATGTGATTTCAAAATCTTTACAATTTTTTTCAAGTGTTTGGATTTGGATTGCAGAAGTTTGGTCTAAAATTGGAAGAGACCTGTCATTGGTTGGAACATTATGATCCATAGTAGCTATAGTAAGATCAGGTCTTCGAACCTTTCTGTTATTCATTCGTAATCCATCAAAAGCCTGGGGAGAGGTTACTTCATGTACCAAATGCCTGTCAACATAGATCAGAGAAGGGTTGTGTGGTTTTTCAACTACAACATGAGATTCCCAGATCTTTTCAAAAAGAGTTTTTCCCATTTTAATCCTAGTCGGGTTTGTACTTGAAGAGGCCACCTGCAGCAATAATTTTTCCAATGATTTCTGAAAATGGTTTCATTTTGTATGTCTGGTTTTTTGTAAGATTTTTAATTTCGTTTGTAGAAATATTAATATCTATTTCATCTCCTTCTGAAATTCCATCATATGCATCATGTTCAATTTCAATGGGTAACAAAAATGCGCCATCTACTGCATTTCTGTAGAAAATTCTTGCAAATGATAATGCAAGTACCGCCTTTATTCCTGAATGAGACAAAGCAATTGGTGCATGTTCTCGACTTGAGCCACATCCAAAATTCTTTCCAGATAAAATAAAATCACCGTCTTTTACTTTGGAATGAAAATCAGAATCCAGTCCCTCCATTGCATGTGTTGCAAGTTCTGTATAATCATGCACTTTGAGATATTGACCTGGAATGATTACATCTGTATCAATGTTATCTTGTGCATATTTTATGATGTTTCCTTTCATTGTAAATCCCTCGGATCAGTGATTTTACCAGTAACTGCAGATGCCGCGGCAACTAACGGAGAAGCAAGATATGTTTGAGATTCAACGTGACCCATTCTTCCTGGGAAGTTTCTATTGGTAGTACTAATGCAGATTTCATCTTTTGCCAAGACGCCCATATGAGCACCGCAGCATGCACCACATGTAGGCGGTCCAACTGTCACGCCAGCATCCAAAAATATTTTCAATAAACCAGTTTCCATGGCACGTTTATAAATTGAAATTGCTGCAGGCAATATTTCTGTTCTAATCTTTACTTGCCTGCCTTTGAGAATTTTTGCAGCAGCTACCAAGTCTTCGTATTTTGCGCCAGTACATGAACCGATGTATGATTTATCCAATTCAACATTAGGGGCTTCCCTTACAATTGTGATATTTTCAGGAGAAAATGGTTTTGCAATAATTGGCTCCATCTCTGAGGATTCATACTCAAACACTTTGGAATATTCTGCATCATTATCACCTTTTATTAAATTAAAATTTGTAGCACCACGGCTCGAAAGATAATCAACCACTTTTTGATCAGGCTCAACAATTCCATTTTTTGCACCAGCCTCTGTGGTCATATTACACATTGTTAGCCTACTCTCAACGGACATTTCATCAATACCACTTCCACCAAACTGCATTGTTCTATATGCACCACCATCAGTTCCAATCTCACCGATAATTTTTAAAATCAAATCCTTAGCCATTACATGATCCGGTAATTTTCCATTTAGCTTAAAGTACATGGTTTCAGGAACCTTAAACCAAATCCGTCCATTTAACAAGACATATGCAACATCAGTGTGTCCCAATCCACATGCAAATGCACCTAAAGCACCAGTAGTGTTTGTGTGAGAATCACCACCTACATACACCTCACCTGGCATTACCATTGCTTCTTCATGGGATATCGTGTGACAAATTCCATACTGTCCCATTCCATACTTGAAGTGTTTTTCAATTCCGTATTGTTTAGTAAAATTAGATAGTTTTACAATATTTTCAGCTGATATTTTTTCTGCTGAAGGAACAAAATGATCTTCTGCTACCCAAACCTTTGTTGGATCCCACAACTTGTCAATTGAAATTCCTTGTTTCTTTAGTTTATCAAATACTTTGATTACTCCTGGTCCTGACACATCGTGAACCATTACCTTGTCAACATTGGCAAAAATCACATCATCAGGGGTAACTGAAGACTTTCCTGATGCACGTGCAAGAATCTTCTCAACAATATTCATAATCTAAAAACCCTGCTTTACAGATTAAAAGCTTTAGAACGGTTTAGGATACGATTTATCTTAAAGGGATAATATAGAAAAATTATGAGATTCTAAAAAACCCAAGCCACCTTTTCTCATTGAAGTTAGTCTCAATACCTGGAACAGTATACTATCAAACAAAGAACCTTACAGAATTTGTCAGAACGTTAATTCCATTTCTTCCTAAAAGAAATAACTAAATCAGACATCTCAGTTTTGTAAACTGTAGATATTATGCTAGATTTACAAAAAATTCTGATTTTTTAAAACTTTAGCAATAGAATCCAAATATTGTTTTCTAGTAGCAGTAATTGACTTCTATTTTGTGACCATTATTTCATCTAAAAATTCATAGACTGTGATGATTTCCGTTCCGGATTCTATCTTTTCGATAGCAATACTACTAGTTCCTCTGTTCGCAATTTTTTTTCCAAGTTTGCATAGTCAGCCATGCGGATTTTTTTAATTTAATGATCTAAAAAGAGCACTATCAAATTATTAGAGTCAATTTTAGATTCATCAAAATCTTGAAATTATTGTATCCGGTATCTGAGAATTGCTAAAACTGAGTTATCAAGTTCTAGTTTTTGAATAATTTTTGGTGAAGATGCAAATTCTACTTTGCACGAAGTGTTTTTTGCAATCTCCAGCATCTTAATTATTTTTTTGAATTGAGCGTCGCTGTAATAATTTGCAGATACAATCAATGTATCGACTGCTCCAATTTCTAAACCTTTGAGAATAATATCATTTCTTTTTGCAGTTAGACCTTTTTTAACTAGATTTTCATATTTTCCAATAATTTCTTCCACGTATTTTCTTCGGTACTGATACAGATGACGAATTATTTTCTTTTCAATATCATTTATTGTTGTTGAAAAAGACAGATTTTCTACAAATTGACATTTTTTTTTCAACTCTGAATCAAGTTCTCCATAAAATTCAGTTTTTGCCGGACCAACTCCTCCTAACAGAATCAAATCAGAATTCACATCCATCTCTCGGATCTTATTTGCAATTTTCTTAAAGAAAACATGAATTTTAGTTTGTCTTGCTCTTAGAAACCTTCCCTGACTCTGGCCACCCTTTCGATGTCTTCCTTGTAAGTCAATTCTAAGTTTAGATTCTAAAACTATTTGGCCTCCATGAAATTTCTGTATTTTTGCAGATTTTTGGTCTAGTGTCACTAACAAAACATCGTAATTGGTTTCCAGGATATCCTTGAATGGTTTAATGAAAGGCTTTTTGCTTGCGATATATACATAGGGGAGTTTTTTTGAGGTGCCAATTACTTTGATGTTTGTCTTGTTATTTTTTATCCATCCAAAAATACACAGTGTCTTTGTAAATTTGCCTACAGATATTGGATTGTCTTTGAGATCTATAATTTTTTTTTCAATTTTTGATTCAATTTTTTCAAAAAATTCATTTCGCTTTGTTTCGTCTAGTAATGACATTGTTTCTTGTCCCTTGCCATAGGGATAATAAACAGAGATGCATGGAGAGTCAATCTGTTTTATCTCATACAGAAATCGGTTAATTGATAGCCACTCCAGTGGAGAAATCTCATCAGGATTTTGGGCATATTTCACAAGATTTACTTTGTTTCTTCTGTAAATAACTAATTCCTTCTTTTAGGAGTATTTCATCTAAAAAAATCAAGGAAAACTTGTTCATAACAATAAAAAAGAAACAGAGTATTGAAAATATTGTGCAATTAACTGTCTTACCACTTTTAGCAGAAAGAAAGCAAGAGTCATTTGATGTTTTTGAGGCATTGCTTGAGACTTTAGAAGAAAACAATGTAAAATTACAAGATGATGATGTTTTAGTAATTTCAACAAAATACATTTCAAACTCACAAGGAAGAATAGTAGACCTTTCAAAAATCAAAACATCAGAGAAAGGATTAGAGATTTCAAAAAAATACAGGTTAAAGCCAGAAATTGCAGAAATAATTATCAGAGAGTCAGATAAAATATTTGGAGGAATAGGAGGATTTGTCATTACATCATCTGACAACATCATGGCACCAAATGCAGGTATTGACAAATCCAATGCAAAAAAAAACAAAGCAATACTGTATCCACACAATCCTTATCTAATTTCAGAGCAAATTCGCAGAAAGATTTTCTTGAGGATGTTAATTCACGTTGGCGTTATTCTAGTAGACAGCAGATTAATGCCTGCAAGAATTGGAACATCAGGAGTTGCAGTTGCTTGTGCAGGAATTGAACCAGTTTTAGATATGAGAGCAAAAAAAGATCTCGATGACAATCCATTAAAGGTCACATTTCAAGCAGTGGTGGATAATATTGCAACTATTGCAAATTATAAAATGGGAGAAGGAGGAGAATCAAAGCCATTTGCCATAGTTAGAAATTCAGAAGCAAAACTTACGGATAGAAAAATTAGTCCTTCAGAGATGGCAATATCTCCAGATCAATGCGTCTATGTTAGAGGATTATCAAACTTACCAACACACTAGGGATTTTTTGGTTCTGCTTTAAATAGAGGTTTTTTGGTGAAAAAAATATGGAGTATCTTACCACATACCCAAAGACAGTTTCATTTTTTGATGGACTGAAACACAGGATTGATGTTGACAACAAACAAGGAGTAGAGCAGCTTCATGTAGTGGTAAAGAAGAGTTTTGAAGAATTAATGAAAATTTTCACTGAAGAAGGATTCACCAAAGTTAAACTCGAACACAAGCAACCAGGGCAAATTGGGAACGGTCTAAATCTAAAATTGAAAAAACCTTGGGAGATGCATATCAGGATGGTAGATCTAAAAAAAGGATTAATTGGAATTCATGCAGAAGTCGAAGTATCGAGAGATTATCTTCAGCACTTGTTCTCGCAGAGAACTCCAGTAGTTTATGAAGTAGAAGAAATTCTTAAAAAATATCATGTAGAGTATAGTTTTTGGCACGATAAAATTAAGAAAAATGTAAATGCAATTGTAGATAATTATAAAGTAAAACTTGCAACACCAAGCATTCCAGTATTTGCATGGAAACCTATGTTATTTGTAATTGGGACAATTGCTGCCCTTTATGGTTGGAAATATTTCAATACAATTTGGTGAATTTAAACACCCAGACTTTCAGCTTTGGTCATTTCTAAAAAGACCTTATCTCCTACTGAGAGACCCATGTCTTTGTACTCATGCATCTCAAGTTTTAATTGAGTTACACCTTGCATTCCCATTCCTCCACCCATTCCTGCCATCATTTTGTTTAGGTCCTTCATCATGTCATTCATGTTTGAGAATCCCATGACTTTAGGAGTACCAAAAGGGGATTGTGGGTTTTGAGCGGTATCTTTAAGATCTTTAATTGAGGATAGTGACACTACAACATATGGTGCTCCATCTGGTGCAGAATCAATACTCTTTACTACAAATTCTTTCTTCATTAATACAGTAACTTTATCCATGTAATTTTAATTTTAAGGTCAATTTGTCCCAATTTACAAGGTTTGAAGATTTAATTACGATTTTTAAGAATTCATAGCATGTCAGAAGGATTGAAAACAACACTGACATATTATGGAATTTCACCATGGGAAATTGAAGTACTCTATGGATTTCTAAACTCACATTTTACAATTATTCAAGAGGAGATTGAGCAAGATGAGAGTAATTTTGTTAGTTCACTTGACATAGAAATTCCACTTGCATTTAATGAAGAATTCTTTCAATGGTTTGATTTTAGACGTTGGGAAAAAGTAAAAGCAGTTTTCAAGGAGATGAAGAGAAGAAGAGGTAGCGGCAATGCGTTAAAAGTAAAAATTAATTTTGCTGGAAATCCCAGGATTGTTTTTAGTGTTGATGTAGAAGACAGGCAATGGTTTGACAATGCAATTGAAAAAATTGATTTTGTTTTAGAATTACTTCCACATCATCTTGATCCTCAAAAACTTCCTTCAGAAATTTCAGAAATAATTTACAAATTTGATTCAAAATCAATTAGATGGAGACTACATACTGCATCATCTGAAAACAAAAAATACATTTTTAGTGGAAACGCTTGGAAAAAAATTACTTGAGATCTTTTTGTAACGGTTCTAGTAATTCATGAAGTTCTTTGTATTTTGACTCTAGAAATTCTAAAGCAGCATCAAGCTTTTTTGATTTTCCATATTTGAAACGAATTAGCTCACGATGATGCCAAAACGTTTTTCCTTCTTCAACTGAGAGAGTTGTAAAAAAATCAACGCCCTTCAAATTATCAGGAAGTGTCACATCATGTGGGAATAACAATTCCACAATAAACCATTCATCTCCATCAGGGTAATCACATCCGGTATCCACATCAAAGAAAATATGAAGTAAATCAGATTGCATAAGACCATTATCATTGATTAAAGGGTGTTTTATTGAAGATTTTTTAAAGTCAAGATTTACCAATTGAGGTTCAAAGAACCCCTTGATTATGGATTTTCGAAATATTTTGTTTGCCTCATAAATATTCAAATGCAAAATACACTACTACGAAACTTGCCTATAACTTGTTAGGTTTGAAGTAGAAATTATACTTGAAGTGAATCCAAAATTGCAGAAATATCAGTTACAGGTTTACCATTTTGAGAGATATTTTGTTTTGCAGGAGGATTTTCGTAATAATTTGGAATCTTGTCTTTTAGTCTCTGGGTATAAGGTGAAATTAATTCATTTTTGTAAAATACACCAGTTGGTATTTTGGTATCCCATTCTAGTGATTTGATGAGGGATTGAGATAGTTTTTCATTTACCTCAGGTACTGAATCGTAATGAACAACCGGATCATATCCTTGTTCTTCAAGTTTGTAAATTCTTGAATGTCTTTTTTGTGCCTCATCCACCAAATCAGCTCCTGCATACCAATCTCTTGTATTGATATCATTGTAAGTAGGGCAGGGTTGCAGTACATCCAAAAATGACAGTCCTTTGTGGTTTACTGCTTGAATAATCAAATCTTTGAGATGTTTAATGTCATATGAATATCCACGTGCAACAAAAGTAAAGCCACTTGCAACTGCAAGTCCTATTGGGTTAACATTGAAATTTGTATTTGGAGAAGGTAATGATTTTGTCTTCTCTCCAAGTTTTAGTGTAGGGGATGCTTGTCCCTTGGTTAATCCATAAACACCATTATCAAAAATAATGTAAGTCATGTCTACATTACGTCTTCCAGCTGCAACAAAGTGACCTGCACCAATTCCTAAACCATCACCGTCACCACCTACAGCAATTACTGTCATCTCAGGATTTGCAATCTTTGCACCTTGTGCAAATGTTAAAACACGTCCATGTAATGTATGAACACCATAAGTATTGATAAAGTGGGATGTCTTACCGGAGCAACCAATTCCAGAAAAAATTGTTGTTTTATCTCGTTGTACTCCCATCTCAGCTAAAGCCATTTGTATGGCATTTACAATTCCAAAATCTCCACATCCAGGACACCAATCATTATGCACATCTGTCTTATAATCTGCAAGTTTAAGCGCCATGCATCAATACCTCCCGTTTGTCAGCTTTGTTTTCAACAATTTTTTTAAGTGAATCATAAACTTCAGTACTGGTCATAGCTCTGCCAGAGTATTTTAAGATAAAGTAATCAATATTACGACTGACATTTTGTTTGAACAGTTTTCCTAGTTGTCCTGACTGATTAGCTTCTATGTCAATAATAGTCTTGACATCTTTAAGTAATGATGTAACATAGTCAGTTGGAAATGGATGCATTAGTTTTAGCTGAATATATCCAATTGAGATTCCTTCTTTTTTGAGCATGTCAATTGCATCAAGGATTGGACCTTTTGCAGAACCCCATGAAATGATAGTGTAATCTTCAATTCCAAAAGATACTGCTAGTTGGGATTCAGGAATCTCTTTTAAAATTAAATCAAGTCTTGACATTCTTTTATCCATCATTTTTACACGTAAAATTGGGTCTTCTGAGATGTGACCAAATTCATCAGATTCATCACCAGTATTCCAAAAGATTCCATTATCTATTCCCAATCTGGAACGAGGAGATATCCCATCATCTGTAAATGCAAATCGCTTATAGCCATCTTCTACTTTTTCTAATAGTTTACCGCGATTAATTGTGATTTTTTGAGGATCGAATCTTTTACAAGTAATTACAGAACTGGCATGAAATTTATCCATCATGTGAATTACTGGAACTTGGAAAATCTCTGCGTAGTTAAAAACATTACCAGTATCGTAAAAGCTCTCCTCAATATCACCTGATGCATAAACAATCTTTGGAAAGTCTCCATGTCCAGCATAAATTGCAAAGAGTAAATCGTCCTGACCATGTCTTGTTGGAAGTCCAGTTGAAGGGCCACTTCTTTGATAGTTTGTAATTACAATTGGCACTTCGTTCATTCCAGCCCATCCTAGCATTTCAGCCATCAACGCAAATCCTGGACCTGAAGTACATGTTGAAGAACGAGTTCCAGTTAATGCTGCGCCAATTGTCATCCCCATTGCAGAGATTTCATCTTCACATTGAATGACTGCGGTGGAGCCGAGTCTGTCACCATTTACTTCTAGAATTTCATTGGATTCAAGAAATACAGATTCATCGGAAGCGGGTGTAATTGGATAGTAAGGTTGCATCCTACATCCACATGCCATCTTACCTAATGCAGTTCCTTGAAAACCTTGAACTAAAATTGTGCCAGGTTCTTTTTCAGTACCAGTAAGTAAATGATTAAAAGATTCAAACTTTGCAGTTGCATAATTGTATGAATAGTTTGCAGTCTCTTGATTAATTTTTGCAATCTCGGGTTTTTTTGCAAAAATATCTCCAATAGTTTTCTTCAAAGAATCAGTAGGCATCTTTACCAATCCCAAAGACAATGCAACTCCTATCACATTAAACATTCTAACCAATCCTTTCAGTCGAGGATTTTCCGTTTCTTCTGCAAGTGTAGCAAGAATTGATTTGAAAGATACTGGATATATCGCAACTCCTTTTTCTTTTGCAATCTCTAAAACACCTGCAATCGTAAAGGGTTTATTTTTTAATTCTAATTCTTTATGCAATCGTTCTTTGAACGGTTCATCAAGTGTGTGAACATCATCTGTTTTTAATTTTTCTAAATCCAAATCATAAATTATTCCACCACCAGAAACTACTTCATCGTAATGACGAAAGATGGTTTCTGCATCAAAGGACACCATCAGAGTCACATCATTTACGTTTGAATTGATTTTCTTATCACAAATTCTTACCGTAAAATAACTATGCTCCCCTTTGATGTTAGAGTAAAATTCTCGCTTTCCAAATATCTGGTATCCCATCTCAGCGCAAACTTTAGAGAAGATATTTGCCCCAGACTCGACACCGCTACCCTGAGGACCACCTATTAACCAAGTAAAATCAGTTCTGCTCACAGTAAGTTACCCCTTTGATGAAGTATAATATTATGTATTATCAAAATGATCAACCCCCAGTAGCTGCATCAAACAATGCACATTCACATTTATCTCGCTCCCCGCAATAAGGACATACACATCCACATTTGTCAATAGAATTACCACATTCTATACAAATGGCAAAATCTTCCTCTTCTTCTTCGGCTTTGGAAGACATACGTGATTTAGAAAGAAATCGTATAAATGGTTTGAGATAAATCTCAAGATTGATGAAAAAAGTATTTCTTACAAGAACTTTACATGATTTTGCATTAAAAGAATTAAAAAAAAGGTATCAAATTGAAGTTCATTCAGGGAAAATTCCAATTCCTCAAACAAAGATTAGATCAAAAATAAAAGAAGTGGATGGCATAATCTGCTTTCCATATGATAAAATTAATAAAGAGATCATAGATTTGGCAAAGAATCTAAAAGTAATTAGCACCTACAGTGTAGGTTTTGATCATATTGATGTCAAATACGCCAAAAAAAAGAAGATTCGTGTAGGATATACTCCAGAAGTATTAACTGACGCAACTGCAGATTTGGCATTCACACTCATTCTTGATATATTAAGACGAGTATCTGAAGGGGACAGAATTATTCGAGATGGCAAATGGAAAGTAATCTACGGAGCACAGGATTATGTAGGAGTAGATCTACAAGGAAAAACACTTGGAATTTTAGGGTTGGGAAGAATTGGCAAAACACTTGCAAAAAGAACAAAAGCATTTGATATGAATGTCGTATATCATAATCGAAATCGTATTTCAAAATCCAACGAAAAAACATTGAATGTGAAATATGTTTCATTTGAGAAACTAGTCAAACAAAGCGATATCATTTCAATCCATGTTCCCCATACCAAAGAAACAGAGCATTTGTTTGACATGAAGGTTTTTAGAAAGATGAAAAAATCTGCATTTTTAATCAATACTGCAAGAGGAAAGATAGTAAATGAAAAAGAACTTGTAGTAGCCCTCAAGAAAAATATCATTGCAGGTGCAGGATTAGATGTGTTTGAAGAAGAACCGATCAGTACAAAAAACCCATTAACCAAATTACAGAATGTTGTGCTGGCACCACACATAGGCAGTTCAACGAAAGAGACTAGGGCTAAGATGGCACAAATTACAGTCAAAAATCTGAATCTAGGGATAAGTGGAAAAAAGCCGATCTATTCAGTAGGATACTGAATTTCACGCTTGAGTGATCATCTAAAAAATGAGCGGTTTTTATATTGAAATCATGATGAAGTATTAGATTGAAAAAATTCAAACATACTAATGAAGAATTAGAATTAGCTAAATTACAATCTGAGAAAGAAAAGAAGAAAAAAGAATCACAATAGTATTTTTTCTCCTTGTCTTTTTCAGACAAGGTTTTTTTAAAATTTAATTTTTGAGGAGAATTTTTCGTTTAAATCATCATATGTTTTTTTTCTTGCAGGAATTAGTTTTTTAGAGTCATCATACATTTTTGTAAAAAATGCAGTCAAAACACGTTCTCCATGTTCATCAAAGAACTGTACACTAAAACTAATTCGTCCAGGTTTTATTTTTTGAATGAATTCTGCAGATTTTATCAATTCAGAATTTACATGCATGTGTGCAGGACCATCATTGTCTCCAATAGTAATCCATTTTTCTTTTTGTCGGATACTAAGAGAAGTACTCCTAATTTCACTTGTGGCACCATTGTTTTTAACAACAAGCAAAACATCATCATTTGTAATTATATCAGATAACAATTCAAAAAGCATCATAAACTATTCAAAACAAAATTATTTCAATTTTTAGAGGATTTCATATCAATTTGAACAAAATCGTCTGAATCACCATGAATACAATCAGTACCAACTGCTTTAACAGGAGAAAAGATAATTTTGCCATCACGTATTTTTCCTTCATTTTGGAGTAATCCGATTTTGCCTGAGACTATTTGTTTGTGTTTTTGGCAAGTAACTCCAAACATATATTCATCTTGATCTGCAACAATAGATACAATAAATTCTGGAGGATTGGCACACTGTTTTCCTTCTTCCATTACTGAACATCTATCAGGTAACACGATTTGAATTGGAATTTTATTGGATATTAACCTTAATTCCCAAAGATTTGATTTAATATTGACGAAGATGTATCTTGATTGAGGCTAATGGTACATAATTTTGATGTTGTAATTATTGGGGGAGGAATTCTTGGAACATCCATATCATATTTTCTATCGCATCTTAACAAATCAAAAAAAATTGCTGTAGTTGAGCAAGCACATAACGTTGCATTTCATACAAGTGGGAGAAACACAGGAAAAGTTCATGCCCCATACCTGTACAACCCTGAAAAGAAGAAATTGTTTGCAAAAGCTGCATTTCACGGATATGAAATGTGGGAAGAGTATTCCAAATTAAGAGATTTGCCTTTTAAAAAAGATGGTGTGATTGAAGTTGCTTTGGATAAAAAAGGCATATCAGTTCTTGAAAAATATCTAAAATGGGGTAAGCAAAATGGGTTAAAAGACAAAGATATCAAACTAATGGACAATACAGAGTTAAAAAAAATAGAACCTCAAATAAAATGCGAATCTGCACTTTATGTTTACAAGGATGGTTCTGCAGATTATTCAATATTCACAGATTCGGTTATGAAAGACAGTGAATCAAGTGGCACACAATTCATTTTAGATACAAAGGTAACAAAAATAAAAAAAGAAGAGGGCAAGTGGAAAATTACATTAAATAATGAATATGAAATATTTGCAAAATTTTTAATTAATGCTGCAGGTGGAGAGGCAATAAATATTGCACATGACATAGGTGTTGCAGAAAAATTTACAGATGTACATTTTAGAGGAGAGTATTGGAGAGCCCCAAAAGAATATCATGACTTGACTAAAACAAGTGTGTACTCTGTTCCAGAATTTCCAGATTATCCATTTTTAGATCCTCACTGGATTATCAGAGTTGATGGCAGTTGCGAGATAGGTCCTAACGCAGTTCCAGTGTTCAGTCCATATGGATATAACAAAACAGAAAACATTAAGGAGTTTATCCCAAAAATGTTAGAAATGTTAGGTTCTGGTGCCAGAAAAGCAATTTTTGATAAACAATTTCAGGAACTTGCAATTAATGAAATACAATCATCAATGTCAAAATCTGCAATGATAGATAGAGTAAAGAGATTCTTACCCAAAATTGATGCAGACAAAATTACTGAAAAGGGAACTGCAGGAATTAGATCATCAGTAATTGATGATGATGGAAAGTTTGTTCCAGATGTAATTTTAATTGATGATGATGCATCATTTCATATTCTGAATTACAATTCACCGGGAGCCACTGGTGCATTACCATTTGCATCACACATTATTAACCATCTAAACAAGACAGGTCTGTTTGAGAGTGAGAATCTTGATGTTCAGTGCGGTCCTTGGAATTTTTCTCAAATCATAGAGAAGTTAGAAGAATAAAAAACAAAAGATATCAATCCAACCTCAAATAGAAATTCCAGAATTATTGTTTTGCAGATGCAGATGCTTCTGGAGGAGAGTTGACGGGATCCACAGTAATTACTACTGTGTCAGTACTTTCCCTTCCATTATCATCGAATACTTTGAGTTCAAAGGTCAGAATCTTAATTTCATTGTTATTTACGATTGGGCTAGTAAATGATGGATTCACACTAGTATCAGAAGATAGTTTTACAGATTCTCCAGATAGTTGTGTCCATTTGAATGAAATCTGTTGATCCTCAGGATCATGACTCTTACTTCCATCCAATGAAACTTTGACATTTTCATTTACTATCCTATCAATACCTGCATCAGCTACAATATCAAGACTAAGAGTATTTTTAACTAGAATATTCATACTGTCTGAAGAAGAGTAGGTTCCATCTGTTACAGTACAAGTAAAGGTCATTGTAGAATCACGTACAACATTTGGAATTTTCACCATAGTCTTAGAATTAGTATTTTGTTCAATAATACCTTTTGATGTAGTACTCCATGTGAATCCAAGTTTGTCACCATCAGGATCAGTTCCAGTACAGTGTAAATTGGCAACTGTATTTTCATCTACAGTCATATCAGGACCCGCATTAGCTTTTGGGGCACTGTTTTCAGGAGACACAAAGATTACAACTTGATCTGAGTCAGTTAATCCTTGTGGATCAGTAACTGTTAGTTCAAAAGCCAATCGTTTAGAAATTGTTGGAGAAACTTCAGGTGCAACAAATGATAGTTTCAAATTAGATTCATCAAAGGATATGGCATCACCGAAAATTTGCTTCCATTCTGTTTTTAGATCATCATCATTCAAATCAACTGCAGCACCCATGATAGTAACATTATCACCGCCATGAACTCTTCTATCAGGACCAGCATATGCACGTGGAGGGCTATTTTCAGTACTTACCGTAACTGTCACATCATCAACATCATAATTTCCTACAACATCAGTTACTTTAAGCTCAAATACTAATGGCTCTGATAGCGATTGGGTTGTTGGAGAAACAAAGTATGCTGAAGGCTGTGTGTTTTCATAAATTTTAGTTGGAATTCCAGACTTTTGAGACCATGAAAATCTAATATTGTCACCATCAGGATCAGTACCAGTTCCATCTAAGTATACAAATGTTCTTTGAGGAACATTTTGATCTTTTCCAGCATCAGCTATTGGTGCAAGATTTGATGGAATTACTTTTACTATTGCTATATCATTTGCATATCCATTTCCCTTAGAGTATCCAGTAACATGAAATGACATTAGTTCTTCATAATCACCTACTTTGGGTGCTATGAATTCAATATGATCTCCATTAGATGAACTGAGAGTGACAGGGGTTCCAATAAACTGAATCCAAGTATAAGAAATAGGTTGATTATTCAACGTGTGACCAGTCACATCAAGGGATACAGTTTGACCTTCTACTACGGTCTGTGGAGGTCCAGCTTCAATTGAAATGGACTTGTTGTCAATAAGACCAGTAAAGAATATCACGTTTACTGTATCACTTGCAACTCCGCCAAATCCATCATCAACGGTAATTCTAAATGTTATAGGATCAGTTTGAGAAAAATCAAGAAGGACAGGTTGAAATGTAAGATGTTTTTGTGTGATTGAGGACAAAGATACTGGTTGTCCTGAAAGTTGTTCCCATTTGTAAGTTAGAACATCCCCATCTTTATCGGTAACTTGTGGAATAATGCTTATTGCATTAATTGATTGAACCGCTAAGATATCATTTCCCGCATCTACATATGGTGGATTATTTACAGAATTTACAATAATTTCAACAGTATCAGAACTGCTTGCACCCTGAGGGTCTGTAACTAATAATTCAAAAGTAAGAACTTTAATTTCGCCATTTTTGACATCGGGAGCCATAAATGTAGGTTCAGCAACAGTGGTCGAGGATAATATTACAGACTCACCATAGATCTGAGTCCATTTGAATGAAAGGTTTTCTGTATCAGGATCATATCCTTCGCCTATTAAGGTAACCAGTTTGTTTTCAACAACGTCAACAGATTCAATTTCAGCAAAAGAACTAGACAAGTTACCAATAACCACTATACCAAGTATCAAAGGCAGTAAAAGATAATGATTCACTGAAATCAGTCAAAATATGTTCTTATTAATTATTACTCTTGTTTGATTTTACGATCTAGAATAAGATACATGTAATGAAAAATAAAAAGGCATCAACAGTTTCCAATAGTTTGTCAAATATCCGCTAAGATTCAATATGACTTGAAGGTGGTTGTGACGTGTAGGTTTTATCAATGATTGAGTGATCATGGATTCATCATATATTCAGATAAACTGGAACTTCTTTGAGCAATTTTTTTTCAATCAGAGCATACGAATAATCCTTTCATCATTATCATAGATGCTAGACTTGTTCAAAGTCCCAACATTTCTTTGCTTACGCATCTATCATAGTATAATGTACCATGAGGCTTTAAACTAGATTGAAGGCGCCGGGAGGGAGATTTGAACTCCCGTTCCCTTGCGAGAACGCGCTTTATGGTTAATAATTTCCAGGCGCGCGCCCTACCAGGCTAGGCGACCCCGGCACAAGTCTAACGACAAAAATCCTCGGTAAAATGTGATTATAAATTATGTTACTTATTTTAAAATCTACTTCCAAATTGTAACAGTAGTGGATTTCTCTACAGGAATTCCTTGTTCATCCATTCCATTTGCAGAGATTTTGTATAAACCCTCCAATACAATATCACCATCATTTTTTATTTGATCCCATAGTAATTCAATTTCATCACCAGGTTCAAGATTGGAAACAACTTGTGCGCTAACTGGTGTATACATCAACATTCCAGATAATCCTGTAATTCTAAGACCATAAGACGTATCAGGAAAAATCAGAGTGGTTGTACCAGAATTAACAATTCGAATTTTTATATCCTCACCTTTTTTAAAATCAAATTTTTCAGTAACTAAAGATATTGAAGAGCCTTCAACAAATATTAGTTGATTTGTATTTTTTACATCCATCAGATAAACACCATATACAAAACCTGAAATCACTCCAATTACAATAAAAATTACTAGGCTTTTTGCTAACATGTCTTCAGAATAATTATTGGATGTTAATTCTTTGGGTGAGTTAGTTTTGTTCTCCATTTTTTAGGATATGTGTTTGGAGCCATAATGATTCTCTTTGTTTCAAATGCATATCCTTTTGTTGCGTCACGAATCTCTTCTTCAGACATTGTAGATTCGGCCAAAGCTACTGCTTCCCCTTTTTGAGTGTAAATTCCAACTAAATCACCTCTCTTTAGATTTGGAGAAATTTTCAAAATACCAGGAATTGCAAGTTGGGCACCATGACACATCGCATCTACTGCAGAGTCACGAATCATTACAGATTTTAATTCACTTAGCGCTAACTCTACAGGTTTGATCATATTCATTAGTCTAGAATCATCTTTGTTTTCTTCCCATAATGCAAATGCATTTGCCAGTTCATGTAGAGTTACTAGGCCATCAGATTCATAAAATTGATCTACCCTAGTTCTTCTAAGTTCAATCATTGTAGCACCAGGTCCCAGAATTTCCCCAATATCATAGTATAATTTTCTAATATACGTTCCAGCCTCACATAAAACTCGAGTTAGGAGAAGTCTTTCTTTTTGTTCTATTAGTTCAAATTCATAGATAGTTCTTGTTCTTGTTTGTCTAACAACTGCTGAACGTTGTGGGGGTTTTTGAAATATTTCTCCTTTGAACAAATGGATTATTTCGGCAAGTTTTTCTTTTGATGGAAGAGAATGCACTCGTCCCAATGCAACATATTCTTTTGGACCTAAAAGTAAAACGCCTAATGCTTTTGTTGCTTCACCCAATCCTAATGGCAATACTCCTGAAACTTGAGGATCAAGAGTTCCACTATGGCCAATCTTTGGAAGTTTCAAAATTCGTTTTACCCATGCGACTGTTTCGTGACTTGTAGGACCAGGAGGCTTGTCTAACAGTACAAGTCCATAGTTTAGTAATTGCCCAAGTGATCTTCTGTCATAATATGTTCCATATGCATCATCAGTAATATCTTGATCAATTTCAATCAGATTTTCTAGTTGTTTGAGTGTCATAGTAATTTTCTCACAGTTTCTTTTGCAACATCAATTACTTGTTGTGCAGAAAGATTATCAGTGTTAATTATTAAATCAAATACAGATATATCTTCACCAAAATCAAAATCATAAAGTTTTTTGTACAATGCCTTATTCTTATCAAATCGTTCTTTCGTAACTTCATAAGCCTCTTGAGGACTCATATGATCTCTTGTTTGCATTCTTTCAGTACTGCTTTTATGTGAACCCTCTAACCAAATTTTAATTCCGTCTTTGATAAGCCACGGTAAAGTGTAACTAGTGATTACTACTCCCCCCCTATTGAAGATATTAGTTAATTTTTCATCTAATGCTATATCAAATTTTGAATTTTGTTCGCGTTGATTTAGAAATTTCATTCCTTCTTCGGTATCCCACCAATCATCCCCATCAGAATCAAAGCCTTCTTCTATTGCCATCTCTTTTAGAACATCACCACCACTAAGATACTCTAGTTGAAATTCTTCTGCCAATCCTTTGGCAACAGTTGTTTTACCTACTGCAGGAGGACCAGAAATCACTATTGATTTTGTCAACTGAGATCCATCGAGGTTTTCGTCAATTTCATAATAATACCACTAAATGCAATAGATGAAAGGAAGTACCAAGCCCAGAGATACAATGAGTTTTCATGGCCAAAGCAAACATGACCTTCTTCCGTTGCTTGTGCTGCAGTACATGTTAATTGGAAAAAGTCCCCAGGGATTACATTTAGTGGAATTGGCGATAATGCTACAGTGTAAGAGAATAACTGTGGCAGCACAAGATAAAATATTAAAATCAAAGGCACAAAAGTAATCATCATTGGGCGCATGTTCATCTGCATCATCTCCATTGACATTTTGTTCATGTATGATGATTTTTTGCTCAGTTCGTTAATTTTTGCCTGATCTTTGGCTCTCATTGCAGCCATTCTTTCTTTTTGCCATCCACGTGTTTCTTTCATGATTCGTTTTAGTTTTGTTTGGTCAACCATCTTCTTTCTAACTGCGGCGTTAAAGAGATTCAGTACAATTCCAAATCCAGAGACTGCAAACATTGAAAGAACTAATCCTTTGATGATTGGATCATCACTACCAAGAGCATGGCTTTCGCCACTAAAGATATCAAATTGTAGGGATATTGAATCAAGAAATAGTAGAATAAAGTTAAAGTCCATTTTTTACAGCCCTATTGCATTAATTATTTTATCTATGGCTTCATCAATCTTTCCTTCTCTATTAAGAATATGTTTTACAGGTGAGCCTGTAAGTACAGTACAAGCTGAAATCATTGCGGATTGAATATCCAGTTCTTTATTGATATTAGGCAGAGTGATTTTATCGCGATTGCGGGTTTCATCTTTCATTCGTCTATTGTAGATCTCTTCAGGTTTTGCTGAGACTGAAACAAAGTTTGTAGGTTTGATAATTTTCAAAACATGTTCTGGCAATCCAGGGTAATAGCCTTCTGGGGAATTGATAAATGCATGAGTATCAACAATCACTACTTGTTCACTGTATGCAGCAATTTTTTCAGCAGTAATTTTTTGAAGATGTTGCTGTTCACTCACAGGTAAATGTCTAAGCTCATCTCTATCTTTAAGGCCATTTTCTTTTGCAACTTCAAACATCAAAGTTCCAAAACTTACTACATTGACGGTTTTATCATGATCTTTTAGAACCTCTACCATTTTGGTTAAAATGGTAGTTTTCCCTACACCTGGAATCCCTACTAGGATTATTCTCTTATTTCCTTCCAAGTAAAGCACCCAAACGCGGCATGACGACTTCTACTTGTTCCCTTACTAACTGTGTATAATAGTTGATAAGAATATCTACCATAAGTAAAACACCGATTCCAGAACCAAACACACCAAGAACATCAGATACTCCTGCTAGTAGACCCAAAATGGCAGAACCAATTATTGTAACGGATGGAATGTATTTGTTCAACAGAGCTTCAACAGGTGCATTTGATCGTCTAAATCCAGGAATTTGTACATCTGCATCAAGTAAGTTCTGAGCTGCACTCTTTGGGGACAAACCTCCAAGCTCTACCCACAACCTGCCAAATACAATCACAATTCCCACCATAAACAGAACGTATCCAACTGCACGCATTGGATCCAATGCTGCAACATCCAAACCTCTTGGAGGAGTGATATAGTAAATGATGCCGCCAATAGGGGTAGAAGGACTCGTCGGATCAAACTGTGCAATAAAGTTCATGAAGAAATCATTATTTCGGGGATTCATGTTTGCCCACAGCATTTGGAATATGAAAACAGCGTTTGCCGTAAGTGCTGATGCCAAAATTACAGGGATGTTAGAAACATACATCAATTTAATAGGATAAACTGCTGAGAAACCTCTGTATTTTGTAGATACAATTGGAATCTCAATTTTCATACCTTGTGTGAATACAAGGATTAACAAGACTCCAGCAGTAAGACACAAACCAAAGATGCTGGGAAGTTGGTTTGAACGAAATAGAATATTTGACAAGTCGCCACCCATTATCGATTGACCGATATATGGAATGATACCAATTGTTCCCCCATCACCTGCAGGCAATGGGCTAAACATACTCCAAAGAATTTGCTGTGCAACACCGGCCATAATGAAAAGACTAATTCCACTACCCAGCCCCCAACCTTTCTGAATTAACTCATCTAAGAACATAATGATAATTGATGCGGCCATAAGCTGCCCAATCATCACATACAAAAAGTATGGCTCTGTTACTCCAGGTCCATATACTGCAATAGCATACACGATAGATTCTGCAACAATTACAACATAGGTTACAAGCTTGGTTGCTGTCTGAAAGATACCCCTCTCTTCAGGTTTTTTAAAATTAAATTTGAGAATATCTGAACCTCTCAGTAATTGCATCAAGAGCCCAGCAGTGACTATAGGCCCAATACCTAACTCAACAAGAGTTCCTTGTTGAGATGCAAAAATTACTCTGGCAAATGCTAAAAAGTCAAACTGTGGTGCTGTTGCTCCAAACAATGGAGTCTGACCCATTATCATGTAAATGAGTAATGCCACTCCACACCATAACAATCTAGTAGGAAGTGGGATTTTCTTTTTTGGTTTTGGTACTTGAGGAATATAGGGTTCTGCTTTGAAAACAACTTTTCGAATAATTGCGGTGATACTACCCTCAGCCATTATCAGATAACACCTCTCCCCCAACAGCTTTTAGTTTTTCTTCTGCAGTTGCAGTGAATTGTCTTACTTTGACGGAATATGCATTTGTTAATTTTCCGCCACCAAGGAGCTTTTCGTAACCCGCACTTTCAAGGTCTACGATTTTCTTCCCTCCTTCTTCTTTACCGAACTTTAAGAACAAGTCATCAAGATCCCTGATGCTAGTCCATGTTTTTGTTATATTTGGGTGAGGTGGTTTAGTGGAATCATGACCATAGTGATCTGGTTCATATTTTAAAGTAGAACTCCAATGATGCTTTAGCATGCCTGTAACTCCAAGACCACCCTTGTGACCACTTGCACGATGTTGACCTACTTGTCCCCATCCCATGTGTCGTCCACCCCTAAGTCGTCTTGTTTTTCTTAATCTTGTTGCCATCTCAAATCATTCTCCTTACAATAGCGTCAAGTTCTTTGTTTTGTCCGAGAACACCTTTATTTCCATAAAGTCTCTTTGTGCTTCTTTTGAATCCAAGTCTTGGAGGGGATAAAGCAAACCAAGGTTTTAGAGGTTTTAATTTAGATAGAGTAGTCTTTCCTTCTGCCAATGCAGTTCCTAACTCATCAGAACTTGTAAATCCTAGTTCCTTAAGATCTTCAAGAGTAACTTTTTGGTAACCACCTTTTCTTGCTTTTTTGTCAATCAATTCTTTTGCCAATGATGCATCTAGTTCAATCCAAGAAACATAGTGCTGTACTTTTCTTAACATTCCCAAGGTGTTTTCTTTAGCTGGTAAAATTGTTGCACGGTATTTTTTATCTAGCTTTAACAAAGTCATTGTATGGGTTGCCCAATAAGGACAGTCGGCCTGACCTTTTATTCTAACAACTAGATATGCATTTACCATCTTCTATCAACCTTGACTAAACGTCTGTCTTAGACAGTCCAAAATTGCTTTTGAAGTTGAGTTCATTGTAGGAGTGGAGCCTTTTGCAGTTGTCCATGCATCTTTGAGACCAGCTAATTCCAATAACCGTTTAATTTTACCACCTGCGACAAGACCTAATCCACGAGGTGCAGGAATAATTTCAATGGTAACACTTCCACCTTTCCCTCTTACTTTGAACGGAACAGAATGCTTTTGATCGCATCTACATTCCCAACTGCCACATCCTAACTTGATAGGGTTAACATTAAGGTAAGCTTGGCTAGTTGCTTTTTCAATTGCAATTCTCATCTGTTTTGATTTCCCTTGTCCAATTCCCAAGTAGCCATTCTCATTTCCAGTTGCAACAATTGCTTTGAATCTGGTTGATTGTCCGTTTGAGGTCATTTTTTGAATGATGCCAACATCCACAACCTCACTTTTTAAATCAGGTAAAAGTTTCTTGATAATTCCAGATTCTTGGATTCTTAACCCTGCTTCAATAATTTCTTCAAGTGAAGTAATTTCTCCAGATGCAACTTTTTGACCCAAGGTAGTTTTTGGAACCCAAACCTCTTCTTCTGGCTCTCTTCTTGGTCTTCTTGGACGATCACTGGCATTTTTAGATCCACCTGGTGGACCTCCGCCATACACTGGTGGACCTCGTCCTCTTTGGCCCGGTCTACCTTTAGATTGTGCAGTTTGGCTCATGCCTATTTAACCTCACTATCAATTGTAGATTTTATTTTTGAAACTTCGTTTTTTACCGTAAGATGTTCACCGTTGATTCTTTCCTCTGGTGGAAATGTTTCTTCATTAGCAGGTACTTGAACTCCTGCATCAATTACTCCTTTAAGAGCCGCTGCCATTCTTTGTGTATATCTTTTAGTTCCAGTATAAAGAATAGCATCCTTTGCACCTTGGCCAAGGGCTTTCTTTCCTGCCAAATATCCAGTAAGATATGCTGCTGAAACACTTTTTCTAGAGCCCTTCCACCCTTTCTCAAGAAGATATCTAGAATGGGCAGATGCAACTACTTTATCGCCTACCATTCCAGGCTTTAGAATTTGGACTTGAGTATTTTCATTAGTAATATTTACAGTGATAAAATCGCGTTTGCCCATCAACATTGTGCTACGTTTTTTATAATTGGTCTTTTCCTCTCTGAGTCTTCGCAATATTTTCGAATAGGCCATCTATAGAAACCGAGTTTGAATCTGCTCTTATATACGTTAAGCGCGAATTAGGGCTGCAAGCAAAGCCTTCTGAGTATGTAGACGATTCTCTGCCTCATCCCATACAACAGATTGAGGACCATCAATCACTGATGATGTTACTTCTTGTTCTCGCTTTGCGGGAAGACAATGCATAAAGATCGCATCTTTGTTGGAAGTTTCCATTAGTTTTGAATTGACTTGGTATTTTGGAAGGAATTTTTTGATTCTTTTGGGATCACTATTGTGAATCGATGAATATGTATCAGTAACTACAATGTCTGCATTTTTAGTTGCAGTAAATGGATCGGATGTTAATTCAATTTTAGTTGATTGCTTTGATTCTTTTACTACATTCTTGTCAGGTTCAAATTCTTTTGGTGTTGCTATTGACATTTCCATTCCAGATAACGCAGCACCATAAATCATAGAGTTGCATACATTGTTTCCATCTCCAATCCATGCAATCTTTAATCCTTTGAGTTTTTTCTTTTTTTCTTTAATAGTCATAAAATCTGCTAAAATTTGACATGGGTGAAAAGAGTCAGACAATCCGTTTATCACAGGGATATTTGAATGCTCAGACAATTTTTCTATTAAGTCATGTGAATATACACGTGCCATAATACAGTCACTGTATCTTGAAAGAGTCTTTGCAGTATCTTCTACGGATTCACCCCGTGAGAGTTGCATATCATTTGATGATAAATTAATTGCATGTCCGCCTAGCTGAAACATTCCTGTTTCAAAACTCACACGTGTTCGCGTTGAGGGTTTCTGAAAAATCATTGCCAAAGTTTTATTTTTCAAAATAGGTTTGTTTTCACCTTTTTTTAGTTCTTTTTTTAGTTTGATGGAATTGTCAATTAATCCTAAAAATTCTTTGGGAGTTAGTTCCGCTAAAGTGAGTAAATTTTTTGTTTTGAGTTTCATTTCTTAAAGAATCCAAAAATACCTCTTTTCTTTTTAGGCTTTTCTTCTTTATCATGTTTTGGTTCATCTTCAATTTCATCATGTTTTGGTTCATCTTCAATTTCATCATGTTTTGGTTCATCTTCAATTTCATCATGTTTTGGTTCATCTTCAATTTCATCATGTTTTTCTTTTGATTCATCAAGTTTGGGTCTACCGTTTTTAATCCATTGACGAATTTTGTTTCCCAGTTTGATTGCTTCGTTGTCATTTTCAGGTGGTGGAACATCAAACAGATCTGAATAAGTTGCAATATCATCATCTTTAATTCCATCAAACGGATCATCTGAAGAAATTTTCTGTTCTGGTGTTGGTTCTGGTGTTGGTTCTGGTGTTGGTTCTGGTGTTGGTTCTGGTGTTGGTTCTGGTGTTGGTTCTGGTGTTGGTTCTGGTGTTGGTTCTGGTGTTGGTTCTGGTGTTGGTTCTGGTGTTGGTTCTGG
>Ga0224507_10000031_pt1 | contig 52433 bp, 44 predicted proteins | sample SF_Jan12_sed_USG_3_FD_170159 | JGI IMG/M metagenome (GOLD analysis project Ga0224507, IMG submission 170159) | Sediment microbial communities from San Francisco Bay, California, United States - SF_Jan12_sed_USGS_13 | ecosystem: Environmental > Aquatic > Marine > Sediment | place: USA... | reverse complement strand
TTCTCTAGTAGAAGACCTCGATTCGCTCCCATTCCCGGATAGGTCGCTACTGCCGGAAATTGACTATGGATACACTCACGAGAACATACGGCTCACCTACGGCAAGTTCACCACGATATCGAGCTCTCGCGGATGCCCTTTCAGATGCTCCTACTGTTCCTGCGCCATGTTCTCGAAGCGAATATGGCGCCCGCGCAGCCCAGAGAACGTGGTCGACGAGTTGGAGCGAATATACTGCGACGGCTACGAATGCTGCGTCTTCGTGGACGACAACCTTACACTGAACAGGGGGAGAATGGAGAGGATATGCGATTTGATACGCGAGCGGAAGATCAAGATGCAGTTCTACTGCGAGGGGCGAGTGGACAACACCCCATACAGCCTGATGACGAGGATGAAGCAGGCAGGGTTCAATGTGATATACTTCGGCGTGGAAAGCGCCCAGAAGCATGTGCTGAATTATTACAGGAAGATGATAAGCGTCGCCGACTCCAAGAGGGCGATTGATGATGCGAAGCGGGCGGGCATGATAGTCGTCACATCCTACATAATGGGCGCTCCAGTGGAGACGAAAGACGATATGGACAGGACGATCGACCTGATACGTGCGATGCGGGCCCACGGAGTGCAAATCAACATTTTGGACTGTCTCGTTGGAACGGACATCTGGAACGATCTCGAGAGGGATGGTGTTGTGGGCCCTGATGACTGGAAGACGAACCACCGCATTTACGAATACAGCGACAACGGAATCACGAGAGCCGACTTGGAGACTGCAGTAAACCGCGGATACAGGGCGTATCTGGACGCATGGAAGAGCATGGCGGGCGTCAGGGAATTGGTCAAGACAGTCGTAGCGAACAAGACGGCGAGGACGGTCGTCACGAGAAACCTGTTGAATCCATCTGTTCGAAAGAGGATCTCAGATGGCCGACGATTCAAGTGAACCGTTGCTACGGTCGAATTCCATCGCCTGGCTCACGCCACCGGCTGGATATGCGGCGCGGGTAGCTGCGCTAATCGAGGTCATTTCTTTCGTGTGGCCACAGCGACGATGGCCACGACCGCTACCGCGATGACGAGCACCAATATGACAAGGCCTGCAGGATCGAACTCTTCCTGTTGTTCGTCCTCAACGGGTGTGTCGAATGCCGTGTATGCGGTGTAGACCGGGTCGTGAACCACGCGGTAACCTTCCCACTGGGGGAACGACACCGCGTACCACAGTGGATACGCGTTGAATCCGTCCTCGTTCGAGGGCACAAGACTCCTTTGGCACAGGTCAAGAGGGCTGTCGTACGCGTCTTGAACATGCTCGCTGAGCGCATATGCGAAGATGCTCATCGCCCCAGCGGCGAAGCCCAGCTGCCAGGCAACGAGCAGCAGATCCACGAGCTTTGCCCCGATGATGGCATTCATCGCGGGCTGGTCTTCCTTGACCACATCATCCGAGCTCTCGTTGATGAGATCGAAGGTCCCTCGTGTGCCGATCTTCATCGCCCTCTCTCCGCTGTCCCCGACTTCGAGGATGATGTCCTCTTCGACGGGGGCGTTGATGTCTGTGTCGATTGTGCTGCCGGTCGAGTTGCCAATAGGGCCCTGGTATTTCGATGTGAACACGGTGACGAAGTGGACCACGCTCAGGCCCAGAGTGTTCGATATGTCGTCTTCCACGTCAAGCTTCTTCGGGAATCCGAGCACAAATCCCCAGAGTTCGGTCACCTGGCCTATCGTGTACCACGTTTCCGCTGTGACCTCTCCAGTCTCGTTATCCATCGTAATATCGTAACTGACGGTGAGCTCACTGAACTTGGCGATCCATCCCGTGTTGAACAACATGCTCAAGAGGAAGTTCGGAGTCACGAAGGCGTAGAGGTTCCTGTACTGGATCCCGAATCTGTAATGCCCCTCGCCGAGTTTCTCCACTTCCTGCACCTCCACCTCTGGAGGATATACGTCGTCCAGAGCGTTCCCGATTCCAAAGGGTATCACATACGACACTTCCTCGTGGCCGGGGTCGGGCAAGCCGTTCGAACCTGGGCCCGAACCGTCGTAAGTGTCGTTGAACACCATCAGGAACGCCAACACGGCGCTGATAAAGACATCCTGTCCTTCTGGCGTCATGTAGTGCATGCCAAAGAGCTGGAATGGCACCGTTCCGCTGCCATTCTCGTCTTCGGCCATGTTCAACGCCAACAGGAACGCCTGCACGTTGTTGTCGTTGACGTACGACGCTGAGAATGTGATGTCGTTCCCGGCCGGAGTAGTAGCGTTCATGGATGAGTTGGTCCAGTACTCCTCGTCGAATGAATGGCCGAATATGGCCAGTTCATCGCCTTCGTTCCAGGTGGCGGGAGGGAAGGCAGTGGCGTTATTGATCAACATCACGCTTAGAATTGCGCTGACCGCGACAACAATGACTCTCTTCATGTGCATCTCCATCCTCTTCCCGGACACGAGCGCCCTGAAATTCCGAGAGCTGAAATGGCGGTCGAGGCGATTAAAGCCTTTCCTTCTGGGTTTCTTCATCAGAAATGAACCTTGTTGCGCTCTTGATGCCTCTAGAGTGTTTCTCGATCAGGTCGAGCACGGACTCTTCATCTTGTGACGACTGCGAATACATGTTGATGAGGGCGGACCCTTCCACAACCCCTGATGCGCCGGCTGAGATGGCGTCTCTCACTTGGCCTTGATTCGATATGCCGAAGCCGAGCGCAACTGGAACTGAGCTGATACGAGATAGCCTTCCCAGAAGCGAAACAGCGGTGTCGGGGAGCGTGTCCTTAGCTCCTGTCACGCCCGATATGGACACAGCATACACGAACCCGGTGGCCTGACCCATAATCTCCCTGGCCCGTGCGTCGCTTGTCGTTGGAGCGACAAGTCTTATGACGTCGAGGCCATTGTCTCCGGCTGCGTCATCCAGCTGTCGCGACTCCTCTATTGGCAGGTCGACGGTGAGAACCGCGTCTCCGCCCACCTTAGAGAGCTTTTCGCAGAATGCATCTACTCCCATCCTGACGACGGGGTTGTAGTAGGTCATGACGACGATCGGCTTTCCAATGCCGTCATCTCTAATGCGTGAAATCGTGTCGAACAACGATTGTGTGGTGAATCCCGATGATAACGCCCTCACCATAGCCGCCTGTATCGTCGGTCCGTCAGCCAACGGATCGGAGAACGGGAGCCCAAGCTCGACGATGTCCGCTCCCGCTTTCGCTAGAGTCCTCACCAGCTTGACAGTGAACTCGGTCCCTCTGTCTCCACAGCACACATATGGTATGTACGCCCCCTCTCCTGAGCTCTTGAGGGCGCCGAATGTCGCTCCTATAAGGCTCATAACATCCCCTCGAGCCTAGCTATTTGATCTACGTCCTTGTCCCCGCGCCCAGAGAGGCATACAACGAGCGCCTTCTCCGAGCCGAGGTCACGGGCGACAATCGTTGCTAGATGCATCGCATGGGCGCTTTCGAGGGCTGGTATGATTCCCTCGGCCTCCGAGAGCTGGTGAAATGCGGAGACCGCCTCACGGTCCGTGACGGCGGAGTACTTGGCCCTGCCTATGCCGCTGAGAAACGCGTGTTCTGGACCGACGGCCGGATAATCGAGACCCGCCGCTACTGATGCGGTCTCCGATATCTGTCCGTCATCGTCCTGGAGTATGAGGGTCCTCGAGCCGTGCAGCACGCCCTCCCTGCCTGCGACGACGCTTGCGGAATGCCTGCCCGTTTCGATGCCCTCCCCGGCGGCTTCCGCGCCGAACATCTGCACCTCCTTGTCTTCCGCGAATGGGTGAAAGAGGCCGATTGAGTTGCTGCCTCCTCCCACACACGCCACGAGCGCGTCAGGGAGCCGGCCAGTTTGGGCGAGGGTCTGCTCCTTGGCTTCAGCGCCGATCACTGACTGGAAATCCCTTACCATCGTGGGGTACGGATGCGGGCCAACGACGCTTCCGATGAGGTAATGAGTGTGGTCGCTTGTCGAAGCATAGTCCCTCATCGCCTCGTTTATAGAGTCCTTAAGCGTGCGCGACCCGGACCTAACGACATTTACCTTCGCTCCCAGGAGGTTCATCCTGTAGCAGTTGAGTTTCTGTCTCTCGACATCTGTCTCGCCCATGTATACCTCGCAATCCAGTCCAAGGAGGGCACACGCAGTCGCAGTTGCCACGCCGTGTTGACCCGCGCCAGTCTCAGCGATGACCCTGGACTTCCCCATCCTCTTGGCCAGGAGCGCCTGGCCCAGTGCGTTGTTGATCTTGTGAGATCCAGTGTGTGCGAGGTCCTCGCGCTTGAGGTAGATCGACGCCCCACCTACGACATCGGTGAGTCTCTTTGCGAAGTACAGTGGTGTCGGCCTTCCAGCGTAGGTGCACAGGAGGTTGTGGAGGTCATCCTTGAAGTCCGAGTCTTGCGAGAACCTCCTGTAGCCAGCCTGCAACTCCTTCAGCGCGAATACGAGCACCTCTGGGACATAGAAACCTCCGAATCGTCCGAAGTAGCCATCCGCCGTCATGACCTGCACCTCCTGATGAACTCGGAGACAAGGACAGGATCCTTCCTCCCTGTCGGCGACTCTACGCCGGATGAGACGTCGAGGGCGTACGGTCCCAGTCGCTTGGCCTCGTCCAGGTTCGTTGCGTTAAGGCCACCGGCAATTATAGCTCTGGAACAGCAACTGATCGGGATGCGAGAATAATCGTGGCTCGTGCCCGTGCCTGGCACGCCCTCCTCGAAAAGCAGTGCGTCCGCAGCGTCGGCGAACCTGAGAGCCTCGGATCTCATCGGCCGGACAGCCCTTATCACCTTCACCCCGTTGTCACGGATCTCGTTCAAGGACTCGCGGTCAAGCGAGTATACCTGGATCGCGTCTGTTGAGCTGCGATCCACCATGTCCAAAGCATCCGAAGCGTCATGCGGGGAGCATACGAGGACCCTCGTCAACATCGGGCCTGTGGTGGAGCCGATTGATGCGATCTCGTTGAGAGGAATGCTCCTCTTACGACCAGGGAAATGGACGAACCCAAGCGCGTCTGCACCTGAGTCTTCGCACATCTGTGCGTCCTCGAGCCGGGTGATCCCGCATATCTTGACTTTCATCGCGCCACTCTCCTCGCAGTCGTGACGGTGTCCTCGACCGTGCGGCCTATGTCGGGCGATTTCATGAATAGCGATCCTATGAGGACGCCGTCGAAGCCGCCCAGGGAAAGGAGGTCTTGCTCGGTTTTAACCCCACTCTCAGCTATCACTAACTTGTTCCCCGGTACGCTCTTCCTCAACTCTATGGCACGCTCGAAGTCCACTTCGAGCGTTCTGAGGTCGCGTCCATTGACTCCAATCATCTCAATCTGGCTATACGTGGTGCATGAGGCGACCTTTTTGAGGTCAATCTCGTCATGCACTTCCACCAGAGGCTCCATCCCCTTTCGCACGGTTGCTCGGACGAGCTCGTCAAGGCAGCTTCTCGTGAGCGACTTCGCGACTAGGAGGACTGCATCCGCTCCGACATCTTCGGCGAGCTCTATCTGCTTCTCACTCGCTACGAAATCCTTGAACAGCATCGGCAAATCCATCATCGAGCGTAGTTCACGGAAGAGGGCCCCTCCTCCCGAGAAGTAGTCTTCCTCCATCAGGACCGAGACTCCCGCAATGGCCGAATTCGAGTATGCCTGTGCGATCTCTACCGGTGCCGGTGGCACCTCCAGCTTAGATGTCGAGGGCGACCGGGGTTTGTATTCGCCGATCACAGCTAGTCCGGGGGCTGCAGCAATCGCCTGCGAAAGACTCCTCTTGGCGCGCCTGGGCACTGGCAAATGCCCGTTCGCATCGGTGAGCACCCGTCTGAGGCGGTTCAGGGTAAGAACGGTCAGCACCGTTGGGTTCGTCACGATGTCGGGGTCGAGCTTTCTGATGTGCTCCGGGCCACCTTCAATGGTGGATATCTGAGCAAGAAGGTCTTCGGAGATGTCCGCGCACCTCGCCTTGAGAACATCAGGCAAAACGCGCCGGCCTCTGAGCCGTGAGATGTCCGATCTGAGTTGCGCCTCGGATTCGAGTCTTGTACATGAATCATGGAACTCGACCAGCTTTGAGCGGGCAGAGCCGTTCCGAATGGCCTCACGCGCGATATCGAATCCTTCGTGCAGGTCCGATGCCTTTCCGGAGATGTAGAGAGCAGCTGCGGAGTTCAGAGTCACGATGTCCGATTTTGGAGACTCCTCGCCTTCGAGGATCCTAAGCAAGATGCGAGCGTTGTCCATCGCGGATCCACCCGCGAGCTCGTTTGGCTCTGCGAGGTCGAGGCCGAACTCGCCTGGTATGACATCATATCTGTCTGTCTTCCCATCGCGAAGCTCCACGACCGTAGTCGGGCCCAGGTTCGTCATCTCGTCCATTCCGCACCCGTTGACGACCATGGCGCGTTCAGTGCCAATCTCACGGAGCACGTCCGCCATGACGGGGGCGACGGCAGGGTCGTACACGCCTATGAGTTGCCGTCTCACCGAAGCAGGGTTCGCCATCGGGCCAAGGATGTTGAAGAATGTTCGTATACCAAGCTCCCTCCTCGTGGGCATTACATTCTTCATCGATTGGTGGAATTCAGGCGCGAACATAAATCCTATCTTTGTCTCTCTCAAGCATCTCTCGACCTCCTCGTGTCCGAGGTCTACGGGAATCCCCAAGGCGGACAGCAGATCCGCGGAGCCCGATCTGCTGGATACGGCCTTGTTGCCGTGTTTGGCCACCGTGGCTCCTGCGGCCGCTACGACGAAAGAGGCCGCAGTGCTTATGTTGAAAGTGTTCAGTCCATCTCCTCCAGTGCCGCAAAGGTCGACAGCTCCATCTGGGGCTCGTACGCTCACCATTCGCGACCGCATGCATCTGACGAATCCGAGGAGTTCGTCTTTCGTCTCGCCCTTCACCCGCATGGCGGTCAGAAACGAGGCCATCTGGCTCGGGGTGGCCTTGCCGGACATCATGTCTTCCATCACTCTGTTGGCGACGTCAGATGAGAGGTTTTCCCCATCAACTGCAAGTCGTATGCCTTCTTGGATCATCGCGCACACATCCCGAGGAAATTGGAGAGGATGGTCCTCCCATAGGACGTCATTACCGATTCAGGGTGGAACTGCACGCCGAAGATGTCTCTCCCCTTCGCCCTCAGCGCCATGATCTCTCCTTCATCTGATTTCGCAAGGATGTCGAGGGTATCCGGGAAACCCTCCCTGGATACTATGAGTGAGTGGTACCGGGTGGCCGAGAATCGCTCGGGAACGCCTTCGAACAAAGGGTCGGCAGAGTGTGACAGTGGACATACCTTACCGTGGATCACGCGGTCCGCCCTTGTGATGGATCCGCCGTGTGATAGCGCAATGGCTTGATGGCCGAGGCACACTCCGAGAACCGGCCGGCCGAAACCGTTCTCCGATATCACCTCGAGCGACCGGTTCGTGTCCTTGGGGTGACCCGGTCCTGGAGAGATGATGTACCCGTCCGCGTTTCCCATCAAATCGTCGAGGTGAACCGAGTCGTTTCGCTCGACCACGACGTCGGCACCGAACTCGCCAAGGTATTGCGCAATGTTGTATACGAACGAGTCGTAGTTGTCCACTATCAGGATGGCGGTCATGGCCTCCCTCCATTGGAAGCAGACGATATCGCCTCGAGCATGGCGCCCATCTTGTGCTCCGTCTCCTGGAATTCTCTCTCGGGTACGGAGTCGGCAACAATGCCGGCGCCCGCCTGGACGCTCGCCCTACTGCCGGAGACGACGATCGACCTTATCGTGATGCTGAAATCCATATTGCCAGTGAAATCGAAGTAACCCACCGCCCCAGCGTATGGTCCACGGGATGATGGCTCGAGCTCCGAGATGAGTTTCATCGCCCTGATCTTCGGGGCGCCGGAGACGGTCCCTGCAGGGAAGCAGGCCTTCAGAGCGTCGAAAGCGTCCTTTCCTTCCGCTATCCGGCTCTCAACGTTGCTCACTATGTGTTGGACGTGCGAGTACTTCTCTGCCGACATGAGCTCGTTCACCTTCACAGTGCCGTACTGCGACACCCGCCCCATGTCGTTCCTGTGAAGGTCCACCAGCATGAGGTGTTCCGCCCTCTCCTTCTCGTCTAACAACATGTCGAGTTTGAGCTTCTCATCCTCTTCAGGGTCTGCCGCCCTGGGGCGCGTGCCAGCAAGCGGCCTTGTGGTCAACCGCTGCCCTTCAAGCCTCACCAACATCTCAGGGGACGAGCCCAGCAACTTGACCTGCCCAAAATCTAGGTGGAACAGGTACGGGGACGGGTTGAGGCGGCGCAGAGCCCTGTACATTTCCAGGGAGTCTCCTCTGAATTGGAAATCAGTCCTGCGAGATATGACCGTCTGGAACACTTCTCCGTCCAATATGCAGTCTTTTGTCTTCGAAACCATGCGGTGGAACTGTTCTTGGCTCGTGTTCGACTTGCCTTCTCCTGCGGTTATGTCAAGGGGCGGGGCGTCTTTGATCTTTTCGAGCGCTAGCTTGAGCTCGTCCATCTTGCCATGGGTAATGAGCAGCGTGCGTGAGTTCAGGTGATCTACGCAAACGAGGTGTCTAGGAAGGACGAAGTACATGTCTGGTAGCGGTCCACCATCGTCGGCAGGTTGACGTATGTTCTCGAAATAGCGGACCATCCCGTAGCCGACATAACCCACAAGCCCTCCCGAGAAGGGTGCAATGTCCGAAGCCCCACATTTGATGGACTGATAGTAATCCTTCAGCGCAAGGTAGGGGTCGTCCTGTCTCTTGCTCCATCCATCGATCTCGACGGATTCGCCCGTGGCTCTGAACGAGGAGATTGGATCCACGCCGATGAACGAGTATCGTGCGGTCTTCCTGGTGCCCTCAACGGACTCCAGCAGAAATGCCTCTCCAGGGAACTGATCCCTGAGCGAGTAGAAGATCGATATTGGGTCGCTGCGCAGGTCCTTGCCGATCGAGATGCTCGTTGCAAGGCTCGTTCTGTTCGATGCGTTCCGGGTTCCGTTGGTCCCACGGAGCTCACCGTCATGTTCATGCATCATTGAACATACAAAAGCATCAATGTATTATATATTGATTATTGGACTAAAATGGACAGGGTGCGCTTCGAAGCACATGGCTGCCGGATAACCGCACATTTATGAGCACCTTGCGAATTCCGCTCTGTACGGCGTAGCTGTCGTCAGTCGCGCACAAGTCGTGATAGGATGGATGGAAGCGAATTCGGCAATATTCCGAGAGAGATGATCCAGTGGTTTCCGAGGATAGATACTGAGAAGTGTACTCAGTGCGGCATATGCGCAGAGTTCTGTCACCAAGAAGTCTTCATCTCGAATGATGAAACTGAGGTCGCGAATCCGTATTCCTGTGTCGTGGGGTGCACGGGCTGCATGAGCCAGTGTCCCGAGGGAGCGATATCCTTCCCCACATTGGCCGAACTCAGGGAAATGCTCAGACGGCTGAGAGACGAGTTCCCCGAGGAAGACGGCCACCGATGACGCTGGACCATTCCTTCCAGTTGCGCCGCCGTTGCGGAACTCCGACGAAAACGGCGGCGCATTCGCCTCGTTCGCGGGTCATCTATTCGCCGGATCATGTCACCTGAAACAGACGAACAACAAACATTAGTCGTTCAATTAACTAATGCATAAGTTGCGGTTGTTGGCATTGCCAGCGCAGAGACTTCGGCGGTCACAATTGGGCGTACAAATAAGTATAATTAAGCCTTCATATAAGGACACATAAGCGCGGGTCGCGAAGAGCTTATTAGTCGCTTATGGATTCTCCCTCCAGATGTCGCTGACCGAGAGAGAAATCGAGATACTGAAGCGGATTCGCGATGGCGTGAACTCTCCCACATCTCTTGCATCAGATCTTGGAATCACCCAGTCGGGTGCCACCCAGGCGCTTCAAAAGCTGGAGAAGAAAGGTATCCTTTTAAGGACGAAGATTGGCAGAAATGTGCTGTACAGACCAATCGAGGAGGAGCCATCTCCTCGCAAAGTCCGTGAACTAGAGGAAGACCTCGAGCTGATCAGAGAATCCTACCACTCCCTTTCGAAGGTGTGGTCCCACGTGCTCCGACTCGACCTCACTCAGGACGAGCTGGAGAAGGTCCGTGAGGCGAGGAACCATCTGGAAGAGATACTAATCAAGCGCGGCAAGAGCCTTGACTGACGGCAGGCACTTCGGAAATGGACCGAAGGCGGAGTCTACCTCAGAGCCTCCTTGGCCTTCTTCAGGTTGTCAACGGTCAGGGCCATCTCAGTCATGCCGTTCTCCTTGCTGATTATGTATATCGAGTCGACGTTGACCATCGCCTTGGCGAGCCTCCGAGCCATCTTGCCGAGTTCTCCCGGCCTATCCGATAGACTGACCGTGAGCACATTCTTGAGTTCGAAGGATACACCTACCTTCTTTAGCGATGACTTGGTGGTCGCCTCGTCGTCCGTGACTATGCGGATCTGAGGCCGACTGTGCTGTCTCTCGCTCGCTATGGCCTTGATGTTCACGCCATTGCTGCCGAGCACCTCGCATATCTTTGCGAGTTCGCCAGGCTTGTTCTGCACGAAAACGTCGAATTCCTTCAGTTTTCCTACCCCCGACTATCTATGTCGGGTTATGGTAAAAAAGCGTTGCTATCTGCCACCCCTAAGGCGGTTGTCTGGCCTCACGACCAAGTCGGTAAGCCACGCTGTGCCATGTTTTAATAGTCCGCCATCTATTCTCACGCTGAATCAGCATGAGAGCGCTTCTCATCCACGCGGACAAATTCGAATACAAGTCGAGATCGGCCACGAAGGTTGCGGAGGAGCTTCCTGAGGACGACCCCAAGAAGCACAAATCCAAAGAGGCTCTGGTGGTGTTCTGCACCGTGGAGTCGAGGGACACCGAGTTCTTGGCGCTGGCAGACTCTGCATCCTCAGACATACTGGACGTCTTCCAAAATGTGGAGGCTGAGCGGATAGTCCTCTATCCATACGCACACCTGAGCTCAGACCTAGCCGGCCCAGATCTGGCAGTCAAAGCGCTCAAGGCGACGGAGGACGCGATCAGAGCTGCTGGCGTCGAGGTCCACCGGGCGCCCTTTGGATGGTACAAGTCCTTCGAGATCAGCTGCAAGGGCCATCCGATGTCCGAGCTCTCGCGCGATTACACATCCGCTAAGAAGGCCACTCGAGAAGAGGTCGTCGAGAACATATCACGTAATCTTCTGATCTTGACGCCTGAGGGAGAGGAGATACCCATCGATATCAGCGACCCGGGCAGCCTGTCATCGCTGGCGGATGGCCACCCCCTGAAGAAGTTCATACTGTCCGAGGAAATCGGCAGGTCCAAGGGGATCGAGCCGCCGTCGATCAAAGCCATGCAGAGGCTCGAGCTGGTCGATTACGAAGAGGCGAGCGACCGGGGACACTTCAGGCTGTATCCCAAGGGCCACCTCGTCTTCAGGCTCCTCGAGAAGTGGGCCGAGCAGATAGCGGTTGACAGGATAGGAGCCATGCAGATAGACACGCCCATCATGTACGACTGGACCCAGCCGGACATACGAAGCCAGGGCATGACGTTCCACGAGAGGCACTACACGCTCAAGACCGAAGAGAAGCGAGAGTTCGTTCTCAGGTTCGCTGGCGACTTCGGGTTGTTCCGCATGATGAAGGATGCGACCATAAGTTACAGGAACCTGCCGCTCAGGATATACGAGTTCTCCAAGAGCTTCCGTCTCGAACAGAGGGGTGAGCTAACAGGTCTGAAGAGGCTCAGGGCCTTCCACATGCCGGATGTGCACTGCTTCGTGAAGGACATAGACAGCGGATGGGATGAGTACATGCTCCTCTACAGACACTATTCCGACCTCGCGAACGCGACTGGCGTGGAGTACGCCGTCGCCTTCAGGGTCGTGCAGGAATACTACGACAAGTACAAGCAGAATATAGTCGAGCTGCTGAGATACTCGAACAGGCCGGCGCTGGTAGAGGTGCTCTCTGAGATGAAGCACTACTGGGCGGTCAAGCACGAGTTCAACGGTTTGGACTCGACCGGCGGAGCCGTACAGCTCAGCACGGTCCAGCTGGATGTCGCGGACGCGGAGAGGTACGGCATCCTATTCGTCGACGAGGGCGGCAAGAAGAAGGGATGCATCATCTGCCATTCGTCGATCGGCTCGATAGAACGCTGGATGTACGTGCTTTTGGAGGAGGCGCTGAAGAAAGAAAAGCCCAGCTTGCCGTTCTGGCTGTCGCCCACCCAAGTTCGACTCATCCCGGTCGGCGAATCGTTCGTCGAAGACTGCAAAGAACTCGCCGAGGCGCTGGACGTCAGGATCGACATAGACGATTCGGACGATTCCGTAGGCAAGAAGATAAGGAACGCCGAGCGGGAGTGGGTGAACATGATCATCGTCGTCGGCGACAAGGAGAAGGCCTCGGGACAGTTTCCGGTGCGCCTCAGATCCGGCGAGATGAAGGTCATGACACGGGAGCAACTGGCAGCTGAGGTGGAGTCGCTCTCCGCTGGATATCCCAGAGCTCCCCTGCCCTTGCCCATGCTGATGTCCAAGCGCCCAGTGTTCAGAGGATGAATTGTCACCGGTTGTCTTCGTCGCCCCAGATGAACTTGTGCAGCTGTGGAAGTACCCTCACCTCGAGGCCGTCTTTCAGCACCCTCTCTGCGAGGTCCTTGAGGTCCGTGCCTCCGACCGGGGTGAAGATCACTTCGCACTTGGGCTCATACTCTCTGACGACGTCCTTCGCGAAATCGTAGTCTTGCGCGTCTGAGATGACGAACTTCAGCTGGTCGGTGGGCCCGAGGAGCTCGATGTTGCTGTAGAACATCTTCGTTGACTCCCCGGACGACGGGCACTTGATGTCCATGCTTATCGACAGGTTCTCGTCGCACGGCATCTCGTCGAGCGGTATGGCGCCACTCGTCTCGACGACAACAACGAATCGCTTGCCGAGCAGCCTCTGGATGAGCTTGTACGAGTCCTTCTGCGCCAGCGGCTCCCCGCCAGTGAGACAGAGGGTCTTCGTCTTCTGCTTCTCCACTTGGGCGATTATATCATCCAGAGACATCTCCTCGCCCTTCTCGAATGCCTGCGCGGTGTCGCAGTACGTGCACCTGAGGGGGCAGCCAGAAGTCCTTATGAAGACGGTCGGAGCTCCGATTGTAATCCCCTCACCCTGTATGGACCGAAAGATGGAGTATATCTTCATCCGTCATCCCCCCTGTCGTATTCCAGCGGGTCGCTCTCTCCCGCCTCCTTGAAGCCGTTCAGCCGCAGGCGACATGAATCGCACACGCCACACGCCTTGTTCCCACCCCTGTAGCAGCTCCACGTGAGGTCCAGCGGCGCATCCAGGCGGACGGCTTCCCTGACGATCTCCGCCTTGCTCAAGCGGAGCAGCGGCGCATCGACGCGCACTGGTCTTCCTTCTACGCCTCTCTTGGTGCCAACCGCGAGTGTCTCCTGGAACGCTTCCAAGAACTCGGGTGTGCAGTCCGGGTATCCGCTGTAGTCCACGGCATTGGCCGCCACGAACACCGATTCTGCCCCTATCCCCTCAGCAATGGCGGCCGCCAAACTCAGGAACACCATGTTGCGTCCGGGGACGTATGTGTTTGGTATTCCCGCAGGGCCGTCCCTTACGAGTCCGTCCGTCGGGACCTCCTGGGATGCGTCGGTGAGCGAACTACTGAGGTATCCTCCAATGTCCAGGTCGATGACGATGTGCCTCTTCACACCATAATGTTCCGCAACCCGTCGGGCACTCTCGACCTCCCTGTCATGCCTCTGTCCATAGTCAAAAGTCAAGGCAACGATGCCGTAGCCCTTCTCGGCGGCTATCGCGAGAGCGGTGGTTGAGTCGAGTCCTCCAGACAAAAGCACTATGGCGAGGGCCATGTACGGCACTACCCTCGCGCGTCGAGGTCGATGCCCGTCCAGGCGCCCTGTCCCTCGCCTTCGTCGACCCCTATCTCGACTCTTGTGACACTTTCTGGGAAGTGCACTTTTTCTCTGACCCTTCCTAGGACGAAATTCGCCAGCTCTTCAGCCGATGCGACGCCAACATCCAGCAGAGCACAGTCCTCCTCGGGAAACATATACTCCTTGCCATTCGTTGAGTATTGGATCGAGCCTCCTTTCCTCTTGACGCCCGTGTCCCGCATGGGTATCAGCACTTTGTGGTCGAGTTCTGCGGCGATCTTACGCAGAAACTCCTTCACGCTTATGAAATCCATGATCACGCCTTCAGGTCCGATGTTACCGAAGACGGTCGCGTTGATGGCGTAGTCATGCCCATGCAGTCTCCCGCACTTGTAGTGCCCGGGTATTATGTGGGTGGCGGAGAAGGTGATTTTGGAGCTCCAGCCGTTGATTTCCAGCCTCATCATGTCAAGGTAGCTCAGGCGCACATAAAAAACCTTTCACGCCCGCCGTCCAGAGCCGCAGCCGAGCTCAGCCAGTCCAGCGGCCAGCAATACGGGCTCCACGAAGTCCTCTTTGGCCCTTGAAGTGTCCACGAAGACCGCCGGCAGGTTGATGATCGGTGCGCCATAAGCGCGGCCCGAACCCACGAAGTGCAAGGTCCTGAACATGAGGTTGCCTGCGACTCCCCCTGGAGCCAGGATGAGGTCGCTCTCCCTGACGGCCTCCTCCACCAATATATGGTGGTGGTCAGCCTTGAGCCCATCCTCGGACAGTATCCGTGCAATCTCATCTCCGTCCGCGAGGCTCCGGCGTATGTCCTCTCCCCTTTCTACATCCTCGGGGCGCCCGTTTGACAGGACCCCTATGCTTGGGCGCCAACCAGCTGGGGAGAAATACCTGACGGTAGCCCTGGCCAACTCGAGTCGCTCGCCCATCGTGCGCCCCTCGTCTATTCCGACGGGCGTAAGCAAGAATGGCTTGCCATTGGACGCTGTGAGGACTGCCGTTCTCATTATGTCGTTTGCTGCGTAGCGCGACCTGATCTCCCCGAGCATGTCGGAGGACCTCAGAACCCCTCTCACGCCAGCGTCGACGCCACCGTTTTGAAGTGCTTCGGAAAAGGCGCGAGGCTCTTCAAAGCTGACGAGTTCCACTCCACAGCCCTTGTCGCGCAGCAGGCTGGCCGTGCTCGAAAACCTGTCCCCCCAGATGCCTATGCCTATGCGAATGCTGCTGCGGCACCCGGCCGCAAGGAGCCCGTCTAGGTCAATCATGGCGTGACTCCTCCAGACTTAAAACTCGTCATCGGTCATCTGGTCGAAGCTGTAGTCGTCCCACTTCCTGACACCCAGGACTATTTCGAGCTCATGAGGCGTCAGCAGAGGTCTGTCGTACATCGCAACATCGTCTATGGCGATCCTGGGACATGCGGTCGACACATACGCATCGAATCCCAGGCTCTTCAGCTTCTCAGGGTCGAACTTGTCCATCAATATGAGACTCGCATCCTTCCGCTTCCACCTGAGCAGTTTCCGCAGTTCTCTGGCGCGTCTGAGGCGCCTCTGGCCAACCTTCTCCCCGATGATTATCCCGAACGACCGCGCCCTCTCCGCCTTCTCTATCGCGGCGTGTCGCTGACGCAGGATCTTGTCCTTCGCCTGCTCGATCTCCCTCGGTTCCTCGAGGTTCGGGTCGAGAACGACGACCTTCTTGCCGGTGGCCAGATGGACTCCCAGCCCGTGGAACGTGCCGCTGCCTATGAGCAGATAGCTGTTGACATCATCCATTATGGATGTTGCAGTGGTGTAGTTGCATCCGAGTATCTCGCCGACATGAGATATGCGGGTGTCTCCCTCGCCTATCTTGACCTTCATGCCCATGCTCTCCAGTCCCTCGATGGCGTCGTCTAGCTCCTCGAGGTGCTGTGAGGTGGCTATGACTCCAACAGGCTCCTTCAGCAGACCCACGGCCTTCTTGAGCTGCTCGCTCACCGATACCCTCGACCTCGCGGGGACGAATATCACAGGCTTGCTGTACCTTATCGCCGGAATTGGCGAGTGGCCGACGTGGACAATCGCTTCGACCATCTCGAACAGCGACGATGGAACATCGCACGCGCCGAAGCACGGCTCGGCGACGAGCATCACCTCGGCGCCTGCGTTGTTCTCGATGTCTTCTGCTATCTGGTATGCCCTCTTCTTCATTCCCTCTGGAACTTGGAGGGCGATGATCCTCGCCTTCAACCGCTTGATCTCAGCGATCGCGTTTGTTAGGTCGACGTCGTACATGATACAGCAGCCACACTCAACCAGTGCCCCGCTCAAATGCACGGGCAAAGGTCCAATCAACGGTACCTACGACATTCGTAAAAAAGGTTGTGCGGAAATTGGTAGCAACACAGCGGGGTTGTACGTCGGTCCAGCCTCACTTCGCCGGTGCTGTGCCCTTCTCGACGATGATGTAGCAGGGCGACGGCAGCTTCACCGCGGCGCGCTTCAGTGCCTGCTTCGCAGTCGCGAAGTGGTTCTGCGATGTCTCGAGGGCGATGACCTCCTGGTCCCTGGCCACTCTTGCGGCCGTGCCTATGGGTTTCCCGAAAGCGTGTCTCATGCCCTCCGATATACGGTCCGCGCCTGCGCCCGTCGCGATCTTGTTCTCTCTGAGCACGTTGTGCGGATATATTTTGATCTTGAGATGGTAACCTGACTGGCCGACCTTCTTGGTGAGGAACCTGTTCGCGGAGATACGGGCTGCCTCGAGCGCAATGTGTCTGATCTGACACTGCTCGGTCACCCTAAGGCTCATGCGCACTGGGTAGTCTGCCTTCGTGCCATGCTCGAACTGGGTGATCCTGCACGCTGGGACGCCGCCCATGTACTCTCTGCGGCAATACGCCTGACCTCTTATCTCCCGGTACATACTGTTGGGCTTGCGAGACATGCTATCACCAGGTGCTTATGCGCTTCAGGCTTGCGCAATAATGGTTGCTGTATTTAAATCTCACTGAGTTCCCATAGGCCGCATCCAGCCGCGGCAGCCGTCCTGGCATCTGTCGATAACGGTTTAATACCACACGGACGCATCAAGGGGTGTATGGCTCGGAGACACATGACCAAGAAGCAGGCGAGAGGGCTCGCCGAGCAGCAGGTCGACAGGCTGTTCGCGCTCGCGGAGCGAGAGGCGCGCGTCGGCAAGGATGACAGGGCCATCAGATACGTCTCTCTCGCTATTCGCGTCAGCGAGAGGTACAAAGTGCCCGCGAGGCATAAGAGGACGTACTGTCCTTCGTGTCACGCGTTCTTCGTCCCGCCCAGGAACGTCCGGGTGCGCACAGGTGGGCGCAGGTTGTCGGTGAGCTGCCTGCGGTGTGGCCGTGTGCAGCGGTTCCCGATAGGAAAGCATTGGAGCGAGTGAGAAATGACGGCTAAAGCGAAGGATACGCGCGCGCTCAGATCCGAGGCGCAGTCGCTCAGACCGACGGTCCAGATAGGGAAGGATGGGCTCACGCCCCAGTTGGCTGAGGAGCTCAGGAAGCAGGTGAAGGCGAAGGGGCTGGTCAAGGTGCGCCTCAACCCGTCCTATCAGGTGGACCCGAAGAGGGCTGCTGTTGAGCTCTCGGAAGTGTCGTCATCCGACGTCGTAGACATCCGGGGCAGGACGGTCGTGCTGAGCAGGCGATGATGTGTCGTAAAATGCATGTTCACTAAGAGGCGATTTGGAATTGATGGATAAAAGGAAGTGCGGCTGATGTTGGATGCGAGGTTGATCCGCGAGGAAGAACAGCTCGTGCGGAAGGCCCTGTCGGACAGGAGGCAGGACATGTCGGTCCTCGAGGAGTTCCTCGAGGCGGACGGGCGATGGAGGACATTGACCGATGAGGCCAACGCCCTGAGGAAGCGGAGGAATGAGGTCGCGGCCGAGGTTCCCAATCTCTCGGAGGACAAGAAGGCCGCCAGGATCGACGAGATGAAGTCCATCTCCCAGCGGATCAAGGAGATCGACAAGGAGCTTGGCGGCTTGAACGACAAGCGGGACGACTGCCTGTTGAACCTGCCGAACCTGCCTGACCCGAGCGTGCCTGTCGGAGACCAAGACGTCGGCGATGTCGTCGTCAAGACATGGGGGTCGAAGAGGGCTTTCGACTTCAAGCCGCTGCCGCATTGGGAAATCGGCGAGCGGCTGGACATAATCGATTTCGACCGCGGCGCGAAGGTGGCTGGCACCGGCTTCTACGTGCTGAAGGGCGACGGCGCCAGGCTCGAGAGGGCGCTTATCAACATGATGCTAGACATCCACAACGGGCAGGGATATCAGGAGGTGTTCCCCCCTGCCATCATAAACCGGAAGAGCTGCATAGGCACAGGGCAGCTGCCCAAGATGCAGGATGACATGTACTGGATCGAACGGGACGACCTCTGGCTTAATCCGACCGCTGAGGTCCCGGTCACCAATCTGTACGCCGATGAGATACTGGAGATGAGCCAGCTGCCGATCTATCACACGGCCTATTTGCCCTCTTTCAGACGCGAGGCGGGGAAGCACATCGAGACGAAGGGCATCGCACGCGTCCACCAGTTCAACAAGGTCGAACTGGTCAAGTTCGTCGTTCCCGAAACCTCACAGGCGGAGCTGGAGACTCTCCTGGCAGATGCGGAATCGATCCTGCAGGCCCTGCAGATGCCTTACAGGGTTAAGCTGCTCTGCAGCGGCAGTATGGGGTTTCACTCGTCCAAGACTTACGATATAGAGACCCATTCGCCTGGAATGGAGCAGTGGCTCGAAGTCTCCTCATGCAGCGACTTCAAGAGCTTCCAGGCCCGAAGGGCGATGATCAAGTTCAGGAGGGAGCCCCACCTGAAGAGCGAGTTCGTCCACACACTGAACGGCTCAGGGATAGCCCTTGCCAGGACGTTCGCCGCAGTGCTCGAGAACTGCCAGAACAGAGACGGCACGGTGGCGATTCCCGAGGTGCTGATACCATACATGAAGGGCACCGACCTGCTGCAATGAGCGAACCGCCCTTCAGCTGATACGGAAAACGACAAATTTCGTTAACCTGAGAATCAACGATGATTGTCACCTCTGCCCCTTTTAATACCCCCGACTCCGAATAGTCTATATAGACAAATGGAAAGGAGTTGGACAAGATGGCAGAGAACAGGGAATTCGCACTGCTCGTCGGGAAGGCTTTCCTTAGGGAGCTGCAGGCCGCCAACACCGACGGTGCCATCGCCTTCGGCCGGGCCTTTCTTATTGCCCTTGGCAACAAGGGCCCGGAATCCGTGGAGAGCGATGCGACGGTCAACGGCAAGGAGCGCTCGCACGAGTTCGCTCAGATTGAGACGTAGGCATCCCCTCAGCTTCAGACCTCAGATGCCTTCGAGGTCATATCCTCCGCGCCTCAGTACATTCTTTAGGATTGGCGCGGAAACGATTGCAGTCACAAGGCCCATGAACACAACGACCGAGTACAGGTCTACTCCGATTATCCCAGTTGAGAGACCGTAATACGCTATCACGAGGGCGACCTCCAGCCTCGGCGTCATGCCGATGCCGATGGCTATCGAGTCCCACTTGCCCATGCCGTTCAGCCACGCCGGCAGGCCGCAGCCTACGACCTTGGTCGCTATTGCCACTATCGTAAGGCTCACGCCGAAGAGGATGGTGTTCCATATCTCTCCCAGGTTGACCACCGTTCCGAGCGACACAAAGAACAGGGGAACGAACAACGCCTCGAGGTACTGGGTGCCCTTTCTTATACCGTCTCTTAGGGCGGATCCGGCGAAGACCGTGCCCGCGACGAAGGCCCCGACTATACCTGAGATGCCGATCAGCTCTCCAATGAAGGCGTACAGAAAGGCTATCGCAAGCGCCAGCGTGAAACCGCTCAGCGGGAGTTTCCTCTTGTATCCCGTGATCTGTACTTGGAACACGAGTTTGACCAGGAACCTGGTGCCTATCCAAGCTCCGAGAACGACGAAGACAACCGCCCCGATTACCAGCAGAGCCAGCTCGGTCGCGTTGATCCCGCCGAACGACATGCCCTTGGCAATCGATAGGACGATCATGCCGAGTATGTCGTCAACCACGGCCGCTCCGACTATCGCGTTCGAGACGTGTCCACCAATCAGGCCGAGGTCGGCTATGACGCTAGCAGTGACGGCGACGCTCGTGGCCACCAGCGTCGCCCCTATGAAGACAGCCTCGATGTCGAACCCCGCGAGATAGGCGATAGAGAACCCCCCGACCCAGGGAACTATCACCCCGCCGAGGGCGATGCTGATGGATTTCCTAGTGTATAACTCACGGAGGTCGCACTCGAGGCCGATCATGAACAGCAGCACGAGCGATCCGAGCTCAGCGAGCATCATTATTGACTCTGGGAGGCCGGAGACGGACTCCTCTCCGAATGGTCTGATTATGCCCAGAAGGCTGGGGCCAATCACGACGCCGATGAGGATGTATCCGATGACCTTGGGCTGCCCGAAACGCGCGAAGAGGAACCCCGCGAACAGCGCTACGACTAGCAGAAACGTAAGCTTGAACCACACCGATTCAAGCAGCGTGTCAAAGCTGTCCATAAGGGATTCCGATATGACGTCCATGTCGTCTCCCGACTCTGATAGCGGGGGCCCACTTATTTGTTTCGAAGGAGTGCCAATCAGGTGCTGTGCCAGATGAGTATTCAGCCTCCGTTCAGATGCCACAGGCCCGAGCGCGAACGAGCCAGATGTCTATCAGGTCGCCCGAAGTCTTGATCAGAGCCGTGCCCACGACCTCCCTCGGCACTCCTTCGAGACAGAGGCCGAAATCCACCGACCAAATCCCCCAATCCTTGCCGGCCAACTTGCCGATCGCGGGTATGTTAGGCGAGACCGCGACCACGGCGGTGACCCTCTTGTCGAGGTCAACCCGTGCGCCGAGCGCCGTTAACATCTTCGGCATCCCCACGAAGAACAATACCTCGAATCTGATCTGCAGGTTCGCGAAGAACAGCTCTGGATGCGACGGGTACTCGATGGGGTTGCCCGCCCTTCCCAGGTTGACGATGTACGTCGCGAGGCTCTTGATCAACCACTTCAAGAGCTCGGCGATGGCCTCGCCCTTGACTACGAACGACAGCCTGAAGCCCGCCCCTGCAGCGCCGGTGGCGTCGCTGAGGGTTACCTCGAAGTAGAAAACCACCTCGTGGATTATGTCCTTCAGTATGTCCAGTAGGTTTTCGATGAAGTGTGTGAGCACCCTCTCTCCGAGCAGTCTCAGAAAGTCCAATGACGCGGAGGCCTCCGCGGTCTTCGTTTCGGCGAAGGCCTCCTTGAACGCCTCGAACAACGCCTTCACGATGTAGTCTGCTGTCGCGAGGAACGTGGGCACACCGTTCGAGTCCGCCTTCGTGCTCTGGCGGAGCCCCCATTTTGGCCCGCCGTCCCAGTTGCGTTGATGGCTCTTCAGGTCATTGGAGACATCGCTCAGCATCGGCGTGAGGTCGACGACGTCACCGCTCGGGCTGATTAGCGAGATGGAGTCACCGTCGTTGAATGGGTCGCCCGCTTGACCGTTGTCGATCGACGTCTCTCTGAACGTGAAGACGGCGTAGCCTCCTGGTGGCACCGAGCCGCTCAGTTCCAACGAGGCGGTCGAGCCGTGTATGGTCTCCAGCCTCCACCCTTCGAGGTTCACCGTCTCTCCGAGCGGATTGTAAAGCTCCACCCACTCCTTGCCTGCGTCGTCTCCGGGCGGGTTCGCCTCGAACTCGTTGACGACCAGGTTCGCCGGAAACGGAGGAGAGTACTTCACCTTCATGCCCAGCTCGACCGACGCGGACAACCCCAGCATCGGCAGGGGTATGTTGGACAACAGCGCGCCCACTCCAGGAAGGTCTGAGCTGCTGACGCTAGTGGCCTCGTACGGTTCCACCTCGGGAATAGACAGGTCCAGCCTCCATGTCTTCGACTTTAGATGCAGTTCCGCGAAGCGCCGTTTCACCTGCATCAGCGGGTCTATCACTATCTCGGCGGAGAAATCGTCGGTGGTGAGGGTTCCGTTGACTATGACGTCGTACCTGCCGTCAGATAGCTTCGCAACCCTGATTCCGAAAGTCAACCCTGGCCCCAGGTGCCTGCTGTGCACCATGACCCTGAGCAGGTCCCTTGCATCTTTGAACAGCAGGTCCGGCAGGTTGGTGCGGATCGTCACGGTGAATCCGTAGAGCGATATCCGCACCTCGACAGTGCCCGTCATGTCTATCAGCAGCTTCACCGCCTTCCCTAGGACAGAGTTGGCAAACCTCTCGACATACTCCTGGATGGTCTCCACCAGCTTTGTCAGACCGCCAGCGACACACCTGATCAACCTCGTCGCGAAACTGGTTATGACATCGAAGAAGTCCTCGAGGAACCACAGCACGCGGTCGAGCCCATCCTTGACCCATCCCACTATTGGCTCGAGCTTGTCCCAGACGATATCGCAGAACATGCGCGCCGCGGCGACGGCATCCGATAGTGCGGTGTTCGTGGGGTTGTAATCCACGCCGTTCAGGGGAGTCGCGGAGTGTACGACTATCGGCAGGCATAGGTCCACTCCCAACACACGGTCCGAGGCGACCTCGCCGTCGCCGTGAACCGAATCGAGCAGAGTGCCAGAAGAGGTCACAGTCACCCCGATGCTGGCACGGACTTGCACAATCCATTGCGTAGCATAGGGCGTGGCCGATGTGTTCAGCAGCGATGTGAGGTGCGTATTGGGGTAATCTTCCTGGGACCTGTCGAAATCCCATGGCCTCTTGACCATCACGAGGAATTCGTTGGCCGGCACCAGGCTGCCTAGGCCGTCGTATCCCCGCCCGGGGTCGAATGGGACCGCAGTCATCGGCTGCATGCCGTCGACGATATCGACGGCTAGAGTCTCGGAGAGCACCGTGCCGTTCTCCGTCGCCGAGGAGAGGTTGCCGTCCCAGAACTCGAACGGGGTGACGAGGTCAAGGAAGACAGCCCCCTTGTGGTTTGCTAGCCTTTTCTGAGCCAGCACTGATTTGGCGACACGGGAGAGCATGGACTCGATGAGACGAGCCATTCCCGGGAACCCTTCTGCACCTTCGACGAGCATCGCTGCAAACGCATCTATCATCGGCCCGACAAATCCATCATCCGACTGGGTCACCGACGAATTCAAGATCGAGAGGAACCGCTTGAGGTGCACGAGCCCGATGGACAGCACGGACTGCTCGAGCCTTTCAGAGACCCCCCATGACGGGTCGTTGAGGATGTCATTGCGAACCAAGTCCTCGAGCTGCTGTTCGACAGGTACCACAAGGTCAGGGATGTACGGATACCGCGCACCGGCAAGCAGAGCCGCCGACAGTTCCGATCCGGCGACCTCGGTGAGATCCTGGTCGAACAGCTCCGCAGCGTGTTCCATGGCGAACGAGGACAGCTCGGACGCCATCGTCCACTGCGCGGAGAACATGGGGAGGTCGGCCACGGACCTCGATAGCGTCTCACGATCTGCGAGGAACGAGACACTCCGAGATGCGCTCGCGAGCGTGCTGAACAGGCCGTCCCCGTCGAACGGGTCGATTACGAAATCGTCCAGCTGGTACACCGTCTGCGTGGCGATGTCGTAGGCGAGCCTCATGAGGCTGTCGTACACGAGGCCCCTCGTGGACTGCTGATGTTCCTTGAACTCCTCGTAGAACTCCCTCCAGATGTCCGCTCCCAAGAGGTCGTATTTCGGCAGGTCCAGTAGAACCGTGTAGTTACCTACGTACACGGGATGAATCTCTCCCGCGAGGTCCTCCACGAAGTAGACCCGCTCGGGCACATACACTCCACAATCGACCTTGGCCGAGAATATCTCCGAGTAGACGATGGGATCCGCGTCGACCGAGCGCATCGCGTTCTCCATCCAAGAGACCACCGCCTCCTGGGCCTTGTCCTCCCCGGTGAGGAATGCCACCAGCGAGTCCAGCGAATCTGCCACCGTTTCGACCACCCCATCCGCGACGTCGAGCGCTCCCAGCCATCCCATGTAATCCATTAGCTTGACCGCGAGCTGGTCCACTATGCCGTTCACAGCGGACGCGACCACCAGTGTCGGGTCCAAGTTCGGTTCCTTCCGACCGAGGAACCATAGAAACAGCTCACCAGGGTCCGCGTACCTCCCGCTTGAGGAGAGGACGGCCCTCATGCCGATGTCTCCGCCTTCGCACTCCTCGGTCACCTTCTTTGCGAAATCGACGTCCGCGCTCCTGAATAGGCGCACTTGCTCGACCAACAGGGCGACCAGTGTCGCTCTGTACACATCTCGCTCCGTCACGATGTCCTTGGTGTCGAGGCCGTACGAGTACAGCGGCATCCCGAAACCCTCGAGCACCCTTAGTTGGGCAAGAGTGGTGAGCATGTCCGCGACAGTCTTGCCGAGGTCCGAAAGCTCGCCGATAGACGCGGACTCGAACTTGCGCAGCTTGGACTCTACGAACGGCAGAGCAGATACAACGGGCCGTTCGAACGAGGCGTCCATTGTGAACGACGTCGTCTCAGACGAGACGCCGACGGTGAAGTTGCCAACAGCGAAGTAATAGGGGCTCGAAGTCCTTTCGACGAGTGCCTCCTCGCTTCCAGGCATTAACTCGTCGTAGGTCATGATTTCTCCGTCGAGCGCGAGTTCCTTCTGGGAGGTCGCCTCGGTGGACATCAGATCCACAGAGTTCATCTCCGAGAAGAAGAGCGCTCCCGTCCAGTTGCCAACGGCTATGTCGAACCCGAACTCCTGTCTGGGGAACGCCGACGATATGTATGCCCCGACCGAGTCCGCAAACGCATCTGAGATATCGGTGCCGTTGACCGGGAACAAGCTCCACCCTGAGACGATCCTCTGCGCCCGTGCCGCGGCTGCCAGCGAGAGTTCGAGTGTCACCTCATCGACGGCGGACGCCATCGATTCCAGCAGCGCAGCCCGTTTGCGCGCAGACACTTCGTCCAACTCTCTCTTCGCGAAGTAGGCTCCGGCAGCGACTGTCGATAGAAGCAGCACTGTTGCTATGACGGAGAACGATACCTGCGCCCTGCGGTCGCTTCGCAATCTCCAGCTGTTGCGGTGAGTCTTCTGCATTTGACGGCCGCCATTGCTCATCGATGCCATACTGTCGAGTCATCATGCGAGAGCGTCGGTAAACAGCTACAACTACATGCAGTGTACGCACCAGTCTCCACTGGCACGGCAATTCTGACTCAATGTTAAATATCGACTGCGACATTCCAGTAGTCGGATGGGATTCATTGGAACCTGAGGAGACTCTTCTCCTAATATTCGTCGCTTTCTTCGCCGCCAAAGTAGGAGGCGAATTGATGGAGCGGCTCAAGCTGCCGGCCGTTACGGGTGAGCTCATTGCGGGTGTCATACTCGGACCGTCCATCCTCAGCATCATAACCTCGGAACATTCGTTCATGGACGTGCTCGCAACCCTGGGCGCGACTTTCCTGTTGTTCTCGGTCGGTATGGAGACCAAGCTCTCGGAGCTGAAGAAGGTGGGGCTAATCGCAGCCTCCGTTGCGACGCTGGGCGTGGTGGCCCCGTTCGTGGCCGGCTACTACGTGTCCATCCTTCTCAACTTCTCATCGGTCGAGGCGATGTTCATCGCGGCGGCCCTGGTCGCCACAAGCGTGGGCATAACCGCGAGAGTCCTCCAAGACATGGGAATGATCGCCTCCAACGAGGCCAAGATCATCCTGGGCGCGGCCGTCATTGACGACATACTAGCCATGATAGTCCTCACACTCGTCAGCGGAACCGCAGCGGGAGAGAGTCTTACGAGCCTGGATGTGGTGATAGTCATCGCGGAGGCCGCGTGCTTCGTTGCGATTGTCACGATACTCGGCACGAGGATGGTCCGATATGCTTCAGGGAAGCGGTCGATAAAGCACGATCGCACAGTGGACGGGAGCTGGTCGATCCACTACAATACGCGTGCTTTCAAGAGGGACAGTTGGCTCGACAAGCTCGTCCAGAAGGAGGCGCCGTTCGTCATCATATTGATAGTCGTCTTCGGCCTCTCGGCCATGGCGTCCTATGTGGGCCTGGCTGCGATCATTGGGGCATTCTTCGCTGGGCTGATCTTCTCCGACACGAAGGACACTTACGAGTTGGAACACAAGTTCGAACCGTTGAACGTGTTGCTGGTGCCTTTCTTCTTCGTCGTGATGGGAGCTAGGGTCGATTTCACAGATTTCGCCAGCGTCGCACCCTTGGCCATCGCCCTGACTGTGGTTGCCATACTCACCAAGCTCGCGGGCTGCGCCGCGGGCGCGGCCACTCGAGGCGAGAAGACGGCGCTGATTGTAGGCGCAGGAATGGTTCCGAGGGGAGAGGTCGGTATAGTCGTCGCGATGATAGGCCTCAACATGGGTACGATAGGGAGTGAGACCTACTCCGTGATCGTATTGGTCTCCATAGCGACGACGCTGTACGCGCCGTTCCTCATCAGGACGATCGTCAATGCAGAATCCAAGAAGGAGAAACGGTCGTCCGAATGGCGGTTCAATCTCCGCTCTCGGACATGATTCTCAGGAAATCCTGAAGGTGCTGCGAAAGGGTCTCATTGTCCGTATATCCACAGGCGGACAGGTCCGGGGCGGCCAGGAGTGCATTGTTCGCGTCGGCGATTACATCCGTCGCGATGAGCCCCCTCCTCCGGATGACGGTGACGTTCTCGGGCACTTTGACGAACGGATTCGTTATCACCGTGACCCTCACTCCCCTCGAGATCGCGTTGGTGAATCTCTTCCCCAGGCGACGTCTGAACTCTGCGATGGAGGGCGACGATATGACGAAGCTGTGCTCAGACCTGTCGAGCATCTCGCCTATCTTCTCCAGAACCCGCTCTTTGCCGAGAATAGTATAGACCAGCTGTGGCACACCTCTCTCTGAGAGTACATCCTTGACGGAATCGATCTTGGAGAACGCCTCCCGGATCTCGCTCGCGTGCTTCTCCCCCAGCTCAGATGGGTCTGTTGGCGTGAACTTCATCGGCCTGCCAGCCTTAGATCGTGCGAAGCCCTTCTCCTCGAGAGCCTGCAGGGTCCTGTATGCTGATGTCCGAGGAATTCGTGCGATGTCCGCTACAAACGGGGCCGATGATGTTCCCGACGCCACAAGCGCAACGTAGGCTCTCGACTCGTACTCTGAGAGCCCTGTGTTCGCCAATGTCCTGGATATCATCTCGTACTCGGCCAGCAGCTCGTCCACGTCCCTGCCGGTCCTGGCGACGATGCTTTTGAGGTCCATTTGTAGCTGAATGAGCTACATAACATTTAAATGAATCGCTAAGAATAAACCTGCAAGGGTAGGGATGACTCATGCTCACGAAAGACAGTGCCATACCTAGCGGCCTTCCGAAGACCACGGAGAGCCTCTGTCCTGAATGCCTTGCAGTAATCAAGGCGACTCTGAGGGAGAAGGACGGCAAGGTCGTCATGGAGAAGACATGTGCCGAACATGGAGACTTCAGAGACGTCGTTTGGTCGGACGTCGAAATGTACCTACGAGTGGAGTCCTGGGCGAAGGACGGCGTAGGCGTCCTGAACCCGGCGATCAAGGACGCCAAGCAGTGCCCTTTCGACTGCGGCCTATGCGACCTCCATCTCAGCCACACCGGACTCACGAACATCGACCTCACAAACAGATGCAACCTCAAGTGCCCGATATGCTTCGCGAACGCCAACGCGGCCGGCTATGTGTTCGAGCCTGATTTCGAAACGGTCTTGAAGATGCTGAAGGTCGTAAGGGACGAGAGGCCTGTGCCGTGCCCGGCCGTTCAGTTCTCGGGTGGTGAGCCTACCATCTATCCCAAGTTCATTGAGGTCATATCCGCGGCGAAGGCAATGGGCTTCGCGCAGGTGCAGGCGGCTACCAATGGCATCAAGTTCGCCGAGAGCGTCGACTTCTGCCGGAAGGCTAGTGACGCCGGCCTGAACACGCTGTACCTGCAGTTCGACGGACTCAGGCCTGAGATCTATACACGTGCCCGTGGAAGGGACCTCCTGGACACTAAGAAGAAGGTGGTTGAGAACTTCAGGAAGGTCGAGAACCACTCATCCATAGTACTCGTGCCCACGATAGTCAAGGGCGTGAACGACGACCAGGTTTGGCCCATACTGCGTTACGCTCTCGAGAACATGGATGTCGTAAGGGGCGTGAACTACCAGCCCGTCGCGTTCACTGGCAGATGCACCAACGAGGAACTGGAGAAGGGCAGGTACACGCTCCCCGACCTCGCGAAGGACATGGAACGTCAGTCAGAAGGCAGGATCAAGACGACCGACTGGTATCCTGTGCCTACCGTGTCAGCGATATCCGAACTGTGGCAGGCGCTGTATGGCGCCCACAAGGTGACACTCACCACCCATGTCCACTGCGGCATCGCGACGTACATGTTCGTCAAGGACCCGGACAACATCGTGCCTGTCACCAGGTTCGTCGATGTCGAACCGCTCTTCCACGAGATGTACCAGCTTGCGAAGAAGACCGAGGGCAAAAGAGTCAAAGCCCTTAGCAAGGTGAAGGCGTTCAACCTGCTGAAGAATCACCTCAACAAGGACGAGCTCCCCGAAGGCGTGAGTTCGGTGCAGTTCCTGAAGTCGTTGAGGGGGGTTCTCTCGGAGGAGACCAAGTCGGAGCTGTCCAATTTCAGCTGGCAGATGATGTATGTGGGTGCGATGCACTTCATGGATTCCTACAACTACGACATTGAGCGCGTCAAGAGATGCATGATACACTACACTACGCCCGATGGAATGATCATCCCGTTCTGCGCGTACAACTCCGGCCCCGTTTACAGGACTGAGGTAGAGAAGAAGCACTCCATACCTCTCGAGGAATGGAGACGCAGGCACGGCGCCGAGTACACCTGAGGTGGTTTGATTGGCAATGGATCCGCTTGACAGGCTTGAGGTCGACATAGCGAGATGTCTTCACTGTGGGGCATGCGTTGGTTCGTGTCCCTCGAACGCGGTCTTCCTCAACGAGGTTCTGCTAGAGTTCAACGACGCATGCACATTGTGCAAGAGATGCACGAAGGTGTGCCCCGTCGGCGCGATATCGCTGGTAGGAGGCGATTGAAATGGATGACTACGATGTTGTCGTCGTCGGCGGCGGTCCCGCCGGGACGAGCACCGCAAGGTGGGCCGCCGAGAACGGCGCTCGCGTCCTCGTCGTCGAGAAGAGACAAGAGATAGGGTCGCCGGTCCGTTGCGGCGAGGGAATATCTAGGTCGTGGCTGGATTCCGTCGACCTGAAGCTCGACTCTCGGAGTGTGGCGTGGGAGGTGAAGGGCGCGAAGATCGTGTCCCCGAACGGTACCCCCTTCTACTTATCGGAGAACATGGCGGGCAACGAGGTAGGCCTGGTCCTCGACAGGGTCTTCTTCGACAAGCTGTTGGCGAAGAACGCTGCCAAGGCGGGGGCGGACATCATGCTCAAGACGTCCGCCTTGGGACTCATCATGGAAAACGGCAAGGTGGCTGGAGTGAGGATAAGGTCCTTCGGCGAGACGAAGGAGGTCCGGTGCGGGTGCGTTGTCGGGGCCGATGGGTTCGAGTCGCAGGTGGGCCGCTGGGCCGGACTGGACACTGCACTGGCGCCGAAAGACGTGACGACCTGCCTGCAGTACCGCCTCACCAACATCGAACAGGAGCACGAATATTGTCAGTTCTTCCTCGGCAGCGTCGCCCCTGGAGGCTACGTCTGGGTGTTCCCGAAGGACGAGGACACGGCGAACGTCGGCCTAGGGGTTCAGCTGTCGAGACTGAGAGAGCCAGCAGAGGTCAAGGGCTACCTCGACAGGTTCATCGAGAGCAAGCCTTGGCTGAAGCGGGGAAGCCCGCTTGAGATAGTCAGTGGGGCGGTGTCCGTCTGCGCGCCCTTGGAGCGAACCGTGGCGGACGGCGTGCTGCTGGTCGGCGACTCCGCGCGGCAGATAGACCCCATCACTGGAGGCGGAATATCCAACAGCTGCCGCGCAGGGAGGGTCGCAGGCGAGGTTTTGGCAAAGGCGACCGAGAAGCGTGACTTCAGCGCGAAGTCCATGCAGGCCTACGAGGACGGTTGGCGAGACATCCTGGAGGACCACCTTTACCGGAACTGGATGGCCAAGGAGAAGCTGGTGACGCTATCGGACGAGACGTTCGACAAAGTGATCGAGACCCTCAACGAGGTCGGCGTCGAGAGCATGTCCACCTTTGCTATCTTGAAAGCCGTCGAGAAGAGGCATCCAGACCTCGTCAAGGAGTTCCAGGAATTACTCTGATGTTTGTGGGTCGCGCGTACGCATGCGCTACCATCAAATCCCACCAACCCATTCCATCTCTGTACCGGAGGGCGGGTCGGCATTATCTCACTGGATGAATTTGTCGGGGCGCTCGGTCGACGACGGATCCTCATCGCGGTCATCGGCATACTCCTGGCCGCGCTCGTGTTGAGGCTGGTCAACATCGGCTGGAGTTACTCCAACAACGGGGTCGACGAAGGCGTCATGATCGAGAGGGCGCTGATGGTGAGCCGAGGGTACTCGCTCTACACGGAACTGCCCTGCGACCAAGCGCCAGCGGCGTTCATCGTCGGGTCGTTGTTCTCAGGCGATGTCATCTCACTCAGGCTTCTGACTGCTCTCGTATCGCTCGCCGCGGTCGCCTGCTGCATGTTCGTCTCGAATCGGGTGGCGGGCGGCACTGCAATGGTTGTGACAGGCGCTCTGTTGGCGGTGGACTTCACATTCGTCCGCGAATCCAGGCTGTTCTCGCTGGATGCCCTTTCAGCGTCCCTTATGGCGTTCTCCGTCTTGGCTTTCGTCATGAGTCAGAGGCGGGAGCGAGTCCCCTGGCTGGCCGTCTCGGGCCTGCTGATAGGGCTGTCAGCTTCATTCAAGCTGATCGGCGGCATCGGCCTCCTTGGGATGCTGGTGTTCATCGTGATAGAGGGGATTGCCAATCGGGAGACCCGAAGAGCCTCGCTAGTCAACGGAGTCGTCGTCACGCTGACATCGGCGATACCGTTGGCGGTGTTCATGTTTCTTCTCGGTCCTTCGGACCTGCTGCAGGGCATGGTGTTCGACCAGGCTCACAGAGACTTTGAGATGTTCCTCAAGTTGTCAGTGTTGGCCTTCTTCGGACTCAGCATCGTTTACGCCTTGCCCTTGCTGTACGCCAGGAAGATCTGGAGGATGGGCCCGAGCCACAGGTTCCTGCTCTGTGTGGCGACGGTCGTCCTCCTCTTCATGGTGCTCCAGCCCCTCACGTTCCTCCATCACATGGCATTCGCAAGCCCCGTGTTGGCAATATTGGCAGGCGTGGTCGTTGCATCCGAATCGGGGCCAAGAAACGGTGACGTCACTCAGAGATCGGAACGGTTTGAACCGAATCGGGGGCGTCGTCGAAAGGCCTGTTACGCCGCTGTTCTGATTTCCTTGCTCGTCTCGGGAGGCTTGTCGGCCTACGGCATCGCTGCCCAGGAGGAACCCGCACAGATAGCCTATGGAAGGTTGTTGTCCGAGATGACCACCCCGGACCAATTCGTGATCTGCGGCGACCCGATCATCGCAGCCTATGCGGACCGGGAGATGCCTCCAGAGGTCGTTAATGTCGCCGAGAGGCAGTATCCAGAGATGGATTTCGACAGGATTCGGAGCGCGGTCGTGGAGTACGACGTCGCGGTCGTGGTCGTATGCTATTTCCTGAACGATATCGACGAGCTGGCCGAATTCTTGGCGGACGAGGGCTTCTCACTGTACTCCCCAGATGGCTTGGGAGCCGATAACTGGGCAGTGCTCGATCTGTTCCAGGAATCCATAGAGCCCGTGTCCTTCTACGTGAGATAGCAGGCCCTTCGCGGGACTGCCGAGCGCCTACTTGTTGGCAGTATTCTGTTTGATGTCGTCACTGAAGGTCCAGAACGAGTTGGCCACGAAGTTGAATATGCTAACCAGGAATATCGCGATAACCTGGGCGATGACAAGGAACATGCTCGCTCTGTCTTCGTTTATTCCCAGTGTGGGCATCAGGTCCTCCACGATGGTCTTCAGTATGATGAGGTTGAGCATCAGCCCGTCTATGCTAACAAGGAGAAACTGCGGGTACTGGACGTGCACCTTCCCCTTTGATCTGAAAGTCCACCACCTGTTCCATATGAAGTTGTTCGTGTCCGCGACGACGAACGCGAGCACTGCGGCCCACAGATAGTGCGCGAAGAATATCTCGACGGATATCCACAGCACGGCGAGATTTATCACCGCGCCTATGCCGCCTATGAGGGCGAACTTCATGTACCTCGCCAGCCAAGGGCGGTGGTGTTCGTAGAGCCTTATGCAGTGGTCAATGTACTTCAAATACACTGAGGCGCCGAGCTTGCTCTTGCCCGCCTTCCTGTCGGCAAAGGTGATCGGTATCTCCTCGACCCGCTCGTACCTTCCCTTGACCATTATCTCCAGGCCGATTTTGTAGCCGATCGGGTTCAGTTCCACGCCTGATATGACCGCGCGCTCGAGGGCGAAGAACCCGGACATCGGGTCCTTCACCTTGGTCAGGCCTCTGGCGATCAGGGTTGCGCCCTTCGAGACCAGCCTTCTATGTATGGGCCAGTTCTCGACGCAGCCTCCCTTCACGTAACGGCTCCCGACGACGACTTGCGCATCGCCGGATCGAATCTTCTCCACCATCTCAGGGATCTTCTCAGGCGGGTGGCTCAGGTCGGCATCCATCACCACCAGCAGGTCGCCCGTGGCTGCCTCGAACCCCTCGATCACGGCTGTCGACAGGCCGAGCTTGCCCGCTCTGTGCAGGACCTTGACGTTGAACTCGTTTCTCAGCTCCTCGGCGAGCGCTCCAGTGCCGTCTGGGCTGTTGTCATCGACCACGACGATCTCGACTTCCATGCCCTTGGCAGAGCATGCGCTGTTGATGCGGGAAATGAGCTCCCTCAGGTTCGGCTTCTCGTTGTATGTCGGAATCACGACTGAGATCGTGATATCCCCCCCCCGAGACCAACCCGTCTCCTGTAGATGAATGATGCGATTACGCTCGCCAGCAGAACCACGATCACGGCGACCAGGGCTATCCAGGGAGCTATGTCCTGTCTGAGGTTGTCGTAGCTCAGCCACGCGAGGAGTATGACCGCAGTAGACTTCATCAGCGCGCCAGTGATAAGGTACAGGACACACTTGCGAAGGTTCCAGTTGCACACCGCCATGAAAGCGCCGGTGTATGGAACTAGGGGTGCGATCCTATTGAGAAGCAGGAGCCTCTCGTCGCTAACGATCAGGAAGTCCGTGTACCTCCTCATCACCTTCGCTATTCTCTTCGGCATGCCGACGACTTTGACGATCGTGTACAAGATGAAGTTGCCTCCGAGGCTCGCGAGGCTCGCGACCACTATGAGCGTCACCGCCCAACCCACGGAATCGAAATGTACGCCGAATATCCATACCATCCAGACTTCGGGCAGCGTCGGGAACCCCGTGCCGTCGATCAGGATGATCGCCACCAACGCGATGATCATGCCGATGTCGCCCAACGACGCGAATGTGTCGATGATCTCCTCGCCTATCATCCGACCATCCTTCCCTCTGCGAGTTCTTCATAGAGTTCCATCAACATCTTCGAGGTCTTTCTGATGTCATGTTCGTCCGCGAGTTCCTGCGCGCCGTCGGCCATGCGTGACCTGAGCGAGTCGTCATCGAGCAACATCTCAAGCTTAGTCGCGAAGTCATCGTCGCTGGACGCCTTCATACAGTGCTTTCCGTCCACGACCCAGTCCTCGTAGACCGGTATGTTTCGTATGAGGAGCGGGCATTCACAGCTCGCCGCTTCGAGCATGACATTTCCATAGCTCTCAGCCTTCGTGGGGAACATGAAGACCTCCGCCGCGGAATAAGCCCCAACGATCTCCTCGAACGGCACGTGCCCCGGGAAGAGCACGTTGCCTGGGGGTGTGTCGTCCAGAGCATCCTCGAGCAGCGCCTCCGAGGCGCCGACCCAGACGAACCTGACGTCATGTCGGTGCTTCAGCTTGGAGGCCACATTGACGAATGTGTCGACACCTTTCCTCGGTATTCGCAATCCGACGGTGATCACGAGCCTCACGTCCTTGCCGACGCCTATCCTCTCCCGGAAGCGTTGGCCACTTGTCTCGTCGCGAACAAAAGTCTCCCGGCTTATGCCGTTAGGAATGGTCCTGAACGGGCCTTTCACACCGTCCCTGGACAGCGCCTTGGCCACGTACGGAGTCGCCCCGAGGACGACGTCGCCGAGGTTGTAGAACATGACTGAGTACCTCCTGACGAGCGGGTAGAAGAGGTCGCCTCCGACGAACCCACCTTTGATGAGCTCAGGAAGATGTCTTCCATGCACGACCAGCGGTTTGTGCGATATCTTCCTCCTGAGGGCCCACATGAACGAGTTTGGCAGTGGACTGTGCACGTGCAGGACGTCATAATCACCGCGCGGTTGATTGAAGAGGACACGACATCCCAGCTTCTCGAGCTCCCTCGCGACCATCGGCGCGTTGGTGCCCATGCCGCCAGGGTTCTTGTAAGGTATCAGCTTCTTGTAGCTGTCCAATTCTGTAAGCATGCACACAGAAACCATTCTACTGCCTTCCCGACGGCCGACGCACAAAGCGCGTCCGAATCTCGGCCGCGATGATGGCCTTTCAGCATATATATATAACCCATGCCGCCGAGTGGTAGGCGCGACTCACTGGACATGGTTGTCGCGAGGCTGCTGGGCAGTCGCCAAACGTATTTATAAGAACCCGCTTCTCGGGCTCCCGTGGAGCGCAGGATCATGTTATCAACGGCATTGCTGTTAGCAGTGTGCACTTTCCTCCTCTGGGGGACGACGAACTTCTTGATAAGCTACGGCGAGAAGAACCAAGGCCTCGACCCGGTGATGTTCTCGGCCATAATGTGGATGGCCATGGGCGTGTTGGGAGCTGCTCTGTTCGCGTACATCATCCTCTCGGGGTCCACGGTGGCCCTCGACTGGAAGCTCTCGTTCCCTGTCGCAGCTGGCGTCCTTCTCGGCGTCGGCATTCTCACTTTCGCGCTGGCGTTGTCCCATGGCACGATGTCTACTGGGGCGACCGCTGCGATAGCGACGTCCAATGCGGTGTTCACAACGTTCCTAGCGTTTATGATTCTCAGGGAGAACCTCGCAATCCAGGAATGGGTGGGGATTGGCACAGTCGTCCTGGGAATAATCATATTGCGGCTCTAGCCGTCAGCTCTGGAACGATCCGCGGAGAACACCGCCTCTCCACCTTTCAACACGAGAGAGCATAGGTTCGTACCCATCCGGTAGGGAATATGGGCATGGGTCGGAACATCCAAGACGATGATATCTGCCGCCTTGCCCTCCTCGATCGACCCTATCGACTTCTCGCGGCCGACCGCCGCGGCGGCGTTGATGGTCGACGCGACAAGCGCTTCTGCAGGGGTCATCTTCATGTTGTGGCACGCGAGCGTAATGGTGAACTGCATCGACGGGTTCCAGCAGTTGGGGTTGAGATCAGTCGCTAGGGCGATTGGCACCCCCAGTTCTATCAGTCTCCTCGCCTCCGCATAATCGCGCTCCATCGAGGAGAAGGGCGTTCCCGGCAGCAGCACGCCAACGACCTGCTTCCTGGCCATAGCCATGATGCCGTCGTCCGAAGGGCGCGCGAGATGGTCCGCCGATACGGCGCCGACTTCCGCCGCGAGCTCTGCCCCGCCTGTGCGCTCGAATTCGTCCGCGTGTATCTTCAAGCCGAGTCCGAGAGACTTCGCCGCGAGCAGCACTCTCCTCGACTGGGCGATGCTGAACACACCCTCTTCGCAGAATACGTCGCAGAAGCGCGCAAGGCCTGATGACGGCAGGTCGAGCAATACCTCGTCGATTATGAACTGTATGTACTCTTCGGCTCCGCCTGAGAACTCGGGCGGGACTGCATGAGCCCCCAAGTACGTAGGGATGACATCTGTGGGGCACTCGGCGTCCAGTCTTCTCAAGGTCTTCAGTATCCTCAGTTCCGTCTTCTTGTCAAGGCCGTACCCAGACTTGCCCTCGACGGTCGTGGACCCATGCTCCAACATGACGTTGAGTCGCTTCGCGGCTTGGTCGAACAGCTGGTCCGAGGAGGCCACCCTCGTGTCCCTGACGGTTCTGAGTATCCCTCCTCCGCCGTTCAGGATCTCCATGTAGGTCTTGCCCTTGATCTTGAGGTCCAGCTCGAACTCGCGCGAGCCGGCGAACACCAGATGCGTGTGAGGGTCGACGAAGCCCGGCATGACAACGCAGCCCGAGGCGTCCATCTTCTCTACCCCTGGGCTGTCGTGCCAGTTGAGGATCGATGGTGTGTCCCCGACTGCCTGGATGATTCCATCGCGTACATAGACTGCACCGTCCTTGATGACGCCGAGCTCCGACATCTCGGCGCGCACCCGCGCCCTGCACGGGCCGCGCATGGTCAGTAATTCGCCGGCATGTGTCACGATCAACTCTTCAGGCAGGTACCTCTCCCCTCCCAGCGGTAATTCAGTTATCACTCTATAAAACGAATTGGGCGAGTCAATGTCCCCTCTTGCCAACGAGCTCCTTGACGACATACTCGAAGGTGTCCTGCGGATTCAACATTGTCTTGAAGTACTTGTAGTCGGAGAACTCCAGTTCCCCCATGAAGTACGCCGACAGGGCATATGCGAATATGCCCACGATCGCCAGCAATATGAGGGCTATCCAGTCCACGGTGGGTACGAGCACCCAGTCGACGACATACATCGCTCCTACCATCGTGACTGCACTCAGCAGGTGTTTGAACGAATGAGAGTACGGCAGAATCTTGCTGATCCTCCACGCCATGTACCTGACGGTGAAGAAGTAGTATATGGAGCATATGAGCAGCGCCCCCGCTGCGCCCTGTCTCCCCAGGCCGAACATCTCGATGCCGAGGAATTCGGCGGGGACAAGCACCAAGAGGAGCACCAGCTGCAGCAGTGTCCCCACAAAGCCTATCGCGAACAACGTCACGGGTTTGCCGACGCCGACGATGATCGACCTCAGGGGCAGCACGAGGGCGACGACCGCGCTCGCCATGACCAGCAGATCCATGGTTCTAACTGCGGCCACGAACTCCTCCGTGAGGAACACTCGCAGAATGTCCGAGCCGTAGAACAGGTAGAATGCCGCAGTCGGAATTACTACGAGGGAGACGTACCTCTCCGCCTGGTTCGCGACGTCCCAGCTGGCGGTCACGTCGCGCCTCTTGAAGTAGGTCGTGACAGACGGCAGTATGAGCGTGGCGATCGAGAGTGAGAACACGCCTACGAATATGGCCATCCGCTGGACGCCGAAGTACAGCCCGAGCTCGTACTCCCCCCAGAAGTACCCGACGATGGTTTTGTCGAGGTACAGGTCTATGATTATGATGACCGACACCAGGAATACCGGGGCGAGCGCCCTGATGTAGCTGATCATCGTCTCCCGATCGGGCATCGAGGCGCGATACGACCTCATCAGAACGGCTGTGAGCAGCATCGACGAGATCATTCCAGCGGCGTATGCGGAAGCAAGCAGCGCAGGTCCGTTGGAGCTACCGGCCAGAGGCGACGCGGCTATGTAGACCACGAAGGACACCCGGACCACGAGCTCCAGGATGGCTGGCACATGGACCTTGGCGTCCTCCTCGAGAGCGTCGAAGGTGTGCGTTGCTATCTGGCTTATGCCCAGGAGCACATAGTACACCAGGAAGACGTACATCGTGTCCGTCAGCGCCGGTATGAGGGAGTCGCCCGTGGGCATCATCCCGCCTGCGGAGCCATCCTTCCACATCTCGATCATCACGAGCGTCACGATTGAGAACACTCCGAGCAGGACGAGCCGTATGACGGCGTACGCCCCTATGCATTTGCTCTTGTCCTGGCTTGAGTTCATCTGACGGATGTGGACAGAGCCCACCCCGAAGTCGGACAGGAAGCTCAGAATCCCGATGGTGGCGATGCCGAAGCCGAGTATGCCGAGGGTCGTTGCGCCCATGTTCTTGGCGATGAAAATGAGAGCGGTGGTGCCAAGGAGTGCGCCAACGACGTTGTTGGTAACGGCCAATGCCGCTCTGGGGCTCATGAGCCTCTTGGCTTCCCTGCCCCCTCCGCCAGCCTCCTCGGGCATGGTACCTAAAGATATCGAGTGTGATATAAAACCGATGGCCGAATGTCCTGGCTCACAGCTTCTCGGCCACTTCGCGGACTATGTCCAGCGCTGCACTTATGTTTTCCCTGGAGTTGGCGTACGAAAACCTCAGATGTCCCTCGCCGAGTGAGCCGAACGCCGCTCCCGGCGCGCATATGACCCCAGCCTTCAGGAGCGTCATGGCGAAGTCCTCCGACCGCAGCCCCTGCGAGTATTTTGGGAACACGTAGAACGCTCCCTGCACAGGTGGCGTCTCGAACGAAGGCATCTTCGACAGCTTGGCCATGGCGAGGTCCCTCCTCGCCTTGAACTCGGCGAGCATCTTCGCCCTGAACTGCTTCCTTATCTTCATCCCTTCGAGGATAGCGTACTGGGTAGCCGTCGGCGGGCAGGCGAGCGTGTAGTATTGCACCTTGGCGAGGTGCTCGACTATCTCCTTGGAAGTCGCGACGTAGCCTATCCGCCAACCAGTGACTGCGAGCGATTTGGAGAATGAGTTGACTATGATCGTGTCGTCGTGGTATCGGGCGAATGATGTGTGTGTGCCTTCGTACACGAAGTTGTGGTATACCTCATCCGAGAGTATGTAGATGTCATGGTCCGTGGCGATGTCGCATATTGCCTTGATGACCGCGTCCGAATAAACGGCGCCTGTCGGGTTCGAAGGGCTGTTCACGATGATTGCCTTCGTCCTGGGGGTTATCAGTGACTGTATCTCGTCGGGGTCGGGACAGAAGCCGTTCTCCAACTTCAGCGTGTAATCGATCGCCTTTCCTCCCGCCAGCGCCACATCGGGGCCGTATATGATGAATCCCGGGTTGGGCACGAGTGCCTCGTCTCCTTCGCCGAGTATGGTCTCGCACGCTATCCGCATTCCCTCGGTCGCGCCCACGGTCACAATGATGTTCTCGGCAGCGACGTCTCTCCTGTAGCTCTTCAGGTTCTCGGCGATGGCTTTCCTGAGCTCCATGATGCCGGCGCTGGGGCCGTACTTGTTCATGCCGCGGTCAAGGGCGTTCTTGAATGCCTCGATTATCTCTCTCGGAGGCTGTATGTCCGGCTCCCCGAGGCCCAGATTGATCGCATCCGCTGGGGCCGCTTCGAACAGCTTCCTTATTCCAGAGAACTGCAGCGACGCTACGCGCTTGGGGAACATCATGCCCTGGACGTGCAATTTCGTACATTAATAGTTCGGGCGTACCGACGCTCGTCGGGCAACGTGCTAGCACCAAGCACGAACAACACGCCCGGCTCCTCGTTTGGCACAGATGCCAAATCTGGCTTCGCGTGGATTCTATTCGTGAGCGGCTCTCTTTCTCTTCAGATAGAATAGGGTCAACACGACTGCCGCAACGACGGCTGCTATGCCTGCGGATGCGATGATGAGTCGCTCATCTGCGCCGTCTTCGCTGATCGGTTCGAGGGCGAAGATCAGCGGGTTCGCCCCCCATATGTTCGAAAGGCTTGCTCCTGGATTTGATGAACAGTCGACCCATCCCTGGAATCTATCGGTTCTCCACGCGAATATATCGTGTACATATGCCAACGAGATGTACGCCGAGTCCTCGTAGTGTATCTTCTGACAGTTGTACACGTATTGTTGCCTCTTGCTCTCGTTGAGCTCCACCACTGAGTTCGTGTAGTTCTCATTATACGCGGAGTTGTTGTAGTAATTGTCGTTCCATCCATTGAAGCTGCGCGAGGACTGTCGGAACAGCTGATAGACTGGGTCGATATCCGAAGTCCATGACCACAACGTCATTTCAAAATTCTCGAACACCGGGCATAGTGTGGCAGAGAGTACATAAGGCGCCGTCACCACCGAATACTCTATTGTTATTCCTATTTCCTCGCACGCGTCAACGAAGTGCCCGGCGATTGGCTTGTCCTCGGCCTGTTGCGGGAAGATTACGAGTTCGAACTGAAGCGGATAGCCTTCCGGGACGAGCTCCTCATGGACCGCCCAGCTATCCACGGTTGCGACCCTGACATCTGGTGAATCGGGCGTGTATCGATAACCATTCGCTTCTAGGAGATCGTTGGCCGCCTGGAAGTCGTGCTGGATGAGGTCGTCTTCTGGAGGTTCATAGTGCCACCTCGAATTCACAGATGGTATGAGGGTCGTCCCCTCGTCGGCGAAGCCCCCGTAGATTTCCGGGTCTGAGACAATCTCTGTCTTGTTCACAGCCATCATGATCGCCTGTCGAACGGCCGGGTCGAGCCTCGCCGGGTTGCCGCCTATACCGTTCCTCAAGTCTATGTCTAGCATCTTGCTTCTCTGAGCACAGGTCTGTCCGTGGTAGTATTGGATGATTCCTGAGGGATTGTTGTCGATGCTGTCCTGAACGGACGAGAATCCCGTCGGACAGAACCGTGCTAGGTCGAGGCCACCGTTCTCCAGGTCTTCCATCATGACGGACTCGTTCTCATAGAACAACATCTCGAGCCTCTCGAATGATACCGCGGGCGATTCGTCACCCACTGTCAAGTGGTAGTTCGGATTCTTGACCAGTGTTAGCTTGTCACCTTGCAGGAACTCCTGATAGATGTTTTCCGTCGCCATGAACGGCCCCGTGCCAACGATGGGCGTGTCCGAATCCTCGAACACTCCCTGCCATTCGAAGCCAATTTCTACGGCCGTGTAGTCCATCAGCATGTGCTCGGGAAGAATCGGGATGTAGAGTGAGCTGGCATAAGCCACCGGCATGGGTTCCGCTGTGCTCCTGTCGTAGAAATGGATCCTCACCGTGTCTCCGTCGACCTTCTCGGAGTAGTCCATGAAGTACGCATACGGTTGGTACGCCCACAACTGGGCGTAGTTGTTCGCGTTGAGGTTGATCGTGAATACCACGTCTTCGACTGTGAACGGCGTCCCATCGTGCCATCGGGCACCCGTGTTTATGTCCAGACTCCACACTGAGCCGTGCGGTTCGTAACCCTCGTCAATCTTCCAGTCTACTGCAAGGTTAGATGTTGGCTCCAGACCCTCTCCAACCGCTTGGAGGCAGTCATACACCAGACCGTAGAACACCTTTGCCGTTTCTGTTTGTGCGACATTCGGGTTCAGGCTATCCACCTTCTCCAGGAACCCGATTCTCAGGGTCGCCGCATCTGACGGTCCTTCGGCTGACTCCGCAGACGCTCCCGCAGGGGAAAGGAGAGACGCGGTGAAGGACATCGCGATTGCCACTGCGATTGTCGAATACGGCCTGCCCTTGGCGCGATTGACAATCAATGTAACCACCATCCTCCGAAGCCTGCCCGATCCCCAACCGGCATGGCGCAAGTGGATGATCCTCTGCCCTTATACTTCTATTGGCAGTCCGCTCTGCGGTGTGCCAGCTCGACGACAGCCTGTTCCATTCGGCATCTTGTCCTTTTAGCCCGATTTTAAATCGGAAAGGCGATATTCTAATGGCTGGCTCTCACCGAAAGAACTATCCCTTCAAAGTCGCTAGAGTAGTTGGGGTGAGGAAACGGCGAAGGTGAGGAAGCGCTCCGGAAAAGTCGAGGAGTTCGACAGGCGCAAGCTCGAGGAGTCGATAAGGCGTGCCGGCGCATCTCCCGAGGTCGTGAAGAGGATCTCCCAACGCATAGAGCCGAAGGAGGAGACCTCGTCCGACGAGCTACGGAGAAAGGTGGCGGAGGAGCTCAGGCGCGAGAGCACCACGCTGTCGGGCGCGTATATGTCGACTAAGAACCTCAGGATACGGACTTCCTCGGAAGCCAAGGCCGGTGTGGCAAGGCTGAACGAGGAACTCCTGAAAGAGCACGGCGCGAGATCCGGCGGGCATGTGATGGTTCGACACAAGGACCGGGAGGCCAAGATGCAGGTCGAGGCCAGCTCGGAACTGAACCCGCAGGAAATCCAGGTAAACAAGTCCGACCTCGAAAAGCTGGGGGCGCAAGAAGGCGTTCGCTTGGACGTGAGATTCCCCAAGTGAATGATCGCGGGCTCAGGGTGGACCCAGCCTGTGGGGCCGGCTCCGTCGGGGGTCTGGCCCCTTAAACCTATTGCTCCGGCTTCTACATAGTCGTCTACTGCTCGCCCTCGACGTCCTCTTCCGGTGCCGCCTGTGTATCTTCAGGCGTGGTCTTCTCGATTGCTCCCGGCACCAGAATGTCCATGAACCTCTCGAAGTACAGTTTCTCCTGCAGTAGCTTCTCCCTGTCGAGCTCGAGGTCGGCGACGGCGGATATCGATCCTGAGCCAAGGCCAAACGACTCTATTCTGAGGCGGTCGAGGTCCTTGGCAAGGAATCTCTCGTGCTCCATCAGCCGGTTCCCGATCCTCTCCATGGCCATCTCCTTCAGCATGTTCTCCAGGAATTCGATCTGCTCGTCCTTCGTCTTCTTCGAGCGGAGCATCATCGCGGCCTCGTGCTTGAAATCCATCCGCGCGCTAGCGTGATCCTCGTCCGTCGTCGAGATCCAGACCAGCGGATGTTCGGGTGAGTTGAACGTTACCTTCTCCGGCACTAGCATCTCGGCCGAAATCTTGGTGGCCGCGTCCCCTCCGGAATGGTATACCGCGTAGAAGCTCATCCTCTCCAGAAAGCTTACTTCGATGAAGTCCTTCCTGTTTCTGTCGATGATGGTCGGGTTATCCTTCGCCAACTCCTCCAGGACTGCCATCGGAGTCGCGTCCGGTTTCCTGCTGCTCAGCATCTTCGACGCTCCGGAGACGCACTTCAACGGCTCGTAGGTCCTCGTGAGCCAGAACGTCGGGGGGAAGTTCGTCCACGAGCGCTTCTTGCTGCCGTCGTCCTTCTTGACCTTCAGCTTCGAGAATGAGAACGTGGAGAACTGGTACCGTATCCTGTCGTCCGCCTTCTCGAGCACCCCAGCTGGGAGGCCTTCCTTGGCGACGATCCTATCGGCCCAGAACCCCAGGTCCGCTCTCAGCTGCGGCCTCGTGACTGAACCGTGATCGCTGATGTAAGTGAGGATCTGCCTTCTCGTCTTCGTGATCAACCAGCTGAGCCAAATCACCAGCGCCTTGGGGGTGTCGATGAACGGCACTGGCAAGATGGTGTGGTCCGCTGCGGTGCCCCATGACGGAAGGACCGCTTCTCCGGGCGCGTGGGCGAACGAGCGGTCTGCGTAAACCTTCAGCGACACGTTCTCCTCATCCTCGGTTGGGTCGCGTATCGGCGCTGGCTCTATCCTAAGGTCGGAGTTCAGGAAGTAGTAGTTCTGCCTCTTAGACGTGAGGGCAACTAGCATTCCGCTGTCCACTCCCTTGGCGAGCAGCGTCCTCATCTGGATGTTGCTCTTGTCCTTGAGCTTCCTCGTCTGTGCGCTCAGGGACATGCGTCTCATGGAGTCTGTTAGCGGGCTCTGTTCGATCTCCCTCCTGGTCATCGGCTGCTTGTGCATGAGGGCGAAGACGACTGCCCTTGAGACATTGTTCGTCAGGAACTCTCCAATTTCCACCGCCTTGTCATTCGACAGGGCTGCAACTTGCTGCGGCATCCCATCCACCTCTATGCTCTGATTTGCTTCAAATCGATTTATCCGTACTTATAACTATGCACAAAACGCGTCCTCGATGCTCCTGGTTCGAACTTCGGCCACCCGCCCCAGAAACGCCCACTGCTCGTCTGGTTCCTGAGCAGCCCGAAACCCGCTCGAGCCTCTCAGCTAACCTCTATCGGATAGACTCTCGCCGTTGCCGGCTGCCGTCTGAACTGCTTTTGGGCAGTATCGAGGTCAGTAGAATTTCGACGATACCTGCAGTTCCTCGTCCACCAGTATCTTCCTCTTGCCGAGCTCCTTGAAGAACGGCTCTGGGTCCAGGCATGCCTCTGGAGGCAACACGCCCGTCTTGTCTACCTTGCCCTTCGCCAGCCAGTCCGCCGTTATCGACGGCGGCACAGCCGTATCTCGAGCGGACGACAGCCCCGTCTTCCGGTCGTTCCAGGTGCGAACAAACAGCGTGCACCTCGCAGGCAGTCCGTCCTTCTTGCCCGTCACATCCGTCCTCAGGTAGTCGTACTCGTCCACGACCTCCGTCGAGTGCCTCGCACTGGAGACCGCATCCGTGTACATAGCAGTGATGAAGTCCTTCGGAGAGCACTTACCCCCCCCGATACTGAGCTTCTTCTCGCTGCCGAAGCCGAGCTCTGCCAGCGTCTTAAATGTGGCGAAGTCGACCTCCGGGAACCCTATTCTGAAACTCACGTGCTTCGTGCCCTTGCCGATGTAGTCAGCCATCGTCGCTGGCTCAGAGTGCTTGATGTAGTACGCTATGACCTTGCCCGAAGGCTCGGGCATGGTGACCGAAGTCTCGCCGGACAGCACTGGCACCTTCATCTTCTTGCCCTTGTCCACGATGCCAGGTTCTTGAGTCATCTCGTCGATGACCGTCCTTATCGAGTATGCCGGCATGGCCGCCTCGGTCGCCTTCTTCTTCGTGCCCCATGTGCAGTAGATCGATATGTTGTCCACCGAATCGAGCTTGTTCGCCCCCGCGGCTCCGCAGACGTTCGTTATGCCTGGGGTGCTGCCGATGCCGAGGACGCATGTGATGCCCGCATCGACGGCCTTCTTGTTCAGCTTGAGCTGCTTCAGGGTCCCGTCGTAGAACCCTCCTAGGTCGGTGTAGTGGACCCCCGCTTTTATGGCGGCGGTCATGATCTTCATGTTCAACTCGTACCAGGCCGAGTTCAACACCACGTCGACGCCCTTCAACGCCTTGGACATGGCCTTCTCGTCCATGGCGTTTAATCGAATGGGCGTCACCAGGTTTGGGTTCGTCGCCCTTGCAACATCCTTCACCTTTTCAAGGTTGAGGTCGGCTGCGACCACGTCCGCCCTGTAACGGTCGACCAGGTCTCGTACTGTCATAGCTCCAATCTGTCCAGATGCTCCCACAACCAGCGCTTTCATTTTCACACCACTCTCCGATTTCCTTCCTGCTATTTCAAGGGCTTGTCTGATTCAGCGTCTCGACTATCGCATCCCCCATCTGCGATGTGGAAGTCGTCCCGCCGATGTCCGGCGTCTTGTGCTCCCCGCCTCTGAGCACTTCCTGCACTGCACTCTCTATCCACGCCGCCGCCTTGCCATGCCCGAGAGTATCGAGCATGAGCGCCGATGACAGTATCGCCCCAACAGGGTTCGCAAGGCCGAGGCCCGCGATGTCCGGGGCGGAACCGTGCACGGGCTCGAACATGCTGACGCCCTCGGGATTGATGTTGCCTGAGGGCGCGAACCCGAGGCCGCCCTGGAGGGCGGCTCCGAGATCCGTTAGGATGTCTCCGAACAGGTTCGGCGTGACGAGAAGTTTGAATCGTTTGGGGTTCTTGATCATGTGAAGCGCCACCGCGTCGACGTACTGGAACTCGCTCGCTATGCCGTGTCGAGTCGATGCATCCGCGACCTCTTCTCTCCACAGGCCGTACATCTCGGTGAGAACGTTGGCCTTGTCGACCGAGGTGACGAGGCCTATGCCCTTCGCCTTCGCGAGAGTGAACGCATAATCGAGCACGCGCCTCGCGCCTTGCCGCGTGATGACTCCTATCTGATATGCCAGCTCCTCGTCGCCCGTGAGGTCTATGCCGATGTCAAACTTCGCCTCGTACGCCTTCCTCTTGAGGACGAGTTCGCTCCTGGATGCCCCCTGACTGACTCGGCCTCCTAGACCCACATAGAAGTCCTCGGTGTTCTCTCTGACGAATCGCATGCTTATGTCCCGCATATCACCTGCCAGTGCGGACGGTATGCCGTCGTACAGCAGAACAGGTCTAAGGTTGACGAACTGGTCGAAATGGAATCTCAGCCGCAGTAGTATGCCCTTCTCGAGCACTCCTGGCTTCACGCGAGGGTCACCGAGTGCGCCGAGCAGGACAGCGTCCTTTTCCTCCAGCCGCTCGATGGTCTCGTCCGAGAGGACCTCGCCGGTCTCAAGATAGTGAGCCGCTCCGAGAGGGAGCTCCTCGAACTCGAGCGATATGGAGTTCTTCTGGGCTATCACATCCAGCACACGCAAGGCCTCTCTCATCACCTCGGGGCCTATCCCGTCCCCGGGTATCACTGCGATCTTCGGCACTGCAACATCTCCTTGGTGTAAGGCATCAGCCCACCCTTTTCAACGAGCATCATGACGAATGGTGGATAGCTCTGAAACCCGTACTCCTCTCCGCTCTGTTCGACGATTATCTTGCCCGCCTTGAGGTCGACGGAAACCGTATCACCCTCGGCCGCATCGACGGACGCCTGGATTACCGGCAGCCCTATGTTGATCGCATTCCGGAAGAATATGCGAGCGAAGGATTCAGCGACCACGCAGGACACTCCAGCGCCGAGCAGCGCCCTCGGAGCGTGCTCGCGGCTGGAACCGCAGCCGAAGTTCCTGCCTGCGACAATGATATCGCCGCGCGATACCTTGCCGGACATGCCTGGTCGCGCCTTCGCGAACACGTGTTTCGCGAGCTCCGCGCTGTCCATCGTGACCAGATACTCGGCTGGAATTATTTGGTCGGTGTCCACGTTGTCACCGAATCGCCAGATCCGCCCACTCAGCTTGTCCTTCATCCGGTCACCTCCGAGGGGTCAACGATCCTGCCCGCCACGGCGCTCGCTGCCACGACCGCCGGATTCGCGAGATAGACTTCGGACCCTTTATCGCCCATGCGCCCCACGAAGTTTCTGTTCGTGCTGCTGATGCACTTCTCGCCGGGCGCAAGGATTCCCATGTAGCCGCCGAGACAGGCACCACATGTCGGCCCCGACACGAACGCCCCAGCATCCATGAATATCTTGACTAGGCCTTCCTCGATGGCCTGCTCCATCACTCTCTTGGTCGCGGGGACGACTATCATCCTAACGCCACGCCGCACCTTTCGGCCCTTCATTATCGCTGCAGCCGCCCTGAAGTCTTCTATCCTGCCGTTAGTGCACGAGCCGAGATACGCTTGGTCAATGGTGACTCCGACTTCGCTCGCCGGAGCGACGTTGTCCGGCAGGTGAGGTTTCGCAACGACAGGGACGATCTCAGCTGCGTCGTACTGCCTCGAATCCATGTAATCTGCATCCGCATCAGCGAAGACTGGAGCGTACTCTCCCCGGACCCTTCCAGCAAGGTAATCGTCGACCTTCCGGTCTGGCGGGATGATGCACGTCTTCGCACCTGCTTCGATGCCCATGTTTGCGATCGTGATCCTGTCCGAGAGGGAAAGCGAGGAGATGGTGTCCCCGTCGACTTCCATCGACCTGTAAAGAGCGCCCTCGACGCCTATGTCACCAATCATCGTAAGAATGATGTCCTTGCCCATGACGTGCTTGCCGAGTCCGCCGTCGACGGTGAACCTCATGGACTCCGGCACCTTGAACCAGAGCACGCCCCTCGCGAACACGGTCGCCGCCTCTGTGCTGCCTATGCCAGTAGAGAACGCTCCCAATGCGCCGTACGAACAAGTGTGTGAGTCCGCGCCGACTATCAGTCTTCCAGGTGCCGCGAACCCCTCCTCAATCATCAGCTGGTGACACACGCCCCCAGACCCTACTTCGAAGTAGTTGTCCACATCGTGCCTGAGGGCGAAGTCCCGCATCTTCTTCGCCTGCCTGGCAGAGGCGATGTCCTTATTGGGGACATAGTGGTCGGGGATGAGTATCACCTTGTCGCGCAACAGCGGCACGCGGAGCGATTCGAATTCGTCGAACGCCGCCGGCCCCGTCACATCGTTGACCATCACATAGTCCACTCTTGCTTCCACTATCTCCCCAGCTTCGACGTCTCTTCCTGACTTGTCCGAGAGCATCTTCTCGGCTATCGTCTTGCCCATCTTAGCTCACCTATCGCATCAAGGCCGTGTCCTGAACATGAATCAGTATGCCTTCCTCGCGTCGACCTTGCCATTGACGCTCAGCTTGCAGACCCATAGCCTGTTCAGGGCTTCAACTGTTGCGTCCACGCTCGTGGTCACGATATCCGACCCCACGCTCTTGCCGAGCGATATCAGACTGGGATGCTCGCTGTCTCCGAGCTTTATCGTCACCTCACACAGCGCGTTGGAGCCGCCTGTAATAGCCTCGAGTCTGTACTGCTTCAGCACGATGTTCTTCGAGACCGCGCTCCTCATGGCGCTCAAGCTCGCGTCTATAGGCCCGACCCCGGTCTCCGAGGCGCGGCGGACCTCTCCATCTATGTTGAGCACGACCGTCGCTGTCGGCGTGAAGTTCAGTCCGGTGAACGCGGTGAATTCCTCGAGCTTGATGACCGGCTCGCTCTCTTGGCCCATGATGTCGTATGCGACCGCGAAGAGCTCGGCGTCGCCCAGCTTCTTGCCAGACTCGGCGTACTTCTTCACCCTCTTAACGAGCTCCTTCATCTGCTCCTTCTCGAGGGACAGCCCGTACTCCTTGAGCCTGCTCTCCACCGCGTGATGGCCAGAATGCTTGCCCATCACGATGCTCCTCTCCTTGCCGACTATCTCCGGCCGCATGGGCTCGTATGTAGAGCTCTCGCTCAGTATGCCGTGCACGTGTATGCCCGCCTCATGGGAGAATGCGTTCTCTCCGACTATCGCCTTGTTGGGCTGCACCGCTATACCGGTCAGTTGCGACACGAGCCTCGACACGAAAGCTAGTTTGCGCGTGTTGATGCCCGTCTTGATGCCGTAGAACGCCTGGAGCGCCATGACGACCTCCTCGAGGGCGGCGTTGCCCGCTCGCTCTCCGAGGCCGTTCATCGTGACGTGCACTTCCTCGGCCCCACCTCTCACTCCACCGAGCGAGTTGGCGACCGAGAGCCCGAAGTCGTCGTGGCAATGGACCGCCAGCGGCACCTTCGTGTTCTTCCTTATCTCCGACACGAACTGCATCATAGCAGGCGGCGTCATGACTCCGACGGTGTCGGGGATATCTATCCTGTGAACGCCGACCTCCTCGATGGCTTTGTGGACTTCGTGCAGGAACTCGAGGTCGGTCCTCGTGGCGTCCTCGCAGCTGAACTCTGCGATGAGCCCGTGGTCCTTGGCGTACTGAACTGATTTGACGGCCTTGTCGACCGCCTCCGGCTTGGTGATCTTCAGTTTCTTCTCGAGGTGCACCTTGGACGTTGCCAGGAATATGTGGACCGAATCTACGCCGCAGCCTATCGCAGCGTCGATGTCCACAGTGCTCGCCCTGCATAGTGCGCATATCTCGCTCTTCAGGCCCGCGGACGCGATCTTCTTCACTGCATCGGCCTCGCCCTCGGAGTTTATGGGGAATCCAGCTTCGATGATGTCGACTCCAAGCTCGTCCAGCGCTTGCGCTATCTTGAGCTTGTCATCTATCGTCAGGGCGACATTGGGCGTCTGCTCGCCGTCCCTTAGGGTCGTGTCAAGTATCTTGACCCGTTCGGGCATGCGCGTCGCCTCGAATATCTGTTTGTTGTATTCACTGACGAAGACCCCTGTATCTGGGATCTTGAAACCGCCATCGCCTTGTTGTCCAGCACTCTCACTGGGAGGTTGTGTTGACATCGGAACACTCTCCAAAATTTCTCAATGCACAGCACTCAGGCTAGAATGAGCAGCCCCAAGGGCAGCAGAAGCAGCGGACCTGCGGAATTTCTCGTCATTCCAGACTCCTCGATGCGGTGCGGGCCATCAACGCCTGATGGCCCAATTGTAGGCATGGCCTGTACCAATATAAATCTTTGCGGAGGAATAATCATATTCTGCCAGCTCACACTGGACAGTTATGTACACCGCTGTGTAGAGCACAAGTTGGATATCCCTGGTTGGCAAGGGTAAAATACCATGGCGGGCGTACTGCGGACGATTACATTGAGCGAAGAGCGATTGGCGGCCTTCCAGGGAGAGAGAGGGGCCTACTCGGAGGACGCCTGTTTCAAGTACTTCGGGAACGGGTCAAAAACGAAGCCGTTCCCGGATTTCAAATCGGTGTTCGAGGCGGTGGAGCAGGACAGCGTCACGCACGCGGTTGTGCCGGTTGAGAACTCCATCGAAGGAAGTGTTACCCAGGTCAACGATCTTCTCCTTGACCACGACCTCGTGGTCACGGGCGAAGTCATAGTTCCGGTCAAGCATTGTCTGATGGTTCACCCAGACGCCGATTTCGATTCGATCGCGGAGGTGTCGAGCCATCCCCAGGCCCTCGGGCAGTGCCGCAAGTTCCTTCAGAACTATCCGCAATGGCGTCAGATTCCCGCATACGACACTGCTGGCAGCGCCAGAACCGTCGCGGAGTCCGGAAGAACCGACCTGGCAGCCATAGCAAGCCGAAGAGCTGCAAGCGTCTACGGCCTGAAAATACTCAAGGAGGACATCCAGAGCGAGGTCGTGAACTATACTCGCTTCTTCATCCTCGAGAAGAATCCTTCACCGGTGAAGGACGCCAACAAGACTTCTATAGTGTTCGCCACCAAGAATGTCCCGGGGGCACTGCACAAGGCGATGGGAGAACTCGCATCGAGAGGGATCAACCTGTCGAAACTGGAGTCAAGGCCCAGACGGAACAAGCCATGGGTCTACGTCTTCTACGCGGATTTCGACGGCAACATCGACGACCCCAACTGTCACGCGGCGGTCGGTGGGCTACTGCGCTCTGGGGCCTTCGTGAAGGTCCTTGGATCTTACAAACGGGCTGAAAGCTGGGTCGACAACAGCGGATAAATCACTCTCTAGCCTTTCGGCGAAACCCGCGGATGGGGGATGCACCCTATGGTGAGCGATCTCTGTCGTCGACCTTTCGGCGAAATAGCAGCAGCGCTTGCGACATGCAAGAAATCATGAAAGAAAGGGGTTTAGCAGTTCGGTAGACTCGTGACAGCCCTTGTTTCAGTGGCGCCCTCGCTTCCTGCTCACGCTCAAGGACAACATAACGGCCACGAGGACCCCGATCATCATCGTACCTGCAAGGGATGCTGATTCGCTGACGGTCGACGTTGTGGTCGATGGTGGGATGCTCTGGATTGCAGGCTGCGGCGACGAGTTCGACGAAGCTTCATCGCATTCATAGGCCTCACTGCCGAGTTGGGGTATGACGTTAAACTCTATCCACGGGGCACCGCTCAACAGCAAGTCTCCATTGGCTGGATGCGGGTTCTCAGGCACCCATGGACCCTGCACGATCAGCGTCTTGTTGGCGGCGAACCACACATAATCCTCGGCAGAAGAGAGGTTGCAGTAGCCTAGTTCCATCTCGCCCGTGTACTTCAGCGGATCATACGCGGAGAAGTCGTTGCGTAAGAACACATCGTCTACTGCGGTCGAGATGACCGGTTGTGCATAGTAGCCAGGGACCGGGTCTGTAGGCAGCTCGATTATGAGCCTTGCATACTCTGGCAAGGTGAACTGTATTGGCGTGTACTCATATGGCGCCTCAGTCCCGTAGTAGGGATCGCCGCAGTTCAAGCTCTCGTAGGTCATGCTTGCGTAGGGCGTGTAGGCAGACGTATGGCCTATCTTCTCTAAGTAATCAAGGTGAGTTGGCGCCCAGGCCCAGGCGCAAGGCGCGCCCCATTCCACGACGCTTGCGTTCTGCTTCACGGTCTTCAGACTCCACTGGCAGACCGCGTCCATCGATACGTTCACCGTCGTGTCCGAGTACTCTAGCGTCATATCGAAGTCTTCCATGTATGCTTGGTGGACGGAGAGCTCCGATGCAGCCAGCCACCTCGTCAGCAAAGCCTCATAGCCCCACGTGACGTGGCCCATGCGAAGAGTGACCTCGTCAGCGTCTCCTTCGAGATCCATCAATGGCCCGCCCAACATGTCCGTGTATGAATAGTCGTAGCCACAGAATATGTCATACACATTGTTGCCCTGGTCCAGTATCCACGCGGCCCAGTCGGCCCTGTAGTCGTCGCGGTTGGCGGTCCACCATTCCGCTGGCGTCGCGTCGGTGGACATGCCAAGCCACTCCAAAGCAGCGGCACGGTTCATCGTCACGTTGATCAGCGCTCCGGAGAACCAGCCGTCGTCAGAAATCATCAGGTCGTCGAATTCCCACATCCAGTTCGTATTCCAGGTGGGTATCCAGTAGTCATCCCACCACGTCGGCGTAAGGTACTGCATGTAGATGTCCACCGTCGCCATAGCTCCCGCTTGAGGACCAGAAGTGCCATCGGTATACGTGAACATCGGGTCATGCACGTCCAGGTTCGGGAGTTCCGAGCCCGTGAAGTTCCACCTGTACGGTGTATAGATGACGCCCATATCGCCGTTGTCGAAGGCATCATACAGATACGTCATGCTGCCGTCACCGGTTGTCAGCGCGCGATCGGTGTCCCATGCCGAGTCAACCCTCACATCCCACCAGGAACCCCA
>Ga0224507_10000030_pt1 | contig 56111 bp, 59 predicted proteins | sample SF_Jan12_sed_USG_3_FD_170159 | JGI IMG/M metagenome (GOLD analysis project Ga0224507, IMG submission 170159) | Sediment microbial communities from San Francisco Bay, California, United States - SF_Jan12_sed_USGS_13 | ecosystem: Environmental > Aquatic > Marine > Sediment | place: USA... | reverse complement strand
CTGCAGAGGATGGGTAGTAGGTATCTACGGGCAACAGTATTTCCTCTGCATTCCATATCATGTCTGCTATCACCCACATCAATGCAAATCCTACAAATGACAACCACGCCACTCCATGGACGCTGTCAATTCCAAAGCGTCTTACTGTCCAAAACGCCACGCCAATCAGAAGACCACCTACAGCAAGTTGTATGATGTATCCATAGAGAGTGGCCACACTATGATCTTCTTCTCCTCTGACCAGGTTTGCAAGGATGACAGTTATCATGATTGCAGCTATGCTGCCAATAAGAGCAGTAGTGTATCTTGAGATGTGAAGATCAGAAGGGAACAAGACGAATAATGGTGTGTGTTGTTTTTTTGATAAGTGTATTGTTTGTAGATACATCCACATCTTGTTTGATACTGTCAGTGGAATGACAACAGACACTAAGAACAGACAGTATTCAGACTATTTCCAGAGTATCTATTGCCATATAGATTGTGTCGCAGTGAATCAAGAGTATTGCAACTACTGGATACAACAAGAATTCTATGCTAAATGACGGCAGAATATTGGATTCATTTGGAATAGTGACGAGTTATCTGAACATGTCTGAAACCTACACGTCAAAATAAACACAGTAAAACCAAAAACTCCCTTTTCTTTGTTTGACTATCATTTAAGATAATCAATAATATCATCATCTACATAGATATATGTAAAAAGTTCCTGATTCCCTTTAGTCTCTATGGTCACTCATCCCGTAGGTCCTAGTCCCTCTAAAACATACATTGCACCTGCCTTGCTAGTATTCTTGTCAATTATCGTTTGACTATTATCCAATAGTATGTGTTACAGACATTTGGAAGACTTGTTTTTTCTTTTTTCAGAGATCCAAACAGAATCAAAAAATTCTAACTTCTGATGGTAGACCAGAGAAAATTTGTAGTACTAAAGAGATTAAAAATCAAAAAGATCTACTATTTTATGTACCTGTAAAGAAACCTAACTCTACGGTTAAGTATTGTTACCGGGCTTTGAACGCAAGTGTCCAGTTCTTTGTTAACGTGAATTACTCAATGTATAAAGAGGGAGTTTATGGTTCTAGTAAAATAAAATGAAAAGATTATCAAAATTTACCAGAACCTACCGTGAATCTCATATCAAAACTGATCCAGAAAATCATATTACTCTAGACCTTAGCGATACTGCATATACGATAAGATGCGACATATGCAAATCAAATGCTATCTATTTTAGTAATTTACATAACTCAGTGTATATGTAGATCACACAATACAACACGATGGTGGAAGTGCATAATTTGCATGAAATAGAATTCCTTGCACTCAATCCTCAACTTGAACCTGCAAAAACTTTTTGTCCTTGCTTTTTTTGAATTTCATCTGTAACTTTTGAGGATCTTTTTCATTCCATCCCAATCTCCGGACAAACTTTAGTGGAATATTGATTCTATATTGTGTGTAAGTTTTTTCTTTGGATACGTAGTCTCTTTTTTGCAGGTTTATTTTTCTCTCCATTATTTTATCACCAACATACCGTCTAGTAATTCGTTAAAAGGAACTTTTTGAGTACCTTGTATGTCAATACCAGCATTATCATGATTACAATTAGCACCAAGATCCAATCATACACATGCAATCCAAAGATGGCATCAAGAGGATCAGGAATTACAGACTCCAACTGGTCTATCTCCGGAAGAACGGCACTTGCGATTCCGCCCCACATGTTAGTTGCCTCTATGTTCAGTTCTGCCAGATATTCTGATTCAGGAACCAAAATGGTACAAGAGCCACCTGATTTTACTGAAAAGCAGTGAGGTAATTCAGAGGTCATGTCGATTCCGTTAATGCTTATGGTGGCTATTGTTCCAAATAACTCATTGTATTTATAAAATAATATACGTGGATTTGCAGGATCTCGCTTGATGTCAAGTGTGTTGTCAGTAGCCATGTTTAGCGTATAGTCATAGTCTATTGAGAACTCATACCACGGATGCGGAAACGTATGTGTAACAACATTTCCTGCACCATCATCAGCTGTAATCTCAAGATCATATGGGTTTAATGTCTGCAGAGATGTGGTTAGTGGTATTGCCATTATCGCATCTCCAGTATCCAGAATATACTTATCAGAAATGTCAGTGACATCATCATGGCCAAATGTCTGGTCAATCACTTCAGCATACTGTGTAAATGATGTTAGTACTCTTCTTGTCTTGTCTAGAATAATTTCACCGTTTCCTGCAATTGATAGATTGTCAAGTGGATAGACCTCATGGCCATTAACTATTACAATATCATTTCCCATTGAATCCAAACCTGTAATTATTTGCGCAAACCCATCATCGTCTGTATCAAAAACTATCTTATCATAAAGATACTCATCAATGTTAAATGTTCCAGGAATTGTTCCATTTGGAATTACTGTCAGATCCAAATTAATGGTACCATCAACGTTGCCATCTTTATCAAGTGCAGTAACTGTAATAGTATTCCAGAAATGGTTCTCAGGATACATGTATTCCGTACTATCCCCCAAGAATGTATTGTCAAATCCTGCAAAGTGATCAGATTCAAAGACATTGAACACTGTAGCGTTCTCATATCTTGGGAATTGTAATACTGGTTCCACTACAACATCGTCAAACCCCGGATAATCAAATTTTATCTTGCCGTATCCTGCTTTGAGAAAATTTGCAGTGCCAGGAGAGTTTACCTCAAATGGAATTATTCCAGGAAAAGATGTTGCCACCAAGTCAGTTCCAATTGCTAGCGATATTCCGACAGGTGACTCTGGTAGAATAATACCAACATCATGGGCCTCATCCCAGATCAAGTCGATTCCTGCTGAGTATGGTGATGCGCCAACTGTTCCGTCAATAAAGCCATACACCCAGGGGTCAGCACCCCAAGTCGAATAGAAATAATCATTGATTTTGCTTCGTCTGTCCTCATGTACTCCAATGACATCATCAGGATTAATGGCCGTACTTTCAGAACCAAAATAATGCAAAGCATATCCTACCCTATCATCAAATGCAGTCTTGCCATCATCTTGCAGTACGGTAAACACATAAACATCATAGATTGGATTGTATTCCACTACCAATTCCTGTATCACTTGTTCTGTCTGATCTATTTGTGGGGCGATATTGTACAGCCTGGCAATGTATCTAATTTCATGCTCTCCATAGTCTGCCATACTTGTCGCATTGAATACCGTATTACCACCTGCATAATCAAAGGTTCCAGTCCAGTCCTCAAATCCTGACAAAGACATTGTGTTTACACAAGCAGCTGCATCACAAAAGTACTCATCTTCCAAGTTTAATGGAGGATGAATCTTTTCATATTCCACAAAAATTGTCCCTACTCTGTCATTCTTGAAAAGATAAGATGGATTGTGTACAACATTTATGGCATCCCAGACATAATAGGATTCATCTAAATTTCTTGAGAGATATTTTTCATCATCAGTAAACTCTTCGCCTACTGTCCACATATCCAAAATCATGTTTGGAACTCTTCCGGGAACCGATAAATTAACTCCTGCATAGACTGGAACATTGTTGCATGTCGTGTCACCGCTTGCATTAGTATGACATACTCTTTGTAATGCAAAGCCTTCCTTTTCAGTCCATATGCCACCACCAGCATATGTTGGTATTATTCCTGCAGTGCCAGCATCAGATGTGCCACCCCATGTGGAACTATCACCTGCACTGCAGCCTAAATTATTTTTTGGTGCACTCAAGGTATTAGATGAATGCAATTTGCATCCTTCCAGTGAGTTTGCAACACATCCACTCTTTGTAACTGATGTCTCATAACGGAATGCATCTCCTGGATAAAACGTGCTATCCGGGTTATTCCTGTGATGGACTCCATGATGCTCAGTATACACGTTAACCGTTACTGTGACAAAGCATCTCTCCCTTGTGGTAGGAGGTGTGTTATCATCACCTGATCCGTTTGTTTGAGAATCTGAATAAAGCAAGATGTCGTGTCCTTCTGCAACCTGGACATTCAAGGGAATAGCAAATGTTCCAGAGATTAACAGAACAGAAAAGATTACGCCAAATTTCACAAAACAGTATGAGTCATTGGTTTAAAAACAAATGTACCAGACATTGAATTTAAATTGAATAAAGAATCAATACAGAATTAAATCATATCATAAATAAGAAGACAGTATCCATATCAAACTGTTATGTGGATTTAAGTTGTATCATGAAAAATTTTTGGAATTAAGAAAATATAGATCAACAAAACACATGATTGATTACTCAAAAGATATTTAATGAATTGTAGACATAATAACCCCTCTCAAAAAATATCCTTGTGTTTTCTCTTTATGGAAAAGGATCCATATCGATTATGTTTGCAATATTCAGCGTAGGTGTAACTTTGTTTGCATCTTCCTCCTCATTTCCATTTGTAGTTGACGAGGATTCCAATCAACTTCGCAAGATGAATTTCTTGAGTAATTTTAACTACACAACAACAAACATTGAAGAAATTGAAAAATTCATACTGTACAATGCGGACTTGTCAATGGATAAAAGAGAATTAAAACATAATGTGGATTTAGACTATCAAAAATCAATTGAAATGTATAGACAATCTGTTGCTAAATGCTCAAATACAGACATTCACACAGTTGATGAAATCCGACTTCATCTTGCAATTATTCCAGTTTTTTACAATAGCGGAGATGAAAAAAGTGCAAAGGAAACTTTAGACTGCGTAAAAAATTCTAACTTCTTTAATCAATTCAAAAATACTAGTATTTCCACATTAAAAGAAAAAGAAAAAGATTACTCTCTATATTATGTGGACGTTCCATTAATGAAATATTGGTATGCAAGTTATGTTTTGGCAGAGGAATCCGGAGAATTTCCTGGATGTTCTACCAATATTTTTAATGATAAATCCTCAATAATTCCAAATTCGACGATTAGTCCCGAAAAACAAAAACCAAAGTGTACTCATCAAGAGTTGCAGTTTATTGATGAAACGATTAATGATCTAAACTATGATTCATACTATTTTGACATTGGCAACAAACATCAATCAACAGAGAAAATATTTCATCAAGATGAAATCAGAGAGTTTTTTGAAGATTATATGAACTGGCTGATATTAGGTGTTGTCTTAATTGTCTTGGTAGGATGGACAACAATAACAAAACCACAGGATGATAAGGAGGAGGAAAATAGTTGAGTGAAAATCCCAATGAAAAATTAGATGGACCTTTTTCGATAGTTTTTTTCACCATACTAAGTTGGGCAATTGTAGGATATGCATTCTTCCAATTGATAGTTTTTGCAGACCCATTAGGCAAGGCTTTTTTTTACAGTGACAACCCTAACGACATACACTATGTAATATTTGGAGTCATTGCGCTTAGTTTGCTTGCTCGATTTGTAGGAGGGATGTTTTTTGGTAAGATGAGTGACATGATTGGGAGATTAAAAACAATTAGAGTTGTTCTAATCAGTTTACTGTTCTTACTTGTTGGTACTGTTTTTCTGTTTGAATATACATTACATCTTGAATTACTGCCAATCTTCTTTATTATTTCCCGAATTCTAATCGGGTTTTTTACTGGGGGGATTTGGCCTTCTGGTGCAGTATATGCAGTAGAAAAACTTCAATATTATTACAATAAAAAAGAAGAAAAAACATATGTCAACAGATTAGCGCGAGTAATATTTCCCTCATTTCAAGAAAACAAAACAAACAGTCCTGTTAAAAACAAGATTGAGAAAAAAATCAAGCATTTAGGCTGGCAGGCGGCATGGATTCAAAGTGGATTTCATTGGGCAATCTTTCTAGAGGGACTTTTACTATATTATTTTCTCTTTATGCCAAACAGTTTTGAAGAATTCTGGCCAACAATTTCTTGGACAGGTGTTATTTTAACAGGTTTTGGATGTATTCTCACATTTTTTATGAAAGAGTCAAAAATTTGGGAAGAAATTCGCAATAAATTTCCAAAACATTTCTCAATTAAACTTGATGTCATAAAGAAAGAAGACCAAAAGAAGATTGTCAATCTATGGCTTATCACAGCTGGAATCATGTATCTTTTTTATTCCACTATGGGGATCATAACAGGATATTTTCCACGAAGTGATTATTTGGTATCCTTCTGTACTGATGAAATACCATGTAACCTGTTGTATGGAGGGATAAGTTTTGTACTTGTTGCTTTAATTGCCCATTTGGTTCCAGGAACTCATTTGACAAATGTATGGAGTGATGATAAGCACGGCCAAGATGGTAAGATAAAGGGAGCGTTCCGAAGATTTTTTGGTTCTAGTAAATTCTACGTAGGATGCATTAGACTAGATCCAATTATCCGATGTAAACGAATAGTTCCACATTCATTACAAGACAAGTTTAAAAAAAATGCAAAAGAAAATAGAGATCTTTTGATAATTCTTTCGCATGGATATATGTCACTATATATTGCCATATCCATTATTGTCTTTTTCTTCTTAGTGTTTCTCCTCTCTCCAAGTACAGATCTTGCAGAACAATCAAAAGGATACTTTTGGATGTATGTGGGGGTTTGGATAGTGATAGTGACTTTGTTGTTCATAGTTACGTCAACCTGGGCAATCATTCCTTCAATTTTGGCAAGTATGTTTGCTGTTCCAAGAAGAAATTTTTGGACCAGTACCATCTATACAGGAGGAACAATCGTAGGATTTGCAGCACCGTTTGTGTCTATGCAGATCATCCAACAATTTGACCACGTCTGGTTGATGATTCCGTTTATTCTTGGCGCATTGTCAATTGTAATTGGTTCAAGATCTTTGATAATGGACAATCCAAGTCGACCAGGAGACAAACTATATACACATTAATTTTTTCATTTTAGAAATAAACATGTGAAGTCATACAATTTATTTGAAAACAGCTAAGAACATTTCTCATTGTATAGTGGGATTGCACTTCCCCACCCTTTCTCAAATGATGTGATGAATACATTTAGCTCAAAACAGTTCATTTCATCAACGAATTTTGATTCTGTCTGTATTGTCTTGTTTTCTTCTATTACGAAGTGTTCTCTAGCATCATTATCCTGTCGTGATTCAGAAAGAATACTTATTGGTACCACACCAATCAAAACAAATCCTAAAATGAGAATAATTCCACCACTAAAAAACACTGGAGAGTATTTAGGATTCAAAACCCAATGATCTCTTTTTCATTTATCTTATAGGACAAAGTTTTCTCTTCCAAGACAACACCGCAATTATTACAAATTATCTCTCCTCTATCGTCATCAGTGATCATATTCCCATAATGCATGTCATTTGATAAATTGCAAAGAATTTTCAGTAATGACTGATGTTGTGTCTTCTTTTCCACAAAATAATATTCAGAATTTCATAAAAGCAAGGAAAACACAAAAACACGATTCATCATTTTTTCAAAACAATTACTTTCTGATCATTCTAGGGAGATGGTAAAACATGCCGTGATATGTTATTCCAATCACGTAAAGAACAGTAAACATAATTCCATTCATGATTCTGAAACATCATCCTTTTGATCATTGACATTCCATACTGATTTGAGAATTGGTAATCTCTCCCAGACAAATCTTTCATCATTATCATAGTCTATATCATAATCAAGATAAATCTCATCCTCAGTTGGTGAGAACTTGTGGGAACAATTTGGACATTTTATCTTCATGGAACGATATTGTCATCAGAATAAAAGCAAAAATCAGAACCAGTACAAAGTTAAAATTTTAATTTGTCTTTCCTGCTTTTTTTAATGTATCATATGCTTTCTTGATTTTCTTGAATCTTTCTTCTGCCAAAAAAGATCTATTCTTATCTGGATGCATCTGCATGGCTAGTTCTCTGTACCTATCTTTAACTTCGTCTTTAGATGCATCAGATAGTATTCCTAGAATTTCATAACACCAATCATAATTTTGATTTTGTGCATTATTTTTCTCCTGCTTAGATTCATTATGTTCTTCATTTCCTTTTTGTTCTCTCTGATTTTTTTTGAACTGTTTCTGTTGATTTCCTCTCTTGTTGCCCCAATTGTTCTTTCTGTGCAATACAAGATACAAAACTACCAAGGCGATCATAGTTCCTACAATTGTTGACTTGAGATATTCGAAACTTTCATTTTCTGATTGTTCAGGTTCATTAATGTAGAGATTTTGTATTACAACTAACAGGAATGATGCAAAAATGAATATGAGTACTGCAGTAAGCAGATACTTTTGTTTTGGATCGGACCATGGTGGGCTATTAGATTTATTTTGTTGAGAATTAATATTTTCATACTCATGTTTTAGTTGTCTATGTTTTAATAACAATATCAAACCTGTGAGATAGCAAATTGCCAACATAACAATAATCGTAGTACCGATGTATGTCATCAATGATGGAAGCCACAATACTAGTAAGGTCTGAATTACAGCACTTCCTAAAAACCCAAGTCCATATCTTTGGGTTAAAATTATTTTATCACTTGTTTCCACTACTCATTATTTTCTATTTGATATTCATAAAGAATTATTGTGATTTCTCGGATTCCCATTAGAAAACATAATTCTCTTTAGAAGAATACAGTAAAAAATTGAGGGCTAACTATTGTACTATCGTACCGATTGAGATTTCCCTGAAGGAAATCGGGGACTGTCTGTCAAGACTGAGGACTTTGATGAATTCTATTGAGAATTTTTCTGAGATTCTCCATTAGAGAATCAAATTTTAGATTTAACAAAGTCATGATCATAACAAGTCAATTCTAACTTGTTTCCATCAGGGTCATCAAAATAAATCGAATAAGAAAGATCATGGTCTACAATTTTTTTCTTAGTAACTTTATCTTTTAAGAAAAACAATTCCATATTATCTAAACGATTGATAAAGTCTACAAACTTCTCTCCGGATGTTCTAAATGCTATTCTGTTAATAGAACTATTGTTGTCTTTGCTGCCCTCAAATAACGCAATTTTGATATCATTGTTTAGGTCCCCTACAAACAAAGGACCGTTGTTTTCTGACCAGAACTTCAATTCCCTTATGATTTGAAATCCAAAGATTTCCTCGTACCATTTTGAGGCTTTTGCTCTGTCTTTTACGAATATTTCGATATGATCAATGCCTTCAATTGAAAAATCTGCCATTCATGAACGGTTTGGATTTATTGCTATTAGTAATTGCCTGAATCAATTCAACAACCATCAAGATTGCTGTGACTCTTCGGAGTTTGATGGAAAGATGATATACTATCTAATCGATTATCCAGACAGGAGTTCTTTAAATGACTTTTCCACATCCGTGAAAAACTAGAACGGGATAAAATCATCCACAGACGAGACGATTATCACGCCCTTGCTTTCCCCGCCTATGGTCTTCTTTATCGTGCCAGATACGTCCTGAATTCTGTCTGACTCTATGACGGTAGCCACTATCTTTCGCGAAACGTATGGAATCTCAATGACTCCTCCAGTACCTCTGCCGGATTTTGCCTTTCCTTTTTCCTTTCCGGCGCTCTTTACGTCATATATTATAGAATCAAGACCCAATTCCCTCAGTGCCGCAATCACGGCATCAACCTTTTCATTTCTTACCAGTACTGCCAGTCTTTTCATTTCAGACATCTAACTTGAAACTCCCACGTGACACGTCATGGCTGATTCTTCTCTGAGCACTATGTTGTAATATAATGAATGATAATTAAGTCTGTTTAATTTCAAAAATGATCAAACATTCTGTTCTTAGTTGTATCTCTGATAGAATCCTGTACTATGTGTAGAAACTTTGAGGGCTAACACTTGTACTCTTAACAGAGGGTTATAGATTCTCCTAAAGAGAATCACAGGCCCTATGCCAATAGTTGAGGACTTTGATGAATTCTCTTGAGATTAAAGACTCTCAATCACAAAAATCCAATTGGCGTGTCATAGATATCAAAATTGAAAAATGGTTCGTCATCATTGTCATCCTCATAATACCAATAAGTCACAACTGCCCACATCTCTTTGTCTATCTCAAATTCCTCAGTAGTTGAGACTCCATTGTCTGATTCAATGTGGATTGTATGTCTTCCCTTATCTAACTCAAAGTAAAATGGATGAAAACTATGCTGACCCTCAACCTCAAAGAAATCTGAAACTATTGTTGTATCATCTAGAATAACTGTAATATCTATTGGATCGTGAATAAAACTCTGATTTGAGACATAAAGAGTAAACGGGATGAGTCCCTCTGAGGTACCAGAATTTTCAGAGTCTGTTGGGTATGGTATTACTGTAAATTTTTCTTCAACTGACGATGTTTTGGTTTCATACCTTACCGTGTATTCTCCAGGTATGTCAACTATTGGTCCGTCTTGAACATCTCCAACAACCATAATCTCATTATTCCAAAATATCTTTGGTATGATCCATGGAGGCTGACCGTCACTTATTATTGCCGATGACCATACTGTTGTTGTCTTGTTTTCATCAAATATGTGAATTTCATGGTAATCACATGACAGATTACATCCTGTTTGTTTTCCGGTGAACGTTATTGGTTCTCCCACATGGTAGGACTTTTTGAGATTTTCAATATCAAGCGTAGAATACGGGATAAAATAAAGACCCAAGAGGGTTATTCCTATTATGATGAATGCAGGAATAATTTTATTCATCAAAGATAATCTTCATGGCCGGACTATAAGGATATGACTGGCTCTTTGTTTTGTCAGACGAATCTGAATTAAGATTCTTTCTAGGAGAATCATAGACTGTCTGTCAAGACTTTGACAAATTCTCTCAAGAATTGAATTTCAAAAAAGCCAATAAACAAAATCTTATTTTAACAGCTAACACTACTCCATTCTGTGGATTTTAAGATATTTTATGAGAAAATAATGAATATTGATGAGTCAATCCAATACGCCATAATTCTGAGCAAAAATGGAGAGATTATCCATGGAGGTTACAGAAAGGACATGGCCCCCGTACTCCCAGAGGATGAGCTAAAGATGGTTCACTTTTATGCCGTGCAAAGATGGGACACAAGAAAAAACATCGAACACAGAATTGGAAAGACAAAGTATTCTATGGCCGAATATGAGAAGATGAAGCGAATTTCATTTCCAATCAATGACAAATACTTGCTAATGGTTCACACTGAAACTCAAAATGACCACCAGAAGATAATATCTGAGATATTGGGTTTGATCAAAGATATTTCAGATGACTGAGATATTGCTATCTGTCAAGACTATGATGAATTCTCTCAAGATTTTTCATGGATTCCTTTGTGGAGAATCAAGTCTATGTAAATTACGTGTTCATCACAACTTAACATAAAACGTATACAAATCGTTTAATCAATTGTAGAGTAACACTATTCCATGGAACTACAATGCGGTTGTACCGTAGATGACACTGGTGGAATGCTACTGATAGAGTGTAAAGAACACAAGGAAGGAAAATTCAGAAATTAACTCTTTTATTATTTTTCAAAATTAGATACCAGTAACAGATGGTTTGAACCATCATGATTCATAACTAAACAGAAAAAAGATACTGCAAAACAAGGTTATTCGACCACCAGTACATTTTCTAGCCAATCAGTATGATGAATTTGAAAACTACTCGGGTTTCCTGGAATTCCATTCCAAATTGCTAAAGATACATCATAGATTCCTTTTTCAGTTTCTTCAGATATCTCAAAAGTTCTTTTGTATTTTCCATTTCCTGGATTCAACAACACTTCAATATCGTTTTTAGAGTCAATTATTTCCATGTCTCCTGTCCACTCTGTTGGCCTGATGCTCATTCCTAAGACTACTGCTTTGGTGGAATCAGGATTACAAATGTCATAAGTTATTTCTATGTTATCTCCTCTCTTTACTTTGGTGGGAGGCAAAGTAATATTTGTTATTGTTAGGATATCACAATTAGGGGGTGGTTGTTCATTACTGACATTTTGTTCAACTGTTAATTCTCCAGGAGATATTTGAAGTCGGGTAATATCAGATCCAAAAAAAACTACTATCAGTAGTGCAATTAGAACAACAGATCCACCTACAATTGCTATCTGAACAGAGCTTTTCACAAGGATTTTTCAATAGTATTTGCAAGTAAAGGTTTCTCTACCATTTAATGATTCAATTCAAGACAAACAATATCATAAAATAATTTGATCAAAAAAAGAGTAACCAGAAAATCATAAGATATAGTTACGAGCCCTACTGTAGGGGGAAACAACAACACTCCAATCTATCATGATCAATTCCTATGGTCTTGATATACTCAAAAAACGACAAGAACCGAATTAAGAAAATAAAACGTAAAACTATGGGATATAGTATATTGCGAACTTGAAGAATTTTAATCCATTTTGGGGATCTTCATCATTTTCGTGCCTGATTAGCCCGTAATCTAGTACAGTACATACAGTATGTAAGGTATGTACAGTATTTTGACAGTACAGCATGTATTGTACGTAAAGTACTCTTGGTTAAATGAAGAAAAGACATACCATTTCATGAAAAAGACGGAAACAATTGCAATCATCAGACCATGGTTGGGAGGAAACAATCAATATTCCTTGTATGTCACAATCCCCTCAAAGATTGTGAAAAGACTAAACATCACAGAAGATACTATGTTGAAAATTAGACTTCTTGAAGATCAGACCATAACAATTTCAAAACATCTTCAAGATAACAAAAAATTACAAAAAACTGAAGAATCAAAAACAAAAGAACAGGTACAAAAACATTATTTCAAGAAAGACGAAACTCCAAATCCATTAGATGGACACGAGTTCTAGACTACAAACACCAAAACATCTTTTCTTTTTTCTGGTTCTATTTGTGATTCTTGTATTTCTTTGATTCTGTTAGTTGTGGCCCATCCATGATAAGCTGCAAACCCCATCTTTGGCCATTTTACCATGTTCTTTCTTGCAGCTTCTGGGTGTGATGCAAGCTCAGATGCTGATTCTATTTCTACTGAGATTGCCTTATCAGTATCATAGGAATATGCTATCAGGTCAGTCCTGTCCTCGTCTTTTTTTACTGATTGATCTGCAATGGTGAGAAAATATCCTTTGGAAAGGTAGCTGTTCATTGCCTTTTCTGTAAGATATGGAATATCATCAGCTGTTCCAATCTTTGTACTATCAAATGTGAAATATTTGGATTTTGTATCATCTGATAGAAAGTATTTTGCATTTCTGTTCTCATCATCCACTACATTCAGCATCTTTTTCTCAACCATTCCATGCAAGACGTCAGATACATCATCTCGTTGGGTGGCCTGTAGTCTTTCAGTAATTTGTCCCAGCTGGAGTGGCTTTGTTCCATTATGGTATAGCACCAGCATTATTTCCCACTGTTCCTTTTCAGGTAGTGAGACAGTTAGATATTTCATCCATTTGATTGATTCAGTTTGGGCTTCTGAAATGAGAGATGTGGTTTGTGGTTCAGTTCTATGATATTTTTTCTTTTGAGATGCGATGAACTGATTCATTTGTTCCCCATTATTTGGCATATCAGGCGGTGTGGGCAACCAAAACTGGATAGGAGTAGGCTGTTCCTGGCCTGGTGCTGCCCTCATCTTGTATGTCCAGTGAAAATCCTCCTGGGAGGCCATCTGCTGTGTCAGTTCTTTTGAGAACTTGGGATCCCAGATGTTTCCCAAACGTGAGGCATCTTTGCCTGAGATTCTTCCTGCAAGCTGGGTTCCAGAGTTTCCTACAATCTCCTCTAGCAGTTTGTCATCAATTTGTGCCATTGTTTGGTGTGCCAACAGCAATCCTAAACGATATGATCTGGCTTGTGATAATATCAACGGTAGAATCTGCAAATCCTTGACAATTTGAAATTCATCTAGAGCTAGAATGACTTGGTTTCTATTTTCTTCTTTTGTGTGAGATGCCCTTTCTAGTATGGTAAACCACAATTTGATAACAAAAGCTTGGATTGCTAATGGTTGTATGTGATGTGCAAGATTCAACGTAGATATTCGAACTATGGTATAATGACCAGGTTGTATCAATTCCTCGAATGATACAGTTCCATATCTCTGACAAAATACTTTTTTTAAAATTGGATCTGTTGCAAACTGTTCCACCCTGTTTAGTAACGGAACAAAAGAGTCTGGCTTTAGTGATGCAATAGAAGATAGTGCTTGCTTTAGCTCGTCTCCTGGCATTCCCAAGGCCTTGAACATTATCTGAAGATACTTTTCTCCTTCTTCTTGCAGCTGGATGATAATATCATACATGTCGATAAATGTTGGTGCATCATTTTTGTAGTACATGTAAAATAACAACACTCTGAATATTCGCTCCATCTGAACAAAGGTCTGTTGCTGTCCATACCATTCCTTTACCATCTCCAAGAAATATCCTACATAACGTGACACGGTTTCATCTCTGTTACCTGGAGAATATTTTGGCAACTCCAATGGATTGATGGAAAATCCCGTATCTAATGGTTCCAGATAATGAATCATGTCATTATCCATTGAAAGCTTGGAACATTGCTGGATGAATTTTTCTGAATCCTCACCCTTTGGATCCAAGTAAATGAAAGCATTTGGAAACTCTCCATTAAGATTTGTCTCTTCGAGATGCTTTGCAATTACTCTGATTAGTGATGTCTTGCCGCTGCCGGTCCCACCAACGCAGTATATGTGACGTGAAAAATCAATTGGCGATATTATGGCGGACTGTTCTTCTACCAGATTGCATTGTGTGCCATATGATACTTTTTGAGATTCCTCAAAATATCCAATGTTGAATCCCCTCTTGTTTACAAGTTTTGAGGGTAATGATACGTTCCTAGTTGTCTGAATGTTTCTAGTTGTGGTTGGGTTTGGAAGATGGACAAACAATGGCAGTTCACTTGGACTCAAGATAAGAAAAGGTATTGGCTTTCTTGTTTTATATTCTGCAGTGAGTATAGTCTTTTCAAAATAATCTTTTATTGTCTGATTCATGAAATTTTTTGGATTTGGAATTAATCTCAAATCAAACATTGACAATCTGGGATAGTCCTTTTTGGTGCGATTGTTAATTGTAAGTGGAGCTCCTACCTTTTTGTAATTTTTATGGTAAAATGATTTGTAACTGTAAGAATATTGCGTGAGATGATCATGCTTTGATTTTATCTGATCAAAGGACAGTGTTGGTTTGCCGTTTCTGTAATTGTTGTCATCCTCTTCATCATCTTCTTTTTTCGTTGTTCCAATCAATCCCCTAACACTCATCACAATCTGAGTGTCCTGTGTCTTTTTTGTGGAATCTCTCAGCAAATCCTTGTAGTTGTTATAAAAATCCAAACCATTTTCAGGATTCTCGTATGACTTTGTATTTGTAATGTCATCAACCCATGTTCTGTACTTTTTGCTTGTGATGTGTTTTATTCTTGTGTCTAGTCTTCTCTGGTGGTTTCTAAGATATGATATGAAGTTGTATGGTGCAAAGACAAATTGAATCCATGCGTTTTGATATATCTGAATAGAGTTTGAAAGATTTGTGATCAGCTGGTTTTGTTGCAGTGCAGTATCCAAAACGGCAGAGTAATGTCCATGGTGCAAAGACACATCAAATATCTCATACGAGTTATTTTTTGGGGAAAACCACTGTGGTATTGTTTCTTGCTGAGATACAAAAGAAACATTTGGATAGACATTTTGAAATGAAATCTTGTAGTTTGCCAAATCTAGTTTGTTTTGAGAAGATAAAACATACTTCAACTGCTTGGTTATGCCATCCCAACAAACCTGAATCTATACAGCATGAAACCAAAAAAACATGAGGTAAAAAATGACATCACATGGTATGCTGATAATGCACTTTGATAGTCAAAAATGTACAGTATGCCACCAATACTGGCACCAACAATCCACAACAAATCAGGAATTTTTCTTGTCTTGCAATCATAGATTGATGCAATTCCAAACAATGCAAGCAAAAGAATAATTCTGATCTGAAATAATTCTAACATGATTATTCATTGCAAATATCATAAAAACCAAAAGAGAAAAAGACCTAATCTAAATGCCACATTGCTGGCACTCTAATTGGGTCCTTTTGAGAATAATTTTCCAATTTGAGGATTGAATTTCTTGTTTTCAATGGTATGAGTGATGCATTTTTCATACGTGTCATTACACCAATTATACAAAGAGTCAAGATCCTCATCATATTTTACAAGAAAACTTATCATTGGTTTTGTCATTTTGATAAAATCACCACACATCAGATACACCAGATTTCTTTCTTTCAACTGTTGAAGGGATTTTGAAATGCTTCTTCTTTTGTAAATTGCAGTAGATGAAGAATTGTTACGACCATAATCTTTCTGATAATATTGTCTGAATGAAGAGAATTGATAAAACAGATCTGAATTGTTCTTAACTTTGTGATATATCTCTGCCAAAAGATACAGTGAAAGAAATGACAACCCGTCAAGTCTATGACAGATTACAAACCATCTTCCTTTCTGAGTGATGGAATATCTTCCTCTACAATTTGATTTTAGATATTGTGAGTATTTCAATTCCAATGTAATATTTTTTGTGTAAAGATATGATTTTTTTATTTTCTCAACAATCTCAAAAAGAGAAAATTCTGAAACGTCATAAGACGCCTCAAGAATTTTTGCTGCAGTGGAGTTTTTCTTTATGTTGTTTCTGTACAGCATCAGACCCTTGATGTAGTGATCATCTTCTTGCAAAGCCTATTGCTCATTCCAAAATATCGTATATCGCTGGGTCTGGTCTTTCTGGGATTCTACAAATGACTTGAGTGAATCACTGCCTGAGATATTTTTGTGACGGATTGTCGATAGTCTGTTGTTGTTTTTGCCGTTATTGTTACTACCTTCATCACCATCATTCTCACCTATTCCAAGAAATTTTGCCACATCTAACGGAATGGAATAGAGTTTCTTTGAGGGCATCTGTTCAGTCTTTATGATTCCCTTGGTGGATTTGGAATCCACTTTGGTCACTGCACCGTTTTTCTTGTCAACTAGATAGTTTGGCTGTCCTCGCTCATCTGGAATGACTAGCATGTTTGGAATCGTATCAATAATCTGTCTTGTCTTTTGTGATACTGGTTTGCTTTTTTGATTGTCTCTTTTTTCTTTTGAATTCCCATTTGGTGTATTGTTTCTTTTTGATGTTGCAGTAGTTGCTGATGATTTTTCTTCTTCAGGCTTTTTTCCAATATCTTCCATTTCAACAAATTCTGCAACAGTGGAATCTTCTCTTTTGTTTTCTGTTCGAGTTGCATCTTGTCTTACCAACTGCAGTATGGAGTCAATCTGTTCAGGAGTCATCCAAAAGAATTTTGTATCATTGATTGACTGCAAATCTGATTCAATAATTTGTATAAGTTGCAGTTGTTGTTTCTCATCTGAGACTCTGGAAATCTTTTCAAGCATATAGATTGGAATGCTTGCCTGGATTGCAGTTAGTCCTTTTCTCTTTGAGAGTTCTGCTACTAGTTGTTCAAGTTTTGAGATTGCAGCTTCTGAAATGTTGTTGGTAGTTGTTAGTAGACGTGTGTATTGGTTTTTCTCTATTCCAAGAATTTTTAGAACAGATGTTTTGTCTGTCTTTAGTCTTTCTTGCAATGAATCAACTGAACTGTAAATCAGAGGTGTGTTGATAACATCATTTGACATTACATCTCTGAAATGCTGCACCATCACATCTGATATGTTCTCATATTCCTCAATGGTGCATCTTACTTTCTTTTTTGATTGCATGCATCCAAGAACCACATCATAGTGATTGATTGCATAGACTTTTTCATTGACTCTTCCCAATCTGACTGTTGGAAGATCTTCTGTGTTCCTTGACGCGTATTTTTGGATGTTTGACTCCATGATGATACTGACATTTTCTGCAAGCAATGTAATTGAACTCGATTCGACTAGATTGTGTAGATGAGTTACATCATTGTTTGTAGTTTCAACAGGTGATGAGGATATATCTGCACTCAATTGCTATAACACCTCAGTTTTGCCATGGCAGTCGCCTTTTTTGTCAGGGTCTTATAGTCAGTATTTGGAAATGATCTCATCAAAACATCCAGATATTTCTCTGAGTTTTTTCTGAATATGGACACATCAGAGATATTGTACTCTTTTTGTGCCTGTTGAACAAACAGATTGAGGTAGAATCGCCTTTTTGTCTCCTGAGAGTCAAATGCTGGAGAAAAACCAGTCTTGAAGATGATTCCTCTCTGGTCTGATGCGTTCTTTACGCCAAGGCTACTGCAGACGATTTCTTGCACTGATTTTTCATCGTATGGTATTGCCCTGTTTTGCAGGGTTTGGTATATTGCATGGCACATCTTTTTTGCCTTTGTCAGACTGGATTTGTCATGAGTATATGCAGACCAACAGTCTTCTGAAATAGTGCTATTCAGTGACATCTTTCTGCAAATATCTGAGAAAACCAGGAGATTCTGATCTGATTCATGGATGTGAAATTTTGTTGATGAGATTATCTTTTGCTCATCTTTTGGATCTCCACCAACTTGCTTTCTTTGGTGAAGGTTGAGATTTGTCTTGCATAACATTTCATATGGTATTGTGTTTTCAATGTCTTGTTGGAAGATTTCATTTTCTAAAACCACACCACATACTTTGCAGACAGTCTCGTTTTCAAAGGGGAGAAAAACAATTTCTGGTTTTGCACAATAGCATTGTACAGAAATTAATTTTTGACTCATGTCGGGAGCTCGATATCATTGAGTTATAAGGTTATAAGCGAAAGGAATTAATTTGTGAGGCTTTTTGTAGTTTGAAAATATCTACTAGAATTAATTTATTTAAAACCATTTGTTGAACTTATAATTCTATTATTTTTATTTTATAGTTCAATCCCATGAATCTCTTTCATGTGTAATACAAGATTGGAGTGTTTTTTAAAAGTAGAACCACATTCTTTGCATCTGTACAATCTTTGTTGTCTTGCAGATCCTGGCTTTCTTGTCACTATGATTCCCTCCAGTTGACATTACAAAAAGTGCATTTACCAATATATCCGCCATATTTTTTGCAGAACTTTATGATGGTCCCATTGCCACAATTATCACAAGGCCCCAATGATTCTTCTGGAATCAGCATGAATCCTTTTTGGTATTTTGCCTTTTCAGTCATGATGATTTTTCACTTTTCTTTGTATTTTTAAAATGTGGTCTTGTCCTAAGCTTGTAGCTGCAGCATGGGCAACGGATTCCATCCCAGTCAATAAATATGGCGCATCTCTGACATCTCTTCTCTCCGTTTGCATACCGAAGATGAGTGCCCTTTCGTTTTGATTTGTACTTTGCACATATTCCGTTGCATCCTATTGTCATGATGATTGTTGTTGCCTCCTACTGCAGAATCATATTCAAAAATGAAAAGAGAAAGAAAAATTATTCTCCTTTGGCCTTCTCAACGCCTTTCTTGCCGAGATCAACTCCTTGTCAACTCCTTTCTTGCCTAATTCAGCACCTTTTTCGACACCCTTTTCAGCAGTGTCTTTGATTTTCTTTAGAAATCCCATAATAATTGATTCATCTCAAAGATTGTAAAGATTTCTACATTTATGCAGATTTGGCAGAATTTGATTTTTGTGACTAGATCTTTTTTAGGACATTGCACTTAATTTGAGAATCTTTTCCCGATAGATTCTGTTTCTTGGTCGAGCTCTGAGTCTATATCCGCAGCAGGGACACCACAATCCTTCCCATTTGATGAATATTTCGCACACCTGGCATCTCTTCTGTCCGTTTGCATATCTGGATCCGCCTCGTGGCTTTGTTGCCTTGTATCTGTCACATACGCCTTTGCACTTTGACACTTTTTGTCTGCTCTTTTGTTGTTCTTTTATGTGTTACAGTTCATTGTTTTCTTGTTTGTCTCTTTTTTGAAAACAATCCACACAGAATCATACGGTGCACAATGCTTTGTTCTATTACCATTATCATCCAAGAATCTTATTCGTCCTTTTTGAAAATAAACATGATCTGCAATTCCCTGGACATACTTGTGCCACCACCTCGTACCAGTCTTAGAATATGTCAAGATAATACAAGAGACATTATTCTTTATGTGTTGATCATATGCAAACTCCATAAACTCTGAAACTCTAGAGTATGGTGGGTTCATGAAAAAATCTTTTGTTATGGAGTATTTGAAACAGTTCTGTTCCTTTGTGATATAATTTGATATAACATGATTTGTATCACTCGCGCAAATATCGATTTGAGGAAATATTTTGTATTTGTCACATATTTTTTGAAACAATTCCTTCGGTGTACCATATTCATCCTGTACGTTAATGGAGTAGAGATGTTGAACTGATCTTGATTTCAATTCTTGTCTCCTTTAGTTTGATTATAGTGTTGATCAACTGCACAATTTGCGCAAACAGTCATTCCATTCTTTTTTGAAAAAAAGATTTCCTTGTTGGAATAATAACAGATGTGACATAATCCTTTCATTATTGTTTGTTTATCTCCTTCTTAGAATCATGATTATTCTTGTCCCTCCTGTGGTGACGAAGTCTTTTTCCACAGCAAATACAACATAATCTGTCACAAGAGAACCATATCTTGCAATAACTGCAAAATCTTAATCCTAGTTCATATTTTTTTTGACCCCATCTTGTTGTGATTGCATATCTTGTGCATATTCCACGACAGGAGCCTCCTGCACGTAATCCCCTGAATGATCTCTTCGGATTAGAAAAATGGTTTACAGTTTCTGAAAAGATTTCACTCATAAAGTCAAACCTCCCATTTGCAAGATTCTGTGACCTTCTTTTGTGATTATTCCACTACAATGGACACAATAGAATAGATTGATTGCATGAACTCCCAGTTTTTGATACTTTAGCTTGTAGCATACCTCATTGCATTCTTTGCACAGCACATGTCGTCTAAAATCTGGCTTTTTGTAGGCACACTTTCCACATTTTCCATAGAATTTCCAGCATAGTGCAGTAGTGTTGTTACTAGTACTGCCGCAATCAGGACATTTCATTACTCGATAATATTCGGGGTTGCATCTTTTTGCACAATTTGCACACGGGTTCCACAATTCCCAGGACTTGCCATATCTCTGGCTTGTCATGCCGCAGCTGATGCAGGTTCGTATCACAGTATCATCATCACCTATTTTACCTTCTGGTATCTCCCGGGTTTTGGCTCAAAGTATTGCGAGGTTCTATTCAGATTTGGATTGAATCTCTTCCAGTAAGAATGCGCAGATTCCTTTGTCTTCCAATGATCTTCATGGGTTAGCATCTCTTCGATTAGTTCTGATTCTGTAAAGGAGGAATCAGCAGAATTCTTTTCTAATTTTCTCACTATACTGACAAACGCACCATCCTTGTTTGCCGCTTTATCGTACAAATTCATGCCAATCAATTTGCCTTCAGTGTTCATTCCAAGTGACATGAGACATTCTTTCATGAACTTTATTGCCAATCTAACACAAATCGAATCTACTTTTTCTCTTTGCAGAAACTTTGCGATTGCAGTTGATATACGGATTAGTTCTATCTCTTGCCTTGTCTCAAATGGCAGATCAGAATCTGAATCCTGTTCAACACCTTCGAAGAACTCTGCAAATGAGATTATCTCTTTTTCAGCTTCTGCAGACAGTTTAGGTTCTAGCTTTCTGCAGTGTGAAACCAATCCTGCAAGATGTCTTTCTGAGAAAATTGGTTTTACAGTATCCCTTTGCTGTATTGTGTCTATGATGTGTTGCAATCTCTTTGCAGTATGATGCGTCTTGAACACTCTGACAATCAAAAACCTTGACAGTAACTCTGATTCAATTGGCTTGAGATTATCCATTAGAGTCTGTGCATCATTCCATCTACCATTTTGCGGATTACCACATGCAACTATGGTACAGTTAATTGGTGTCTGTATGTTGAAAGGATTCTTGTTGTAGGTGGCAATTTGTTGCTCCATTGTGGTGTTGAGTTCCTGCCTTGTTGTTCCCATCTTGTCTAGCTCATCTAATGCCAGTAACTCGTGCTTTACCACAAGGCCTGCCTTGAGGATCTTTCTTTTGCCCCAGTCCTCCTGGGAATACATCAGGCCTCTGGCACTGGCGTTTGGGGCATCAGCATAGACTGCCATGTACCTTATCTTGGCCAGTGATTTTATCATCTCTGATTTTGCCGTGCCTGGATTTCCCACCAGGTATACGTGGATATGGGTCCTGTACTTTTGGAGTTTTGAGCTGCCAATGGCAGATAATAGCAGGGCCATCTTTGGCAATCTGTTTTCTACAATATGTGGTGCAAATGATGATGTGACTTGTGAGATAAACTCATCAGGGTTATCGTCTGCCAGTTTCTTGAATTCATCCAGTTCTTGATTAGGTAGAATAATCTCAGAATCATCTTCCAGTCTTTGCATGTTGATGATTTCAATCTCGACATCCATTGCCAAACTAGTTTTGGAATCGGATCCTGCAGTCCTGTAAAATCCTGTGACCCTTACCTTGTCACCAGTCTCAAATGCCCCGACAAATCTTCCAAATGCCTTTCCTGGAATCTTTCTCAGGATCTTTTTCTTTGAATATTCCGTACTATTCTCTTCCAGCCAATAGTACTGAAAGTCCTCATAGTGTGTCTCCTGTCTGTTTCCGTCTCTTTCCTTGGAGTATTTTTCAACAAATACCCTGCCACTCTTTTGCGTGTCGTATGCATCCTCAATTGCCTGCTGTGCCTCCATTCCGTTAATGGTACAATCAAAGGATACGAGCTTGTCAATTCTGCTTGCACCAATGTCGGAAAGTGGAATCGGTTTTAGTATTGTTGGATTGATATTTACATCACCCAATACATTCCTGTAAACTGAAAAGACCCATTCCAAATCTCCTTTCAAGAACAGTTTTGAGATCTGTTGTTTTACCAGAGTGGCCCTTGACTTGTCAGCACTGTCTGCAATTTTTTCTAGCATATGTTCCAGTTTTTCCTGGTTGGTTGGAACCATTGATTCGGCCATGCGGACAGACCAGAACTTTGCAATTGCATTTTGTATGTAATATTCCAGTCTTGGAATAATTCTTCTTTGGTGATGTCTTAACAGATAGAGATGCTCATCAGAGTTTAGCTCCAGAGATATTTTTTGTCCTGATTTTAGTTTTGAAAAGTCAATTGACTCAGCTAGACCGGTGATAAAGTCATCTTCCATTTTTGATAGGGTCTTTGTTGCCTGTTGCAGTTCTGGCAGTATCATACAGAATCGCCCTCCTCTTTCATGACTTCATTATGGGAGTCTATCCAGTTTTTGAGCATAAGTTCGACCTCATTCCAGGTCTTTGTGCCCCTGATCTTCTGCCAATACTGGAAAACAGTCTCCCTTTCACTCCCAAGTGCAGGTATTGCAAGCATTCGGGGGTTGTCTTGCCACTGATCCAGAGCATAGGCAGGATTTCCATCCCCGTGTATCTGGACATGCTTTTCCAACAGTTCCAGGATCAGTTCTGAGAATTTCTTGCCCTCCTTAGATGCAATCTTTTCTGCAGACTCTACAATCTCTTTTTTGTTATCTTTGTAAGAGAAAGACTTGATGTTGTTACCCAAACACAACACCTCTTCTTCTAATCAATAAAACAAAAATAATTATTAAATAAATTAATAATTTATTTAATAAATTTGAATCCTTATTTCTTTTTGTGATTCTTGTTTGCAAAGACATTTCATGTAATGGTATGCAAGTTGCAGGATTCATTGTCTTGACCTCCTTACCAGTCTGAAGATTCTCTCCTGCTTGTCTTTCTTGAATCTCAACAGTCTTGTTACTGTTTGATGATGTGGGTTGCACAGATACGCAAACCTCTTTGGGTTTTGTCTTATTACTGGTCTGAGATACTCGTAATATTGCAGCATGCCTTTGTATCCGGGTGCAAAGTCTGAATGCACCTTGTCGGATTCCAGATACTTGATGTGATGGAATGTCATTCCTTTGGGATGTAATTTGCAATGACAAATGGCACAGCCCTGCCTAAAGCATGACATCCTTGCCAGTTCTTCCTTTATCTTTTCTACTCTTTTTCTGTCATTCATTTTGTTTTTCTTTTCCTTTGCATGTTTTTCACTCTGCCAAGTGCACAATTTTTAAAAAAACAAAAAATTGAGAAAAAAATTATTGGGCATCAACTAGATTGATGAAATTCTTTCCAGTCTTTGACTTGTCTTCGACACATCTCACTGGTCCCAACGATTTGCCGTTCTGGTTTACGTCCTCTCTTATCTTCTCGTTTGCAAGTGAGTTTACAATTGCAATTCGGGTTGTGTGGAACTTTCTGACTTTGTTGCCCTCAATATCAAATTCCTCTTTTGTAGTTATCTTGACTCCCTTGGTTGTCTCATCGCCTTGGGTGTAGTCTGAATCCTCAATTGATGTGATGGTAAATGGTTTCTCCCCAATCTTTGCCAGACTGACTGAATCACCAACTGTGACATAATCTGATAAACTTCCTATCTCATTTCACCTCGCTCTAACCTCAAGATTAGTCAAAATCATGTCAGATTCTCCGTTTTCTCAAAAAGCACATAATCATCACAGTCAACTACTGCATCTGCCACCAATTCACGGCATTTCAGGCACGAAGGAACAGTTCTGCCATCATACATCTTGACTTTATGGGCATCCTGTAGCCAGATATGGCAAAAATAGCACTTTGATTTCATTTTATTTTGACCTCCAGGATGCGAAAATGTCGCCTGCAAGAGTAACAACGCTTGTTTAGTGTCCCATCATTTGCCAGCAATGCAGTGCAGTTGGGACAGTGCCAATCAGGCAACAGGAAAAGATCCTCCTTTTATGCTACCTAGATCTACACGATCAACGGTATCTACCACAAGATACGAGAGAAGGGATGATGATAATTCTCTGTCATATTGATGCTCCCCAAAATCATCATAGTGAGATAATCCCATCTCCTTCTCTGTTTTTCTTGTCTTATCAACAACATCTTGCAATTCTGTACTACTTGAATGTATCACTGATGATCGGTCAAAACAACGACTCCAAGCAGGAAAAAATTCTGCAACTACAAAACATTGTTGAGTGTAATGATCTTGAATAATCATTTCTTTTTCTTCTCCTTTTCAAAACAAGCGTTACAAATTGCAGGAGAGTTGTATGCAAAGATCTCTTTTTTGCATTCAATACAAGTTGATGTCTCAAATGATTTGCTCAATTGTAAAACGTCTCCCTTGTTTTTATTTCAGATAAGAATTTCTTTTGATGTAATTGATCAACATGACATGATTTGCAATTGTGATCATGTTTCTGTGATGACATTTCTTTAGAGTATTTTTTCATGTACTGTTCTTCACTCTCACAAGAATCACACATACACAACCCAAGACTCATCATTCTTCATCCTCCTGAGAATAAATCAAAGAATGACTGCATTCATTCTGTTCAATTGGAAATGTTATGGTATGTTTCTCCAATTCTAGAACAGAAAAATACTTTGAATTATACCTTGCAATGAAATTGCAATCATTGCATCTTCCAACTATCATTGTGACTTTTCCTCCTCCACAAAAAGCAAGAGACACAACTCTCTCTGATCAGAGTCGTCACATGCAACCAGTTCTGTTTGTAGGTGGACAAAATTATACGAACCCTCATTCCCAACTTCATTGATCAACACTTTTCCATCATTGCAAATGGTAACATCATTTGGATTGTGGTATATCTTGAATGGTTCCAGACATTTTCCTTTGAATAAGAGAATCTTCATTATGCACAAACATCCGAAATAATTTTGATCGTGGTAAGATTCTCTAGAAGAGATTTGTGAGAATCACAAGTCTTGATGACTCTTTTTTGATTATTGATTAAAATTTGAAATTGGGTTTTGTTGGGTAATTTGTCATTGCATTCCCAAAAATTACCAAAATTCAACCTAGATCAGCCTCCAATAAGCCATATTCTTTATCGATCAGATAGTGCAATTCGCCTGTCTTGGAACGTTTTTCGATAGTAGAAATCCGACCTAACTTTTCAAGGTATTCTTTACCTATATTCACCGTAGTAAAATCCATGTATGGTATATGTAGTCTCATGTATTTAACACTGCTCATGGAACATACATGGATACATGTGTTAAAAAGAGTTAATACATGGAAAATACATGACATGGATGTGGCAAGGAAAAATATCAAGACTATCGATGTGGAAAATCTCCTATACGAAAAGATCACAAAAAAATCTAAAGAGAAAAATCTAAGTATACACAAATTCACAAATGAACTTTTAAGACAATCATTAACCAAAGATGAATTTGTCAAAAGAGTTGTACCTGGACTTAGACTATTAGAATTTGAAGAAGAATCTATGTTGATTCGTGATGATTTGGCAAAAAAAACTAGATTAGCAACGATAACTATACGAAACGGAAAGTTATGGTGCGATCTTGATGAAAAGAATGACTGCAATCACATCCATTATGTTTTGATGTTACCAGACATTGTAAATTTCAAAGATAAACTAAAACAGATTTAGTTAACCTGATTTGGAAATAGGATGAAAGTTAGAATCAAACAACATCTCTTCAAGTTTGGTCACTCTGTCTTCTTGCTCATCTAATTTCTTTTTCAATTCAGAGTTTTCTTGCACGGTGGCCTCCAGCTGATCAATCTTTTCTTGTTTTTCTTCAAGAGTTGCCTTTTGTCTTTCTGTAGGATCTATCGTTAGTTGGGAAATTGCCTTTACAAATTCACGATAGCATTCTTCTTTTGTTGGTTGAAGATAGGTTCCATCCAGTCCTCTTTTGTGAGCCATCAATTTCTCTGCAATATTGGAATTGACATCGTTGTTTAGCTTTAGAATGGTGTTGAATCTCTTTCTGAACATGTAGTTTTGAGCCTTGTCATATCTATTGCCTTTTTTTACCCTTTGTAGATTTGAGCGATTTATGAGATTTCTAAAAATTTGTTTCATGCCATGTATGCCAAGATGTCTCTCTTTTGCACTTCTCGAAAAGGTTGCAAAAATAGGAGTCTCATCATCAAACTCTTCTTTTCTGATATGTTTTCTCCATCCGAAATATCTGTTCAAAGATAGGGTTGCCTCAGGGGTAAGAAACGTCCAATACCCTTCTTTTGACTCATCATAGATTTTTACGGCATAGCACCAATGCTGTTCGTGATTGGGGTTATTTGGATTTGGCATGTAGGTAAGATGTTTCATTCTCAAGATAGGATCATGCAAGCCAGCAGGTCGGGCACCGGTGGATGCAAGAAAGTGAACCAAGGCCTTGTCACGCGGATGTTTGGCACAATCCAGCATTGTTTTAATCTCCTCAGTTGATATCGGCACCTTTCCGCCAGACTCCACATCATCTTTTTTGATGGATTTTCGTACTAGCTTCTTGTGCCAGATCTTTCTGTTCATCTCAAAGAACAGTTCAGGTCCTGCAAGAAGAGTGGTTACGCCCTTGGGTTTCTGGGTTGAGTTGAGATGGTAGACAAAATCCTCCAGCACGTCAGTTATCTTTTCAGTGTCAAAATCTAATAATTTGTCATAGTCGCCTGGATCATCTACGTATTTTTCGCTATGTAAAAAATCCATGAATCTCTTCATAGAATATGCGTAAAGTGATATGGTAGAGTCGGTTTTCATTGCATGAAAGAACTTTCGGTATGATCTTGATTCTTTGGATAAATCCTGGGCAAATGTAATCCATTTCTTACTTAGCAAGCATTATTCTATACGTAACCATCTAATAAAAGAGGTATAGAATTCATGGCCATAAACGATTTTAAGTAGGCTTTTTTGAAAATGTTCGTAATGATTACAGAGTCTCAGCTAGTAGATATTATCAAAGAGGCAAAGTCTGCTACAAAAAAGAAAAAGTTTACACAGTCAATTGAATTAATTGTCAATTTCAAAGATATTGATGTAAAGAAAGGGTTTGCACTTAATGAAGTAGTTCAACTTCCAAAGACTAGTTCACCAGCTACTGTTTGTGTAATGGCAACAGGAGAGATGGGTCAGAAAGCAAAACAAGCAAACGCAGATTCTGTGATCGGAACAGAAGAATTAGATAAATTCGGAGCTAACAAAAGAGAATCTAGAAAATTCATCAACAAGTATGATTTCTTTTTAGCAGATACCAAAGTAATGCCGACAGTAGGTAAGACTTTGGGTCAACTTTTGGGTCCTAGAGGAAAGATGCCAACGCCGGTTCCTTTTGATGCACCAATTGATGCATTTTTAACAAGATTTAGATCATCAATTAAAGTTAGAACAAGAGCATCACTATCCGTGTCATGCAAGATTGGAGATGAAAGCATGGACGATGCAGATTTGGCAATCAATGCGCACACGGTTCTAAATGCAATTGAAAAGAAATTGCCAAACGGTGAGAAGAACATGAAAAGAGTTATGATTAAAACTACAATGGGTAAGCCAATAAAACAAATTCAAGAGGTTAGAAAGAAATTTGCATGAGAATAGAACAACATACCCTAAAAGAAAGACTCAGATGTATCAGCAATTACAAGAGTTACCAAAAAAATACAAAGTAATCGCCATCATCAAGATGGACAAAGTACGTTCTACACAGATTCTGCCATTAAGAAAAGTACTCAAAGGAGAGGTAGAATTTGTTGCAATCAAAGACAAGGTTGCACAAAAAGCGCTCAACTCAATAGATGTTCCAGGAATCAAAGAGATTGCAAACCAGCTTGAAGGTCAATGCATGTTCCTGTTTACAAATATGTCACCATTCAAACTCAATGTCCTTTTAGCTAAAAACAAAGTAATGATGGCAGCAAGGGGAGGAGACATTGCAAGTATCGATATAGTCGTACCTGCAAAGAACACAGGAATTGCACCAGGACCCATGCTTACAGAATTTAAAGAAGCTGGCATTCCAACAAAAATTGATCAAGGAACAATTTGGATTGCAAAAGATAGTACACCAGTGTTAAAAGGAGAGGCAATCAATGAAAAATTGGCATCAATTCTAGGCAAACTAGATATCAAACCAGTAGAGGCTGGAATTTCACTTTACTCAGCACTTGAGGAAGGAGCAGCATATGCAGCAGAAGAAATGGTAATAGATGTTGAGGAGATAAGAACACAATTCGGTCAAGCCCACCAAGAAGCAGTTTCTCTATCGATAGAGGCAGCATACATTACTTCAGACAACATCTCACAGATTCTTAGCAGGGCCGCACAACATGCTCGCTCATTATCAGTAGAGTCAGGATTTATGACAGATGAGACAAAAGAGCAAATCTTGCAAAAAGCAGATGCGCAAGCAAGAGCTGTTGCAAGTCAAGCAAAAGAATACACACCAGCATAAACTCAATTACTTTTAGTTTACACTCAAAACAATTTGTTGAAATTAATTGAGGATGGTATTTTGCCAATCGTAACCAAACTAATTGAATTTAGATTTACAACTATTACAATAACCAAACATCTCAAAACTGCCCTTTACAATAAGATATTTTGATTTTCTTGCAACCCTGCTTTGAATTTCTTTAAGGGAATCTTCATCAACATCATCAATTTTTCCGCAATTCATGCAAACTAGATTGATATGTTCATCTGTATGGGCATCAAATCTTGACTCTCCTTCAACTTCAATTTCATTAACTAGTTTTTTCTCTTTTAGAAGATCAAGGGTTTTGTATACTGTAGATAGGCTTACCATAGGATATTTTTTTTGAATTGTCTGGTGAATATGCTCTGCACTAGGATGCTCATCGGTATTTATGAGATAATCTACAATTGCTATTCTCTGCGGAGTGATTCTAAGGCCGTCCTCACGCAGTGATGCCATTAGTTCCTCTAGCTGTTGCATGTCTGGTTTACCTGTATTTCATATTTATAGTTATTATCTCTTAAGAATGATTCCTAATTAATAATAACACTTAATTAGGAATAATTCCTAATAAGAACATGCAAATACAACATGTTCAACAAAATCAATTGGAATCGAACAAAAAAACAGTGAATCGGGCAATTAGAATTTGTGTCAATTGTGGAAATACAGCAGTTCACATTCAAAATTTTGGAATATTTTGCAAAGATTGCGGATCATTTTTCGAGGTGAAGGAAAAACATGATGAGTGAACATTTCTGCAGGAGTGTGTGCGGATACTATGATGCAGATGCAGAATTTAGAAGTTCAGGAAATAATACTTTTAGAAAATATTGTGCAATATGTAATCTTGAATTAATATCAAGATACTCCATTTGCCCATGCTGTCACAAATCTTTTGAGGGTGTAAAATAATGGGTTATTCCTGTAAAGGTGTATGTGATGGTTTTAGAGGAGAAAAAATTCCAAATGGTTCAAAATATCAGCATGGGCAAAAAAGATGCACTCTTTGTAGTATTTTTTTAATGGTTAAAAGCGTACGATGTCCATGTTGCGGTGCTCTTTTGAGAACAAATCCAAGAGGCAAAAGACAATAAAGAGAATTTATTAGATTTAGTTGTTCTAGCACTTTTGTTGTGTTTGTCAACTGCTATATTTTTCACAATTATGATTTAGTGGAGCAAACAAATGGAACCGTTGGTGTTCAAAGAAAATAGACTTTATGAAAACTTGTAACCATGCAAAGACAAAGTGAATTCAGGATTAGTTTCAGTATGTAGTTATCCAATTAAAAATAAAATTAAGATGTTAGAATTCAAACAAAAATCCAAATTTGAGAATTATGATTTAATATTTTAATTATAACTATGCAATAATTTTGTCATGGGGGAATCTAAACTAGGAATATCATCTAAGCAACTAAAAGAGGAACTATCTCAGCAAAAGGCCTTGCTTTTGTTTGATCTTAGACCAAAAGAAGTTTTTGAGAAATCTCATGTGGAAGGCTCAGTTCATGCGGTATGTGACACCCATGCCAAAGAAGAGATTATGCCAAAAATTCCAAAAAATACCAAAATTGTGCTTATATCAGAGCCAGAAGACATTGCTAAAGAAACAGCTGAGATGATGACTTTAGTAGGTCTTGATGTTAGTTATTTAGAAGGAGGGTTTGCTTCGTGGGATGGGAAAATCTCAAATGCCCATACAGGAAAAACAATTTTGCCTGAGGAATTGGCGCAAAAATTCCAAGATGTGTTTCTGTTAGATGTTAGAAACGTTGATGAATTTTCCGAATATAGAATTCCAGGAAGCATAAACATTCCATTGGAAGAACTTTTTGATTTGAAAACCATGACAAAAATACCCAAAGATAAAGAAATTGTCACTATTTGTCCACATGGAAATCGTGCCATGATTGCAAGTTTTGCATTGGCACGTGCAGGAGTAGATTCTAAAACTCTAACAGGAGGTCTTGCCAGATGGAATCAAGTTCTCAAAGCAGTTGAGATCATAAATAAGCCAGTGAGAATAATCCAGGTACAAAAAGTAGGAAAAGGATGTCTCTCATACATAATAGAGTCTAATGGAGACGCAATTGTAATTGATCCTCTATATCCTTTTGAAAAATATTCAGAAATTTCAAGACAACATGGATTTAAAATAATCAAAGTGTTTGACACACATCAACATGCGGATCATGTTTCAGCTGCAAGAGACCTTGCAAATGCTGAGAATGCAAAATTGTATTTTTCAAAATATGAGGGATATAATGTCAAGGCATCTTTTCTTGGAGATTCTGATGAAATGCATTTTGGAAAGACAAAAGTAAGAATCATTCACACACCTGGCCACACGCCAGGAAGTTTGAGTTTCGTTGTGGATGAAAAATTTGTTTTCACTGGAGACATCTTGTTTGTTGAGTCAATCGGAAGACCAGATTTGAGAGACAAGGCAGATGAGTTTGCAGCAGAGTTATACATTACATTACATGACAAGCTACTCTCCCTCCCACAAGACACAATGGTATTTCCAACACACCATGGAGAAGGGGTAAAGACTGTAAATGATGCATTTTATTCAACAATTGGAAAATCAAAGAAGCTGCCTTGGCTTGATCTATCAAAGCAAGAATTTGTCAGCAGGGTAGTGTCAATCACAGTTCCAAGACCCATGAACTATAGAAAAATCATATCCATCAACAAAGGAGAGATTGAACTGATTCATTCTGAAATTCCAGATTTAGAGATTGGTCCAAATCGATGTGCAGTGGATTCACGTTAAATCTTACTCATGTTTCTCGTACTTTGGGTAAATTCCAATTATACTTCATTGCAAGTAGTCTAATTCCTGTGGCCGTTACAATTCCAATGATTGATGCAAGATGAATCTCTACAGCAAAATATAACATCACATAAAAAATTACAATTCCAATGATTGATGCAATTGCATAGACCTCCTTTACAAACACAATAGGGATTTCTCGAACAAAGACATCCCTGAGAATTCCACCTCCAATTGCAGTAATCATTCCTCCAAATAGCATTGAGAGAAAATTCAATCCAACTATCTGATATGCAATTGATGCACCAAGAATAGAAAATACGCCCAGTCCCACTGCATCAAAAATTAACCAGACATTCATCTGTTTTTTCATTTTTGTAAATAAGAAAAACACCACAACTCCTGTAATGGCAGTTAGAGCAACATAGATTGGATCTGAAAAGGCAGTTGGGAATCGTCCAAAGATTACATCACGTGTTACACCGCCGCCCACTCCAACCACGGTAGCCAAAACAATAATTCCAAAGACATCAGCTTTGTGAGAGATTGCTTTTGATGCTCCAGTTACTGCAAATGCAATCGTTCCCAGATAATCTAAAATACTGATAAAGCCATCTATTGGAAAAGAGAGATCAACCAATCACTACAACGGCAGTATGATGACTAATTAAGATTAATGATAAACATCGAGAGCCTGAAAAAATAAAGATTAAAAATTTAATTTGAAAAAATATTGTTTAGCCAAATAGTGAGGATAATCCTTCCATGGCTGCTTCTTCAGTTTTACCTTCGTCTTTAGGTGCTTCTTCTTTCTTTGCTTCACCTGCTGCTGCCTCTGCTGGTGCGGCTGCTGCTGCAACTGCTACAGGTGCGGCTTTAACTGCCTCATCGATGTTAACATCGGCCAAGGCTGCTACTAGTGCTTTAACTTGAGCATCATTAACTTCAGCACCAGATGCTTTAACAACTGACGTGAGGTTTGCTTCGTTAACTTCTTTGTCTAGCTTGTGAAGAAGTAAAGCAGCGTAAACATATTCCATTGTATCGAGATTTCCTTGGGGCATAATATAAAACTATGGCGAAATCACGCCTAGAATTTTCAAGTCTAGTTTAATATCTTTAGACTTCGACAAACAGCATATAGGGTTCGTTTGAGATTTTTATCAATCAGAGTATCCATTCTGTTTCGCAGTACTCGCTTTGCCTCGTCTCGCTCAGAACCAGGGGGCAATGATAAGACTGTGTTGATAAATTCGGGTAATGATTCACGAATCCATCCATCAAGCATTGCATAGATTTTTGGTGGCAAGATATCACATTTGTCAACATCAAGGTCTAGTACGCCAGTGAAATTCTCATGCTCTACTCTATACACTAGGGCCAACACAACATTGTCGGGAGTAGGATGCTCTAATATTTCTCGTGAACGCTCTCCTGTTTTTCCTTGAGCGATCTTGTTTTTCAGGCCTATTGGGTTTACAATCACACCATTGATTCCTACTTTACGTCCATCTACTCCAGTGACTACACCGAAGATAAAGTCATTGAATTCACCATTTTTTTTGACGGAAAAAATTTGAACGCCTTCTTTCAGAGTAGGTTTCTTGCCAAACATGAGAAGAGTGGATTATGTATTCTATTTAATGTATTATTTATCAGGGCAAAGTGTCGATTTAATGATTTTTAGTTACCAGATACTAAATCCCAAATAAACTCAAAGAATTCTTTGATCATTTTTTGTGTTACAGAAAAAGTAGATAATTTTGAATCTGAAAAACTGTTGACCTGATCGAACTAAAATTCAATGAAATCATTCTAATCCCCTAAATTCTATACTAGATTTCCATGATAAGATTATGTCAAAAATGTAATAGTCAAGAAGAAACGTTCCCAACTGAAGTATTAGTAAATGAAACAGGAATTGTCACGGTTCCATTATGTCAAAAATGTAGGAGGTGTTGGTATTCTTGATAGGCATGTGTTCAAAATGCTTCTCATCTGGTGTGTCTGTAGTATTTGATGAAGAAGACTTTGAGGTTATCTGTGACAGGTGTAAAAATAATTTACATCACAAGAAGTAAAAAGTGCAATGGTGCCACAAGTGATGCCTATGGACGCATTAATCTTAGGGAAGTTTACAGTCTGGCAAACGATAAACTGAATTTGGCACATTCAACAAGACACCATTGCATAATGAAGTTAATTGATTTTTGTATATAATCAACACTGAGAATTGGTTCATACAAATCATCAGTGTTGAGCAAATATCATTTCAAAGGATGTCTCAGAACTGTTGTCAAGATACCGATCGTTTTTGACCTTAAGATCCAAATACCATTTTACTTATTTCACAATCTCAGATAAGATAATGAAGTAGTTGATTTTTGTGTTATTAATCGACAATTCTTAATATCGGAGTAAGACAGCCTTCATCGTTGGATAAAAAAGAGATTCTAAAAGAATTTTCATCAGATCCTGACAGACATTACAATGTCAAACTGTTCCAAGAGCAGGGTTTTGTCAGAAAATCATGTGCCAAATGTGGCAGATTCTTTTGGACTCTGGATTCAGGACGAGATTTGTGTCCAGATGACGCAGATGACACTTATTCATTCATTGGAGAGCCGCCTACGGCCAAACGATTTGATTACACTCAGGCATGGAAACAAGTAGAAGAGTTTTTTGTAAAAAACAATCACACCTCAGTTAGCAGATATCCCGTAGTGTGTAGATGGCGAGATGATTTGTATTTTACAATTGCATCAGTTGTAGATTTTCAAAGAGTAATGGGTTCAAAGGTAGTCTTTGAGTTTCCAGCAAATCCACTGATAGTTCCACAAACTTGTTTGAGATTCAAGGATTTAGAAAATGTCGGAGTTACAGGTAGACACTTTTCAAGTTTCTGTATGATTGGGCAGCACAGTATTCCAGAGGGAGAAGGATATTGGAAAGACGAATGCGTTGATTTGGATTACAGATTACTTACGGATCAGTTTGGAATTAAAAAAGAGGAAGTCGTATTTGTTGAAGATGTCTGGGCAGGCGGAGGTTCCTTTGGTCCGTCATTGGAATACTTTGTGAGGGGACTGGAACTAGGAAATGCAGTGTTTACAGAGTTTCAAGGAGAGTTAGGGAAGCATACAACGCTGGACCAGCGAGTAATCGACATGGGTGCAGGCCTTGAGCGATTTGCATGGATTACCACGGGAACACCTACTGCTTATGATTGCTGCTTTGGTCCAATTAATCAGAAATTATTTGAAAAGATTGGAATTGATTCGGATTCTGAAATTTTACGAAAATACTTTACAGAAATTGCAAAGGCACTTGATGATTATGAGGATCTCAACGAAGTTAGACGTCATGCAATAAAGAAAGCAGGATTAACAGACAACCAACTAAACAATATGATAACACCTCTTGAAGGAATATATCTAATTGCAGACCATCTTAGAACTCTAATTTTTGCAATTACTGATGGAGCACTGCCTAGCAATGTTGGCGGAGGATACAATCTAAGAATGATGTTGCGAAGAATTAATGCAACGATTAGCAAATTAAATCTAAAACTTGACATGGATGATTTGATTGATACTCACATTGACTATCTCAAGGACACCTATCCGGAACTTGATGAGAAAAGAGAAGACGTCAAGAAAATTCTGAAAATCGAAGCTGGACGATACGAGGAATCCAAAGTCCACATGAAGAAAAAGGCAGAAAAGATTCGCGAAAGAGGAGTTCCAAGTGTCGATGAACTCATCACACTATACGAATCAGACGGAATTACGCCTGAATATCTCAAGGAAGTCAATGCAATTGAAGAGATTCCATCGTCATTTTACTCTAAACTATCAGACTTGCACCAGTCTGAAAAGAAAAAGGCAATTACAGAGTTGCCTTTAGACGAGTTACCTGAAACTGATATGCTGTTTTACAAAGACGATCCAAGGGAATTTGATGCCAAGGTAATCAAAGTATTTGATACTCAGGTTGTACTAGATAGAACTTCGTTTTATGCAAGAGGTGGAGGTCAAGAACCAGACCACGGAAGCATTGCGGGATTCAAAGTAATTAATGTAGACAAGCATGCACACATTATCGTTCATCAGCTAGAAGGTGGAACCCCAAAAGAAGGAGAGACAGTAAAATGTATTGTAGATGCAACAAGACGTGCAAACATTACAAAGAACCACACCAGCACTCACATCATCAACGCATCATCAAGAGGAGTTCTTGGTTCATGGATTTGGCAGCACTCTGCATTCAAAGACGATGATCATGCCAGACTAGACATCACTCACCACTCTTCACTAACCAATGAACAGGTACAACAGATAGAAGATGCTGCAAACAAGATGGTAAAAGAGAATCTTCCCGTATCCGTTGAATATTTTGACAGAGGTACTGCAGAGCAAAAGTATGGGTTCAGAATTTACCAGGGAGGTGTTGTACCAGTAAAGTCAGTAAGAATCGTGTCAATTGAAGATAAGGATATCGAAGCTTGTGGTGGAACACATGTTAAAAAAACTGGAGACATTGAACTAATCAAAATTACAAAGACCAAAAGAATTCAAGACGGAGTTGTAAGACTAGAGTTTGTTTCAGGACCTAATGCGTTTGAGTATGTAAAACAACAAGAAATTGTTTCAAAACAAAAAGAGCAAGAGATTGCTGCAAGAAAAGAGCTAGAGAAGAGAAGGGAAGAAAATAAACAAAAAGCAAGAGAGCAGATTCCAATATTATTAGAAAAAATTCTAGATGGTGAATCAGGAGAACTAGATGAGATTTCAGTCAAAAACAAGCTGTGCTTTACTGCAAGCGAAAAATATGATGAATATTTTCATCTAAACTTTGGCAAAAAACTAGTGGCAAAAGATGACGCCGGTGCATTTTGTGGAATTTTTGAATCAGGCCCAACTATGAGGATTTTGGTGCATGCTGGAGAGAAGTCAGGGGTTAATGCAGGTGTCATTGCCAAGGAAATAGCCTCAATTTTAGGCGGTTCTGGTGGCGGAGATGCAAAATTTGCCCAAGGTGGAGGAAAAGACACATCTAAAATAGAGCAGGCAATAGCCAAAGCAAAATCAATGATTTTAGGATGATGAAATTTGGAGATAAACTGGACAGAGATTGAGAACAAGTGGAGAAGTAAATGGATTGAAAACAAAGACTTTGAGACAAATCCAAATGAGAAACAAAAAAAATTCATCACGGTTGCATACCCGTATCCCAACTCACCTCAACACATAGGACACGGCAGAACATACACACTAGCTGATGTTCATGCCAGATTTTATCGAATGAAAGGATACAATGTTTTGTTTCCAATGGCGTTTCACTATACTGGAACTCCAATTCTCGGCATGGCAAAAAGAGTTGAAGCCGGGGATACAGAACTAATCGAGAATTTAAAAAATCTGTATTCAGTTTCCGAAGAATCAATAAAATCATTTGTTGAACCAGTAAAGATTGCAGACTATTTCCATGAAGAGATCAAAACTGGAATGATTGAGATGGGTTATTCAATTGACTGGAGACGAGAGTTTACAACAATCGATCCGGTGTATTCCAATTTCATCGAATGGCAGATCAACACATTACGTGAGAAAGATTTGATTGTTCAAGGAAACCATCCAGTTGGCTGGTGTCCAAAAGACCAGAATCCCGTATCACAACACGACACACAAGGAGATGTGGAACCGGACTTTACTGAATATATTTTAATTAAATTCAAGTATGGCAAGTACGTCATACCAACTGCAACGCTACGGCCTGAAACAATCTTTGGGGTTGTTAATTTGTGGGTCAATCCCGAGATAGTTTACAAAAAGATTACAGTAGATGATGAAGAATGGATTGTAAGTGAAGAGTGTGCATACAAGCTAGAATTTTTGGATAAAAAAATTTCATATGATGGGGAGATAAAGGGTTCAGAACTAATTGGAGAAACAGTTACCGTTCCCCACAGAGAAGAATCAATTGTTATGCTTCCTGCAAGTTTTGTTGAAAGTGGGACTGGTACTGGAATGGTAATGTCAGTTCCAGCTCATGCGCCATTTGACTATCAAGCATTAGAGGACATCAAAAGGAGCAATCTAGAGGAAGATTTAGGCTCAAAGGTGAGTAAAATCGTGCCCATATCCATCATAGAGACTGAAGGATATGGAGAGAATCCAGCAAAAGAGGCAGTTGAGAAATTCGGAGTCACATCCCAAAATGACCCAAAACTTGAAGAGGCAACAAAGGAAGTTTATGGAAAAGAGTTCTACGGCGGGAAACTAAAGCCAAACACGGAGAAATTCTCAGGAATCAAAGTTGCATATGCCAAAGATACCATAAAGGAATGGCTAATCGAAAACAAACATGCAGACATTTTGTTAGAGTTGACTAATGCACCAATAAAGTGCAGATGCGGAGCTGAGTGCGTTGTCAAAGTACTAAACAATCAATGGTTCCTAAACTATGGAGACAAAGACTGGAAGGAATTAGCTACCAAATGCTTTGATCAGATGAACATTCTGCCACAGGAGATAAAATCAGAATTCCAGTACGTCATTGGCTGGTTGCATGAAAGGGCATGTGCAAGACAGCATGGATTAGGAACAAAGCTGCCATGGGACAAGGATTGGATTGTAGAGAGCTTGTCGGATTCTGTAATCTACATGGCATACTATACCATTTCAAAATTTGTAAACGATGGAACTGTAATTGCAGATTATTTATCAAAGGAATTCTTTGATTACGTATTTTTAGACAAGGGTGATGTGAATAAAGTTTCCGAAATTATAAAAATGTCTACGGATACCATTAATCAAATCAAAAAAGAATTCCAGTATTTCTATCCAGTTGATTCAAGACATTCGGGACGTGATTTGGTACCAAACCACTTGACATTTTTTGTACTAAATCATGTTGCAATATTTCCTGAGAAGAATTGGCCCAAAGAAATTGTAGTTAATGGTTCTGTATTGATGAACGGTTCTAAAATGTCAAAGAGTATGGGAAATATTATTCCGTTACGGAAGGCAATACAAGATTACGGTGCAGACCCAATAAGGTTGGCAATCATAATTTCAGCTGAATTACTTCAAGATGCGGACTTTAACATGGAGTCAGTTTCTGGAATTCAAAACAAGCTAGAATCACTGTATGATGAATGCTTGAGACTAAAACCTGAAAAAATTGATAATCTTGAGGCTGAAGACAGGTGGATTTTATCAAAATCCCAAAGCATGGTATCTCAAGTCACAGCGGCAATCGAAAAGATGAGATTGCGTGAGGCACTACATGATATCTTGTTTGCATTTGAATCGGATTTGAGCTGGTACAACAAGAGAGTCAAGGCAAAAAACAGAGAAAACATTTCAGGAATAATGCACCAGATAAACTCAACACGTGTTGCAATGCTATCGCCATTTGCACCACACATTGCCGAAGAGATGTGGGAAAAACTAGGGCACACAGAGATGGTATCAACTTCATCATGGCCGGAATTCTCAAAAGAGAATCTTGATGCCAGTGCAATCCAGTCCGAAGAATTGCTAAAATCAACAATTAATGATGTTGCAAATATTCTCAAAGTTACAAAGATCACGCCACAGAAAATTACAATATACACTGCTGATTCATTCAAGTCTAAAATTTATTATTCCGTACTGGAAAAGGTGATGACAGGACAAACCAACATGGGAATTGTAATGAAAGAATTAATTGCAAATCCTGAAACTGCCGATGTAAAAAAGATTCCAGACTTTGTTCAAAAGACAATCAAAGACATTCTCTCCGAACCAACTGAAATCAGAGAAACAAAATTGCAATCAAAAGAGTTTGATGAAAAGAGTTTCTTGTCAAGGGAATTATCAGATATTGGAAAGAAAGAGTTTGGAGTTAAGATTCAAGTGTTTTCTGAAACAGATGAAAGCATCTATGATCCTAAGGGAAAGGCAAGACATGCTAGGCCGTTCAAGCCTGCAATTTTGATTGAATGACGGTAGTCGAACTCTCTTAGAGAGAATTGTTTAGATAGTTGATTGACATTTCAGTGATTCAATTGTTGGAAGAAAAGAAGAGAAGCAATTACAAATATCGAAACGCAGTTTGATTAGCTGCTTTTCAAATGTTTTGCTACCTATGGCATCAGAGGCATCTGAATGTACACAAGTATGGTTGCAACAATCATCGTGGGAATCGAGATTACCGCACCTGGCTTTATCCATTCCTTCAGCGAGATGTTTCCACGTTTTCTCCTCTCAAACATTCCAATTGCCACGATGTTTGCAGTGCTGCCAATGAGTGTAAGGTTGCCAAAGAACGTCCCGCCAAACAGCATTGCCCACCAGAACGGATAGTTATCCACTCCAAGATCTCCAAACTCGTGAACCACTGGGATGAATGTGGCCACTGCAAGCACGTTGTCCATCAGTGCGCTGAGTATACTGACCACGGGTACAAAGATAAAGAATAGGCTCATCTCATCGTTTCCGCTGACATCATACATGCCCTCTGCCAGTACCGTAGTGACACCAAGCATCTTCATTGTACCCACGGATGCAAACAAAAAGATGAAGAATGCCAATGTCCACCAATCCACACGCTTTTCTACCATCTCTCGTGCCTTGTTGTGGTTTAGAAACAACACTATTCCTGCTGCCGCAAATGCGACTCCTGGCAATAATACATTTTTTTCAAGACCCAAGACCTCTTCTATTGGACTATGAGCTACAAGGGCAGCGATTGTACCTATGAAAATGATCCAGGGAACCTTGAAACTCTCTTTTTGTGATGTCACCTCTACTCCGGATGTCGTACTACTTTCGATCAGTACGTCCTCGGCTTTTTGCGAACGTAATGCATCTCCCATCTGTCGGATGTACTTTCTAAAGTATAGTAGACATAATGGGATTGCAACACTCAGCCCTGCAATTGAGATGGGTGTGGCCCATCTGAGAAACTCCATGAATGTCAGCTCTGCCCTCATTGCAATCAATACGCCCACAGGGTTTCCAACGACGGTAGCGCTGCTTCCAATGTTTGTTGCAAACACTGTCATCATTACAAGTGGGATTGCGCCCATCTTCAGCTTCCCGGTAAGATGCAAAACCGTTGCAGTCATAAATAGAATTGAGGTTACCTCGTCAACCAATGCCGCAAACAGTGCAGAAAGAAGCATCAAAATTATCACCAATTTTACAGGATTTGGTCCGACACCCTTCATTATTTTTCCAAGAAGGTGCTCAAAGAATTTTTTCTCCTCCAAATACCCTACAACGATCATCATCCCTACCAGAAATAGAATCATGTCAAATCCCGCAAACTCGATCATGGTATCGGTGTTAAGTAACCCCAATCCCAACATCAGTGCAACGCCTACAAGTGCAAACGCAAGCCTGAATCTCCAGAAGAGTAACGTGCCCACAATGAGGGATGCAAATATCGTCACTGCTGCAATCTGCTCTGCGTTGAGTCCGGCAAAACTGACAGTTACTGAGATACATCCAAGAATAATTGGGTACAGAACGTACTTTGGAATCATGATTACTAGTTTACCTCAGGTTTTGAGAGTATCTGTATGTGGGAATTCTTTTTGTCAATCCAGACTTGAAATCCCGAATCCAAAAGAAGTGAAAAGATCTCAGCCCAAGGAAACTTTTCATTCTCAATTACTGTAATCTCATATCCGCCATAGTCTTCAACTACATTCGCGGTATTGCCTATCTTTTCTTTAAGGATTTGAAACAGGGTGTTATTTTGCTCCATCAATTAGCATTACCGGACAGGATGCCCTCTCAAGCACCTTTCTTGACACGCTGCCAAGTTGCAATATTGCCTTTAGTCCAGGCAATTTACGTCGTTTTGCCATTATAACAGTATCAAAACTGTTTTCTTTGATTATTCGAATTATCTCCTCATCTGGATACCCATGGATGACTTTTACTGCAACTGAAATATCTTCTTTTTTGAGTCGGTTAGCAAGTTCCGTTAGTTTTTCATGCATTTCATTTTTCATCTCTTTTTGTGCATTCTGTATATCCTTTGCCCACGCCTTTCTTTTGTAACTAAATCCAATAGAAGCAGGAAGATGTATTTTCTCAACTACATGTAAAAGGGTTATTTTTGATTGATGTTTCTTTGCCATCTCCTTTGCATATGCTAATGCCTTGTTTCCTGCAGTGGTTCCTGCATGTGGAACTAGAATGTTTTTGTACAATAGTTTGCCCCTCCAGAATATGTTCTAAAACATCATTTGTCGCTTCAATAATCCTTTGAGTTAAAGTATTCGTAAAATACAAAATAACTGAGTCATTTTCTGTTTCTTTTTGCATCATATCCTTATTGCCTTACGGTTTTTGGAATTTAAATAAAAATATCTAGACCGCCTAGTGCTAATTTTCATATGTTATAGTTTTCAATTTTTTGTTATTGTCTTGGTTCATCAGCACATAACATATTGATCAAAATTTTTCATGGGCATCCAATATAATTTAGCAAAACATCATCGTTATAATATTGTATTAATCATAAACGATATTATGAAAAAATATTGGTTTTAATTACAATCCACAAAAACCTCTTTTTAATTACATCAATTAATGCCGTCCTCTATCCGAAAATATGCCGTTCATAAACTGTAATTTAATTTACAAGGTTTATAAAAATAAATTCAATCAAGGTTTTGTTTTTTATTATCATCACTTTCATTCTCGTCAATCATAGATTGGATTCTGCCTGCTAGTGTATGAAGATCAACATCTGGTTCTACAAAAACCAAAAGAAGGTAACTGCATATGTTTATTGTTAGAATGGATACTTTTTCCCTTTGTATGGTAGAATATTTGAAGGCACCAAAGGAATCGTCAAAATCTTTTCTAAAATTTGACTCTAAGGCAAATTTCATGTACATCGACCTCCTTGCTTTATCATTTTCATATGGAGTGATTCCGTCTTTGAATCCTCCTACATACAAATTTCCAAAATTACTAATCAGGCCTGCGAACCTCACATTCTCAAGTCCTAAAATGTTGTCACATAATCTTTGCATCGAATAGTCGATTTTTTCCTCTTTAAGAATACTCATTATTCTATTGATTCTTTTTTGAAATTTAAAGAGTTAAACCAAAGTGTGCTAGTGCTAATTTTTTAAAAAAGAAAAGGGACTTTTATGCAATCATCTTGAACTGAAAAATAGAAATGAGCTAGCTAGTTTACAAGCGGAAAATAAATCCCGATTCATTTGATCGAGAAACAATTCTAATGGGTGTCAAAGAAACATTGGCATCCTGAATTTTTTGATTTATCATCTCTGAAAAATTAGCATTATGCGCGTATTCTTGAAACATTAAATCTGTTGTTTTTACAATGTAACTATGAAGTCAGTTCTAGTTACAGGTGCGACTGGCTTTATCGGTTCCAGACTTGTATCTGCATTAGTTGAAAAAAAATATTCAGTGTCCACTCTTGTGAGGGATGGAAAGCATACGGAAATAAAAACAGATGAGATTACAGGTGATCTAACTGATTCGAGTTTGAATTTTGAAGGAAAGGATTTTGACTGTGTCTTTCATTTGGCATCACATACGCCACTGGAAAAAAATTCCAAAGTTTTGGAAAGGGTGAACCTGAACGGGACAAAAAATCTTTTTGAGGCAGTTAACGTAAAGACAAAGTCAATCATATACGTTTCAGGCTTGGGAGTATTCGGTGATCCTGGCAAGAAAATAATTGATGAATCCAGTCCGCGCAGTCCAGATACCAAATTTGTAAAAATCCGACTGGAAGCTGAAAAATATCTGAGGAAAAAATGCCAGGATAACGGAATTGATTTTTCCGTGGTTTATTTTGGAGATGTCTACGGTTCAAAAGGATGGTTTTATGATATTCTAGTCAAAAGACTTCAAAAAAAATCCTTCAGGTTACCCAGCGCTGGAAAATATTTCAAAGGATTTGTAAATGTGGATGACGCAGTTGGAAGCATGATTGCAATTATGGAAAAACAGGCATTTGGAGAATCATTCATTGTGGCTGATTCCGCCCCTGCACTTTTCAGGGATTTTGTCAACTTTACTGCAGATGAATTGGGAGTGAAGCATCCGGGGAATGTTCCTGCGTTTCTGGCAAAGGCAGTTTTAGGATCTGATCTGGTTAAGCTCCTTACCACATCAATGAAGGTATCCAACAAGAAGATTTCAAAAATATATTCTTTCAAGTATTCTAGCTACCAAGAAGGAATTCCCAAAGTAATCTCAGAGATAAAAGAAAATGATCCTTTATTGAAAAAATAAAAAATTTTATCTATACTGTGATTTAAAGCAAATTCCACATTAGGTTAGGGATTGAAATATCCTACTTGCCATTGTAGTTTTTGTTCCTCAGTTCCAAATGCATTAATTGATTTATCAAAACAATCTACACGATCTAATCCTATACCGAATAATCTTTTACAATCATCTAATGTCAGTTGAAGATTCCTTTGGTCACGTATTGATGCAACCTCTTGGTAATTTGAATTTCCCATAATTCCAATAATAATTGCAACTACAATTACAACTGTAATTATTATCAGATTATTCAATTAGACCACTTCGTCTTAATGCTTGCATATAATTTTGAGTCTGTACTTTGGATTTTTCAGAGTATTTGTTTCTCTCAAGCCATTTTTGTAAAACTGCATACTTGAATTCTAAAGATGTTTTCAGCATTGACTTACGAACTATTTGCCAATCATCATCTTTAACTGATTGTAATCTGATTACAGTTGGAATCCAATCAAAGAATTTAAACTTGGACCAATTTAGAGTCATGAATTTGCCTTAATTGATATTTTTCTACACTTAGCATATTACATCTCTGCATTCGGGCATCAGGAATGTAGTAAGAATAAATCCTCAAGTATTGTAATTCCAAGTGTAATTAATAATCCTGCAAGAACTGTTTTTCTCTCATCAAGTTTCATCACCATGATTGAAATTTTTAATTCTAGTATATCAATTGAATTTCGTGAAATGACTAGTGTTAAAAGATTGATTTTTCATTAAAAACAGAGTGTCATATTACTTGCATACATGACAAATCAGACAATTTTATTTCTTTTAGAATTACCACTATAAAAATCAGCAGAGATGGTTATATTAGATAAAAATTTGAAATCATTACTTGGCTAAAATCCCAAAAACCAAAATTACCATTCCCGTAATAGTTGCTGTAAGCATTTTTGCAATTACTCTAATTTCATTTTCTCCAATTGATGTCAGTGCTGAATATGGTCAATTCCAAATCCCGGAAATTTCCGGAACCATTGCAATCGCTGAAGACTCTGATGATTATTTTGATAAAGCAGCAATTGCACTTAGCGTAGCCATGGCAGTATCTGAGAATTCCGTTGAAAACGGAAAAGCAATGTGGGGCAAGCTAGATGTTGTTCAGGGATTTCTCGTGTACAAGATTGGTGTATTGGCAAATGATGATATTTTTCATAAGGTTGTAGTTGATGCCGGAAGTGGAGAAGCACTATATGTTTCAGATTGGGTATCAAAAGATAATTGGAAACATTCCAAACATTCTGATAAAGGATCAGACAAAAAATGGAAAGATCATTATGCTGATCTAACTCCGGAAGAGAGAGAAACCAAAAAGCAACAATGGGGTGAAGTTAAAGACGCATTCTTTGCATTGTCCCTTGACGAAAGAGCAAAGATGATCATGCATTTTATGTCCATGAAAGTACAATTGGAATCATTGTCTGATGAAGAAAAAGATGCTAAACGATTTGAAATGAAGTCGATGATGCAAGAACTATTGCCTTTGTCAGTAGAAGAAAAAACTCAAAAGTTACGTGAATACGTAAATTCACTTTGAGCATGGTTTGTATAAATAGCAATTTTTTATAGCATACAGAATTTTCATCTAAGGAAATCCTAACCATTACGTTCTAAAAGAATTTTCAAAGAAGTATACAAACTGAGTGAATGCTTCAATCATCTGATTCTCCTCCTGCTTCATTGTCATTGTAAACAATTCGAATACCTCAAATGTTTTAAAATCAATTATTTATGAATAAATTATTCTAGTGCCAAAATAATCATCATGTAGGATATTCTAATATCTTAATAAAATCAAAACAAATCATGACTGACATAATATGGGGAAACGGTTCCAAAGTATTATCTGCCAATTCTTTTGTCCTTAACGTGACTCATAGAAAGGATGGAAACAAGCAGGATTATTCAGACTCTGAAAAGATAATCATGTCATCAGCTGATCTACCTGGATTACCTCAAAATCAAAGCGATTGGGACGAGGAATCGTTGAAAACATGTGTGGTTGATGCATTTCTCAAATGTGAGGTGAACCAAAGAGATGAATCAGGAGTTATTTTGGCAAAAGTGTCCCACTCAGGGGCTGGTGGATACTAGTGTGGGAACCATTAGTGTTAAGATATTCACAACTCAATAAAATCAATTTGGAATCCATTCTATCAGACAAAATTCCTGCAATAGTAATTCGTAATTTTTACGATGAGAGAAATTGCCAAATGATAGCAGGTAGAATAAGAAATTACAAGCAGAGTGCTTTTCAAAATGGAAAATTAAAACACATAGGTCCTTTCCTAATGTCTCACACAACTAACAAGAAAAAATACTTTGAGGATGCAAAGGACGCTCAAAGAGAATTTGAGAAAATCTTTGATGGGATAAAAAACCCAATAACACACATCTGTGAATCCATTAGCAGCAAGTTTCCAAACCATTCGATTTCTCTTGCCAGGGAATTCAAAAATGATTATTCTCCAGCTGTAATTAGAATGCATGAAAAAGGAAAATCAGTTCCAGTCCATAAGGACAATGTCCGATACGAGGGAAAAGAATATGCGTTGTCAGACATAGACTGTCAATTATCCTGCATACTTCATCTGCAAGAATCAGAGAGCGGGGGAGATTTAGTCATGTACAATAAACAGTGGAAAAAAGAGGATGAGAAGTTTCGAAATATCGACTTTGGCTATTCATCAAAAGTGGTTAACTCCAGTGAAGCCTGTAAGATGTCCAGTTTTAACGCAGGAGATCTAGTTGTCATGAACCCTAACTATTATCACAAAGTTACAGAAATAACGGGCAATACTCCAAGGTTTACTCTTGGTATGTTTTTGGGATTCTATAGGAAAGATTATAAAATCATTACATGGGCTTAAAATCTTGTAGTTTTTTCATTAACTCAATTCACTTTCTTGTCTATCGTAAAAAAATCATCTTTTTGTTTTACAGTTCCACGTAGGTATGTTTCTACACACCTTAACTATATCCCCACGCACGTTGTGCTGGGATACTATAACAGCGCTCCATTTAATGCCCCCTGGATGGTATGCCAAAAAGTGTCCTGACAACTTTTGTTTTCTTTACAATGTGTAGTTCTTTCGGCTTTCGTGTCTTGCTCAACTAATTCCATACTTTACATTAGGCAATCAACCTCCATGGGGATTCTGATCAGTCCAATGTTGACTAATAGTCAACACCAAATCAAGCAGTTTTTAAAAACTGCATAGTTTTGCATAGTTTAGAAAATGATTCAAGAGACAAGTGTCAAATCTAAACTCCAAATGTTTTGTTACATTTGGGGCATGCCATGCCGCCAGTATCAGTACCGCACTTTTTGCAACGCATTGTCATTCCAGCAATTTCGCGAGGGTTAGTCTTTCTAGCCTTTACAATCAAGATTGCCACAAGCAAAATTCCAACTGCAATGCCAATCCATATTAGAACCACATCATACTGGAACCGCCTTTCTCATAAAAACCCCAACTAACAGAAAGGAATAACACCAATTAGTCAAGAAAATTATTTTTACATCCTCTAATTTTTTAAAATAAATTAAAACAGTGCAAGTACTAAGACCAGAAAATCGCCTTTGCAGTGAAATTTTGAGCACAAGCCAGGCAATCAGGTTTGTAGGAATATTATGCAAATGTGGCAGACTCAAGGCATATGACAGAAAAAAGGGAATAACCCCACAACTGACGGTTCCCGAGACAAAGCTGGTGCATCATAAAGCATTACTCAAGGCAAAAATGAACAAGGTATTTGATGAAAAACTAGGCAAAACAAATTGGTCTGTAGAATCCAGAGACAATGTAAAGTGGATTACAGTGTATCATGGCAAAGATCTCATACTATTATCTACGGAGAATTCATCAGATCACAACACCATAGTGCAGAGAATCCTCCAAATAGTACAGATTTAACCCACATGAGATAATGCCAAGATTGTGCAGACAGGAACTCGGAATGATTCAAACACAAAGTGATGCTGCTTGGAACTCGACAGTCTTTGTAGATATCATGGAATATTGGTTTGACATTACGATATAGTAATCACCGGATTCTAAAGTTAAGTCAAATGTCCCAGAGTTTACCTTACCGCTGTCATAAAATGAAGAAACTAATTCATCATTTTCAAATTTATAAAAATTATAATCATCTAAAACCAATACAACAATGTCATTTCCAAGTATGTCACTTGCTTCAAATCCTCCTTCCACTTTGGATTCACATGGCAAAGTAAACGCAACATAGGTGTATGCTCCAGGATTGACTTTGTAGATAGAGTCTACAAATTTCGGGCCAGACAAGGATAATTCCAATTCACCCCCGCCAAACAAATCACTTACAATACTTCCCAATGTGCTCTCTATTGATTTGCCAACAGATGATATCACAGAGTTTTGCAGCTTGTTTTTCTGAATTTCCTCATCTATCCGCTCTCGTACTTCATCATAAATTGAGATATTTCTTGATGACTCAAAGGGAACCGGAATGCTAAGACCAAAGAATTGAAAATACGCAGTACCTTTTACCTTAATTTCCATGATTCCCCGGGATTCAATAATGGAAGAGACAGCTGGGGCCATGCTGTCTCTGTGAATATTTTGAAATGATGTGATCATTTTTGTTTGTCCAGGGTTTATTGCAAGGTCTACATCACTGAAACCCTTTCCTATCAAAATTCCATTAATCAAAACGTCATAGGACAAATCAGGAATATACACTGGAAGAATCCCATTATTTGAAATTCCAAATAACAAATTCAAATTCACACCCTCAACTAGCTCAAATGCAGCATCAAACCAATTCCCACTAAGAGTTGAAAGGCCAAGATCCAGCAGTTTATGCCAAGACAAAGAAGCCCAATTTATGCTGTGAAATTGTACATCATGCAGATTTACTGAGAGTTGAGTGTAAGAATAGACAAAGAGCCCCACCACTATTAGAAATATTACAAGTATTGCAATTCCTATTGCAGTTAATTTGCTCATTGATTTTATGGAGCAATTATGAAATTAAGTATGTTGATAAATTCAGGGTTTTATCGACGATTTGGAGATAATCTTTTTTTAGTTTCCCGGATCGAGGTTTAGTTCGTAAGTCTCCCGCAGCAAGGACACCACAGACCTTGCCATGAAAGAAATACTTCACATTCAGGACATCGTTTCTGACCTTGTTCGTACCTGCCGCCTTCTAAAGTGTTGCTCTTTGCAATGTGTTTTTTGCAGGAATTATTACAATGCACGGTATTTACACAGATAGGTTGTAGAAAATATTGTCGGTTTCTCCAAATTTTGAAAGTACGTTATACAGATTTCTGATCCCTCATTTGAAACGATAAAAATTATTTGGGAATATGCCTCAATGTCGCATCCCAACATTTGCAAACTAGGAGAAAGCATCTAGAAAAAATCGAGTATAAGAGAGCAGATTGTAGCAATAAACAAAGACAGATGATTAGCTATTGGTGTATAGAGATTAAAAAGTCAACATTATCAGAATCTAAATTACATAATAAATATGAAAACGCAAAAAGATCTGAACAAATTAAAAAAAGAACTGATCGAAAAATTTACTGGAAATATACCATATTATGGATATTATCTCTCGAGAGTCTAGTGGAAAATTAATTTTAAAATTAGAAACTATTCTCAAAGACTACATCAGATAGTGGTAATTGCCCACCACGTGGTGCAGGATCTTTTGCAGACTTTCCAATCACTACCATCATTGTAACAATATGATCATCTGGCAGATGAATTAATTTTCCAACCTTTTCATAATCAAATCCTTCCATGGGACAGCTGTCATATCCCATAGACTTTGCTGCAAGCATTATAGTCTGAGCAGCTATTCCACAAGAGCGAATTGCTTGGTCTTTTTCCAGTTTAGAATTGTCAGAATATGCCTGCTTGATACCAGCAACAAGATAATTTCGAGATTTTTCAGGAACGTTTTTCCAGTATCGCTCAGGATTTTTCTTCCAGGCTTTTAGGTCAGCACAGAGAACAATAACTAGAGAAGCTTCAGCAACTTGTCTTTGTCCATAGGATAATTGACATATTTCATCTTTGAGTTTTTGTTCTTTGACAACTACAAATCTCCAATTTTGAATATTGTACGAGGTTGGCGACAATATTGCATATTCAAGAATCTGATTGATTTCATCTTTAGTAATTTCGTGATTTTTAAAACTTTTAATTGAACGGCGGGATTTTATTGCATCAAAGGTATCCATGGCAATACAGATAAGGTTACTAAATTTAACTTTATGAAAAGGTGAATGAGCTTAAGATGAACTCCCGAAAGGATGTTGATGACAGCTCGTCGCTTAAGATCAGAAACAGCTGTTACCTGATGACAGCGATTGTCTTAAGGTCTGAAACTATTGTAATCAGACGAAAGACTTACCTTTCAAAATACATATGGAATTTTCATATTTAACCAATACTACTTTTTCCTACTAGTGACAATCAAGATAACACTAACAAAATTTCCAGATAGTGTATTTATTAGGCAAAAAGAAATCGCAAGACACCTTGAAGATTGCAGTAATGGGAATGGGCGTTGCAGGATCATATCTCATGGCCAGACTAAAGGATTCAGAGCATGAGGTTGTTGGTTATGAAAGAAATACAGAAGAGAGACACGATTCAATTTGTGCATGGGGAACAATAAAACAAGTACTGGCAGATTTTTGCAAAAAGACTGGAAGAGACTTTAATGACTTTCTAATTCATGACGGCAAAAACATGCATGTAAAGATGAACAATGACGTAAAGTTTGATATCGGATTGAAAGGATTATGCACATATAACAAATTGGGATTAATCAAAGATTTCATTAAAGATTCCAAGATAATTTATGGAGAAGCTCCAAAACTTGAGGAGTTAGAAAAAGAGTATGACATGATAGTTGACTGTACTGGCTTTAACAGAGTATATCTGCCAAAGCTAAAGGAGGATTTTTTCCTGCCAACATATGAGTACAAGGTGGAATATGAAAATGGTGTTCCCTATGATGATTTTTACATAGAGCCATTTCCAGGAATGTCTGGATACTTTTGGTATTTTCCACTAGGGGAGAAATGGGCACATATTGGAGCAGGAGATTACAATAAAAATCACATAAAGGCAACTGATGAATTTTTGCAAAAGCATGGAGGCAAAGTCATTGCAACAAAGGGCAGACCAATCAGACTTGCAACACCAGACAGATGTAAGCCATACTATTCAGGAAAAGTAGTAGGAGTTGGCGAATCAATTGGAACAGTATATGCACTTTTGGGTGAAGGAATAATTCCTTCAATGCAATGCGTCGAGATATTCCTAGAAAACATGAATGATTTCAAAGCTTATGAGAAAGCAGTAGAAGAACACTACAAAGTATATGCAAAGGTGTTTAATTTTGTTCGAGCAAAAATTCACAAGGATTTTAATTTCTTCAAGGCATTGCCAGACTTTATTGCAATATTTCGTTATATGAAAAAGAACGAAGACAGGTTTGGAATGAACATCAAAATTGCAGACTTGATGAAAGTAGCTAAAGCCTAACTAAAACTGACAGATCCAAACCCTTCTCTATTAGTTCTATTTGATGCCATATTGTAATCATAGATTGTTTTTGAATAGTCCTTGAATTCATCCTTCATTGGATCCAGAGTATCTGCCAAGTAAAATCCAGGACAATCGCCTGTAAACTGATAGGTAGCATGAACACGTGCAGTGCCTTTTTCGTTTTCAAGCCAGCTAGAGAATGGATAAAGATAGCACACCCCAGGCCTGTCAGGATGCATGCTGCATCCACCCTTTTCATCTAGGAATCTACAAGAGATGTGAGTTCCATCATCAGCTTCTGTTTCATCTTTTTTTCTTTTCAGATTAATTGTAGTCATTGTAGTTAGCTGTCCTGAAGGTCCAGGTTCCTGATAGGTTACAGTAAGAGTTTCATTTTTTATAAAATCAGAAGGTTTTTGGTATTTCAGACCTTTTCCAATTGTTATCAAATCATCTGATGTCAGTGGGAGTCTACCTTGCCTGTCGCAGCAGTTGTGACAATCGGGCCAATAACATTTCCATAAAATGAATTTTTTCTCAGAATTAAGATATGGCACATGAAAGACTACATCCTGTACTTTGAGTGGATAGTCAGATACATCAGTAATTTTGCCCAGCATGAATTTACGTAAAATTGGGTCAACATCCCAATCTTTTTCTAACAAGTTTAATGATTCTTCAATTTCGTTTTGAGACAACTATTAAGATATAACATCTTTTGGTGATGTTATTAATGTTGAGTGAAAAAGGAAAACATGCATCAGCTACACAAAATAGAAGATGGGTGTGGAGTGAAATTATCTGGCCCCTAATTTTAGAAATCAATGATGTGTCATTCACACTGAAACAATTTCAAGACAAACGCCAACAAGTATGTCAAGAACAAAACATTTCAATCAATGTACCATCAAGGGGACTTGTATCATTAATGAAAAAAGAGATTTTGTTAAAGGAAGGAGAAATTTATTCAATTCATTATAGATTAATTCCATACATGCGATTAAAAGCAGTTTGTGATTATTCAACTGCAATTCACGAAGTTAGAATAAAATAATTACAGAATATCATAATTAAAACATCAATAAAAATAATTCACAATAAAAATTCAAAATTACACAACAAATGAATATATTCTTAAACAGTAAAATTTCTGCAAGTAGCCCGATAGTCTAGCGGTCAAGGATTCTGCCCTCTGGATCTCAAGAGTGGATAGGCGGAGACGGCAGTTCGAATCTGCCTCGGGCTACTGGAAAAACTTGTAATTAAATTATCTATCTGGATGCTTGTGCTATTCTTTCTAGCTCATTTTTCTTCTTTACAGAGGGAGCATTAGGATCATTTGCTGCTGCAAGCATTAGTTGTTCAGCCATATGTTCCTCTATTGGTTTTGGGTTGGAAAATGTTGCCTCTTTAATTGCATCAGCGATGAACTTTAGTGCCAAGTCTACTCTTCGGATTGGAGCAACATCAACGGACACATGATAAACAGTACCGCCATAAACTATTCTAGTAGTGTCCTCATTTGGTGCAGAAAATTCAATTGCCCTAACTAAAACTTCAACTGGATTCTGCCCTGTCTTTAATGCAATTATATCAAAAGAAGTTTTCACAGTGTTTAGAAGTTTAGTTTTCTTTCCGGTCATTCTACCAGTATTTTTTGCATATTTCTTTCCAAAGTGCATTGTTTTATTGATTAATCTCTCAACAATGTTGACATCCGCTTTGTTGAATCGTTTCAATGCTGAACGACCATAAGTGTAAGGCAAAATTTGTTTTCTCAAAGATATAGCAGTCTTGAGTCCAGGATCTTTAACTTCAATATCAGATAAATCCCATTTTCTAAACAATAACAAGTTTTTAGTTTGTGCCATTTCTATCTCCTTGGTTTCTCTTTCTTTCCAATAACTAGTTCATGAAGTGATGTACCATTAACTTTGAAAACTTTGAATCTTACACCAGGAATATCACCCATTGCACCACCTTGTGTTGCACCCATTCCTTGAATATGAACTTCATCATGTTCATCAATGAAGTTCATTGCACCATCTCTGGGCAAGAATGCGGTAACTGTTTTACCATTTTTAATTAATTGTACTCTAACACATTTCCTAATAGCAGAGTTTGGCTGTTTTGCTGCAATACCTACTTTTTCTAAAACAATACCTCTACCTTGTGGTGCTCCTCCAAGTGGATCTGCTTTTTTATCAATTCCAAGTTTTCTTCTTTTGTATGTAGAAATTGCCCATCGTTGTCTTTTCTTTTTAGTAGTTAAAACTCTGCCAGCAAATAATCCAAGTGGTGATTTTCTCATATCTTACATCTCCATAGTAGCACGTTCAGGGCTGTTAATCAGTACGCTGGAAATATCAAAATATCGTTTTGCAAGAAGTCTTGCTTTCTCAGCATTTCTGCCTTCTCTACCAACTACAATTCCTTTCTTTCTCGGATCTACCATAACGATTGCCTGTTTTGTCCCATCTGCTCGTGTATTTATTTTTACTTCAGAAATTAGTTTTGAGTTAAGCAAAGAGGCCAGGAATTTTGCCGGATCTTCGTCAAATTCCACTAATTCCACATTTCTTTTAACAATATTTTGCAATGATTTGATATGAACCCCACCTTTACCAATTGCCAATCCCATTTTACCTGAATTTACTACAAAAATTACCCTATCTTGTTTTTCATCTTCGACACAATCACGTGCAGTTGCACCAGTTACATTTTGGAAAAGCGACATCATACGCATTTGATCTGTTGTGAGTTTAATTGACTGTGTCATTAGAAATCCTATTTATCTCCGACCAGAATTGTCTCATTTAAACTTTCATTAATAAAAATACAACTAATCATTTTTTTCCTCAGCTTTTGTATCTTTTAAAATTGATTTGATGTTTGCATCTGTAATGGATGTGAATGAAATTGTTGAAATTCTAAATTGCAAGCCGCATAATCTTCCTAGTGCGACTGAAGTCCCTTGAAAGTTGACTAGAGGTACTTTTTCTTTTTTTGCATCTGATTCAATTTTCTCAATCATTTCTTCATTAACCGATTGAGACAATACAATTAGCTTGGAATTTTTTATAGAGTTCAAAACTTGTTTTGTACCCATTGTTAATTGATCTTCTTTTCGGGCATCCTTTAATGATTTTTCAAGTATTTTACTCATTTATGTTTCCTTTAGTCGATCGTCACCACAGGGCTTTATAGGTTTATTGAAAAAACGCATGGGTAATAGAAAAATTAGTTCAGAAAATCAAACATTGAGTCCAAAGTAGAAAACACAATACCAATTTCATCAAAAAAAGTTATTGATTTTTGTTTTTCATTATTATTTGAACTAGTTACTTCAGATAAAACAGAATCAGAGTAAACTGTTTTTTTGATATCGGGTTTTATGGGATCATGTATCAAAGATCCATTTGGAGTGTCTAAGGATAACACAATTTCAAGATTTTTTCGAGCAGAAAGGTAGTTAGGGTTTTTCTTTAAAATTTCTTCATATAATAAAATAGACTCATCATAAAATTTCAAATTTGCAAGAGCATTCGCCTTGTTATTTTTGGCAGGTAAGAAGTCAGGATCAATTTTGATAGCATAGTCATAATACATCATAGCCTCAGTAAAATAGCCTAATTTACCTAAGGCAGAACCTTTGTTTACAAGAATTTCCACGTTATTTGGATCATCAACTAGGGATTCATTAAAGAAATTCAAAGATCCATCAAATTCACATAATCGATATAATGCAGGCCCCATTCCATCATAGTACGAGATGGTATCAGTAAACACACTTTTGTCACATTCCAAATTTATTTGATTTAGCATCAATCCTAATTCAATATCTTCAATTGTAAGATTCGTTTGTTCTTTGATTTCAGTTAAAGTAATTTTTTTTGGATTAATTTTAACTATTTGTTGAGTATTGGAAGTTTTTGTTTTTTGAGATTCAATAATTGATTTTGAAATATCAACTTCCGTTTCAGTTGGTGTAGTTGGTGTAGTTGGTGTAGTTGGTGTAGTTGGTGTAGTTGGTGTAGTTGGTGTAGTTGGTGTAGTTGGTGGAGTTGAGGTA
>Ga0224507_10000029_pt1 | contig 57027 bp, 69 predicted proteins | sample SF_Jan12_sed_USG_3_FD_170159 | JGI IMG/M metagenome (GOLD analysis project Ga0224507, IMG submission 170159) | Sediment microbial communities from San Francisco Bay, California, United States - SF_Jan12_sed_USGS_13 | ecosystem: Environmental > Aquatic > Marine > Sediment | place: USA... | reverse complement strand
AAAATAGTTAACGCACAAAGAGAATCGGTCTTTGAGGTTTTCTCTAATTTTGAAAACTATCAGCGATTGGTTCCTCAACATTTTCCATCTGTTAGAATTCTTTTTCAATTGTTTTGATTGTCCTTGTACGACTATGGTTTTAAGAATTATTTTTTGGATTTTATAAAGTCAACAATGGAAAGAATTTTTCCCATTTCTGCAAGATGGCCATAATTCTTACCTTTTGTCTTGGATGGGGGCTCATTATTTATGCTAATAAATAGCGTATTTCCATCACCTAGTGGAACCGATATTCTCTTAATTTTCTCATAAGATGTAATGCTATAAAGTCCTGCTCCGACATGATCCTTGATTTTAGAATTTTCTACCCAGGCATCTATTGCTCGCAAAATGGTCTGTTTTGTATCATCAAATGGAACAATGTTCTTCACTCCCTCTCGTTGTGTATGCCAAAGAATTTCTCCTTGAGGATTGCAAACAGCACCAAATCTAACTGACTCGTTAAAATCCATTAACATGTTGAGAAGTTGTTCGTATTTTTCCATGCAGGTAATTTACCATTTCTGTTAATAAATATTCTAAATTAATTATCTATTAATTAATTACACAAAAAATACAAGACATTTTTGCAAAACATTTGATTTTTTCAGTATTCATCACAATCATATGGTGAAATAGTATTCTGAATGATGTTTTTTTGACATTCGGGATTGGTACATGGCACACTATTCGAAAGTATTTACAAAATCTACAATGGACATGATTTTTCCCATCTCTACCAATTTACCATAACTCTTTTTTTTGGTCTTTTTCAATGGCTCATTATCCACGCTGATAAACAAGAGATGAAATGCGTCAATTGGTATAGTTATTCGTTTAATTTTTTCAAATGATGTAATGTGATACATGGCTCTTCCCAAGTTATCTCGGTCTTCAAGTTTGCATCTGTCAACCCAGTCTGATGCCTCACGTCTTAATGTGTTCTTAGTTTCAGATAACGGAACCATAATTTTGGCATCATTTCTCTTACTGTGCCATAATATTTCTCCCGAGGTACTGCTAATTGCTGCAAACCTGACGGAGTTGTTAAAATCCATTAGCATATCAAGAAGTTTTTCATATCGCCCCATTGATTAGATAGATGTCTTAGAGAATAAAAACAATTAGGTACACATGCTATGAAAATTTTAAAGGATTCACTTAAATCTAATATTGAAAATTAAATACCATGGAAAGCCCTTATACTAAATTTGTTGGCCAAGTATGGGAAGAATTTCCACAACTTGCAGAATGGCACGACTTGGATAATTCAACTCTCCCCATTTGGAAGTTAGATAAATTCATCGAAGCTGGATACCATAACTTTTCAGCAGAAAGAAAGCCATTGTACAATCTCAGTATTATGATTGAAAAATATGCTCAAGAAAATCATCAGCCGCTACTTGCCACCTTTGAAAAGATAGCCAGATTTTCCTTTGTTAAAAAACGATATCAGGAAATGGCAAAGAATATTCCAAAGTTCTGGATTATTGCAGATTTTGACAAACCAGTTATTCCAAGCAAAGAACTCTCATCAAACTCTGAATTTTTAAGCTGCCAGAATACGAGCTTGGCAAATGTCTGGACGGTCATCACAAGAGGTCCATATGGACCATTTGGTTTAATTGCCGAAGAATTTGAAGATGGAAAGTTTAGAGGGTTTTTCACTCTCAATCCAAATGTTTGCAGATATGCCCTTAAAGTAATGGGCAAAACACTTGGGACTAAATTCACCATCCAATAAACTCCCTATCATCATGTAGTTTTGATTTTTGCCTAATGACAGATCATATCTCATGCGCCAGTTGACAGAGTTTGAGAGACATTTTATGGCAATGAAATAGAAAATATTTGACATCAAACAATTGATTTGATGAAATTAGTACACAACCTTTCGTTGTTATTTTCTAAACAAGATCCAAATTCGGGTTCCTACAAAAATTCCAACTGCCGAAACAATTAAAATTGGTACTATGAATTGAGCCTCATCCATAATATCTGATATTCATTGATCATATTTAGCAAAAAATCAAAATAGATTTCTGATGCTAACTTTTGAAACCAAATGAAAAAGAAGTCATTCTAATTTGCAATCACAATTTTTATTTTCTAGGATCCTGATTTGCTCTGTTGGGGTATCTATGAAGACATCTTGAACATGTTTTCCGGTTGCCTTTCTTTTGTCGAGAGGACTTTTGTGGTGATATCCCCTGTAATTCATCTCGCATACTAGTTTTTCATGTCTGAGATACATCGCCCTTAGTTTTCCCTTCCAACGAATTGTTTCAGGATGCATGGAATACCCTTTCTTCTTTTCGGTTATTACCGTCCACATGGCATGCAGCTCACGATGCTCTCCAAGTAGGTGATTTCTGCATAATTTACTTGGAGAGATGTCCCAAATTCTCATCTAAACGAAATATTCAGCGTACGAATATATGATTTGAAATTGAAAATTTCTAGTGTCAACATTATTTTCTTTGGGCCATCTCCAATTCCTTTACTCTGTTACGAATGGTTACGGCACTTATTCCGGAAATTTGAGCAATTCTTGTCTGTGAAACGTTTTCATGATTGTCTTGTACTGCAAGATATACCGCAGCAGCAGCCATTGACATCGGATGCTTGCCTGAGGTTATTGCACTTTTCTGAGCAAACTCCAAGACCTTTCTTGCATCACGTCTTGTCTTTTCAGAAACATTGGCCTCACTTGAGATACATTCTATGAACTCACATGGGCTGTAAGACAGCGAATGGACATCATCAAGATTGGCATATAGCGTACGGTAGACACGCTGGAGCGCCTTCTTCTTTATTCCTGCAGCATCTGCGATGCTGGTCACTGTTCTGGGCGTATTTGTAAGACGACATGCGATATACACTACTGCACATAGAACAGATTTGTTTGTGCGGCCGTACAGCAATTTTTCCTGCTCCACCTTTCTAAACAGGTATGCTGATTTTTCCACCACATGCTCAGGCAATCCGAGTTTGGAACGGAGTCCGTCAAGAAATGTGAATGCCTTGATGTGTGATTGCTTGGAAAGAACGGATCTGCTGTTTCTGTCCCACATTCTCAGGCGATAAAACATTCTCCTGTTTTCGGCAGAAAGGGATCTTCCGGTGGAATCCATATCTTTGGATTCCATAATTGTAGATAGCCCCCTGTCTGCCATCTTCAAGGATATTTTTTGGCCCGTTCTTACGTTATTCTGCTGTCCATTCATGGCTTGGAACGTATTCTCAGGCCCAAAATCAATTGCTTTGTCAGATAACACAACTCCGCAATTGCCACATGTTATCTCCCCAGTCGTTGCATCTGTAACCTTGAGAAAGTGGACACATGTTTTATCCAAACGTTCTGTAGTCATATGATATTAATTGGAAATTACTGAATTTTAACCACGAGTGATTTTTTGCATAGTGCTAAGTAAAATACAAAATATTGCATTTCAGGATTCTGCATACCAGAATTTTTTACAGTTGTAACACTGTTTTTTCCATGCTGCAATCCCATCTTGATTTTTCTTCATCTCAATATTTCCAAAGTTTTTAGAACCACAAGTGGGACAGCCTTGATCTTCCATCATATGTCCTTCATTCTTTTAGAATAATCATAACTGTAAATTTTTTGAGGTATGATTTCTATTGCAACTTCTGTATTTGAATTAGTTTTCAGATATTTTGACAATGTTGATTCTTTTTCTCCCAAATATTTGCCTATCAAAATCTCAAGAATGTCCATTCCTTTATCATTTGAAATTTTGACAGTTCCTTCGCCACGTATTCCTTTGTAGGGCGGTTTGTCGGCTGCTATCTCAAATCCACACGCAGGATTTTTTTGAAGATAAGAAACAATCTTTGCTGATTTTTGTGTAGCACAGTAAATCTTTCCATTAATTTGTTCAAACCATAAGGAGATCACACTTGGGGTTCCATTTGGCTTGATGAAAGCAACCCTTATTGGAATTTTTTCATCTGAAATGAATTTGGATATTTCTTCACTATCTAATTTCTGCATGCTCAGTATTCCATTTTTTTAATAATAAACTTGGTGTAACAGTAATCGCAAGACCATTCTTGGAACTCTTTTCCAGACTCATTAAATTTTTGCACTGAAACCATATTCATATTTTAATTCTTATTTTTTCATATATGAATAGTGCTCAGAAATAATACTAGTGCTAACCTGAAAAGGTTCTGTTGGAGTTAAAATACTAATTTCAAGGAAAACATTTATGAAAAAAATCATGATTATGCTTTTCATCTTTGCAGTTATTTCAGCAAGCCCTGCGTATGGACACAAATTAATCAGTCATGATGACACGCATAGAAACTTTGATTCTGCATTACAGATTCCTGATCACAAGATTTCATGGGCAATCTATGAGAATTTGGGCACAAATGAGGCAAAATTCTATTCATTTGATGCAAAACAGGGAGATTCATTTTATGCAAGCATCGTAGTTCCCAAAATCAGTGGTCTGGAGAAATATTCGCCCACACTAGTTTTAATGGATGCTACAGCATTTGAAGATAGCAATACTTTTTTTGAATCTCAATTGAATACAGAAAAATTTCTGTATGAAGGAAAATTTCCGGGAACTGAATTCTATGAGCCATTTGGTCAGGCAACATACTGGGAAAGACAGGAAGTTAGAACTCAAATTCCTTCTGATGGAAAATATTTCATTGTCGTAATGGATGAAAAAAACCAAGAAGGGAAATACAGTCTAGCAATTGGAACAATTGAAGATTTTTCTGGTAGTGATCTCTTTACAATTTTACCAAAAGCATGGTTTGACACAAAACTATTTGTAAATGATTATGTCTCAATAGGAATTCTAGTTTTAGTGTTAGTCTCAATACCACCTATTCCTATATTGATTATTGTCAGAAGAAGATCACGAAATATCTCCAAAATCAGATGATAAAATCTTATGCGGTATACGATACAGCATATTTTTCACTTCAGAAATTTGAGAAAATATAATTTCAATTTAAAATAATGTACACTTGAAATTATTTCAAAAATTGAGATATCTCATTATTTTGTTTATTAGCACTAGGATTACGTTTATCACTATGTTAAATACCATAAATCAATCTAAACATTCATGGCAGAAGAACAAGAATGGGCAAATTTACTGGCCGAAATATTTGACAAGCTTACGCAAAAGCACGCCTCAATCACTTATGATTTTGAGAATCTTGAGATGCATGGCAAGATCGAAAAAGACGGCAAGACAATCCCAACAGGTACGGTTTCCCTAACTGGAAAACTGACAATTACGGCAAAATAAGGTGTGGATTTTAAAAATGAAAAATTTTGATATCCCGGCCAATTTTTTATCTTTATTACATAGCGGAAGACTGAAAATTACATGTGATGATTCCCCATCAATTAATTTTCTGGCAGAAGGTGACTCTAGAATTATAGACATTATTGACATTCCAATTGAAATTGAAAAAAGACCGGGCTTGATCAAGCAATTATCCGAGGCAAAAGACCTTGCAAAAAATCTAAAACAAGAGAACATTACTCTTGAGATAAGACTGCAAGGAGAGACGGTGCTCAAGTTAGGAGAAAAGGCAAATCCAAAACTAGCAAAGATTGTTACGCTAAGCAGTGATATTGAGATAACTGATTTGAGAAAACTCAAAAGACTCAGTGACGTATTCTAAGAGCAGGTTAGCAGGCATGTCAGAAAATGAATCACAGATGGAAGTATCTCAGCAATCAATCCAATCTTCTGCAAAAAATAAACCATACAGCATCATGGTTACCGGTGCAACCGGGTTTATTGGAGCACGTCTGATATCGCATCTTTGCAAACTTGGCTATTCCGTAAAGGGCATGTCCAGAAAGAAAATTTCAGACACTGCAAACGTAAAATATGTTCAGGCCGATGTCTTTGATGTATCTCAATTAGAAACCGCATTGACAGGAATTGAAATCGCGTACTATCTGCTTCATTCAATGGAGGGCAGCAAGGATCACTGGAAAGAATTTGCATCCCGTGAAAAAATTCAAGCTCAGAACTTCCTCAAGGCTGCAACAAATGCAGGAGTAAAAAGGATAATCTATCTTGGAGGTCTGGTAAATGACAGCCTGGATTTATCCCCCCACATGAAAAGCAGAAAGGAGGTCGGGGAAATACTTGCCTCCGGCGACATCCCAGTGACAGAACTGCGCGCATCACTGATCATCGGAGCACAGGGAGGCTCGTATGCCATGCTAAGATACCTTGTAGAAAGGTTACCTGTGATGGTATGTCCTTCCTGGGTAAAGTCCCTTGCGCAACCCATAGCAGTCGATGATGTGATACAATACCTTGCAGGATGCATGATGCATCCGGAGACTGCAGGAAAAATCTATGAAATTGGTGGAAAAGATAAGATGACCTACGAGCAACTCATGCGGGTTTATGCCAAATATTTGAACAAGAGCCTGTTTGTGATACAGATTCCCTTTCTTACTACCCGTTTGTCATCATATTGGGTTGATCTCGTTACGCCAGTAAAGGCATCATTGGCAAGGCCACTCATTGACAGTCTGGTCCACGATACAGTAGTCACTGACAATGCCATTACCAAGATTATCCCATTGCATCTCAAGTCAGTAAGGGATGCAATAGATATCGCAACAAGGGAAATCAAAGAAAATCCCCCTACAACACCTGCAAGAGAGGAGAAAACAGGGTTCAAGATCAACCAAAAGCTTTTGCTTACATCCCTGATTGCAATGGCAATAGTTGGAACCACCTACTATTGGATGGATGACAGGGCAGAACTCTTTGAACCTGTTTGGATTTTAGCTGGAATACTTTGGTACCTTGCAATAATAGCTGCAATAGTTTTTGTCAAAAGCAAGACCAGGCTGGGTTTTCTCATTGGAGGCGTACTGTCGTGGATAACTCTGGCATTCTGGCTCTTTGACAACTTTTACGTCGTCTTTGAGACATCGCTGATAATTGACAGGCCAAACAAATTGATAACAATCAGGAATTTTGTCTGGGCAGCACTGTCCACGTTGGCCGCAGTTGCATCACACAACACGTTTCACAAAATAATAGACTATCAGTTCAAGGGAAAGCCGATCTGATGATTTATCATTTTTCAATATTCTCAGCATTCCATGTCTCAACTGAGCTGATGCATTGCTCATAATCATTTTTCTCATCTAATGTGTTAGAATTTCCGTAATTGTTTTCACAGTGATCCAATCCTGCCTGATATGTTTGCCGTAAATTTTGTGATTCATCGAAAGGTGTCTCCCCAAACATTGGAAAACTATCTGAGACAACACTGTTTACGATAAACAATGCTGCCAAGAATAGCGGCATGCCAACTGCAAGTATGACAAAAATCTGTCTCATGTTTTTACTCTGTTCGTATCGGTAAAATATGAATCCCCTGACAATGAAATATTTATTAGCACTAGTATGATATTTTATCACCATATTAAATACCCCAAAGACCTGAATCAATCATGAAATATACATACAAAAGTTTCATGGATGAAATCTGGAGTCAATTTTCTGGACTGTCAGGCAGAACGCTGACAGATCTTACAGATCATAATGTTCTCTGGTCATTAGATGACTACGTAAAGGCCGGATATGTCAATTTCAAAACAGGGACAGCGGAGTTATACCGACTAAGCATCCTGCTTGAAAACTATGCAGTAAAACACAATGCACCGCTATTGGCAACTTTCGAGGTTGAAAAACGGTACAAGTACGTAGAGGAAAGATATGCCGAGATTCTAAATAAAGTCCCAAAGGCATGGATAATCGGAGATTTTAAGAACTCACTTTTGGCCCCTCAACCGCCGCAAACAGTTGAAGTGGTTAGCTGTGACGGAACAAACATCGCAGACATGTGGATAGTGGTGACAAGGGGACCTGAAGGCCCATTCGGATTGATTGCAGAAAACATTGGAGACAGAATGTACAGGGGGTTCTTTTCAATTAGCCCGGTAGTGATGGGAAAAGCAATTCAAACCATCAACGAGGCATTAAGAATTAGCATCGACATGTCAAAAAAAGAATAAATTTCAAAATGCAATGACTGTTGGAAATCAATCTTTGCTTATTTTTTTAAAATTAATCTATAGCAAAAAGCATTACCACTAGAATGTTTTTTGATCACTGATTAAATAATATTTCAAGCAACATTATTTGTGAATCAAAAGTACTCAGGCAGAGAAGCCCTGCTGGCAGACTGTCCCAAATGCAGACAGCCCTATCTGGTGCTGCTGAAATCAGCATCAGGTAAAAAAGAAAGAAGACCTGTTGGCATGCAAAAGCTGCAAGCTAGCGATATTTTCAGAGGAACTAAAGAAAAAATTGTTTACTGTTTGATGAGAGAAAGATGATCATGCCAAATGAGATACGATGCCGCATGTAGTTTTTGACAAAGAGATTGACCTTGAGTCTTTCTCCCAAGAATTCAAAGAGGCAGTGATAAAGAAACCCTTCCTGATAAAATTGATTGATGTCTACACAGACAAGGAAAAAAGAACCGCATTGATTCCCGCAGTAGTGATTGACAAACTGCACCAGCAGTTTCTCATCGAGATTTCCACCAGAAAAGACAAAACCACAGTCAGGCTGTTTCCAGGTACGGATCCAGAAAAGACAGATGGAGTCAAGATGTCACTGGGTCTGATATCAAAAATAATCCGGGAAATGAATCCCAGTTTCAAAATTACGAGGACAAACATTGTGAAATTTTTATTTCGAGCTCCGCAAAATTTGCCAATAAAATAGCACTTTTACCACTAGAATAATTTATGGTCACTAGTTAAATATGATAATGCGAAACAAACTATGAAAGGTTTGGTTGTCGCCTGATAACAGCAGTTTCAGGCCTTAAACCAACATCTAGACACAAATCGCCTTTCACCTACATTGGAATCAGACCGAAACTGTCGCCAGGATACACTAGTTTCTGATCTTAAGTTTTGGTAACCATCTTTTTTTTAATTATTTTGATTCAGGTTTTCAGATGTGGAAAAAAATTAAACCCCTCAAAAGCGGGGTCTTGTTTCTAAGGTCTTCACATTCGAGAGGAATGCATATCTGATGTTGCCTTCCATTTTATAAAAAACCTCTCGACAATTCTTACTAGTTACCACATGTGCTTTCCATTTCAAACTTTCATAATGTCATTGCCTCGTTACATCTACGGAGAGGATGCAGATTCACAATTAGGATTGTCGGAAAACCTTAATGCTTATCTAAATAAATTAGATCAGATTGGTTTGTTTTAGATGTGATGGAAAAGGTCAGTACAAGAATGAATTTGGCCTTATGGAAAAATGTGAGTCCTGTCAAAGAAAGGATATGACTTTTGAAACTGTAGGTGAGCAAGATTCAGATGATCAATATGGTTGAGAAAAAATCAAAGAAAAAAGATGGAAGGAAACAGAAAGGACAGAAGGTAGTTGAACAGAAACAACGAGTTAAAAAATACAAAAAGGAACAACAAATAAAGAAAAACGGAAAGAAGACTAAGAAATATTAGAATAAGAGAGTTAGATGAAGAAATGATCAATATTGTTATCCTTTATTTTGCGAAGAATTTTCAATCAGAAATTGAGCCATTCCAATTACTGCTTGGATCTGGCATCGGGATAGTTGCAGTTATAATTTTAATCAAGAAAATAATCAACAGGAGAAATAAGAAATGACCGATGAATTATTTTGTAAGTTGTCTGGTAAGTCAGCTATTGAAAAGGGGGCTCTAGATGACATCTAGCAACACATGTTATGTTGTAGTTAATGGGTATCATGGAGATGACGGCTATATTGATGGAACAGTCAGAATATTCTCAACCCGACAAAAGGCTGAAGAATTTATTAAAAAACTCAAAGAGGAAATGAAAAAGCGTAAGAGACCTGGTGAACAATTCTCTGATTATTATAATCAAACTGTTATGGAGATTGAGATAGAATGACAGAACAATCCTGGTGAGGAATGGAATTTTGTTATTTTGTACAAATTGAATACTCCGAGAAATTAGAAGAATAATTGCCAAAATACTAAATTCTGTAGGCCTAAGTTGGGCCTTTTTAGAGGCAAATTACTGCTCTAGTATGATGGGGTAGTATGCCATCATGATCCTGAAATAAATTCTGATGAAACTCTTTTCATCCCATTGGGACTTTTCTAGAGACAACTTGTAAACTGTTCCTGCCAATGTGGGAGGAATTTTTTATAATGTAATTATTCAAGAAAAATTCATGATGACTTTCAACTTTAGCAATCGTGCTCTGTTTAAAAATAAGCATTAATCTTAGTTTACTTATGATTTCAAAGGATAAGGCCCTGATACTTATTGCAATCATAGTTGGCGTGGTGGCTTTAGCTGGAACAATAGGATTTATCGGCCAGGGAAACGTAAGGCATGTCTCAATCTTTTGGCAAGAACGTGTTGAGCAAACTGTTGCTTTTGAGGATGTTGATGGCAAGGTACAACTCCAAGGAATTTCTGGAATCGGCGGAGAACCAAACCCCTATCTCATTACCAGAACCAGTTTTGCATATCTCTTAACCGTGGTTAATGATGGAGACAAGCATCACAGACTATACATTGAAGGATTAGATGTTCAGACAGATTTGTTGGAACCGGGACAACAGGAAACTCTTACCATTTATCCGGACAAGGAAGGAGTCTACAAATATTTTGACAAAAGAGAAAACATGGAGCACTTGGGATTCCTTGAGGTAAAGACTGTCGTTCACAGTGATGAATTTACGGGGATTTGGCGTGACCTGATATGATTTCCTAATCTTTTCTACCCGTACATTATGTCATTGATATGCTTTGACTCTTTTTAATCATCTTTTGATATTTGTACCAAAATAATTCTTAACAATGATGATAAAGTGATTTAAGTTTCAAACATGGAGTTATAGAAGTTGCAAGAACCTGTTACTGATAAAAAAATAAGAATCGTTTTAAAAATTGGAGGAATGACCTGTGCTGGATGTGTGAATGTTATCCAAAACCGCCTTTTGGATACTGATGGTGTGGAAAAGTGTGAAGTAAATTTAGGGGCAGAAAAAGCGGTTCTAGAATATGATTCTCAAGTTACGGATGTTGAAAGATTAGAACAATCTGTAAAAGATGCCGGATACAAGGTAGTCTATGAAAAATTAGCTGCAAAAATTGAGGGTCTTACTGATGCTAGTGATGCACAAGGATTGGAAAAGAAACTTGTGACAAATGCTGGAATAAAACAAGTCTCTGTTAATTATGGAAATGGGCAGGTAATGTTGGAATATAGTCCCACAATGCTTTCATTATCGGACATTAGAAAAATTCTCAAAGACAGCGGTTATGAGATTATCAGTGAGGACCTGGGAGCTTCAGTCGAAGAAGTTGAGGCAAGAAAAACTAAGATATTATTTTTTATTGGATTGGCGATTGGCATTCCTGTTATTTTACTTGGACATTTTGGTGCCAACTTTTTAGGAGTTCAATTTTCTGGATCAAATGAATCAGTTTACATCTCATTTGTTTGTGCAAGTGTAATTCAGTTGTGGATAGGCAAGCGGTTCTACGTTGGAGCATACAAAATGGCAAAAATGAAATCTGCAAACATGGATACTTTGATAGTTTTAGGAACGACAACTGCATATGTTTTTAGTCTTATCAATACATTTCCTACTCCAACATGGGAGAACATTCACTATGAGGCATCAGTCATGATAATTATTTTTATTATACTTGGAAAGTATCTTGAAAACAAAACAAAAGGAAAGGCCTCATCTACAATCAGAGCATTACTGGAACTCCAACCAAAAATGGCCACTGTCCGAAAAAAAGGAAATGAAGAAGAAGAGGAGCAAGTATCTGTAGAACTGTTACAGCCTGGCGATATGATAGTTGTAAGACCCGGTGAAAAGATTCCTGTGGATTCCAAAGTTATTGAAGGAACTTCTGCAGTAGATGAATCAATGGTCACTGGGGAATCCATGCCTGTAACCAAGAAAATCAATGATTTTGTTATTGGAGGTACAATTAATCGTGAGGGGTCACTAGTCTTGCAGGCAACAAAGGTGGGCAGTGACACTTTTCTGTCTCAAGTAGTGGGTTTGGTAGAGGATGCCATGGGTAAAAAACCTCCCATCCAGCAATTGGTAGACAAGGTTGCAGGAAAATTTGCCTTTATTATTATGGGGATAGCGGTTGTAACTTTTCTATCTTGGTTCTTCTTTGGTTCCCCTGGTTTGATTATGGGTGCGCTAATTCCAACAGTTGCTGTATTGGTGGTCGCGTGTCCATGTGCATTAGGGTTGGCAACTCCAACTGCTGTAATGGTGGGAATGGGCAAGGCAGCGCAACACGGAGTCATATTCAAAGGAGGAGAAAGTCTTGAATTACTGGGAAAAATCGATATCATGGTTTTTGATAAAACTGGTACATTAACGGAGGGAAAACCTCGGGTCACGGATGTTGTATTGGTAAACAAAATTGCCGTGAATGGAGAAGACGCAAGATCAGATTCAGCAGAAAATCGGGTTTTAGAAATTGCTTCTATTGCAGAAAGAAAATCGGAGCACCCACTTGCACGCTCTATAGTGCATAAAGCAAAGTATCTTGGTCTTAAAATAGATGGACCTTCGTTATTCATTGCAGTTCCTGGAAAAGGAGTAAAGGCAAAGTTTCATGATCAAGAAATTCTAGTCGGTAGCACGACTATGATGGAAAAAGAAGGGATTGACACAACAAGATCCAAAGAAATCATACAAAAACTGCAAAATGAAGGAAAAACCATTTCCCTTGTTGCCATTGAAAAAGAACTACTGGGTATAATTGCATTATCAGATACTCCAAAACCAAGTGCAAAACCGATGGTTGAAAAACTACTCGAGAAAAATATCGAGGTAATAATGCTTACAGGTGATAATCAACAAACAGCATCAATCATAGCAAAGGAATTGGGCATCAAGAAAATCCTTGCAAATTTGATGCCTTCTGACAAAGTAGACGCAATTGAAAAATTACAAAAGAATGGAAAGATAGTTGCAATGGTAGGGGATGGGATAAACGATGCTCCTGCTCTTACAAAGTCAGATGTAGGTATAGCAATCGGAAGTGGAACCGACATAGCATTGGAGGCTGGAAACATAGTTCTAATCCGGGATGATCTTATAGATATAATATCTGCAATTGACATATGCAAAAAAACACTTTGGAAGATAAAACAGAATTTGGTTTATGCGTTTGTTTATAATGTGGCACTCATACCTGTTGCAGGTTTGGGACTTCTTTATCCGGCGTTGGCAGGTCTTGCAATGGCTGCAAGCTCCGTATCTGTTGTGTCTAGCTCATTATTGCTAAAAAGATGGAAACCTCAAAGTTAGGAAATATTTGATACATCATATCTATGTACCAGTACATTGTAAAATCAAAAGATACACGTGGAATTTTTTAATTTAATGAAATTTCCTTCCCTGTGGAAAGTGCATTCTTCTAATAATACACCATTGTTGTCCTGAATCTTGCATCCGCTGTGGAAGATCACATCCATCGTTATCACAATATCTAAAATGGAAATAAAAGAAAGAAGTATTACATTATGAATTCGACATGCATCTATAGTGTATCAAAATAACTACAAAATCAATAACACATCATAATCCAAATTTTCTATATAGTAAATCCAGTTAACCCATATTTTTTCATAGTGATATGACTAAACGAAGAAGCCAAGATAAAATAGAACAAGGAATCTGTTTTTTGATTTTCTGGAAAAAGTATATGAAACATTTGAAAGATAGTTCCAGACAATATTATTTTTTATTAATAAAAAGTGAGTTTGACCTGTTACATCACAATAAAGTTTGAACTCAAATTAGTTCAAATCCGTGGAAACTTGTCCGCAATTTGTAGGGTGGTGATGATGTAGATGTGTGAAACTTAGATTCTATTCAAATTAATTCAATTTTTTTCTTTCAAATAGACAATTTGATATTTATGTAATGTCTGTTATTAATTGATATGGCAAAATCCAAAATAGTGGAGAAAAAACCATCAAAGAAAAAACCTGCAGTCAAAAAGACGACGGTTAAAAAGAAGATGGCGAAAAAGACTGTTGCAAAGAAGGTCACAGCCAAGAAAAAATCAACAGTCAAAAAGGCTATCCCTGTAGAATCTAATTACGATGAACTTTTTAAAAAAATTGCAGACATTGAGAAAAAAATAGCGCTACTTGAAAATTAATTCTTCATTTCCATTTTAAACACTTCTCTATACTCCATAAACCCTCTTTTGATTCATGCTAATGATTCAAATCCTGACCTTGATGTATTCTGTCTTCGACGGTCACAAGGAGGGTGCATATATGATTTCATTCTGTTCTCAATCTGGAATAAGAGGATGTGCATACTCTGTACCTTGCTGAGGTAGACAATAGATATCTGAGATTTGTTGATTATAGGTGAATGTCTACATGTGACTTGAATGAATGCGATATGCAATTGACAATAATGGATGCCGGTTCTACAATGAAATTCCCTCATTGTGGAGAATTAATGGTTCAGATTTCTGATTAGGATAAAGTTCCACATTTTATCTCTTAGACTGGAATCAAAATCAAGGCAAGTTAGTGTCTTGCTCTGATCGTGCCTGGATTTTTTATACAAAGTATGAGAATCAAACTAATTTTGCAAGGCTCTATTGTGGAACTAATTTATTCACTAAAGTAAATCTAATTTTACCTGATTCATGCCTGACATTTGAGCGAATTAATCTAAATCAAAAATTAGACATTGATTGGCATTCTGTACAATTCAAAAAAACTACTTGGTTAAAATTACGGTGTGCTTGAATTTCAAATAAGCATGGCTGAACCAACCATTACGTACATCAATTTTGTTTACTGTGAATTAGAGGATACCTGGAAACAAATCACTAAAAGTAATTCTGATTTGGATATTTATGAAGCCATGGAAGATAACGCGAAAATAAACGTACGATTATTTTCAGAAAAAAAGATTCCTTACTATATGAAAAAAGGATCCAAAATAACAATAAAAGATCACATGTTAAAATTCAACAAATCTGATTTTCATAAATAATCTTTATTTTGATGCTATTCAATTGTCTTGGATTATTTTTCTAATTTAGTTTTTTTATCACGTCATGATGATCGTGAAGATATTCTAATCCTCAAGGATCTCAAAGGTGGATAAAAAAAGTAATTTCAAAAAATAGTAGTCTAGATCTAATTGAACAAAGAAGAAACATTATTGCAAAGATAAAAGTTAGATGCAAAAATTAAACCAATGTTGCAAGAAAACTGGGCAAATCTGAATGGTCTAAAGATAAGATACCTTGAATCAGGAAAAGATAATCCCAGGCATATTTTGTTTATTCATGGTCTTGGATCTTCGTCTGATCGATGGGGGAATATTCCTAAATCTTTATCTGCAAACTTTCATACAATTTCACTTGATCTACCTGGTTTTGGTGAAAGTGATAAACCACTATCAATGGATTATTCAATTGAAAATTTTCGGGATATTGTAATAAATTTTATGAACTTGCTTGCAATCAATGACAAGATAAGTATTGTAGGTCATTCCTTAGGTGGATATATTGCATCAGAAGTAACCATGCAAAATAAAATTGATGTGGAAAGACTGATCCTGAAAGATTCTTCCGGATTTCTAAAAAAGCCAACGCCTTTATTGAAAGAATATCTTTGTGTGGCGATGAATCCTACAAATGACAATGTGAGAAATATTTTCGAGCAGATGGTTTCTGATAGCACAAAAATTTCATTAAAACTTGTTGAAAGTTTTATCAAACGAATAAATTTACCAAATGCAAAATATGCATTCAAGTTAACTCTTGAAAACAGCACCAACACTCAGATAAAACTTGATAGACTAAAACTGATAGACAGCGTTCCAACCTTAATCATTTGGGGAGTTGAAGATAAAGTGATTCCTCTTCAACATTCAGAACTCTTCAAAAATCTATTCATAATTCACATATTGAAATAATTCGGGATGCGGGACATGCACCATTTACTGAAAAACCTGAACAAATATGTGAATTAATTCGTAATTTCTTAACGTGAATATCAAAAATTCTCTAATTTACTAATTATTCAGTTATTGAAAGACTTGAAAATGTAGCGATTCTTAATATTCAAAGACCCGAAATCTAGAGCTCAAGAATCCCAGAAAAATTAGATAATATAGAATCAGAATTCTTGGAAAGGCATGAAATTGACAGGTCAAAATAGTCTGGTGATGTTTAGGGCGAAATACGAGTATGGTGATAATTAATCATAATAACACTCAAGAAGTATCCTGAGTAAATTTTCATGTGACAGTTTTCATTTGTAGAACCGACGATCTTGGTAAAATTAGAAATATTCGAACTATGATCTTTAACAAAGAATTGAGAATTTCTCTAAATGATATCTTTGATGATGATGATCAAAAACTAGAACAATTTTTAATCATGAAGAATAACTATATTATTGGAACATTTAGATTAAGAACAGAAAATAATTCCTATAAAATTGAAAGAATGGGAATTCTGCAAGGATTCCGTTCTAAAGGCTTTGGAAAGATCGCTTTGGAAGAAATCATAATGTATTCAAAGAAAATGAATAAACCAAAAATTATTTTGGATTCAATTTATACTATGAGGGATTTTTATGCAAAATCAGGATTTATTCAAATTGGGAATGTCTACTCTAAGGTAGGAATACCACATGTGAAAATGTATATCCATTTATGATGGTGATGACAATTATTTTTATCCACTGAAAAGTACTTCAAATATTCATGATATTCCAGTTAAGATGTCAGTGGATGTTGATTTGATTACACGAGAATTCTTGGATACAAAAAGGGAGCGATTGGAATATGCGTATCTCATGTATTCTGAATATGATTTTTACAATTCTGTAAGAATTGGCACACGACAGAATGCTTTCAGTATGGGGAAAATGTGCAGGTGATTTAATATTCGATTCTCTTCCATTCTTTTCATAATCTTATCTGATACTGTGAAAAATTGATTGAATTCGTTAATTTTTGCCTCTTTTTCGTTTTTTTAACACTTCTATATGGATGAATTAATTATCTTATTTTGCCTAAAGATGCGAAAAATAAATGAAAAACAAATCTTAAAACGAAAACATAATCCCGAATCATTTAATCGGGAAACAGTTCTGTTGGGTGCATACGAAACCTTACAAAACTAATTCTTTTCTTTTGTATCAAAATTTCATAATTTTAAAATTGCTGTGTGGACTCAATAAAAGGACAATTTAGTGCCATCCTAGTCCGTCAGATCCATCAACCTAACCTCAAATCTTAATTGAATCTTTGAATTATTCTCATCTTGTTTTCTGTGATCTAATCAATTAAATTACAAAAAATTCCATAATTTATTAATTCCAATGGATACCGACGAAGCAATTAACACAAGGCGTGCAATAAAAAAATTCGACAATACGCACAAAATGACTCCTCAACAAGTTAATTCTTTAATGGAACTTGCAATTCGTTCTCCTACAAGCTATAACCAACAAAATTGGAGATTCATCATAGTCACTGATCAGTCAGTTAAAGATCAAATTAGTAAAACTGCACGTGGTCAACCTCAACCATCTGATGGCTCTTTGGTGATTATTTTATGTGGGAACATGAACGCATGGAAAGAAGATCCTTTCAGATATTGGAAAAACTCTACTTTGGAAAAGCAAGAACATGTAAAAAATGCCATGCACACAAAATATGCTGACAGTCCTCAAAATCAACGTGATGAAGCAATCCGCTCTTGTGGCTTTGCAGGGCAGACAATAATGCTTGCTGCAAGGCATATGGGTCTTGATTCATGCCCTATGGTTGGTTTTGAATATGATGAATTGGCAAAAATAATAAATTTGCCAGGTGATCATCTGATTGTTTTAATGATAGTTGTTGGAAAAGCAGCAGAACCCGCAAATCAACGTGGTGGCCAATTATCCTTGGATGAAGTGGTCTTTGAAAACAAATTCTAAAACTCTAATACTTTGTAATGTATGGTATTATCATTGGATTATGAAAATTTTTGCTCGCAAATTCTAGACGTAGATCCCAAAATTCGATTTGCTACAGTTTATGATGAGTGGGCAGTTCGTGCAGGGGGTGGGATGAGAGAAGGCGTGAAAAATTTTCTTTCAGAACATACAGAAAATGAGCTAGTTAACATATCAATACTTGATTGGAAGGCACGTAAGGATATGTCCAAATGGCTTGGCAAAACCAAATACACCTTAGCTGAGTATGACAAGGTTAAGCGTTTTTCATTTTATCTGGGAGATGACCATTTACTTCTTGTGAGTACCGAAAAAGATTGTGAAACTGATATGGTGGTTGATGAGGTGATCAAACTTTATTACAAAAACCAAAACTAGGCGGTCTAATTTCTTATGGGTAAATAATTTGAATCTTTTTATGAGCAAGCATTGAATTATAATCATGGAATTAAAGTCGGAAAAATCCATTAAGGAATATCTGAAAACTTTACCTGATGACACTATAATCAAATATTATCTTGATGTGGAGTATAGCCCATTTCCTGTACTACTCATTGAAGAATACACTAGAAGGTTCAAACGTAAAACTAAAGATGAAATTATTAAAGATCTAAAACTCCAAACACGTCTTGCTCAAAAGAAGACTCGTGAACTTGGAGCGATGGCAAAAAAACACAAACTGGTAGATGATGTGACAAGACAAAAATCTGAAGAGATCATTAAACACGCAAAGAAAAAAGGATACACGATAAGTGAAAAAATAGTCTTAAGGGGCAGTATTTTAGGCTCTCGATTAAAAAAGAAAACTAAATCCAGTATTAAGTCTGGACTTGACGCTGGAAAAAAACTAAAAACTTCTTCTCATAAAGATTTGGATTTGTTAAAAAAACTTGATGACTTGCAAAAAGCAGGAATAATCACCAACAAGGAATTTCAAGAAAAAAAGAAAAAGATCCTCTCTAAAATTTAGATTCTATTTTTTTAGTGAAAAGCATTTTGTAATAAAATATGGCAACTGTAGATGGTTGCAAAATAGAGTAATTGCATCTGCATCTTTTATGATTAAAGTAAGACGTGAATCCATATTCATTGTGCCTGATTTATTACTTGTTTTTTATTTTCTTTGAATTTTTTACACAAGGAAATCATTGTACAATATCTGAAACTGTGACTTATTTTGATGATGTGTCTGGCTATTTGGCAAAACCTGCAACTGATGGAAGTTATCCTGGCGTTAATATGATTCATGAATGGTGGGGATTAAACGACAACATCAAAGAGATGGCAGACAAACTTGCATCACATGGCTATGCTGTGTTGGCAGTTGATCTTTATGATGGACAAGTTGCAACCACCTCTGATCAAGCAAGACAATTGATCACTGCATATGATTTAGAACAAGGAATACAGAACATGAATTCTGCAGTTTCCTTGCTAAACGATGATTATTCTGTAAACAAGGTCGGTTCAATTGGTTGGTGTTTTGGTGGGGGGCAATCACTAAATCTTGCACTTTACAATGATGATATGGATGTAACTGTAATTTACTATGGATCTTTAGTAACTGATACTGAAACATTATCTTCAATTCAATGGCCTATACTTGGGATCTTTGCTGGATTAGACCGAGGCATTCCAGTTGAAAAGGTCATTGAGTTTGAATCATCCTAAATGAATTGGGTGTGGAGAATCACATTCGTATTTATGATAACATTGATCATGCTTTTGCAAACCCATCTGGAGATCTATATGCTCCTGAGGAATCTGGTGATGCCTGGGCTCAAACATCTCCTTTTTAGAATCTACTCTAAAGTGATTTTTTTTATCTGAACATAACTTTTTTATGAACTTCTTAAATATCATAATTTTCTAAATTAATGATGAGTCGTAAAGATTTTGATTATTCTTCTATTTTAATCCAAGATATTATGACAAGGGTGTTGATCACCGTAAATTCTACTACCACTGCATTACAAATTGCAAAAATGATGGATCAAGCTGGTGTAGGTGCAATTTTTGTCAAAGAAAATGATCACCCTGTGGGAGTTGTTACTGATAGAGATTTTGCAATAAAGATTGCATCAAATAATCTTCCATTTGATACTCCTGCTGAAAAAATAATGTCATCTCCTCTAGTCACCATAAATCACAATGAGCCAATTTCTGCAGCAGCAGAAAGAATGACTATCAAAAAAATCCGAAAACTTGCAGTAACTGAAAATGGTAAGATTGTAGGTGTTGTCACTGCCACTGATTTAGTTACACAGCTAGCAAAATAACTAAAACGTTTTTGTTTTTCTAAGAAATACTGTAACTGATACCATGTAGCATCCTGTCGCAATAATTTCTGAAATTAGTGATGCTAAATATGGCTCTATTCCAATTTCAAGAAAATAATATAGCGTTGGCCATCTTATTCCAAGATATACTATCTCTCCCACACCAAATGATGAAATCAAAGCCAGTAATTCTCTTTTCATCAAATTTGATTTCATGGATTTGTAACGCTCTTTATTGTCAAAATAAAATAACACTGAAAAAATTCCAAAGTAGATTATGTATCCGATAACTATTGTAATTGTTGTGTTGAGGTAATTTTCATACTCTGATAGCAGTTGAGCAGATACTGCAGATAATGATGCTGAAATAATAAAACATATCAGAAAATTTCTGTTAATTTGTAGTAGCTGTGGATTTAACTTCATGTTTGGCCTCTTTGGTAACTGATATTTTACATCGTCTGATAAACCAAACTGTGAAAAAGAGATGTCGGTGGGCAAAGGATGAACCAAACATTACCTATCATGATGAGGAATGGGGACGACCTCAACATGATGATCAAAAATTATTTGAATTTCTGGTATTGGAGGGGGCGCAAGCTGGTTTATCATGGACTACTATTCTCAAACGTAGAACTAGCTATGGGGTAGCATTTTCTGATTTTGATGTTGAAAAAGTCTCAAAATATACTCAAAAACGAGTAGAAAATCTGCTAAAAGATGAGTCAATTATTCGTAATAAGCTCAAAGTGAATTCTGCAATTAATAATGCAAAACAGTTTCTCAAAATACAGGAAGAATTTGGCTCTTTTGATAAATATCTGTGGGGATTCGTTAATTATAGACCGATTAAAAATAAATTCAAGAAATTATCCGAAATACCTGCATCAACTGAAATTTCAGAAAAATTAAGTAAAGATCTTAAAAAACGTGGATTTAATTTCGTTGGCCCTACAATTTGCTATGCGTTAATGCAAGCAATAGGGATGGTAAATGACCATACTTCAGAATGTTTTTTGTATGGAAAATAATTTTTAAGGTAGACTGTTTTTGTTTAAACATGGCTGAAGGAAGATTTGCAACGTCTGTATCTTGTATGGATGGAAGAATACAGACACCATTAGCAAAGTGGGTTAAAGACAATCATTCAATTGATTTTGTTGATGTAATTACTGAGCCTGGAGTTGATAGAATGGTGGCAGAAAATTTGGATCTTGAATCCATTAAAACCAAAGTTGGCATTTCAATCAATGCCCATAAATCTGAGCTGATTGTGGTGTCTGGTCATTATGATTGTGCTGGAAATCCGGTATCTGATGAAGAGCATATTTCCCAAATTAGAAAAGGAGTCGAAGTTATTTCTTCTTGGGGTTTGGATGTCAAAGTAATCGGTATTTGGGTTGATAGTTCTTGGAATGTTAATGTTCTATGATTGTCTAAACTTTATAAAATTGGGATTGTTATTTAAAATTCAATTAATTCTTTTGTAGAATAATTACTACATTTGCAAACCTGATGATCAAAATTTCTAGGATTGTATTTGCAATCATGCCTCATATTCTTGTTTCAAGAATTTTAGGTTATATGTCTGATTTTCACATATTTTTTGAGTATAATGAATGCAAAAATGTCTCAATTTTCTAAGACAGCAGGGCCTGGAATATTATTCGCTTGTACTGCAATAGGTGTATCTCATCTAGTGCAGTCAACTCGAGCAGGAGCCGACTTTGGCTTGATGATCTTGGGATTTGTAATTTTGGTAACTCTATTGAAATACCCTTTTTTTGAGTATGGGTCTCGTTATGCAAATTCCACACAAACAAGTATCATTGATGGTTACAAGAAACTTGGCAATCCCGCATTATGGTTGTATTTTTTGCTAACTGTTGCATCGATGTTTTTTGTAACAGGAGCTGTCGGATTTGTAACTGCAGGGTTTTTTGAAAATCTTTTTGGAATTGATTTTCTTGGAGAATGGACTGTAGTACTTTTGTTTGCAGTGTGTGTTGGAATCTTGGCAATTGGAAAATACAACGTCCTTGATAGTCTAATCAAGATAATAGCTATCATTTTACTGGTTTCTACCGTTTCAGCTTTTTTACTTACGTTGTATAGCGGTCCTATAGGACCAGAGCCTGGATTTGAACCTAAAGATCTTTTGGATGTGTCTGGAATCTTTTTTTTACTTGCATTAATGGGATGGATGCCTACTGCTATCGATCTTTCTAGCTGGAATAGCTTGTGGACACTGGAAAGAATGAAGCAAACAAATTACAAGCCAAAACTAAAAGAAACCCTATTTGAATTTCGATTGGCATATCTGATTACAGGACTCCTTGCTGTGATGTTTGTAACACTTGGATCTTACATCTTTTATGGATCTGGTGAGACATTACCCAACAATAATTCTCTTTTTGCACATGAAATAGTAACGTTATACACCCAGACCATTGGAGATTGGAGTTACATCATAATTGCAGCATCTGCTTTCACTGTAATGTTTGGAACAATAATTGCAGTCTTTGATGGTTATTCAAGGTCATTACAAAGAACAGTGGAGTTAATTTTTACAAAAAAAGAGAAAAAAATACGTACAAAATTCCGCATATTTTACATCATTTTCTTAATTATCATTTCAAGTGGCTCTCTAGTAGTAATATTTCAATTTGGAAATAATCTTAAAGAATTAGTTGATTTTGCAACTGTTTTGTCGTTTGTAATAGCTCCTGTAATTGCAATTTTCAATTTTAGACTGGTTACTGGAAAATTTCTTGATAAAGAACATCAACCATCTTTCGGATTAAAAGTTCTGAGTGCATCTGGAATTGTTTTTCTTATTGGATTTGCAATTATATTTGTAATATTGAAATTTGGTCCTAATTTTAGCAAGTTTTTTTAATATGGAAAATCACGTAAAATTATGAAAATTTCCCCTAAAATGAAAAAAGCCCTTAATGATCAGGTAACATTAGAAGCATCCGCATCAAGCAGTTATCTTGCAATGGCCTCCTGGTGTGAAGTTACAGGATATCAAGGATCTGCAAACTATTTTTACATGCAATCCGATGAGGAAAGAACTCACATGTTGAAAATTGTTCATTATCTAAACGATATGGGGGCAGTTGCAAGTATTTCTGCAATCAAAGCACCTGTAAGCTCATACAAATCTCTTGAAGAATTAATCAAAACTGCATTGAAAAATGAACAGACAGTAACTAAAGCAATTCACACAATGGTGGATATTGCACAAAAAGAAAAGGATCATTCCACGTATGCATTTCTAGAATGGTTTGTCAATGAGCAAGTTCAAGAAGAAACAAAGTTTGAAACTGTCTTGCAAAAATTTGATCTAATTGGCAGAGATAAATTGGCAATTAATGAGATTGATAAAATTCTAGCAACGGATGCTGCAACACCCGCTGATACTGTCGCCTAGGGGGATCATCTTTCTAAAATAATTAATACCTCATTATTTCCAATTATTTCATGACAGTCACTGTGACCCGAAAACCTGGTGGTATTACTCAGTTATTCAACACTGAAACTGGCAGGGTTACTTACAAGTGTAAAGCAGAATCTGCATATATGCAAATTGAAGCCTTTGGTGGGATTGTACAATTTAATCAAAAAGGTGCAATTGCAACTGTTACTGGCCATATCACATCTCTTGAATCCTGTGATGTGATTAAGAAAGGCCATCCCAACTACAAAGATGCGTTATCTGCAATAATTTTGGCACACAAAGAGTTTGCCCAAAATATTTCTAATGAATATCAAAACAAAATCCAAGAATTGGAAAATAAATTGTCTGGCCTCTAACTTTTAAATTCCGTACATTTACATCCGCGCACTAGGCATTTCCCATTTCCATCACTGTGTGTTGAACTATCGTGATAACATCCAATTTTTTTATTGTTGCATTGCATATTGAGGCATCTCGTTCTGATTAGAATTATTATGGTCTTTTAATTTAACCGTAAATCATACAGTGCTCGCATTCACAAACTTCTTGCTCTTTTGATTTTTTTAAGCATTTTTTATGCTGGCCTGCTTGACACTGAACACAAAGCTCTTCAATATTTTCCACGCTTGTATATTTTTTTGATTGATCAAAGCCAAATCCTCCATCTTTTGGTCCTACCATAAGTATGCTGTATTGATGTTCTATTTTTACTTCTCTAATTGATTGCAGATCTTATTGTATCTTGTAGTGTTTTTTTGTGAGTTTCAATGATGCCTCTTATTTCAAATGTATCTACATACCCTCCAGCTGATGCACGGGTTGCTTTAAGCAGATAATGTAAAGATCCCTCCTCAATTTTTCCAACATAATATCCATAAAGAAAGTCTACCTCTTTGTCACACTTCCAAATTTGTTTAATAGCTGGAAATGTCTGTTTTATTTCAGTTGGTATTTCCTGAATTCTTCTTTGAATATATTGATCAAGTGACTTTCTAATTGTCGAATCTTGTAGCAATCTACATTTTGTTATACAGACGTTACTTTTTAGTCCTTTTTTTCATTGTCTGTTTTTTCTTTTCCTGGATTATCCCACATATGCATAGTTCCTCTAATCATAAAAGATCCTACTATTATGGCAACCAATCCTCCGACTATGAATAAAAAGAATTTCCCAATATCTTTGATACTAGCCATTACTACTAGTCCTAATCTGTCTAATTATAATTGTCTGAAGATGTCAATTAGATTCAATAGTAAGTTTGAAATTATCTTATCATATGTCTAAAATTAAACAGGTTGTCGCCTGGGTTGCAATCGCTGGAAGTGTAATTGGTTTTTTCTTCTTCTCCATAGAGATGGCCGAAATTATGCGGTGATTGTGAAAACTAAATACATTCTGTTTCTTTAAATTACAATATAGATGATCACTCAAGAAATTAAGGACTTTTTGAATTTACAAAAACTTGGTTATGTTGCAACTGTTTCATCAGGTGGCAAACCAAACATTTCTCCAAAGGGCACCATAATTGGTTGGACCTCTAAAACATTGGCATTTGCAAATATTCGCTCACCTGACACAATTAAGAATCTACAAGATAACCCTAATGTTGAAATCAATGTAATTGATCCTCTTCTTCGCAAGGGCTACTTGTTTCGGGGCATAGCTAAAACTATTGAGACTGGGGACACTTTTGAGGCAATACTAAATTATTATAGAATTAATGGCATCAAAAGTCCAATACACTCAATTGTGTTAATTGATATCTCAAATGTATCTGAAGTAACTTCTCCTTTGTATGATATTGGTATTTCAGAACAAGCAATAAAATCGAAATGGCAAAAACATTTTACAAATCTATGATTTATTTGTCGTGGTTGTAGTTGATTTCAATTTTTCTAAATCTTTTTTAGTTTTTTCGTGATCCTCTTTTTCTTTCTCTAATGATAATTGAACTGCTTCCAATTCTTTTAATGTCGTATTGAGTTTTGATTTTAATGATCCTACAACTGCACTTGCGGCTTCAATTATGCCTGCAGAACTTTTTGTATTATTATTTTCACCCTCAATGAATCCTTTTTCAGAAGGAGTTAGAATGCTTGTATCTTCAAAATGGTCTTTTTTTTCTAATTCTTCTTTTGCATTGTACAATCTGGAGTTTGCTTCATCCAGTTCGTTTTCAACTTCAACTTGTTGTTTTCTTATGCTGTGAAGTGTAGATTGTTCCTGTATGATCTGCTCTTTGACTTGTTCGTATTTTTTTGTAAATTCATCTAATTCCTGTTTTATTTTTGAATGGCACTCTTCATTTTTTTTGAATTCCTCAATCCATTTTGAATCTTTAATTAATTCTGATTTTTTATTTCTCTCTCTAATTTCTCTGTATTCTCGTTGAACAATATCTAATTCCATCTTTTTTTGATTAAGTTCTTTTTTTACCGACATTATGTTGCTAGTTGTTATATCGTACTCTTTTCTTACTGTCTCGATTTTTTGTGTAATATTGTCTAGTTCTTCCTGTTTTCCTCTAAACTCTTTTTGTAATTTTTCTACTTCCCCTTCAAGTTCTTCTTTTAGGATTGCCTCTTCATTTTTTTCAGATGCCACTTCTTCTATCTTTTTTTTACCAAAAAACCCCATTTCTTTCTCTGACTTTCTCCGAAAAATTAACCTTTCTTCATTCCTGTTTTACTCGCCATTTGAAAAATTTTAGATAAAATCCAATACTTCCAATGCTTATTCCTCCAATTAATGCCATTGTACCCAATTCTCGCATATCTTGATAGATATTTGGTGCAAGAAACAACAACAATGCTCCTAAAATAATGAGTGCAAATCCGCCATTGTTTCTTGATTTGTTGTGTTCACCGTGAACCATGATTATGTGTACTCTGAAAGAGTTTTTGCTACTTGTTTTCTTCCTATGTCTGAAATGAATGGTCCTATTTTGGGTCCTCTTGACGTTCCAAGTATGATCTGATATAGTGTCTTAAAGAAATCTTTTGGTTGTACATCATTTGATTTTGCAATTTGATATATTGTATTTTGAATATCTTCCGGTTCTTTTTCAGCACCAAGTGCATCTATTAGCATTTTTATTGCTTTTTTTGTAGTATCGTTTAATTCCACTTGAGATTTTTCTTGCTGATCAAACTCGTTTGAAAAATTCCCTGCAAGTTCAATGAGTTTTTCTATTTCTGGCTCTGGATTTTTTATTACCCCATAATCCAATAATTTCTTCATTACTCTTTCTGTTCTATTTTCTTTGAAAATTTTTGCTAATTCAACTACTAATCTATAGTTTACATGCGTGCTTGATTGTTTTGGCGGATCTAAAAGATTCACATATTCGTAAAGTCCTTTTGATTTTACAACTTTCGCTTGATTGTCCACTTTGATTCGTCCAAAATAGATGTCTTCCAATTCGTTGTATTCGTTCATTAATGATGGGATGTCTTCAAATCCTAGTTCTCTTGCACCTGTAATTCTTTTGTATAGCAATAATAGAATTGATTTTGGACTGCCAAACTCTAACCATTTCTGTGCAGTTATCACATTTCCTAATGATTTGGATATCTTTTTTCCTCCTTTGTCTAAAAACATTTCATACTTTACATGATAGGGGTGTGAAAATCCTAAAATTTTATCTGACACCCAGTCGTTTACTTTGACTGAATCCATGATGTCTTTTCCATATGCTTCAAATCTGATGTCGAATGCCGTCCATCTTGCTGCAAATTCTACCTTCCAGGCTAATTTTCCAAGATCTTTTGTAATATCTGCCTCTCCAACATGACCGCATCCTTTGATCATTTTTGAGCTGATTTCTGTATCGTGGCAACTGTATCTTACTTTCTTTTCATCTGAAATGTATTCAGAAGCTTCTGCTGTATAGAGTCGATTACAATTTGCACAAACTGGAAAATACGGTAAATATTTTTGATATTTTTCTTGTCCTACAAGTTCTGAAATCTTATCTCCAATTTCGGCACTGTTTTGTAATATTGTGTGGATTTGTTCTTTTAACAATCCTTGCTTGTAGGTGTCAACGGCCCTTCTAAACTCGTATTTTATTCCGACCTTATCTAATCCATCTAAAAGAATACTGCTCATGTGCATGCCGTATGAGTCATGACATCCGTAAGGATCAGGAATTAAAGATACTGGTTTTGCAATATGTTCTTCTAATGAATCTGGAAGTCCTTCTGGAATTTTTCTTAGTCCGTCAAGGTCATCTGAATATGCAATTAATTCTGATTTGTATCCTAAATTCTCTAATGCCAATTTAACCCCGTATGCTCTTACTGCATCTCCCAAACTTCCAATGTGTGGAATTCCAGATGCGCCCAGACCGCTTTCCACTTTTAACATGCCTGTGTTTCTTCCAAGTGCTTTTTCACGTTCAAGTAATTCTGAAGCTAATTTATCTATCCAAGTTCCTTTACCGATAATTTCTTGCCCTGACATTTCTTTTCACTAGTTCAATGTTTTGGACATGTATGGCCCATATAACGAATACCCCAATTTTTGATAATATTCTCTTGTGCCAACTGCACTGATTACTAAAATTCTCTTTGCATCAAACTCTTCCTTTGAAATTTTTTCAGCTTCTTGCATCAAATTTTTTCCTAATCCTGAATGTTGTATCTCGTCATCCTCTTTCTCTCCAAGTTTCAATGATTTTCCATACACGTGAATTTCTCTTACAATGCATGTGTCTTGATTAATTTCATCTCTATGTGCGTCAATGCTTGGTTTTCTTAGTCTCAAAAATCCATAAATTGATTCATTTTTGTCTTCATATGACAAGAACGTTTCTTTCCCTCCTGATGAATCATAATTAATTCTGTTTAGTTTTATGTCTCTTCCGTCTGTTTTTTTGTTAGAAAGTCCTGCCTCTCTGCATCTGATACATTTGCATGAATATCCTTGCTTGGCTAAGTTTTGATGTACAATTTGTCTTAAATTGCCTGATTTTGGACCTGCAATAATTTCTTTTGAAGAAATTTCTCTTTGCACTCTCATGATTCTGACCCATTTTGGAACATTCTTTTTAGCTTCTGTTAATACTTTGATCATATTTTCATCTGAATATGGTGTGTATTTTCCTTGTTTGTATTCCTCATAGAGTGGTGTGTTTTCAATAACTAATGAGGGATAAATCTTTAACATGTCTGGACGTAGTTGTGAATCTGAAAATAATTTTTTAAAATCTTTAATGTCTCCCTCTGGCGTCATTGTAGGTAAGCCTGGCATCATATGTGCGACAATTTTGTATCCCGCATCTTTTGAAATTTGAAATGATTCCAATACATCATTATAATTGTGACCTCTATTGGTTATTTTGTAAACTCGCTCTTGTAATGATTGAACTCCAATCTCTACTCTTGTAATTCCATATCCTAACATTAAATCCACATGCTCTTTTTTACAATAATCTGGCTTTGTTTCTATTGTGAATCCTACATTTCTAATCGACGCATGCTCATTATTGGATTTTGCTTCTTCCAAATCTTTTGAATTAGTTCCATTTAGCGCATCATAACATGATTTGATAAAATCTCTTTGATATTCTTTTGGCATAAATAGAAATGTCCCTCCAACAATTACAATTTCCATCTTAGATGGATCGTGTCCGAATGCAATTAATTTTTCAATCTTTGATGTGATTTGTAATTTAGGATCAAATTCATTTTCGATTGCGTTTAATGATGATGGCTCCTTTCCTGTGTAACTGTTGGGAGAATTAAATTCAATTCCTCCTGGGCAATATGTGCAGCGACCATGTGGACATGCATATGGTTTTGGCATTAGTGCCACTACTGATACTCCTGATGCTGTTTTAGCTGGTTTTCTCAACAAGACTTTTTTTAATTTATCAAAATCATCTTCTTTTGCCATCGATAGGATTTCATAGTTCCTGGGAATTCTTTCAAGTGCATATTTTGTACAAATTTTTATAATTTCTTCTTTCACTTGTTTTTTGCTGGGCTCATGAATTGTTAAAAGATTTTGAGTAATCTCTCCACATGCTTTGGATACGAGAGGATCTAGCTTATTCATAAGTACTAGTACTCATTTGGACATAAATTCGTTAAATAATTTGGGATGCGAGCTGATCTGATAAATTTTCTATATTATTCGAGATTTGTTGAGAATTTATTCTGGCTTTTGTTCTATACTTTTCTCTGCTGTACCATTGCCCCTTTTCTGTTCTTTTCTGTATTCCATTTTTAACCAGATTGGTGTAATGATGGTTGTAACTGCCACCATGATTACAATTGTAGAGTATACATCTGAATTAAGAATTCCAGCTGTCACTCCTACCCCTGCAACAATCAGTCCTACTTCTCCTCTTGAAATCATTCCGATTCCAACTCTCATTCCTTGTTTTTTGCTTTTCAAAAATAGCATTGCAGGCAATCCACATCCAAACAATTTTGTTACAATTGCAACTACGATTACCACTCCGCTTAACATCAAAATATTCAAATCAACTGCTCTTAGATCTACCTGTGCACCAATAATTGCAAAGAACAAGGGTGCAAAAATCAAACCTATCTTTCCAACATAATTTTCTATTTTTTCAAACACTTTGGTGGTGGACAAAGCCATTCCTACAGCGAATGCTCCCACAATCGGTGAAAGTCCTATGGAACCCGCAAGTGCTGCCGCACCAAAGAATGATGCCGTGGCAATTCCTTCCACACTTCCTTTTGCCTTCCATAATCTTGGTGTGATAATTTTTGGGATTACGACAACTGCTACTACAAGCATTATTGCAAAGAATGCTAAGACTTGCAAAATTGTGATTACTACCTCTATGATGTCAATATTATCTACTCCTCCCTCTGATCCTGCAATTGATGAAACCACTGACAATACTGCGATTGCTAAAATATCGTCTACTACTGCTGCACCAATGATCAGCCTAGCTTCTGGTGTCTTTATTTTGCCAAATTCACTTAGAACTTGAATTGAAATTGCAATGCTTGTAGCTGTAAGTGCTGTTGCAATTAACATTGATTGCAACGCATCAAAACCAAATAGTCCGAACACCGCAAGACCTGCAAAGAATGGAACTACCACTCCTAACGCACCTACTGTAAATGATGCTTTTCCTCCTTTGAGGAATTCCTTTGGCGTCATCTCTAACCCTGCCATGAATAAAATTACAATTGCGCCCATTTCTCCAAGTATTTTGATTTCGTCATTAATCTGCAATAATTGCTTTCCATCAACTAGAAAAAATCCGCCTAATGCAAACGGACCTACAATCATTCCTGCCAATAATTCTCCTAATACAATTGGAAGTTTCAGTCTGAGAAAAAGCTCTGCCATTAGTTTAGCTGCAAAAAGAAGTATTCCTACCCCAATAATCGTTTCAATGAAATGGGCTTCGCTCATTTTTCTCTATTTGGTCTTGAGAAATCTGTCATATAAGGTGATGCTGGATTGAATATTATTTTGCTGTTGCTAAATTAAGCAGTTTAGATAAATCTTCTGAGTATAAATTGAAAACATAACTGGTTCGAATTCTATTTTCACAACTCGGTGAAATACGAATTTAGTAATTTAATTTGGATGGAAAATATAACAATGATACTTTGTTCTCTACCTAAAATTTAACCCTAAGCCTAATTTTCATCTGGAGATTACAATGATTCTTTGATCTAATGATTATAGTCTAAGAGTCTTAATGTAATTTAGATAGGCCCTCGAGGCGCCTTGTCAAGTTAGCTCAAGGCCTTCAATTTAGGTTCAAATCCACAGGATTCGGCAATAAATTGAAGGATGAATTAAAGATAGTCAGATATGATTTCCTTTTTCATTATTGAAAATCTTCCTTATGACTTATACTGAAAATTTTAGAAAAAATGTTCAATAACGAATCAATACTTATTGATTGGAATAATTGTAGCAATTTTTGCAGTAGGTATTATGACTGGCGCTTTTGGAAGTCATTTGGCACATGTGAATCACATGGAAAAAATAATGTCTGGAAATATGGAAGGAATGTCTGGCATGGGTAGCATGTCAGGTGGACAAAGTCGTCATGGACAATTTTATTCACCGGGAACAGTTCATTAAATATGTCATCAAGATTCAACAATGTCTCATGCACATCTTGCTGTTTCTAATGATTCCTCAATGAGTGGTATGTGACATCAATGAATCAAAGAGATTTTTAATTTTTTTTAACAGTTAATGAAAGTTAAATGAATCAAGAGAGGCTTGAGCCATTTATGGGAAGTAATTTAGTCCGTCAAAGGGACTTGGTAATTTAGTTCTAGACTCCACATCTTCAAATCCTATACCCTTAGTGTTTATTGTCAAATAGAAATTTAGTATTAAATGCCCTGGTTTAACAATATGTTTTGTTTTTTTGTTAAGCGATTTTTGTAGAATTTACAAAAACCCCTTTTTTAGAAATCACCTGTCCTATTTCCTGGCTTTTGATCTTATGTTTTCTGAATATTGATCTGATTCGTGCCACTTCATTTTTTGGTGCCATCACACAAAATCCAACCCCCATGTTAAACGTCTTGTACATCTCTTCTGGCTTTACTCCTTGTTCTTCTATCAATCCCATGATTGGTGGTATTTTTGGCAGTGAGTCTATCTCAAAACCTATTTTTTTGAGTCGTAATAATTTGGTAAACGAACCTCCTGTAATATGGGCCAAACCATTAACTTTACATTTTTGAATGATTTCTAGAACTGGGTTTGTATATATCTCCGTAGGTTTTAGCAAAGCATCTCCTATTGTTCCCACACCTTTGACTTTGTCTTTGACAGAATATTTTGCCAACAATGCTTTTCTTGCAAGTGAGTATCCGTTTGAATGGATGCCTGAACTATTCACACCAATAATTACATCTCCTGTTTTTATTTTATTTCCAAGAACCATGTCTTTTTTTTCTAGTAATCCTACTACCATTCCTGCTAGATCAAATGCAAATCCTTTTCCATCAATCACATCTGGCATTATGGCTGTTTCTCCTCCGACAATTGGCATTGCTGACTTCTTTGCACCTGTTACTAATCCTTCAACAATTTTTTTGAATATCTGCTGATCATTTTTGTTTGAAGCAATATAGTCTACAAATGATATTGGTGTTGCACCGATACATATTATGTCATTAACATTCATTGCAACGCAATCAATTCCTATGGTGTTGTATTTTTTCATCATGTTTGCAATCACCACTTTAGTTCCAACACCGTCTGTGTGTGTAGCTAAAAGCTTTCCGCCTGGAATTTCTACGATTCCTGCGTAATGCCCAAACCCATGTGTCATCTTTGCTTTTCTCTGAAGATTGTGAGTTGATGCAATCAATTTACCTATTGCCTTTTGACTTTGTTTAATTTTAGAAATATCTACACCTGCTTTTTTGTATGTTAAGGTCATGATTTGATGCGCATCTGATATGAATAAAAGAATTTGCCTATGTGGTAGATCACATATACATTCCAGATATCTCTTCTCTGTGTTTTGCATATTTTTGAGATAGTTCACTGAATTCTGAATGAATTCTGTCTTTGTCTTTTTTGAGATCTGTTGTATCTATTTTCATATCGTAGAATCTGTTCAATGCTTCAATTAGAGTTGCTGCTGCCGCAGAATCCGGTGCTTCTTTGTTTGCTTTTGCCAGCAGAGTCAATCCTTGAATTTCTCTTACCAAGCATTCATTCAATATGCCTCCTGGAATGCCTGTGATGAATCCTTGAGGGATCATACTGATGTCTTTATCTGCCATTGTTCTTACTAGATCTTCCTCCGCTGCACAATATGCTTTGTCATCATGTTCAGTGCTTGCAACTCCGTCCAAAATCACAATTTCTTTGGATCCTTTTTGTGCCGCCCAATCTAAAATTGATGATACTAGCGTGTACAATCCTTTCATTTGTAATGTTATCTCGCAGATTATTGCACAAACTGTTCCTTCATTGTTTGCATAAAATCTGAATGGATGGCGCAATCTTCCTTTCATGAACACTGTTGATGGTGGAAGATATTTTGATCTCATTACTGCTATTTCCTCCATTTCTAATTCTGTAATGATGTGGTTGATTGCAACTGGACCTACTAAACCTGCACCTACAAACCCTGCAAAAATTATTGGACTTTTTAATTCTCTTTTCTTAATTTCAAATACTTCGGCTTCTGGAAATTCTTTCTGCACAATTAATCTTAATTTGTTCTGTATAATTACTATGCTTAATAATGAGTTTGTGCATTTTTAATGGGTTTAGTATTATGCATTAATTTTATTATAAAAATAAGGAAAATCTAGATTGAATTCTTTTTTCAATTATTTTCTAGATGTGGTGATCCATTGACATTTCAATTCCCTTTGTTGATAAAGAGATTCAACATAGTTCGTCCTTTGTCTGTTATCGTATAGATCATGTTTGCTCCTACTGGTTCTTTTTTGATAAAGTTGTAATCTACACATAGGTGTAGATAATTTAGAAATGATTTTTTCATTCTAATCTTTGACTTTGAATACAAATCAGAGAATGTCATTGGAGTGCCTCTAAGCTGATACAGTAATTTTAACAGTGATAAGGTACTGTAGTCTTTTGTTTTTGCTCTTACTGCATCCAGAATTTGTTCATCTCTCTTTATGATGAAATCTCCAAATTGATCTGCCACTTCTAATGGTACGTATGTTAATCTTGCTCGCATCATACCGTATTGTACGGTACATTACCTTATTATTCTTTAACTTGAGTATTGTTGATCTTTTTAGCTGATTTTTTTACACTCGGATCTGTACCTGTTTTGATCTTTGAATGTCGTTATGATCTATTTTTAGTCCTGGCAATGACCCTTTCTCATAAATAGGCCTTTTTTTGGAAACTACTTGTGAAAAAGATAGAGGCTATAGTTAAGAGAAAAAATTTCCCTATGATTAAATCTAATTTGAATACTGTGGGAACGTACATTATTGATAAACGAAATTTGGATGATAGTAATATTTACGATGAATCGCAAGGTTCTCGTGCAGGTTCCACTAGTTTGAAGTCAGTACCTCTGGCAAAAATTGAGATGGTGGTTTCAGATAAGGATGCGAGAATAGTTGTTGAAATGATTTCAAAAAATTCCGGTTTGTCATCCCTTCATGGGGGCAAACTCTTTGTTTCTGAAATGGGAGAGGTTATTGATATGGACACACTTGATGGACAGCAAGACCTTGAAATATCTTCAAAAGAAAAACCTGAATCAAAACCATTGCCTAAACGAAGTAGATTTGTTCCGTTACAAAAATTCACTTTGCATAAATTACAAGTCACATATGAAGAAAATAAAGAAACACTTCTAAATGACTATCGGATAAAATCCTTTAGTGATTTTGTAAATTACTGTATAATGAAATCTATTCCAACTTTGGAAAAACAATTAAAGAATCCTACGATTATTTATGAAAAAAATTTTGCCGGTTATTGATAGTTAGTAGTATCCGTTAAACAAAGCTAATCCAACTAAAGTCATGCCAACTGCGGCAAGTACCATTCTTGCAATAGAAATTCTAGATATTTTCATATGACTAGACCAACAATCAATGGTATGGATATAACTCCAACTATTGCGGCCACCTTGAGATAATCTTTACCGTGAATCGGTTGCATTTTTTCTCTATGGAGTAATTTACTTTTACGCGGATTCATGATGCTTCTTAGATTGTTCCTTCTCCTTCATTACCTGTTGCGATGTCTATTGCACGCAGAATCTGTGAAACAAAAATTTTACCTACCCTTCCATTTTCTTTGATGATGTCAATTACTTCATCTTCTTTTGTATCTGGAATCATGGCTACTAATTGATATTTATCATTAAATTGGGGTGTAAAAATTTCACTTCCTTTTGATGCGTGAATTTCAGGACCTGGTCTCTTTCCTCTTCCTCTAACTTTGGAAACTGTGAGGCCTCCTATGCCTATTTCTTTTAATGCTTCACTAATTACCATGACATCATTTTCACCTAGTATAACTTCTATTTTGAGCATTTAATTATTGTAATTTCTATTATACAAATATAATTTCTGATTTTGATGACCAAATGATGACCATCTGTTAATCAAATTTAGACATTGTTATTAATTAAAAATCGAAATTTTTGTTAATGGTACTTGATTCTGGTGATACAGCATGGATGCTCGTAGCTGGAAGTCTTGTATTGCTTATGATCCCTGCATTGGGTCTATTTGAATCTGGATTGCTAAGAAAAAAGAATGCAGCTTCAATCTTCATGCAGATCTTTTTCGGTTTGGCAATGTTGAGTGTTATGTGGTTTATTTTCGGATTCAGTATATCCTTTGGTGAATCTACTATGGGATTAGTTGGGAACGTGGATTGGATATTCTTAAGGGGGATTCCTGCTGATGCTCCGCTAGAACAATATGCTCCAACAATTCCAGGTATGTTGTTTGTTAAATTCCAATTAATGTTTGCAGCAATCACTCCGTTATTACTTACAGGAACAATTGCTGAAAGAATGAAGTTTAGTTCCTTTATCATATTCATTGCTGCATGGTCTATGCTAATCTATTACCCTCTGGTTCACTGGATTTGGGGTGGTGGTTGGTTAGCAGAACTTGGCGTTGTTGACTTTGCTGGTGGTATTGTAATTCACACTAGTGTAGGGATGGCCGCGTTAGCTGCGGCACTAGTACTTGGCAGAAGAAGAAATTATGGTCCTGCCATAATGATCCCTCATAGCATTCCGTTGGCCGTACTTGGTTCTTCTTTGCTATGGCTTGGTTGGTTCGGTTTCAACGCTGGAAGTGCACTTTCTGCATCTGGTGGTGTTGCAGGAAATACTGTCATTGTAACTCACATGGCATCTTCAATTTCCGCTTTAATTTGGGCTGGTCTTTCATGGATACGAACTGGAAAGCCGTCTGTTGTGGCTACAATTAACGGTGCAATTGCAGGTCTTGCCGGGATTACGCCTGCATCTGGATTTGTAAGTGTAGAGCACGCTTTTGTTATAGGTATAGCAATTGGTGTCATCTCATATTCGGGTGTAGTGCTATTCAAAGAGAAACTGAAGATTGATGATGCACTTGATGTGAGCTCTGTTCACGGTGTCGCAGGAATTGTTGGTGCACTTGCAATAGGGATATTTGCAAGTACTGCAATTAACCCTGGCGGTGTAGATGGATTATTTTTTGGAAATCCTAATCAACTATGGATACAAGCAGTAGGTATTGCTGTTGCGGGTGTAATGGGATTTGGTGGAACTTGGATCATTTTACAAGTGATCAAACATCTAATTGGAATTAGGGTTTCTGCTGAAGTAGAGGATGTTGGTTTAGATATCAGTGAGCATGCTGAATCTGCTTATTCTGATGAAGAGGAGTTTATGCTAGAAATGGATAAATATACTGATGATTTACAGGATAAAGATGAAATATTGTTTAAAAAGAATCGCTCTGGCAAGAAGAAATGACCGTAGATTATGACGAAATGTCTAAACAAATTCTTGATTTAGATTCTAAAGTTCGGTTTGCAGGTGTTACTAACAGTAAGGGTGAGATGATTGCAGGCGGACACAAAGAAAATGTTGAAAAACTATTAGTTGGAGATGAAGTGAAAATGTCAATTCATTATGCATTGCAAAAAAGAGATTTGTATACTAATCTGGCATATAAGATTGGTCATGAAAGATCGTCTGTAACAGAATATGCCCTGGTTACACTGATTAATATCCCTATCAATTCAAATGAATTATTTCTGATTAGTGTGGAACCTAGGGCTGACTATTTGAAAATAATTGATTATGTGTACTCTTTACTTGATTCTCAGAAAGACACTGAATAAAACAATTTTATCAAATTAGTCTGAAATTATGCCTAAAAATTATGTTTTTGAAATTAGCTTGAATTGCTAATATTGTAAAATTATTGTAAATCATCGCCTTTAAACCCCTGACACCTAAAACTTCATTGTGGAAATCGCAGTAAATGCAATACTGACTGTAGTTGGATTGGTAATGCTGTGTTTTGGTGGTAACTGGTTAGTTAGCGGTGGTGTTGCAATTGCAAGAAGATTTCGTATAAGTAATCTTGTAATTGGTATGACCATTGTAGCCTATGGCACTTCAACTCCTGAGCTTGCTGCCAGTGTTGCAGCAGCTGGAGAACATAGCGCAATCATTCTTGGAAATATTGTTGGAAGTAATATTGCAAATGTGGGTATGGTTATAGGTATTGCCGCAATTCTTGTTCCACTTGCAGTGAGCAAATCTGTATTGCGAAAAGAAATCCCAATTATGCTGGGTGTTTCTTTTTTGTTAGTTTTGATATCTATTGATGGTGAGATTTCTCAATATGATGGAATATTGTTACTTGCTGGATTGGGGGTATTTGCATATTATGCATTCAAAGATGCGATGAAACAAAGAACAGAAAATAAAGAAAACCCTCCCCAAGGTGCAAATAATGTTTATCTTAAATCTGCAGGATTAATTGGAATAGGCGTCGTTCTTCTGTATGTTGGTGCAATACTTACAGTTGACAATGCTGTCGTTTTAGCTACCGAATTTGGATTATCTGAAAAAATAATTGGATTAACTGTTATTGCAATTGGAACATCACTTCCAGAATTAATTACATCGATAATAGCAATTAGAAAAGGTCATGCCGATATTGGTGTTGGAAATATCATTGGAAGTAACATCTACAATATCTTGATGATTATGGGTGTTGGTGCAGCTCTTGGTGGAGTGATGGTGGCAGCAGATGTTTATGTCGATTATGCAATAATGATTATCTTTAGTTTATCCTTACTGGTTGCCCTGAAAACTGGAATTATTGGTAGGGCTATGGGAGTATGTCTTACAATTGGGTATGTTGCCTATCTTGCAGTCACGTTTTTCAAGTAATTTGTGTCTAATCTGATGGTGAATCCCTGATGAAATTAAATTGAATTTACTGAGATATTTTCGACCTTTATCGATGGAGTGATTGATGGGAGGGATGCCCATTGGATGACATTTCTTTGATTATTTCCAATGGCTGAAATATTTTTCATCATTGTTGGAAGATTGTGAATTATTCTTACTGATTTCCCTGGACCTCTTATTTCTCCATTTTCAATAATTCTGATTCCACTTCTTGCAGTACATGAAAAATCTCCTTTGATTGGATTAACTGCATAGGTATACCATAATCTTCCTACAAGTAGTCCGTGTTTTGTTTCTTTAATCATTTCTTCTTGGGATTGATCACCTGGAGTAATTTTGAGATTGTGTGGGGCTGAGATTGAAATTGGTTCTGCACTTCTTCCCATCGGTGATCCTGGACGTGATGCATTACCTGTTGACTGGTTTGCTTCTTTGTAACCATCAAAAAGATTTGAATATGTATTTTTGAAAATACCTTTTTCTATCAAACTTTGTTTCTTAGTTCCAACTCCTTCATCATCTACTGACTTAGTTCCAACTCCTTCTGAAACATGTGGATCATCAATTAAATTAAGTTGTTTCACTGCAATTTCTTTTTCATGATGATTTGAAAAACAACTTTTCTTTTCTGAAAAAGTTTTGAAATTAAAATTGGCAGCCACTACAAATGCTAACAATTCTCCAACTGAATATGGCTCAAAAATTATAGAATAAGAACCTGAATCAACTTTTTGTGGATTTATTGATTCTGTACTCATTTTCTTTGCATCCATTCCTATTTGTTCTGCAGAAAAATTTGCTAATGTCCTTCCACTTGCATGGCCTATTCCTGATACTGCTATTTCTCCAAATTCTGATTCGGCATTAATTATTCCTGAAATGTATGTGGCTTTATCATCAAAATTTAATCCATTTGAATTCACCAGTTCAAAATTTTCTGATACTATGTTAAGTGATCCTGTAATCGTGTTAATCTTATCATTAATTGATGAATCAATCATATTTTGTGCGATATCCATGCTTTTTGAACCTGAAATCTGATCGAGTTTCTCATCAAATGTGCCATCCAATACCTTGTGATCTACTTTATGTGGTAATCCTTCCCAGAATTCTCTTGATTTGAGATTTGCAAATGTTCTAAAAGCATTGTCTATTGTTTTTCCTATTTCATCTTCATTTGTTGTTTGCATTGATGTGATTTTCTTGTCTTGAATTAATCTAATGCCAAAACTCTCATCAAAATTCTGCTTGATTTCGGCAATTTCTGAATCTGTAATTCTAACTGTTGTAATTTTTTTCTTGACTCTGATAATATCACATTCGTCAACTCCAACTTTTTTTGAATAACTAAGTGCCTTTTCTAAGGCTGACAAATTATTGCTTCCTTGGATTTTTATAATTGAATTTGTTTATTTTTATCAATTCTACATAAGAGCCAAACTGTGTATCTGTAACTCTATCTAATTTGTCTTCTATTTCTTCTTCACCATCAAACTTTTTCAGAATTTCATAATGTGTATTTCTCTCAGCTGGAACTCTTCCAATTTCTTTTACCATTCTTTTAATTTCTTTTGGTTTAAGTAATTGACCGTATTCTGAACCTGCAGAAGTTGAAATGCTTTCATTGATTAGAGTTCCACCAAAATCATTTGCTCCCCACATTAGTAACAATTGAGACATTTTTTGTCCTTCTTTTACCCATGACATCTGAATATTGTCAATGGAATTGTTTAGCATTATTCTTGCAACGGCATGTGTGAGTAATACATCATTTCCGCTACCTCCTTGTCGAATTCCTTCATGCAATTCATGTTTGTACATTGGTGCTTCTGTGTGAATGAAATTCAAAGGCACAAATTCTGTAAAGCCTCCTGTTTCTTTTTGAATCTCTCTTAATTTTGCAATGTGTTTTACTCTGTCTTCAAGTGTTTCTACATGTCCGAACATCATAGTTGAGGTTGTATTAATTCCCATTTTGTGGGCACTTTTGATGACTGTCTCCCAGTCCTCTACACTAATTCTTCCAGGGGATATTTTATCTCTTAATTTTTGATCTAGAATTTCAGCAGAAGTTCCTGGAAGTGTATTTACTCCTGCCTCCTTCATTCTTATCAAAAACTCTTGAATTGATATGTTTGAGCGAGTTGCCCCATACAGTATTTCTTCAGGAGAAAATCCATGAATGTGAATATCTGGAATTTCTTTTTTGATTTCCCTGCAAATATTTTCATACAAATCCCCTTCCATATCTGGTGGAAGTCCTGCCTGGATGCAGACTTCAGTTGCTCCTAGATGATGTGCTTCTTTTGCTCTACGGACAATCTCTTCTGTGGGTAAAAAGTATCCTTCTTCTTCTCTAAAATCTCTACTAAATGCACAAAATCCACATTGTTTGATGCAGACATTTGTAAAATTGATGTTTCTATTGACAACAAAGGATACTGTGTCTCCTACTCTTCTTTTCCTTAATTCATCGGCGACTAGACCTACTAGATGAAAATCTATTCCTTTGGCGTTGAATAACACTAATCCATCATCAGTAGATATTTCCTTCTCTGATAGTGCATTGTTTAGAATATCTGAAACTATGGGGTCTGCATTTTTAAAAAGTAAATCTATGTTGACTGTCATCTCCAATACTCCTCTTTTACGAATCCTTCCTCATTTTGAATAACTGATATCTTGTCTCTTAACTCTTTGCTAATAAAAGAAAAGAACTCTGGGTATATTGGGAACCTACATTTTAAATTGAATCCTGCTTTTTTTGAATTCTCATCCACTTTGTCAATTTCAGGCCATGAAAATTCTGGATTCACAAAATCTGGTGTTAGTGGTGAAATTCCTCCCCAATCGTTTATTCCAACTGACAAGAAACTCTGATATGATTTTGGAGACAAATTTGGAGGAATCTGTATGTTCATCTGTGGCATGATGATTCTCGATAATGCAACAACTAATTTGAATTTTTTTTCGTCTGCTGATGGTTCATCTCTCATTTTGGTATCTGGTTTTGGTTGAAAATTTTGTAAAATCACTTCTTGAATGTTCCCATGTCTGTCATTGAGTCGTTTAATTGCAAATAACGAATCAATTATTTCATCCATTGTCTCTCCAATTCCCACAAGAATTCCTGTAGTCATTGGGATTCCAAGCTTTCCTGAGTTTTCCAATATTTCTAATCTTATTTTTGGTCTTTTACTTGCTGCTAAATGATGTGGCATTCCTTTTTCTGTTAATCGCTCACTTGCATTTTCAAGCATTATTCCCATTGAGACATTTGTTTTCTTTAGCTCTTTCATCTCTTCATAGTTTAGATTTCCTGCGTTTGTATGTGGAAATAGTCCTGTTTCCAATGCAAGTTCTGAAGCATGAATTAGGTATTCGGCTGTAGTTTTGAATCCATTTTCTTTTAACCAGTCTCGTGCTTCCTGGTATCTTTGTTCAGGTTGTTCGCCTGTAACAAAAAGTGCTTCAACACATCTGTATTTTTTTGCAAGACCTAACAATTCTGAAATTTGCTGTTTTGACATCAAAGAAAGTTTTACTTCATCTGGCTCTGATTTGTAAGTGCAATATGAACATGTATCCTTGCAGAGATTAACAATATTGAAAAATGCTTTTTTAGAAAATGTTACAGAATCTTTTTTAAATTTTTTTCTCAAACTTTGAGCGACTGAAAATAAGTCATTTGGATTTCCTATTGCTTCTTGATAAATCTCAATTGCATCTTGGCGAGATACGGGTTTGTTCTCTAAAATATTGTTTAAACTCTCAGAGTCAAAGACAAGATTGTTCAACAGAAGAATTTCTTGTTAGGAAGTATTTATGCTTGTATTGAATTAATTTCCATTTGGTCTTTCTTGAAGCACAATTGTAACGTTTGTCGTTCTTCCGTCTCTTAGAATTTCTAGGATCATTTCACTTCCTACTGTTTTTGCTCTTTGAAGATGAATCAAAATATCGTCAATTTTTCTAACTTCTATTCCGTCAACTGATAAAATAATGTCTCCTCCTATGTGGTAGTTGACTCCTTCAACTTCGATAGTTTTATCTGAGCCAATTAAACCTGCATTAGATGCCGGACTGTCGTCTACAACTGTGATTATCAAAAATCCTATTGCATCCTTTAGATTCAAAACGTTTGCCATGTCTGGATCAATATTTCGGCCTGAAATCCCAATCCATGGATGTTTGTATTCTCCTTTCTCAATTAATGTTGGAACAATTTTGGCAACTGTTTGCGATGGTATTGAAAATCCAACTCCTGCGAATTCACCGGTGCCTGATTGTATTGCTGTATTGATGCCCACTATTTCCCCACGCATGTTAAGTAGAGGCCCACCTGAATTTCCTGGATTGATTGCAGCGTCTGTTTGAATTACATCTGGAATTGAATAAGCTGCATCTGATGGAAGTAGTCTTCCTAATTGACTTACAATCCCAGAAGTCATGGAACCTGATAATCCGAACGGATTGCCAATTGCAGCTATTTGTTCTCCAACTTTAAGATTAGATGAGTCCCCCATGGATAATGGGTGTAGTAAAACTAAATCCGCATTAACTTTGATTATTGCTAAATCTGTAAATTCATCTGTTCCAATAATTTCCGCGTTATATGATCTACCATCAAGAAATGTTACTACCACTTTTATTGCATCTTTTACAACATGTGCATTTGTAATTATGTGTCCCTTTTTATCAAAAACAAAACCTGAACCGATACCTCCGATGCCTTCAGATGTTTCATTTCTTTGTACGTTAACTCTTACAACTCCTGGTTCTGATTTTTCAAAAATTTCAATTAATGACAAACTCTCTGAATAAAGTAGTGGTACTTCTGCAATGGCGATGGATGTATTTTCGTTGCTTGTTATGATTTCTGATTTCAATGATTCTGGTGGTGATACAAATAGTACTGCAACAATAGCGATAACAATTACAGCTCCGATGATTCCTCCTACAAATACACCTGATTTATCCATGTGACTTTTTTTATTCCTTGTTTTCAATCTAAAAGGATTGCTATATTCTGATTGAACTTTGAGTATGATCTTTCATCGAATAACTCCTTCCTCTCCATGAAACTGATGATGATCTCTTTGCTTTCAATAGTCCACTTAAAAATCCCAAAATTACAACCAAGCTTCCTAATGGTGCAAATAGTGCATACACAAGTCTTAATCCCAATCCAACTTTTACCTCTATTATCGTGCCTGTGTAAATCAAAATTGAAGCAATTGCTGATGCAATACAAAGTATTTTTGCAGATGTTTCCTCTATTGGCAATGATGCTGATATTGCAAATATTGGAAATGGCACAAATAACAAAAATACTATTGCAAAAAAAACTCCGATAGCTATTTTCCCATTTTCAAGATACAATGGAATCATTAGTCTTTTTAGGGCATTCCATAATGTACTCTTATCTCGTGCCCAAACCGCATCGATGAGATGCTCTCCTCTTACCATTTTCATTTTATATCCTGATTCTTTCACTATTTTTCCTAGTGCCCCATCTTCAATAATCTCATGTTTAACTCCCTCATGTGTGCCGATTTCTTGATATGTAGTTTTTTTCAAGATAAAGAAACTTCCAAAAAAATACCCTGTTTTCTTTGATGGATTGTTTACATTTAATGCTGAAAATCTGGTATGTAGAAATGTGGAAATCATTGGAAGTGTAATATTTGTCCAAAAATCAAATGTGAGCATTTTTGGAATAGCTGACAATGCATCTAAATTAAATGAGTTCAAGTGTTTCACTGCAAGCGATACTACATTTTTGGCATGATTTGTATCAGCATCAGTAAATAACAGCAGCTCTCCTGATGCTTTTTTGTATCCTTCCATACATGCCCAATTTTTCCCCATCCAACCTTCAGGTTTGGGTCTTGCAGAAACTGGAATTATGTTGGCATGTTTTTCTGCATACTCTGAAATTATTTTCCCTGTGTCGTCTTCAGATGAATCATCAATTACTATGATTTCATAATTCTCATAATCTTGTTTTATTAGAGAGTCTAAACATTTTTCAATAAATTCTTCTTCGTTTCTAGCTGGAAGAATTATTGATACTTTGGGGTTTGTTTTTGATGTGTTCTCAAATTTGTCAAGATACGGTGTTAATTTAAATGAGTTTACCATTGATTTGATAAGAAATATCCACGCCCCACAAATCCCAATTAAAATTGCAGTTAGTGAATAATTGATGATATTTATAATTAATTCCATCTAATTTATCTCTCGATTTCTTCTTTGATGCTTTGCATAGCTTGCTCTGTTCCGCTTTTGATATGTTTTTTAATCATTCCTGTAAACATACCCATCATACCTGTTAGTTTTATGTCCCATAATGCACAAAGTATGGTTTTTTCCTCCTTTGATATTAAAGATATTGTTTTCTCTCCATTAATGATGCCCTTGGTAAATCTAGCTTCGATTTTCTCTTTGGGATACATTTTCACTTCTTGCAAACATTTTTGATCTCTAAACGCAATTGTGATTTCTCTATTGACTGTATTGCCTTCTTTTGATATGTTTTTAATTTCTTTTGTACCTTTCCAAAATTTTGGCTCATTATCAATGTCTGAAACAACATCCCACACTTTGTCAACTGTAGCATTGATTTCTACTTCTACTTTGATTATGGCCATACTTTACAAATGCTCATTCCACATTAAATATAATATGTTCCAATAAACATTCACGTTATAAACAGGTATGGGGATAATGTAGTCTTGCTTAAAATAGAAAAAAATATTTGAAATTTTTCTTTATAGTGAAATTATAAATCTGTTAAATCCATCTAAGGAAAGTATTGTTTAAACAAACAGAATCCTTAGAGAATTTAATCCACAGACTCATGATAAAATGTTAGATCAAGTAATTCTAGAATCTCATAAAGACAAATTATTTGATGAAATAAACTTGGATGTTTTTCAAGATCTGATTAATTTTATGGTTTACAAGGCATATTTCTACTTGATAATATTGAAAACATTGAAAAATAGATTCAAAAATAAATAAAATGATGACTTGTAATTGTGAGGATCATTTAGAACAATTCACTTGCTCGGGATCTGATTGTCAAGTGTGTGTATTGGAAGAGGAAAATTATATTGAGAATCCTGAATTCCCTGAGGAACGTTATTGTTTAAAATGTGCCATGAAAAAAGCAGGATTTACTATGGATGAATTATGGCAATTGATGATGGCAAATCCTGACAATAATTTTCAGTGTGATGACAAATCTGATTAGATGAAATCAGTCAGTCAAACAAGATTTGATATTACGTTTATCTACAAAAAATAGAACACAGCCCATGCAAGATCCCGGTTGGTTTCCTTTAGAGTATTTCACTCAGGGGGTAGAGGTGGACTTTGTTCTTGTAATTGATATGATATTCTGAAACTTAAGCATGTCTATGGATTTATACTATAAATTCTAGAAAATATTTGATTTTTTTTTGGAAATCTTGTAAATATTTTATTGACCTTTACACTTTTTACGTACATCTTCATAAATTTTTGATTTTTTACATACAACATGAAATACAAACTCGCCAGTAAAAACTGTAATTTGGATCATATCTATGAGGTCGATTTAATGGATATGGTGAGAATTTTTGGAAAAATTGCGACGAGCCTCATGGGAAAGACATGAAGTGTGTTCACAATGATGAGTTTGCAGTGTCAATGTGATATGTGAAGGTATCGACACCTATCATATTTAAAAAAAAGAAATATTACTAATATTATAAATTGTGAAATTGAACAATCTCTTTAGAATTTGAAATTTGAATATGAATATTATGATAAGAACGGATCATGACAGAACAATATCCTATTGAAGTGGGTGATTTTACGAACAATGAAATTGAGTTTGTATAACTATAATCAACAGGAAATGTTTCAATCCGATGGGCATGCAGTCAGGATTTTAATTTTAAGCAGAACTAATTACACAATAATGTTGATTAATTTTATTATTTATTCATATTACATTTTTTATCTTATTAATTCTATGAAACCTCCGGTGGGAATCCCTGACAGGGATGTGTTTTATGTTCCAAACTACTGTGATAATTGCAATAGACATTTCTTGATTGATGCAGAATTTAAAATCCACAAAATGAATTGCTAGTGAATTCTAAATTATAATGGATTGGGGTCTTGTTAGAGTATCCTATGTGCTATATTGTTCATCAAAAATAATGTTACAATACATACACTCAAACTTGTTTGGCTCTTCACATATTGAATATGCCTGATTCTTTTCAAGCGTGTTCTACATTTTTTGCATCAAAATATTTTAATAAATACGTTAATTCTATTAGAAAAAAACGAACTGAAAATTAGATTATAAACTAGATTGTACTATTTTTCTAATTCTAATTATTTGGAATTACAATACTGCAAAATAAAGATCGCTAAAATATTTTTTCTCTGTTTTTTGTTTTAAACTTTACAAAACTGAATCCGAGCCGTAGTAACAGGATCAAGATAATGTTTTACATTGATCGAGATATCTTCAACCCTTGACAGTTCAAATCATCTTAAATGTGATAGTATGCCTTGACAGATTGTAAGGCTGGACATGTACATGATTTCTCGTGGTTTGATATTCAACAGAAAAAAATGTGCATACATTGTCTGATTGAAGAGTAGATTGGCAAAATATTTTGTTTCTTTAGCCTATTTCAACAACTATTTTTAATGCGGACAATTTTTAGCGGATATAATATATTGGATTCATGCTTTACATGAATAGACTGTGATGGGTAACATGCCTAAAATCCGGAACATTAACTCCAGTTCCAATGGCGTTTGCCATTCTTCCGTCACAGTCTCTTAAAATTTGAAATAAGATGAGGACAACTAAATACATGCCAAAAATTGAAACATTTGACGGTGCGGGTTTTTGGAAAAATGCATACGCTCATCAACGTGGTAAACTATTGAAAAAAGTAAGTGTACCTGAAGATCAAATTATTGCATTAGTTAACAAAAAGTATATGGAAATCCCTGCTGCATTAAGATATGAAATTGAAACTAGTGGCATTGATAAAAAAGAACTACAATAACATTCGAAATTCATTTTAAGTGGAGAAATCAGGGTCTGTTATGCCAAACATATCTTATGATGATTTTACAAAACTGGACATCAGAGTTGCAAAAATTATTGGAACTGAACCAATTGAAGGTAAATCTAGAATAATTAAAGGTCGAATTGATTTGGGAAATGATGATCAACGTGATGTGATTATTGGCGGTGCACAGCATTATCGACCTGAAGATATTGTGGGAAAAATTGTTATCGTAATTGCAAATCTTGAACCTAAAAAAATGGCTGGTGTTGAATCAAATGCAATGTTGTTGGCAGCTGATGTTGATGACAAACCCTTTTGGTTGACGGTAAAAGAAGACATTCCCTTAGGAAGTCCTATCAAATAATCTGACTGTTTTTATAATTTTATCTTCTTCGTAAAAATGGATTTTTATTTTAATCATAAATCATTAATTTTTTTTCTTCTAGTACTACATGTAAGTTGTTTACAGATCTATACACATCTGCTTCGTGTTTAGCTCCTGTACAGACAAGTTTTCCTGATGAGAATAACAAAATCACTGTTTTTGGGTCTACCATTCTATGAATAAGTCCTGGGAATTGTTCTGGCTCGTACATGCTTCGTGGTAATGTTCTAGCTGCCTGCTCTAGATGGATTTTTCCACCTAAATTAATTGAAGCTACTAGGTTTTGGATTGTTACTACTGCATCTTTTTTTATTTTAATCCCTCCCTTACGTAGATTTTGTACAACTGTTTTTACTGCCTTTCTAGCCATCTCTTCTGATTTGGAACCTGTACATACCATTTTACCTGAAGTGAAAATCAATGTCGCAGTTTTTGGAATTTTTAATCTGAAAACTAATCCTGGAAATTGATCTGGATGATATTCTACGTCTGGAAATTTTCTAGTGATGTCATCTAAATCCATTTTTTGCATTATGTCTGCTGAGGCTACGACATTTTCTATGCTTATGATGGGTTTTGTTTCTGGCATCTTTTGTTTTTTATATTTAAACTACAATAAAAGGTCTAAGAATGTACTTTCAGTAAATGAAAACCGTAACTCCTACATGGAATATTGTGTAGATCTTTCCTTGGCGGAGCTAAAGACCCCACTTCCTTCAGAGGGTATTTTACATATTATTGTGCCACTGATAATATTTGGTGGAGCGTCTTTGATTATACTTATTATTTACAAAAAAAGAAAATGAATACTATCTTTTTTCAAGTATTATTGGGACTTTTTTGAGACAAGTTACGATCTTACTTCGGTCGATGTGGAAAGAACTCTTTGAAGTACACCATGTGTAATGGAGCTTGAGTTCCAGACTCTAGTTCATCTCTCAAATTGTGAGTAATGCTGCTCTACTGTCGCAGATAATTCAAAACAAATTAAATCCAGTTTTTGATACAAATCCATGTTTTTCCACTCGTCATCATCATTTACCAGTTCCATATTCATTTCTATTCCATCCCACTCAAGTTCCGGATGAGGAATTTCCATGCTAATGGTACTAAGTAATTCCTCCGTATCTTCCTCGATTGATTTTAAATTTACACGATGAGCAAACATGTCTCGGATCTCGCACATTTTCATAGCTTGTTTTGCTTCTTCTGAGCTGAAAATTTCCTTGTCTTCCAATATGGAAACAATTAGTTTGATTGGAATTCTTCTTGCCTCCTTACTTTGTAAGACACTTTCCATTGAGTCCTTTAAACAACTTTGAAAATAATTTGTATTCAATAATGCAATTCCTTTTTTGTCATTGGTCTGTTGTAATTCTCCTTGGTAAGCTAAATATTCTTCATGGACTCTCTTTTCAAATTCATCATTCTCAAATTTGTCAGTCATAGGATGGTTATGGGAATGTATGTCTTTAATCTTAACTTAATGTATTTTCTAGGATGTCTATGATTTTATCTGACCCTTTGACACCAAGGTAATTTAGAATATTTTCATCACAACATCTGGTGGATGAATCTTGCGGTGTGGGATTTTTTTGAGACAACTTACTGCCCTATTCCGGTCGAGTCCTGAATTTTATTCTAAGTGAAATGACATACTTGATTGAATTGTTATTTCATTACTCTAAATCATCATCTTTGTCAGAACTTCGCCGAGCTGGTCTTACTGGAATGTACATTATTGTCAATGTTGTTTTTTGAGAATTTGGTATTTAGTACTCACTGAGAAATCGTTCATCTGGGCTTTATACACATTTTGAAAATTCGATTCATGGGTGAATTTCAATACGAACTGCCCTCATTTGTTAAACTCAATTGCGGTTGCAGATTAAATTATAATTCGGGCGAGATATACGATGAATGTGTATCTCATAAACAATCATATTTCATGCAATAGAAGTGACACTCACTTCACTTTTTCTTTATTTTAATTTCAATCACAAATTGTCAAATGGTAATCTTAATTATCGATAAGGGGAGATGGTTTTTTATGAATAGTGTAGTATGGTTTGAAATGCCGTTTGATGAATCAGAACGCGCACAAAAATTCTACCAAGACGTGTTTGGATGGCAAATTATGAAAGTTCCGGAAATGGAATACTTTCTGGCCACGACAACTCAAACAGATCCGCAGACAATGTAGCCAAAAAACCCTGGTGCGATAAATGGAGGAATGTCCAAAAGAGATTCCACCACTGCACAGCACCCTCTTGTGGTTATTGGTGTGGATTCAATAGATGTCCATGTGAAAAAAATAGAAGGTTCGGGTGGCAAAATAATCATGTCTAAAACTGATATTGGAGAATTTGGTTTCTATGCAAGAGTTGCAGACACTGAAGGAAACGAAATCGGCATTTGGGAAAAAAAACAATAGCTGTTGTTTTTCTTTCCTTTCTTTCTTTTCATATTATATCATCCCGTTAATCTAAAATATCCTTCTTGATTTATTGATAATTCAATGTCTCTATTGCAGCAAACCACTGATGTTTGACGAGGCCACATCAGGGATCAAGATATGCTGAAGGGCAGAAATACTGCTCACACTGTGCACTGTTTATGAAATGGGAAGGTGTACGTTGTCCTTGCTGCGGATTTCAATTGAAATACAATGCCAGGACTGCAAAATACAAGATAGAAGTTCAGCGGATTTGATTGATGGAGTAGCAGCGACGGCACTATCCAAATCTTTTAGAAACAATAATTCTTGCAATTAATTCTGATTTTTGTTAATATCTGTTCCACAATGTATGCAAAAATAAGATCCATTTGGGCTCCAATGATGCTCTTCACACCTTGAATCATTCATACCATTCATGGAATTTTTAGTTCATCATCTCATTGGATCATAAACTTTGTATTGCATGTTAAAAAAATCAGCTTAATTGATTTCTCTTAGTATTTTCTAATCTACTTTAGTCATATCTTGTGACATCTATACATCCAACCATAAATCAAATACAGGCAATAATTGTATATGTTCATGTCATTATGTCATCGACATTTTTGATGGTTGCTCTTGTAATAGATGATTTGATTTTGAATATTGATTTGTCCGAATTGTACTGGTAAATGCAGGGAGAGGAGTGCTGAACACTTAGCATGTTACATCTGTGACAGTACGGGTTTCTGATATGATTAGGTAGTATCATTTATGTAACATCATTACAGCAGAAGCAAATTCAATTGTTTTTATGATTTAGTAAAAAATCAAGAAAAAATAACTAGCATAGTAAAATCAAATAATTTTATTTACAATGTATGGCTGCAAAAAAACTAACGCTGTTCAAGAAAAGATCAGCAGCTGCAAAACTTGGATGGTCTACAAGAAAGAAAAATGAGACTGTCGCAAAGAGATTGGCTACACTCAAGAAAAATAAAAGGTAGATGTTAGCTGTAATTCTTTTTTTAAATCTATAATGCCCTAATTCAATTTCAACAAAATCCAAACCGTAACGACATTAACCAAGGAAGACACAGGAAATAAAATCTGTTGATCCCTTAAGATCAAAGCCAAATTAATTAACTTCCAAATTTGGAATTTCATCATTATGCCATGCAACGGAATTTGTCATAGATACAAGGTGGCAAAACCGCCGATGCCTCTTACAAGAATACAGTGTTGGACAAAAGAGATGTACTGCATGCGACATATTTACAGACTGGGAAGGACTGCGCTGTCCATGTTGCAGCGGTATGTTGCGAACCAATCCAAATGGAACTGATCGAAGGCAGCATTTGATGTTTGTAAATAAAATAAAGAGATGTAAAATCTAATTTCTGCACTTGTCACATACAGCTTGTGCAGTTTCATCATCTAATACAATCCCGACATTAGATGAGTAGCATTTAGAACATAATCCCATCATGAGAATTACCATTAAACTACATCGTAATTTGAAATTGTTTATTGAAAATTGCTTCGATCTGGGTCAATTCTACCTACTGTGATTAGATTTGAATTAATTAAAGCATAAAATTGGCACTATGAATACAATAAAAGCACTCGTCACCGATTAATCATTTAAAATACATTTTTCAAATTTTGATATGTCATTTACTCATTGATCTTGGAACGAATGCTTTAATTTGGTTCTGGCAAATGTTGATTCTAGTGAATTTTACAAACTTTGATTTTGATCAGTTATTTTCGATGGGCGATGATTCAAATCCACTAATGATGCTTGTATGGATTCTTCCAATTATTCTTTTTGTGTTTTATGGACAACATATCCAATTACTTGTTACTTCATCACAACTCAAAAAAGGTATTAAAAAACTAGATGGTTTTAGAGACGAATCTAGAACTGAGTTAATTAATTATCTCAAACGAAACTTAAACGTAAAGGATGATCCTGTAAAAAAAATTGATAAATTTTTGGATTATTTTACAATAATGCCTGTAGATATGGATCCTAATGGAATTGTTGAGAAAGTTCGCCATACCGTAAGATCAAGAGAAGACTATACTAGGAAACATGTGAAATCCCTTTCTCCTGAAATGACTGATATTGAATTAACAAGAGTTCAGACTTTGCTTGAAATTGCCTCATCCCTACAAATGATTTACAAAATAATTAATCATATGTTTTTGACCGCAAAAAAACAAAATAATTATCCATTGATTTTACCTTTGCAAATGATCCTTCCTTTCATAATGGAGCAAGCCGAAGCAATGAAAGATGCAATTCCTGCATTTAAGACAGGACAACCAGTAGGTGACGGAATTGGCCCGATGGTTGTTGGAAAAATGATGTTAAATATTGAAAAGGAAACCATTGCATTTCAAACTACTTTTGCAAAAACTGACTTCGAGGACAGGACAATATTTCTTTTAAAAGCTGAGGGACCTGGTTCTACAGTTGGAAGGCCTGCTGATGCTCTGGAAACTATTGTATCTAATAATAAATTGGATGCAATAATTATGATTGACGCTGCATTGAAATTGGAGGGTGAAGATTCTGCGTCCATTGCACAAGGATTTGGTGCGGCTATTGGAGGTATTGGCACTGAAAAATTTCAAATTGAAGCAATTGCAACAAATAATACTATTCCTATATTTTCAATTGTGGTCAAACAGTCAGTAAAAGAGGCTATTACTTTGATGACAAAGGAAATTGCTGATAAAGCCGACGATGTTCGTTTACAAGTTTATGACATGATTCTTGAAAATACTAAACAAGGTCAATCTGTTGCAATTATTGGTGTGGGAAATACTGCAGGCGTGCCACAATGATATTTTCTAAGAAAAAAATTATCATTGCATATACAGTTGAACAATGTATAAAATGTGAAATGTTGACAAAACGAAAATTTAGGGAAGGTGATATATTATTTGCAGAATTATCAAAATGTAGTTCATGCGGTAGCCTAACTAGAATTGAAAAAATCTTTGGCGAATCTTTTGAACAATAATTTTCAGATTATTTTGTTCTATATTTTACATTGCAAGAAGGACAATACCATGTTGTTCCTTCACCTTGTTCTTTAAACATCAGTCTTCTACATTTTGGACAAGGGCTTATTTCCTCACTCAAAATTTTTCACTATTTTTCATATTTTATTGAGCTCTGGTTGTCACTGTAACGCCTTCTTCATTTGGAATGAATGTGTGTTCTGCCTGTGCCACCGGTTGCTCGTTTATTTCCATAAGAACTGGATATGCTTGAACTGCTTTTTTCTTAATTAAAATATCTAGCAATTCTCTGGCTTTCTTTTCTTCCCATTCTTTTGTAATCCATCTTAACGCAAAAGGTAACATGTTGAAATTTTCCCAAACAAAGTCAAGTAATCTATCTGCTTCGTCATTTTTTGTTTTCTTTCGTGAATTCAAAGCAAAAATATTTTTTATTTTCCCATTTCTCACAAATCCTCCTCCTTTTTCCGTTGTTACAAACGGTTCACATGCATAAGCTGAATTTTCTGAAAGTGAAAATCCTCCAATTGACCAAATATTTGGAATGGATTTTCCAGCATGTATTGTATACTGATCTAGTGAATGTCCACTAAGATTTGCAATAGGCTTGAATCCCATCTTTTTAATTGTGGTTTCAATGGTTCGTCCAATATCACTTGCTTTTACTCCTGTCTTTATCATTGACATTGCGTTTGCTAATGCTTCTTCTGCAGCTTGAACTAGTCCGTCAAATTGAGCATCATAACAAACTGTAACTGCGGTATCTGCAATGTATCCATTTATCTGTGCGCCAAGATCAATTTTTACCAAATCTGTATCTTTGATTGTAATCGGGTCATTTGGTTCGGCAGTGTAATGAGCTGCAATTTCATTAATACTGGCATTTACTGGAAATGCACATTTTGCTCCTCTTTTTTTGATTTCCCATTCAACTTCTTCACAAATATCATAAACTGATTTACCTATCCAATCTTTTATTCTGACCATTTCTCTTACTTCTGCAGCGATCTTTCCTGCTTTGATGTACTCTTCGGTTTGCACATTTCTGATCCTTTAATTGCCTTTAAAATGATTATCTGAAGACTTGACCTTACTTGTGATGAAGATGGATTTGATTCAGGGAATTTTTAAAATTAAAGTGTTAGAATAATCTGATGAACCTTTAACCTTGTTTTGATTAGCAACATTCTATTTTTTTAGCATGTAACTAGGGACCTTTATGAATAATTTGAGTACTTGATTTTGTAACTGTATTAGAATTTATTGAAAATATTGTTTGAAAAATTATTTTTAGGTAAGTTTGTGTGTATTTTGGAATAACCTTGGATTTTATTAAAAAAAGAGTGAGACAATTCCAAGAGAAAAAATTAAATGAAATCATATCAAAAATACAGTTTCATCAATATATGAAAAATCAATTGAAACAAAAATTAGAAGATGTCCCTAATAATGATAAAACCTCCAAGATCCAAGAAGAGATCGAATTCAATGATAAAATGATAGAAATTTGGCAGAGGAATGAAGAAAAACTTAGAAGACAAATGAGTGAGATGGGAGATTAGGTATAATTTGTAGTGATCATCACAGCACCGTTTGAATACTAAATCACTACAATAGTTAGAGTTTTGATCGTATTACCGTTTGGTGCATATGATTATCTATCAAGTTATCAAAACCATAAATGTACATATTCGATAATTAACATATGAAAATTACAGAAATAGAAATTGATGATAGTCAAACAGGCTACTATTGGATTCAAATCTACACTAGTAATCAAAAACAGGCAATTTCATTAAAAAATCAAATTTTAGCAGATCAAGCAATGAGGGAAAGATTAGAAAAAGAAATTACTCAAAGTCAAAATGTCATTGCACACTCTACAAACAAAATGGAAATGGCAGTTCAAAACTTTCTTCTTGAAAAATTACTTTTAATATTTGAAGGAGATGATGAGATTAAAGCAAAATTGTTTTAAATTGTATTGTTTATGATGATCCAAATATTCAAATTCATTAATAAATTCGAACCAATATTCTGAAATTGAAATGGAATTCTAGTAATAATCCATTCTTCAAAAAGATAACGACACCCTGTAAAATTTAATTGGTAAAAAACCGAATTATTGTGAATATGTAAAATCTAACTATCTTAATTAAATGGGTCAAATCTAGATTTTCATGAACTGGAAAAAATCTCTTGTCGAGATATTGGGAAATCAGTGTAAGGTTTGTAACCAAAGCGACATTGAAAGATTGGATGTGGATTTTATTAACGGTCAAGAATACCTTGAGGATCAATATTTTGAAAACAAAAATGAAATGTATGTCTGGTTTGTATTGCATTTTAAGGAAGAATCTAAATATTTGCAGTCAATTTGTATTGATTGCAAATCAAAAAAGAAAGAGGATGAATCAATCCCATTGTCAAAATTATATGAATTTTATTTTACCTCCAAAGCAATGAATGCTCAAGAAATTATGAGATGGGTGGATGAGAAATCTGAAGAACTATTGGATCTTCTTAGAAAAAATAAACAGTTTATTCCAATTGAAAGGAGATTGGAAAAACATTATGGGGATTTGAGAGATAAATTTACAGAGATTGATAGAAATGCTGCATTAATTGAATATGAAAAAAAGTGGTTGCCAAAGAGATTTGCAGATGTGATCGAACAAGACCTAAATAAAAATCCGGAGATCAAAAGTTTGGTATCAAAACATCACAGGACAAAAATACCTGATACTGGTCACTAAGAAAAATTATTTGTATTGAATTTAATTAAATCTAATTGTTCTAGATTTGAGAAAATTCGGAAATGATTTGGCTCATTGATGATGTTGGATGTATTATTCATCTAAAATACCAAAAATGATGCCAATTCAGCTTCAAAATTTGCTTAATTTGATATCTGTGAAGCTTAAATTGGGCAATTTTATGGATTTACTGGGATCGTGGTCTAGCTTGGTATGATTCTGCGTTTGGGACGCAGAGGTCGCGAATTCAAATTTCGCCGATCCCACCATCATTATCTTATTATCAAATTAAGTTACAATATGATCGCCGAGCAATGAGGAAGAGTTAGAGTGATGATTTTAAAATGAGGTAAACTAATTGGATCTGAGCTCCGGCATGTTTTTATGAATTCTTCAAATTCTCTGATATGTGATTTCATTGAAATTTGAGAAGCGAGATGTGATTTTGATTGTAGGGCTTTTGCTTTTTATGATTGGGTTGACTCCTTTCACTGGCCTCGTTCTGGCTATGATTATCGTAATAATCATGTATTTTGGAATCAAACTATATGTGAAAAAAAGAAAACAAT
>Ga0224507_10000027_pt1 | contig 60770 bp, 62 predicted proteins | sample SF_Jan12_sed_USG_3_FD_170159 | JGI IMG/M metagenome (GOLD analysis project Ga0224507, IMG submission 170159) | Sediment microbial communities from San Francisco Bay, California, United States - SF_Jan12_sed_USGS_13 | ecosystem: Environmental > Aquatic > Marine > Sediment | place: USA... | reverse complement strand
AATATGATTATCGTAATAATCATGTATTTTGGAATCAAACTATATGTGAAAAAAAGAAAACAATCTATTGAAAATGATGTTGGAGAAGGAATTTGTATGGAATGTGGTTCAAAGGTCCTTGATAAAAAATGCCCGAAATGTGACTATTCTCAAGAATAATTTCTACGTATGGCTTAATGCTGAAAAAAGAGTTAATTTTTAATGGTTTTAAGATATTTGATTTTTAGTTCAAACTCTTATTGAAAATCCTCTTGTACTGTTAAAATTTATTCTACATGAACTTCTCTTATGATTAAAATGGTTCAAATTTTAACCGTGTTACTATCGTTAACAATTAGAAAGTGAGGCATATTGATCTAATAAGAAGGTGCAATGTTCATCTCTTCATTTTTTAAATGCTCAATTAATTTCTGTGTCAATTCTGATTTTCAGGTGTAATCTTTTGTAGTGAATCTAAATTAGTACTGTCATCGATAGTTTATTCACTCAAAATTTCTTTGTATTATGCTTGGGTTCTTATGTCGAAGAATTCTACTGTCTGCATGTACGTATGTGAGAACTGTGGTCTGGAAAATATTGATGAAACGCAGCAGTGTAAACATTGTTGCTTCAACATACGTAAAACTCGCATCTAACTTTCTATCCCTTTTGTAAAATTAGCAATCATGTGAATAAACTCCGTTTATTTTTCCTTCATGTAGACAATCTCGTAATCATTCCATGAGATCAGCTTGTCTAGTTTTTCTTTGGTCCTGTAAAGTAAGATGCCTTGTCCCTTTGATTTTATTTTGAATTGGGAGTTGGTCATTGTGAAAATGTTCTCATGTAGTATTATGATCATTCTTTTATGAAATGGCACTTGGCATAATTTACAGATCAATCCTACGTATGTCCTAAATATCAAAATGTTGTAATAATTACGTGAAAAAGCCCCTAAAAGTCATACAATTCAGGTCAATTTTAACTCCAAAGAGTATTGAACTAAAACACTAAGGCTGCTCTTTGACGGACTAGATTACTCTCCAAAAATGGTTCAAGCATCTAAAGATTTGAATCTGAAATTTTTCAGATATGTTGGATTATCTAAACTTTAGCGTTATTCTAATGACTTATCTTTTAGTTGCAATCCTTACAGTTTGGATCTCTACAAATGGGATTATTGTCTCCATCTCTTGTGGGATATTTTGTATCTCTTCTTCTATGTGTTCTAGCCAAGTTCTTCAGTATGTCCATTTTCACGTAGTCCAAACAAACTTTTTCAAGTGTGATTTTATCTGGGCTGATGTTTTTTTGTGATTTTTGTTTTTCATTAAAATTGGAGAGCACTTCTTTAGTCAACTTGTCAAAGTGTGATGCAAAATATAATGCGTTAGAATATACCATAATATGGTTATTTTAAACTGATACAAGAGCATGTTGTGTAAACTCTAAACGTTTGTTTGGTTTTTCTACAAAAACAGTTGGAAAAACAAAGAGCTTAGAACTCCTCTCAGGTAAATACAGACAGTAATCAAAACCAAGTAGTTATCCAATGACAACTCTATGTTCTGGTTCCAACATCCGCGTTTACACATTGATGTTTTTACTAGTTGATTACTATCTATAGAATACTTGCTACAGTGAAATAAAAATACTAATGTGGCAATTATGAACATTTGTTTGATTTTGTTACAAATGGCTGTGGAATTAGAATAATGACGCTATAGTGTGAATTCCAACAAATATTTCTAGGCTAAAGGTACTTTTCGATGCTTTTCAGCAAGTCTGTTGTTTTCTAGATCTTGTATGTCTAATTGCTCTTTGTCATAAACGAATTTTTTTCTAAGACCTGCAATAGTCTCTACAAAGATTTCCATTTTCTCTTCTTTTGTTATCATATTGTAATAGGCAGTTCATTGTACTTAAGCCAAACAAACATCGCAAATTCCGTAATCATGTACAAGATTATCCAATTGAGAACAAACTAGATGAACACAAATTTTCATTCAACAATAAGCAACAATTATGTGGGATTTGAAAAGTTTTGATGATGTCACATCTGAAGATATCTAGGATCATTATTGATCAATCAAATCTATCTTTTTGTGTCCATTTTGATCCTTAAAATGGTGACTGAATCCTAATGGAGTTAAACCCTGTAGTATTGTTGAATGGACTAAAGAACCATTCCTACGTTTCTCCTAAATATCAAAATGTTGTAATTATTACGTGAAAAAGCCCCTAAAAGTCATACAATTTAGGTCAACTTTAACAACAAGCTCAACTTTTCCTCAATCCCATTCTAAAATGAGTCCGTTAATCAATGAAACTAGGAAACAAAATGAATCGTAATCTGCCTTTATTATTTTCTGCACTCTTTTTTGTAGGAATTCTAGCTCCCGCATATGCTCAAACGTCTGAAAATGTTGTTATTAATGAAGTTGATATCAATCCTCCTGGTAATGATTTTACATCCATTTCTGAATGGATTGAGCTTTACAATCCAACTGATTCTGAAATTGATATTGGTGGTTGGAAAATTGCATCCACAACTGTTCTTAAAAAAACAATGACGATCCCACCTGGCACTGTTATTGAATCTGGACAATTTTTAACATATTCTTATCAAAATGTTTGGTTTACTGATGCAAATGAATCTGTGGAACTCAGAGATGAAAATGAAATTATCATTGATAAAACTCCTATATTTTCTGACCTTCAAAATGATTTTACTTCCTGGCAAAGAATCTATGATGGTTATGACTTTGATAGTTCTAATGATTGGAAGTTTGCAACATCAACTACAGGTTCATCTAATGGGAAATTAATTGAAACACAAGATTCTGAAAATGTCGATGTAACTGTTTCCTCAGAAAAATCATCTTATTTATTTGGAGATGTGGCATCTATTTCTGGTAGTGTTTCTAAAGAAGTCTATATTGTAAAACCCTTTTTTCAACCTGAACAAATTGTAATTACTATCACTGGACCTAATTTTGATAAAACAATAACCATGTATCCTAACTATGATCTTCAATATGACACTACACTTGGTTTACATCAAGTACTGGGAATTAATGAAGGAACTTATGATGTGTCTGTAAGTTATGCAGGTGCAGTTGCTAACACTAGTTTCTCCGTGGGATATGAGATTTTTGAACAAGAAATAAAACAAGATGAAGAACTTGATATTACTACTGATAAACTTCAATATATTCCAGGCCAAATGGTTTCTATCATTGGATTTGCATCCGAAATAATCCCATTTGAGGGAATGAAATTCACTGTTACTGATTCTGAAGGGGAATTGATTGCAAATGGCAATCTCTTTCCTACAAATGGTGAATTTTTAACCAGTATTTTTATGAGTACTGTTGATCCTCAATTTGGAACTTATGATATAATTGCCGAATATTCTGATAAAACAACGTCAACTAGTTTTGAAGTAGTAGAAGACATAAAAGAAGATGTATCCATTTCGCTTTGGACTGATGAAGTAGCTTATGCTTTAGGTGATCAAGTCGAAATTACTGGAAGGTTAAATCAAGTTTGGGTTAGTACTCTAGATTTGGAAGTAGTACAAACAAAACAATTTGCTATTGGAAGTTCTTCTTCTGGAAGCGATGCTGGATTTAAAATTCAGGATGGGGTACAAATCATGGGTGATGGATTTTTCACTTATAGTTTCACAATTCCAGATCATCCTAATAGATTGGGTGATTATAAAATTAATGTCTCAAAAGATATCGGTTCTGCAACCCTTGTTATTCACGCTGTAGATGATCCTGAAAATTTTATTGTGCCTGATGAGCCCTTGACAATTGATACTGATAGGGATGTCTATGAGTTTGGTGATGCTATGACGATAAGTGGATTTGTTAAAGATCCATATGTAAATTCAAGTTATGATGCCTCCTTAGGGGTTCGCATTACTATTTCTCATGAAGATGGGTCTCCTTTAGAAATTACTCAGTTGTCCGGTTCAGCTATTGATAATAAACGCGTAGTTAGATATGATTTTTTAGCCGTTCCTGAAACCTCTGGTAGATATTCGATTGAAGTTGATGTCACTAAATCTATTTTCACTGTAGGCAATTATGTTGTAAAATCCCAATATTCTGGTTACACTACAACTGAAACTTTCGCAATAGTGGATTCCCTTGATTTAAAAGATGGATCTGTTATTTCCCTTGATAAGGAAGTATATGGTTTGGGTGAAACTGTATATCTTAGTGGTATACTTCCACCTACTGGTGACAATTCAGTCGATATTTCAATCACAAAACCTGACGGAACTATACGTAATTCTGGCACTTCTGTTGAAAACCAACGTTTCTCATGGTCATGGATTACTCCTATATCTGAAAGAACACAAAGTATCAAAATAGATGAAGGGCGAGATGTACTAAAATCTAATTTTGGAGTATACAAAATTAGAATTGCTACTGCATCTGAAAGCGTAAATCTTTTTTTTAAGGTTTCAGCAGATCCTGAAAATGATTCTTTGTCTTCCACTCCGCTCTTTATCTCTACAGAAAAATCGTTGTACAAAGCTGGTGAAAAATTAAAAGTCCTTGGAAATGTTCTTCAACGTGAACAAGGCGATGAGGGGCTTGTGATTCCAGAGAGAGTTACAATCAAAATACTCGATGGTACTACTCCATTCAAACAAATTCTTGAATCTAATGTTTATCCCACACAAGGTGGATCTTTTTCAAGTCTTTTTGATTTGCCACCTACAATATTTAGTGAAGGTTTCTATACTGTAAAAGCATTATATGGTAAAGTATCAAACAGTATAACATTTAGCGTTACAAATGATTTTATTTTTGGTCTTGATGAAGATGTTGCGCTTTTAGCATCTACTGATAAATCTGAATATTATCCGGGTGATGTAGTGGTAATTAGTGGAAAACCCAACAAATTAATCTATCTTGAAAAATTTGATGTTAGTGTAATTAAAAAAACAGAAACTGAAATTACTTGTGGATCATTTTATTGTGGAGAGAATATTGGCACTGTAACTACTATTCGACCAAGTTCTTCTGGATCATTTACTTATCAATATGTAATCCCTGACAAAATTTCCTCAATTGGATCATACGAGGTAACAATTGATGCTGATTTTGAAAAAAAATCTGTTAAATTTAATGTAATTGAAAAACCTCAAACTCCAAAATTGAATATTATGATTGAAAAAGAAAACAGAATTGCTGATAAAACAATTTCAATCTTTACTGAAGAAAAAATTACTACTGATGGAGATTTTGCTCCTAGAGTTCTTTCTGGCTCCTTGATTACTCCTTTAAGAGGCGATGAATCAAATGTTAATCTTAAAGTTTCTACGGTTACAGGCACATGTATTATTGGCCTTGATGATGATTGTCTAGTTCAAGAATCCACCAGAAAACAAGGTCAAATCTATGATGTTGTTGAAGTTGATGGAATTAGTCTTAATGTGCGATATAGTGGTCCTGATGTACGCCTAGAAAAATTCAGTATTTTGCCTGAATCTTCAACTGCGTTTTTGCCTGATGCAAATTGGAATGTAGAAGTGATGAAAGATGATCAAGTTTCACGATTTTACTACAAAGTAACCTACAAAACTTTGGAGTAAATTCAAAATACTCTAAATATTGTTCTTAGTTGAATTGAAATTACAAGTTTTAATGTTTTACCAAGATGATCCAAAAAAATGCACAGCTGCAAAAATGGTGAAATTTGGTCTTGCCCATAGTATTAAAAAAATCAGTGCTAAAGGAATGGTGTTGGATCCATTTGCTGAAAAAACTTTACTACCTAAAGACAAATCAATAATCAATACTATAGTTGGAGTTGATTGCTCTTGGAATCTTGCAGATCAAGCTTTTTCTAAAAACTTTGTAGGTATCAAAAGAAAACTTCCTCCTCTACTTGCTGGTAATCCTGTGAATTATTCAAAACTAAATAAATTAACTACTGCTGAAGCATTGGCTGCTTCATTATTTATTTTAGGCTCTAAAGAACAATCTCTGGAATTACTTGACAAATTCAAATGGGGCCATACGTTCTATGAACTTAATCAAAATCTCTTAGAGGAATATTCGAAACTTGAGAATGAGGGTCAAATAGAATTAATTCTAAAAGATTATGGATTGATCTAGTTTTTCTTCTTTAAATATATTAGAATTCCCGTAATCACTATTACAGGTATGATCCAAAACCAATACTCTGAGTCGTTTTTAGAAAATTGAACATTTTCAAATGTGTTTACTGGTAATTCCACTTTGTTATCTGTTACAATAAAACTTGATTTAATAAAATCCGGTTTTAACACTGAATTTGAAACTGCAAATATTTTGATACTGTTTGTTCCTATTCCTAATTCTTTTGTATTGTTTGAAGTTATGTTGATTGTTATGTTCTTTTCTTTTAATTTGATTGTCTCTGATGCTATTTTATCTCCTTGACTATTTGTTAAAAAATATAATATGGAATCTGAATTTTCAGTTTCAATTGCTATATCTATTTCATCTCCTTGCTGTATGATTTTCTTCATGCTTATTTTTTTGATTGATGGAAATTCTACCTTTTCAAATTCCGTCCATTTCCCTTTATTGAATGGATATGAATTATCGTCAAATGCGCTAACTTTGATTGTTCTTGATTCTGGTGAATATGCCTCTAAATAGAATGGACCATTGCTTATCACTGCATGGTTATAGGTTTCAATCCATTTGATTGATGAATTGTATCTTTTTTGATAATATTCTGAATTCTGATTATTTTCTTTTAATGGCTGTGGGATGTGGTCTGTTTCTTTGAATTCTTGCAGATAATTTTTAATAATATTTGCATCATTTGGAATAATTAATGATAACCAGTTTACATTTTTGCTTGTAGCCCCTGATCTTGAAAATGATACTTTTCCATCAATTACTGCTTTTTCCATTGCAGCTGTAATTTCCCAAGGTACTGCGTTCCATATCACTGCCCAATCTGCAATCTCACCTTCATCAAAATGCCAATAATTCACATAAACTTCAACCGTATCTTCGTCAATTGGATTTACTCCCATAATTGTTTGTATACTTTGAGCAGCTCTTGGAGTAAATTCAGTGTCAAATGTCTTATCATTTTCATCAACTTGTGTTCCCCACTCAATTGTAAAATAAAGTGAATGTAAAATATCATCCATGTTCATTTTCTCTCCATTGTGCCAATTACTAAATTCAAAATTAAATGTCACCTTGCTTGTTGCAAGTGCATTTTCATCAACGTTTTCCCATTTTTGTAATGCTGGATTCCACATTTTTGCTTCTTGAGGGATGTCTATTTTTTTATTTGATCCTGCAGTCTCCACTTCCCAAGTTGCTCTGACTGGAAATGTTTCTCCAGTAAATGGATGTTTGAACGTTGCCGGATCTGAAATTATTCCCCAAATATGTCTACTATAACTATCGGTTAATCCCATGACAGGATTCCATGCTCCTTGATAGATTTGCTTAACTCCTATTACAAACTCTTCATGATTACTTTTAGCATTGATTGGCGTAAATCTACTTGGGACTCCTGCTCCAAAGTCATTGACTATCCCACTAACTTTTTCATTTACAACATACTGATCGATTTTACTTGCCAAAAAAATTCTAACTGACTCGTTAACCCCTTCCACCACTGCTTCTTGAATTAATTCTGCTCTCTGCTCTGATGTATCAAAATCCCCTATGTATATTTTCTGAGTAAGTGTGTCTAGTTTTTCATTATCATAATTCCAGTAAGAGGGATCGTTAAATCCTGGCATGTTTGAAAACCAGGGAGAATACATTTGTCCTAATCCTACTGAATCATATCTTACAAATGCCGAACGCCCCCATCCTTCAGTGTATAAGCTCCATTTTACATCTAAAGGGTTTGAACCATAAACTACAACAAATGCTTTGTTCAAATCCCCAAAATCTTTTTTAACTACAAATCCTACTTTTTCAAGTTCTATTGCTAATATTTCACCAATGGATTTTCTGACAGGATCATCGCTTCTGATAAAAATTATGACTTCAATTTGTTTTCCCTTCATTTGCCATTTGTTTTCAATTTTATTTGCTCCTTCTTCTTCTAATTCTCTCGAAATAATTTCATTTGCAAATGTAGGGTTGTATTCAAAATTAAATGTCTCTAGTTGTTCGATTACTGTAAGATATTCTGGATCCGTTGGACCATAGTATGAAATGATTGGGGAGCCATATCCTCCCATCAATTCATTTACTATTAGTTTTCTGTCTACTAGATAATTCAGCGCAAATCTGATATCTCTATTTGAAAATGGATTGTATTTGTCTGATTCTGCAGGATTAATTAAAATACTGTATGATCCTCCTGTGGAATCAAATACTTGTAATCCTTCCCTGTCTTGATAATTTTCCAATCTGTCTGGTGAAATTGTATGATAATACGTGTCAAGATTTCCATTTTGCACTTCTTCTAATGCAGTATTTTCATCTAGATATTGAATGAATTTAACTGAATCAAAAAATGTATTTTTTTCTGCAAATGATTCATTATACATTATAGGTACTATTGAAATAACTAGTATGATAATTACTGGTAATTTTTTCATGTCCTCACTTCAGAATCATGTAATAAAACCTATATCGTAATACACTGATGCGAATTGTTGCTAAAACCTATATTTCTAATATGAATCAAAAATTACAATTGAAAATTCATCCTAAAATGATAATTGGATTACCGGGAATTATTCCAGGAGGCATATCTGTTCAGGATTTTTCAGCTGTCACTAAAATGAACTCAAATGATTCTGAAATAATTTTAGAGGAATTTGTCAAAAATGATATTGGAACAAAACAAGATGATTCATATTATTTTGAAGATGGGGACAAATTAAAAATTGCAATGGATTTACTTGTAAAAGGTTTTCCTATAGATGAACTTTCAATTGCACTTAATTGGAGGGATTTTGAAGGATTGACTGCAGAAATATTATCATCAAAAAATTTTGCAGTAATGAAAAATATGATGCTGACAAAACCTAGGATGGAAATTGATGTTGTCGGTATTAGACTTGGTATTGCAATCTTGATTGATTGTAAACATTGGAAGCGTTACAATGTTTCTGCATTATCTACTGCTGTCAAAAAACAGATTGAAAGGACAAAAAAATATGTTGCAAAAACACCTGGTGCTATTGCTGTGCCTGTAATAGTGACATTATATCAAGATAAGATTGATTTCATTGAAAATGTGCCCATAGTTCCTATTTTCCAGTTTGCATCATTTATCGATGAATTCTATGGCAATATTGATCAGATGAAGATTATAGGAAAAGACTAGTTATGAAAAGTATTACGCAGCCAATTACAAACCCTTTAGTAATTTTCAATGAATTATCTAATGCTTTAGAGTAATCTTCGTATATGCTCTGACCCATGACTTTTACATTGGTTTCATTTTCTAAAATTTCAAATTTCGCTGTTGTAATATTTGCCTCTGCATTTTTTGCAATTTTAAAAAACCATTTTGAAAGTTTTTCTGCACTTGTAATTAATCCTAGTTGATAATACCCATTTCTATTTCTGGCTTTGACTGGTGCATAATGTGTATCAGATGTGCAAATTTCAAGTAATTGGTAACCTCTTTTGGTAAATATGTCTATGATTTTCTCTCTGACTCCATTTTCCATATTGTTGGCATCTGCCCATCCTAGAAAATATTTTTTCTCATTAACTTTGAGACATACAATCCCCAATCCTGCCATTCCTAAATCTTCTGTCCATACATCCATTTCATCAGTGTTGGCATAACCAAATTCTATTGGGAATCTATCCTTTGTAATTAGAGTATCTAAACATGATTTTGCAGCGTTTAACATATCTTCACCGTCTTCTTTTGAAATTTCTTCACCCATTGCATTATGACAATCTACTATCATTGTTTTGGCATAATTTCGATTATCTGCATACTGTACAATTTCTATTTTCATGTAGCTGGGTATGTCTTCCATACCGTGTGGGGATAGCGACAAAAATAATAACGGGTTATTTTCAAAAAGTAAGCCTGTAACTCTGGCTTTGTTTATTTGAACTGTTACCGGTTCTGTACATTGCATTCCATCTTCTTTGACTTTGCTATTTTCTAAATTTTTTAAATATTTTTCAACTTCATTTCTTGATGGAAGATTTAACGCATGATCTGAAATACTGTGCATTACCATCGCAGATGATGACAAATTTTTGTAAATCAGGTAGGGAATATTACTTCCACCCACTGGGTGATATGGCCCTGGATGTATCTCTGGCAATACCATTCTGAATTCATTTTCTCCATTCTGTGCTGAAAATTTAATCTGTGATGTCGATACTTTGGTTTCATTTGAGCGTTGTTCCATTAATTTCTCAGCGTCTTCAAAATCGTTTCCTTGGGATGCAAGATATGCTTGAATAGTTTTATGTGTGCTTTCCATCCCTGGTCTTCCTGCCCTGTCTGTAACAAATGACCATACACTTGCAATTATCAAAAAAGAGACTCCATAACCTAATCCAATTGGCTCACTAAGTATTGAAATCCAAAGATCTTGTGGAATTAATACCAGATACATTGCTATTGGTTGAATAAAGCAAATTGCCCAAGCTTTTTTGAGACTTGCTCCTAGAGTTGTAGTGTAAATACCTATTCTGAAACTAGCAAAAAGTAGCAATCCAAAAGTTATGAAGAATGGTTCTATGTCTTTTGATAAAACAATACTTGAAAGAATTCCCATCAATAGCGTAACTGTCCATAACATGTTTCCGAAAAGAGACGAATGCAGTGATTTCGAATATTCTTTTTTCTTTGAAAATCGTGTGTCTAATAATTGCGTTAAAGCTAGAACCCCTAAAACTATTGGTAATCTATACCAATTTTGCTCAAATCCTAAATTACTCAAATAACCAAAATATATTGCAAGAACAGTTACTGTAGATACTATCATTGATACAACTAATGAAAAATAATGTGATGATGGATTAACTAAAGTAAGGGAAAATCTATTGTGTATCTTTGAAACATCGTCTGAATCTTTTTCCATTATTTTTTCACGGAGCTAGAAATGCATTGATTACCCATGACACTACAATTAAGCTAATAGGAATTGATACTACGATTTTCGGATCTATTTTGAATCCTTTTGTCTCATCCTCAAAGAATCTCATGAGACCTCCACTTGATGCTGGAAGTGGTGCTGATTTTTTATCTGCCATTACAGTACGTCGTCTCAAATTTTAACATAAAAACTTTATTGTTTATCTTTAATTTTTTCTATTGTTTCTAATAACAAATTGATCGTTTTTAGAATCTTTTGCTGTTTTTCATGATCGTTTTCATTCTCTAATTCTTTTGAGAGTATTTCCATCTTTTTCTGCAATGCTTTCTTTATCGGTGGGGTTATACTGTCTAATGATTCTTCAACTGGAATATCTTTTTTTTCAGGTTCACGACCACAACTAATGCATAATGCATGTCCTTCTTTCATCACTCTGACTCCTTTACAATATGGGCAAGGCTCACTAAGTAGTGTGGCCCCATTTAGTAGCATTTTTGCAGCCTTTTTTGTAAGTTCTTTCTTCATTATTTTTATTTAATTTTCTATCTAAAAAATCCGTTTATTTTTGATTTATTGTTGATATTCAAACAAGGCTTAATAGTATGAATAATTGAATTTACTTCGAACGTATGGCAGTAATTTGTAATACTTGTGGTCTTCCAGAAGATCTGTGTGCTTGTGGTGAACTTGCCAAAGATAGCACTAAAATTATTATTCGGTTAGAAACTAGACGATTTAAGAAAAAAGGAACCATGATAGAAGGGCTGGATCCTAAACTAAATAATTTAGAAACTGTTGCAAAAGAACTCAAAAATAAATATGCTTGTGGAGGAACTGCAAAAGAGGGTTACATCTTCTTACAAGGTGATCATAGAGATACTATCAAAGATACTTTGATAAATTTAGGATTTGCAGCAGATACAATAGAACTACATTAGAACAAATTGCAAAATTCAAATAAATTACTCCAATCTATTAGAATTCCTTTTGCTGCATTACTTTCAGTAATTTTTGGTTTACTTCTTGTTTCTTTTCCTATAGGCATCTATGTTGTTTTTGAAACTGATGTTGGTGGTGATATTAATTATGAATATCCTCTCACTCATTTAGAACTTTTTAATGAAACCGAATTCTATCAAGCTCCAATCGATGTTAGTATTGGTGATGCTTTTGTTGTTTTATGGATATTTTATCTTACAATTTTTGTTATTGCAATGTTAGGTCCAAAAGATGGATTTTCAAAAGCACTTTCTCCAATTATTTCCTTTGGAAAATATAATCCTGGATTAAACTATATGATTGGTGTCACAAAATGGCTCTCAATTTTAATTCTGATTTCGGCATTGATTAATTTTGTACAGGAAGGCTTTGGTATTGATATTGTTCCTCCTCTTGCTGACAATGATTTAATTCAATTTTTTTATGTTAGCCTTGCCCCTATAATTGAAGAATTTGGGTTTCGTCTACTTTTAATTGGAATTCCTTTGTTTGCTCTTTATTCTAACAAATCTTCGCTAAAATATTTCATAAGATGTCTGTGGAATCCTAATATTTTAGATATTCATAATATGAAAAAAGCCCTTTTTTTGGTTATTTTTGTGGGTGTTCTTTTTGGTTTTGCCCACATTGCATTTGGAGATTCATGGAGTGAAGGAAAATTTGCTCAAGCTGCCGCAAGTGGAATAATTCTAGGTTGGGTCTATCTTAGATATGGTTTTGTAACTTCACTCTTAATTCATTGGGCTACCAATTATTTTATATTTTCATTTGCTACTTTTATTTCTCAGATTAATTTTATTTCAATTGAAGATGCATTTTCACATTCATTGATGTCTTCTTTAGAACTTTTATTTTTAGTTGCAGGTATTTTTTCAATTTGTATTTTATTTGTTGATAGATTCTTTTCAAAAAAAGAGACTACCTTAGAGATTTAAGGCTACTTTCAAACCTTTGTATCTATTTCTAATTGTAACTTCTGTTACTCCCGCAGCTTCTGCTACATCCCTTTGAGTTTTATTTTCACCATTTGTTACACATGCTACATAAAGTGCTGCTGCTGCTAATCCCATAGGATCTTTTCCTGCTGATATTTTTTGCTCTTCTGCAGTTTGTAGAATCTTCGTTGCTTTTCTTTTTGTTTTTTCTGATAATCCAGCTTTACTTGCAATTCTTGAAATACATTTTACTGGATTGACAACTGGCATTTTTAGATTTAATTCCCTTAACAATAGACGATAACATCTTGCAATGTCTTTTCGTTTAATGTTGCTTGCTTGACCAATGTCTTTTAGTGTTCTAGGAGTTTCAGTATCTCTACATGCTGCATATAGCGCAGATGCAATCAAAGCTGAAATGGAACGACCTCTGACCAGACCTTTTTCAAGTGCTTTTCTGTAAATGTAAGCTGCTTTTTCAATGACTGAATCCCCAACTGCAAGTTTGTCTTTTAGTCTGTCTAACTCACTAAATGCTTGTCGAAAGTTTCTATCGGTTGGTTCATGAACCTGGCTTCTACTGTCCCATGTTCTGAGTCTCTCAATAGTACTCTTCATGGCCGCAGTCAATGGTTTTCCAGTTGCGTCTCTGTTTTGTGGATTGATTATTGTGGATAGTCCCATATCGTGCATGGCTAGCGATGTCGGGACTCCTGCCCTGCTTTTATTTTCCCCTTCATTTGAAAATGATCTCCACTCAGGTCCTGATTCTTCTGTTTTATCGGTAATTACAATTCCACATTTACCACAAAAATTTTCACCTGTATTGGCATCTGTGACTAGAGAACCTTTTCCACATCTTGGACATTTATCTTTTGGATTAACTGTTTTAACCATTTTATCTTTCAAAGCCTTTTATGATAATATTTAAAAATTTCTAAATCATTGTATATAAGCATGTTGATAATTCTTATTTCAAATGACCGTTTTTTTATCATTAAAAATCTCTTTTTTAATCTGATTTTATAATTATTTTAATTTTTTCTATAATTTCTGGCTTTTCATTCTGTTCTAAGACAAACTTTAGATCCTCTATATTGTCAATATCCCACATTATTCTTTTTACAAAAATCATGGCAACATTTAGCGTATGATCTTTAGCTGTATTCATGTGAATTTTGTAACTATCCTCATCATAGTGTGTCTCCATCAAATCTATTGGCATTCTTACAAGTGCGTTTGTCCCATCAAATCTCCTAGATGGTACGATAATTGCAAAATTTGGATGGGTTTTGTAGTTTAACATAAAATCGATATCTTGAGTTTTGATGAATGGAATATCTTGAGGAAATACAATTGATGCGTGGAAATTATTTTCTAAGAGATACTTGTCTGCTAATGCAACTGCACTGTTAACACTTTTTTCTTTTTCATCCACAATTGTGATTACCTTGAATTTTTTACCAATCTCTATTGCTTTTTTTTCCTTTGTAACCATGATTATTTTTTCAATTTGAGGAGATATTGATATTGTGTGTAAAATCTCTTCAAGCATTACTTTGCACAAATCTTCAACTTGTTGCGGAGATAAATCTAAACGAGTTTTTGCTTTAGAGAAAGTCTTTACAGGAATTATTGCAGCTATTTTCAAATTATACGTGTACTTGTTTTAAAAGGAAATTTGCTAATGCATCCTCAGCTATTTTATTTTTCATAGTGATTTTGGTTTCAAAAACTTTCATATCTAAACTTTGGATCTTCTTTACCAATGCTTTATCTTTAGTATCTATAATTATGTTTGAACATACATCAGAATACATTTTTGCTAATCCATATGCATTTGATTCTATTCCCGCAGCTTGCATATATTTTGCAGCCGGGCCACTAATTGCGTTATCTCCAATTAATGGGCTTATTGCAACCACTTTCTTTTTTATTTTTGATAATTCTTTTCTAATCCCTTTGATTTGAAGCATTGGTCCAATTGATGTTAGTGGGTTTCCTGGTGCTAAAATTACCATCTCTGCATCATGAATTGCATTTATTGCTTCAGGATTTGGACGGGCTTTATCTGCTCCAATGTATTGAATTCCTTCAACAGGATCTTTTCCTCTATGTTTAACCCAATATTCTTGCAAATGTAATTCTCCTTTATCTGTAGTAATTCTTGTTTCAATACTGTTATCTGTAACTGGGATGATGTTTGCAGTTACTGCAAATTTTTCACACATCCATTTTGTAATGTCGCTTAGATTCTTTCCATTTTTTAGCATGTTTGTTCTGATCAAGTGTGTTGCAGCATCTCTGTCTCCAACTCTAAACCATGTCTCTTCTCCAAAAACTTCCATTTGACGCAAAAAGTTGAACGTATCTTTTTTCATCCCCCATCCTCTTTCTTGATCAAGCAAATCTGCCAATCCATAAACAATAGTATCGATATCTGGACATACATAAAGTCCGTAAAGCCAATAATTGTCTCCTACATTACTAATCACATTGACTTTGGATTCTTGAGCAACTAATCCTCTGACTAGTTTAACTGAACCTGTTCCTCCTGCTAAGACTGTAATCATATCATATCATTTCCTTTAAAACTGAAATTGCTCTTTTTGATACTCCATATTACTTTTTCAAAAAATACCGATCTAGGTAATTAGGATAAGTTTATTAGCACTATTTTGCAAATTTTGATTGTGTCTAGGGCTGTAATTGTGACAGTTTTGCTTGCAACTCTTATTGTTGTTGGTACAAGTGCACCTGCGTGGGCTGCCCAATTAGATGCTAGAATTAATCCAAATGCTAATGAATCTCCGTTTACAATTCATTATCTAAGGACTGTTTTTATTGAATATCCAGATGGTGGTGAACTCTTTGACAAATTACGTGGACATGAATGGACCGTTTCTGGAACTGCAGATTCTTCAAATCCTGGGGTTCAAAAACTTATGGATAAACTTAACGAAAAAATATCCGGTGAGGCAATCAGTACAAAAATTACTGACTTGAATGTTAGTTATGAATTCTATCTTAAAGCGAGAAATATCAACACCTCTGTTGATTATAAAGTACACTTGGAGGGAACTTTAAGTGATTATGTTATTGTGGAAGATGGACAAAAAACCTTAGTTGATTTAGGTTGGAGAGGAATGTCTACTTCAGACGAAATTGTTATAGATGATGTGGAAATTAATATTCCGATAAATATTCTCAGAGATCAAGAACCTGAAGTGTATTCTATTTTTGTAGGAACTGACGCTGAAGAAGTTCTTCATAGGCCTCTCATTAACGCAGATTTTATTTTGGAACAACCATTAACTAATTGGCACTTTTTGTTTGATCCAACTGGAATCAACGTGGATGCTGGAACTTTTGGACTAGATGAATCCATCTCTGGATTTGTTGTATCTACTTGGACTATGGGGGAAAGTAGTATTAGAGAAGGACGACAAGTTGAACGAGTATTTGAAGCCGAAGTTGTTGCAGATAAGACATATGTTGTTAGAAGCGTACAATCTTCCGATACCGCTAACTTATCAACAATCGGATTTGGTGCTTTAGATATGCTAGATGGTGTTGAAACTGCTGGTATTACCCCAACTCCTCCAGAGGGATATGCAACGACTTCTACTGGTGGTTTTCCAATAATGATAGTTTATGGAATGGCTGGAATGGCAGCTGTTGCAGGAATTGCATTTTTCTTTGTTAGCAGCAGATCAATGAAAAATCAATCACAGGGACAACAAGGAATTGATCCTAATAGACTTGTAAGTTATCAAACCAGTGCATCTGCTGGAGGTTATCAAACCAATAGAGGTGAGGCTCAACTAAAAGATGATACTAGTTACCAACAAACACGTAATCTTTATGATGAACCACAAAGTGTTAGTGATGAAACTCAACAACAAAGTCCTCCACCACAAGCAACTCCGTCAACTCAGGAAGAGGCTGCATGTGGATGTGCAGCATCTGCTGAAATGGGTTCTGAATGTGACTGTGCAATGCAAGGTGCATGTCTTTGTGATGCAACCTGTAATTGTGATGCTGAACTCTGTAAAGAACAAGTTAATTCAATGAGTTAGAATTTCAGATTAATAATTTGTGTTAAAATATAGAATTATCTATAAATTTATTCAATTCTATTCTAGGGTGTATGTTGAGATCAATGAAAATATTTTATTTTATTTGATATTTTTGTAAACAAAATACTTTGAGTCTTGAAAATGTTTTGTTAAAATTCTTAATTTGTAATGTCTGATAAAATTATATTTATACTAAATAATGTGATTACAAAAAAACTAGGATTTTTACGAGTAAAAATATATATCCACGTTGCTATCTTTTCAAAATTCAAAAATAAAGTTTTGGAAAAATACACATGATTTCTATCGTTGTTTATTGTGTTTAATCTTATCAATTATTTTGATGTGTCTTTTCAGATGCTAATTACCAAATGGGATATTTTTTGTAATCTGATATTGAATTTACTTTGTCGAATTTATACTAATGATTATTATAAAAATCATAGATTGTTCAATGTTTAATTTTGATAATTTTAAATAAAAAAATTTATGTGTGCTGGGAGTAACCCTCCTTTTGTTTTCACGATATTTCGCTTTGCAGCCTACCTGAACTTGGTACAGGATCTTTGAGTTCTGTTTGGCTTTGCTCCATGTGGGTCGTCTTTTTCATTCCTTTTATGGGAATCTCAGGTTTTGCCATCATTGTGTATGCCATATTGGATTATTTTCTGCTCCGTTGCCAACCATCTCTGATTATCTATCTCCAGATCACATTTCCTGTATGGAGGGAGGAGTTTCCTCTGCCGTAGCAGCGTATCGTGCTCCAGCTCACATGATGACTGTATTCATCTATTTGATTTGAGTATTACTTTTCAGGTTTTGTGCCTATTATGAACAAAGTCCCGTACTCTCTTTTCCATTTCTTTTTACTTTTCAAATCTCTGATGTATTTGGTTTTAACATCAAATCCTGTTTTTTGAAAGAATTCTTTCCATTCTTTTTTTGAATGAAGATGCATTTGTATTTTCATTTTTCCTGCCCACCGTGCAGTTGCTTTATTATCCTTGTAAAAATCGGTTCCACAGAAAAACTTTCCTCCGGGTTTTAACAATTTGTATATTTTTTCAAGTGCAATTTCAATGGAATCTGAATAATATAGTGATTCCATTGAAAAAATAAAATTGAATTTCCCTTTGTAATTCATTGATTCGATATCTGTGTGGATAAATTCTTCTTTCTTGTTATCTGTTTTCTTTTTACATTGAATGATCATTTTTTTACTTTTGTCGATTCCAATGGATTTTTTACATTTTTCTTCTTTTGCAATCTTTCTTACTACCCAGCCATTTCCGCATCCGACATCTAAGAATATGAATGGTTTATCAAATGATATTGTTTTTAAAAATTTCAAAACATTTTTTCCATGCTCTACCTCCATTAATTCGGCTCTTCCGTTTTGAGCCCATTCATCAAAAGTTTTTCTAACGCTATCCATGTTTTCATATTTTTCTTGTTTCCATTATAATCTTCGTCTTGTTGATCTTTAGTGTGAGTAAATTCTACGTATTTTTTATATTTGATTTTTAATAATTAAGTAGTATCTTGTTCGTTTGATCTGATGTTTATTCTACTCAATTATAATATCGTGATTGGTTGTAATTGATTTCTCTAATGTAAAATAATCATTTCTTTCTTTTCACTAAATTGAATAGTTGTCTAACCGCAAGTTTTGGGTGGTGTGTTGCCAATTTAATCATATTAGATAGTCCAAAATCTGCTTTGATAAAATCAAGGAATTCTTCAGATTTTAATTCTTTAATGATGTCTAGTTCTTTATCCCATTCTTCATCTGTTAGGCCAATCCATCTATCTTGAACTTTTCCTGCTGAATTGATCTTTGATTCAATCTCTTTTCTCCAATTTTCCTCATAAGGATAAAGTGCATCTTTGTCTGTTTTACCTGATTTTATGGCTATTGCGGATACTTTTCCAGCCACTCTGCCAAATTTTATTGCATATCTGATTCCTTCCAAAACTAGTGGATTTGATTGTCCGGCTGAGTCTCCTACTAGTATCAAATTATTAAAAACAGTTTTTCTTGATAATCCGTCATTTGGAATCAAACCATAATGAAATTCTATTGGTGTTATTTCTCCTAATTTTTTTATTGGACCTAATCTCTTTTCTATTAATTCTTTGAGTCTTTGTGTGGGGTCTACATCTGATTCTGGTTTTCCTACGCCTACTCCAATCCTAACTATGTTGTTTCCCAACGGGAAAATCCATGCATAACCTGCAGGTGAATATTGTTGTCCCACCATCAACCACCATGTTTCTGAATCTGCCTTCTCTACTTTTACCTCATATTCTGCACCTGCCCCAAATCTTTTCCATTGAGTTGCAAATCCCATTGCCTTACATACAGTTGATGTGAATCCACTGGCATCAATCACTACTTTTGAATGAAATGTTGCTTTTCCATCAGGTCCAGTACCCTTAACTCCTACAATGTCTCCTTTTTCATTTTTTATAACTTCATTAACATTCATTTTAACAAAAATATCTACTCCTAACTGTTCAGCTTCATGTGCTAACCACCTGTATGTTTTTCTTACATCCAAAACTGCTGCCCTTGGAATTGAATCACTGATGGTGACTTCGTTATTGGGAGAACAAAATGAAAAATTTTTGATTGGATTAAAACAATCATCTGGAATTCCAAATTCTTTGATGTTTTGAATCCATGTGACTCCGCTGGTCCTAACTGTCTCTGCAATTGAATTTTCTTTTTCAAGTAAAGCTACTTTAACTCCATTCTTTGCAGCTGCAAATGCAGCTGACGATCCTGCTGGTCCTCCTCCTACAACTACTAAATCGTAATGATGTTCTTCTGGCAATTAATTAAATCATAATGGTCTAGGATATAATTTTGAGGTATGTGTTGCACGGGTTATTTTTTTAACACTGGGGTGCCTGATGTGTCATTTTCTCTTTCTGAATCAAATGTTTCCATGTGTGCTAGATCTCTGTGCATAAAACTGTGAGTTTCGCCCTCTGTTTTTCTACAGAATTTGGAATGAATAGTTTCCTCGATTTTTAAAGTGGTTTCATTTTCATGAAATAGACGTTTTCCACAGTCAGGACAAATGAATTCAGGCATGAATTTGTTCTGTGTTAAATCTATTTAGATGTTTCAGGCGATAGTGATATTTCCTATCTCTCAAACCCAAGCTTTAGATGTTTCTTCCTTGGTGATTAATTATGGGTGAGTTTGAACTTTTACCTTTTATTATGTGGTCATCTGTTTCTGGAATTATCATGTTGATAACTGGATTTAGCTATCGTGCATATAAGAGGAAGAGTAATTATAAGATCTCTTCATCTTGAATTGAATTTGAAAATAAAAGATTATCCTTCTGAAGCTGATTTGCCGCCATCTACATTTAGAATGGATCCCGTAACCCAGTTTGCTTCATCTGATGCTAAATAGAGTGCAGCATTTGCAACATCTATTGGTTCGCCTACTCTTGCAAGAGGTAATCTTTCTTCAAGAACTTTTCTTGCTTGAGGATCATCGAGATACGGTTTAATCATTCCTGAATTGATGATTCCTGGATTAATACAATTGCATCTGATGTTTCTTCTTGCATATTCTACTGCGATTGATTTTGTAAACATGGAAATTGCAGCTTTAGTTGATGAATATATTGCCAAGTGAACTCTTGGTATTGCCCTTTCACTTGAAATGGACCCAATGTTTACTATTGCTCCACTTTTGACATCTGACATTTTTGAAAGAACAGCTTTTGACATGTGAAATACTCCTAGCAAGTTGATGTCGATAAGTTTCTTAATTTCTGAATCTTGCATTTCATGAAAATGTATTGGGTCATTAATTCCTCCTGCATTATTTACTAAAATGTCAATTTTACCATATGTGTCCATGATCTGATTTACTGCTTGTAGTACCTGAGATTCATCAGTTAAATCACATGGCACCGATGCAGTTGATTCTTCATTTCCGATCTCTTTTCTAGTGGCTTCCAATTTCTCCAAATTTCTTGCAATCATAATTACTTTGGAACCCTCTTCTACGAATCTCTTCGCTATTCCTTTACCTATATCACTTGATGCTCCAGTAACGATGGCAACTTTATCATTTAATCGCATAATATTTCATTGTACTCATAACTTATAGAATTTTTGTTAAATTTTATTCATGATTTTGGTTTATTTTCCTTGTTTATTTTTTTGAGATATTCGATTATTCCTGTATAATCTGTGTCCCCAAATCCTTCTTTGATCGCATTTTCATACATTTCTTCTGCTTTACTAATCATAGGCAGTTTAATTCCTAATGTTTTTGCGGTATTTGTAATGGTGGTGATGTCTTTTTTTAGATTTGCAAGTGTGAATGTCGTATCATATTTACCTTCTATCATTTTGTATGCTTTTTTTTCACTCATTCCAGTTTTAAAATATGTGGAGTTTAGAATCTCAAGAAATATTTCTGGTTCTACATTTGATTTTTTTACAAACATTATGCCTTCAGATAAAGCTAGTGCTAACATAGTAATTTGAAGGTTCATGGCTAATTTGACAGAATGTGCAACACCGCTATCTCCTAGGAAAAACACTTTGCTTGCAATAGTGTCCAGGATATCTTTACAATAATCAAAGCTTTCTTTATTTCCTGATGCCATCATTACTAATTCTCCAGTGATTGCAACATTTGGACCCCCCATTACTGGAATGTCTAATTTACTTATCTTGTATTCTAGAAATTTTTTTGAAATCTTTTTTGATTCTAGTGGATCAATTGTGCTCATATCGGCAACAATTAATTTTTCATGGCTTCCTTCTATGATTCCATTTTTTTCAAATGAAATTTGCTTTACTGCATTTGCATCTTTTACTATGATGATGACTAATTCTGAATTTTCTGCAATCTCTTTCGGAGATGCTGAAATTTTGGCTCCTTTTTCTTTTAGTTGTTGTGCTTTTTCTTTTGTTCTATTGTAAACTGTTACTTCAAAACCTGAATTTATCAAGTGTAGTGCTACTGCATTTCCTAACATTCCTAGCCCTATGATTCCTATTTTTTTTATTCTCATTTCTTCTCCAAAATTATACTGTTAATGACGTTCTTCATTTTGAATTTCCCAATGATTATTTCCAAATCTGGAAGCTGTAAATTCTAATTGGCCTATTGTCTTATCTCCTTTTTTGACTTTGGCAAAATCTAATTTTTTCATTTTAATTATTTTTTCTTTGGGCTTGTATCCTCCCTCAATAACTTTTACTTTGAATCTTTTGCTTGCTTTGATGATCATCTTTCTTGCAATCTGAACGTCTCCGATCCATGAAAACATTTCAAAATCTCCAAAATTTTCAGTAGATATGGCATAACCGTATAATCGAGCTTCAAGTTTCATGGATCGAGATTTTGCTTGTTCATTTAACCAAGATATTATCTCTTCTCCATGACCCTTCTCTACTCCAAATGTTTCTGAATCTCCCATATGATCAAACTTACAATGTCAAACAATAATAATCATTTTCAAATCACTGTTAAACTAAAATATTGTTTTAATCATGAAACTTTATGCTCACAATTGACTGTAAGGATGTCATATCTATAAAAAACGAATTACTTATTTATGTGGCAGATCAAATGGCTGCAATTCCTACCTTAAAACACAATCAATTTACTTTATCTGCATTGGATGATGATGATATTCTTGATTCTACTGCAGTAATTTCTGCAATCAAAGAATATTTGGATTCAATAGATCAGGGAAATAATTTTGCTGTAATATCTAATAATGATATGATAAACATAACATCCATCTCTGGAAAAATTATTGAAGAGGATGCTGCTGAATCTCAAAATGACATGTTTTCATGCACTCATTGTGGATTTGTAACCATGTATGAGGTAGAATTGAATGCTCACATGAGAATTCATTATCTTTAATTTTTTTTAAAAATCCTAAGCAATATTTTTCTTTTAATCTCTGGCATTTCTGCTGCCATTGAAAAATCATAATGTGGGAATCTATTTTGATATTCTGAAATGTAACTATTTGTTACCCTATATGTGCTGAAACTGGTTCTAATCTCATCTATTTTGATTTGATTTCCAAAAACATCATAAATTAAAATTGTATATTGATTTGGTTTTACTTGATATTTTGAACTACAATACCATAAAATTCCTAGTGTTGCGACAAAAAATCCTGTTACAAATTTATCCATAATTTTTTTCATATGCTGGTTTTCAACAGGATCTTTATAAGCAATAATTACAAAAATTGGATGTGAGAAAATCTTTGAAAAATAATGTAGCTAAGGTTTATTGTGAAAAATGTGATCTTATTTTTGAATCACGTGAACGATTTGAAAAGCATTTTGATAGCCATTCATCGAATTTTGTCTGTGAAATATGTCCTATTGATACAGCCATTGCGAAATTTGTGAATCTGTTTAAACGAAAATCTTCTCGCAATTTGGAATAAGTTTTTTTAACCTACTCGTACTGTTTTGAATTATGAACAAAAAAGTCCTAATTCTGGGTGTCATTGTTATTGCAATTATTGCAGGCCTTGCAGCCTCGTTTTCTGTATCTACTTCTGAAATTGTTAATCTTGATATGGGCAGAACCCATGGTACCATTTCTACTGCTATGGGCTCTCCAATTTTGGGTGACCCATCAGCTCCAATCACTATTGTTGAATTTGGTGATTATCAATGCCATCAATGTTTTAATTGGTTTCATAATACAAAACCTGAATTAACTCGTGATTATATTGAAACTGGAAAAGTAAATTTGGTTTTTGTTGACTTGGCATTTTTGGGAAGTGATTCCCCAAAAGCAGCTCAAGCATCCTATTGTGCTGAAGATCAAGAAATGTATTGGGACTATCACGATCTTCTTTACACTTCTCAAGAGTCAACAATTGACGGAGGGTGGGCAGATTCTGAACGACTGAAGGCATTTGCATTTAGTTTGGGACTTGACATGGAATTGTTTGAAAGTTGCCTTGATTCCGGAAAATATTCGAAGCGTGTTCAGTATAATATTCAACAAGCAAGAGAGCATGGTGTCAGGGGAACTCCTGGGTTCTTCATAGTAGGCCCTGATGGACAACAACAACAACTTGGTGGAGCGCAACCCTTTTCAGTGTTTAAACAAATACTGGATCCTATAGTCTAATGGAATCTGCTATAAAATTTGCATTTTCAAATTCTAAATACATTATCTTAGCAATCACAATTTTTACATCCATGTTTATTGGTTTGTTGATTTTATCTGAATACATTTTCTTAGAACCTTATGTAGTGAGCCACATTCCTTCTGGAACTGAATTGGGATTTGTTCTTATTGTGATAATTTCTGCATTATCTGCATTGGTGCTCCCGATGAATATATTTCGTATCATTATGCTCCAAAAATCAAAACAAAAAATGGGTGGAAGTATTCTTGGCTCTATAATTGGTGCTGCTGCTGGTGCATGTAGTTGTGGGCCTATTGGATTTGCTGTAATCTCTACTTTTGGTTCAGTTGGAGCTACTGCCACTGCATTTTTAACCAATTATGAGATTCCAATTAGAATAGTTGCCATTGGAATTCTAACCTTCACATATTTCACAACTTTGAAATCCCTCAAAATTGAATGCAAGTTAAATTCTTGATTTTAATACATTGGGGTTTCAATTAGGCTAACATTTACAATCTTGTATTGTGTGTTATAGTAATTTTAAGAATTAAGGTGACAATCAAGTGTGTTTCAATTAAACTCAATGATGGAATACCGAAAGTTGCTGAATTGGATGATATAGGTATTAAGATTTTTTAAAACCCTTTTTGTGATCTCTTAATTTTAAAAATCTGTAAAGTTGAGATATTTATTTGCCTTTTTTAGATTTAACTTAATGCAGAATTGGAATTTAATTTTTGGAATTTCCATTATTGCAAGTCCGATTCTTTTTGCAATGGTTGCATACCCTGATTCTATATCTTGGAGTTGGAACGAAGGAAGAGGGGGCTATCTTTTTGCACTTATCTTTGTAGTCGCTGAATTAATTGGACTAAAAATTGTCATTTCAAAGAAGCGATTACTGTCTGTAATTCCTATGGCAGTTCTAACTATTGCATATCTTGCTTCATTGGAATACGGTTTAAGAGAATACATTATTGAATCTGCGGAATTATTTGATGTGCAATTAATCTATTCGTGGACTTGGATGTGGGATTTTGTTGTCATGGCAATATTCGTTGTTGCTGCTTTGAGTATATTCTTTGGAAAGAGGTGGATTAGAATTGCTCCTGCCGGACCAATCTTTCTAACAGGAACTGCAATAATTCTTTCACTTGATGCATTTTTCCCCTATGATACCCTGGGACCATTACAGTATGTCGTTCCTTATTTTGTTCAGGCAAATGTCTGGTTAGTTACAGTACTTGATCTTGGAACTGCTGTAGCCAGAGATAATGTCATGTTCTTACGTGGTGATCATGGTTCCATGGCTCTTCAGGTATTTTGGCCATCAGCTGGTGTTCATAGCATTATTATTTTTTCATTGGTAATTGGGGCATTCATGTTAAAACTAAACATACCTAGAAACCGAAAAGCTGTTTATTTTGTTTTAGGTATCATCGGAACTGTCATTGTCAATTTAATCAGAATTTTCTCATTGTCTTGGTATGCACTAAAAGTCACGACTGATCCTGTGGCGTGGGAAGAATATCACAAAATTGCAGGTGAGATAATGTTCCTACCCTGGTTGTTTGCATTCATTTTGATTGTTATTGTGATTGAATCTAGGCGACTGAAAAAATCAGAACAATAATTTTAAGTCATTCTAAAAAAAAGTTGTAATGTCGCTCTGACCTTGCACTTCTGATAGTTCGGAAACTTTTACTCCCAATCTTCTAATTGTGATTGTTTGATTTTCCAGAGCTTCTTTTAGTAGTTGATCTGCATTCTTTTGTAATTCTTCTATGCTTTTTGTTGGGTTCCTTAGCATTCTTGATTTTGATTTGTTTGATAAATCTGATTGAATAAAGTGTATTCCAACTGATTTAAACATTCGATTATTTTTTTTAACTACACTGTGGACTTCTTTGCATAATTCCATAATGTTTTCAGACAAAAATTGATAATCTTTTGAATCTTTTTTTAATGTTGTAATTTTACTATATTGTACGCTGGCTTCCCGCTCTCTGACGGGTTCATCGTCTATCCCTCTTACGGCATTATGGATGTAAGTTCCACTTTTTCTACCCAACTCTTTATTCAAAGTAAAAATGTCTAATTTTTTTAAATCTTGAATTGTTTCTAAATTCATTTCCAAAAATCTTTCTTCAGTCTTTTTTCCAATTCCTGGTATCGTTCTAATTTTTAATTGCTCTAAAAATATTTCAATTTTATCTGGAGGTACAACGGTAAGGCCATCTGGTTTTTGAAAGTCAGATGCTATCTTTGAAATTAATTTATTGGGAGAAATTCCTATTGAACAGCTAAGTTTTATCTTATCTCTGATGGAATTTTTAATTTGCTGCGCTAAGTGACTTGCTGTTTCAAAATTTCCGTCAACTCGCTTTGTTACATCCAAATATGCCTCATCTCGTCCAACATATTCAAAAACATCTGCACTACTTTTCATGATCCCCATTGCTTTTTCAGATATTTCAGAATAGAAATCAAAATCCACTGGCAAGAAAACCGCATCTTTTCTTTCCTCGAGTCTTTTTTTTGCAAATGCAATTGGAATGCCTGACTTCACTCCGTATTTTCTAGCAGTATAGTTTGCAGTTGCAACAGCACCGCTATCTCCACCCCTATCTGAGAAAACACATATGCACACAGGTTTTGTTTTCAGTTCTGGTGATCTTGTTTCTTCACATTGAGCATAAAAATAATCGAAATCTATGTGGAAAACTATTCTTGTTCCCAATATTGTTCTAAAAACTAATTTGATTATTATTGTATTGTGTATTCATCAAAATACTGAAACCATTTGAAAGACTACAAAATCTATCTCTAAACCATAATTTTTAGATTCATACTCATAATTTCTCTCGAGGGGAATCATCTGCTTTTATTCGCTTATCGAAGAATAGACAAGCAGTAAGATCACCTGTAACATTGACCATTGTTCTAGTCATGTCTAAGACTCTGTCTACGCCAAGCAAAAGAACAACTGCAACAGGAGGAATGCCTGCTGCAATGAGAATTGTTGAAAGTATTACAATTCCTGTTCCTGGTGCTGAAGGAGCACCAATGGATGCAGCAAGTGCAGTTAATGTAATTAGCAATATTGTAGTAAATCCTAAATCAATACTGAACAGCTGGGCAAGAAAAAATACAGCTATTATCTGGTATAGGGCAGTTCCATCCATGTTGATTGTTGCTCCCAAAGGAATGATGAATTGAGATACCTTGGGTTTCACATTCATCTTCTCCTCTGCAGTTTTGATAGATAGCGGCATTACAGCAGCAGAACTTGAAGTTGAAAATGCAAGTAGTTGTGCATCTTTCATCATTGTAAATGTGGATAATAGTGGTCTCTTTGTAAAAAATTTGATAATTATGACATATACTAGTATCATTGCAAAAAGACCAATCACTACAGTCAACATATATGCTCCAAGCACTGTCATTGCAGAAAGACCAATCTTGGATGTTATTCCTGCTATTAGACCAAAGGCCGCAAATGGTGCTAAACGCATTGCCCATGACACCACCTTCAGAGTGATTTTTTGTATAGACTCTAGCAAGTCAAGAATTGGTTGAGAGCTTTGTTTTGGTAATGAAATCATGGACACTCCAACAATCAATGCAAAAACGATTATGCTTAACATCTCTCCAGACATGAATGATGCCAATGGATTGCTTGGTATTATACCCACTATGCTCTGTGGAATATCTTGAATACTGAATTCTGCACTTTCAACAGGTTCGACATCTTCAATTCCAAAACTTTCCATGATCAAAGAACTGTCAATCAAATTCCCAGGTTCAATAACAGAAACAAGAAGAATTCCAAGGGTTAATGCGATTATAGTTGTTGCAACAAAATACACAGCTACGCCCAAACCCAGTTTTTGAAGTTGTTCCAAACTGCCTGATGATGTAAGGCCTCTGATAATTGATGCAAAAATTAATGGTATGATGATCATTTGAATAATTTTTAGAAATAGATTGGCAGGAATTGATAGCCAATCAGTAATTACTTCTGCTGTGTCTTTTTGAACAATTCCTACCTCTGGACCTAAAAACATTCCAAAGACCAATCCCAAGAATAATGCAACAAGAACCTGTGCCCATAATTTTTTTCTAATTAGATATGTGATTTGAGGAGTGTGAAACTTGAAGGACTTTACTACCAATGCATTTCAATGATATTTTCTCATTTCTTCTATATTATACCCAGCGAAATTCTCTAAACTGATTCTCAGAATTGATTCTTGAATACTTGAGTGAAATAAGTGGTATAGTTGGTTTACCTATGTTTTTAAAAACAAAGGATCTTCCAGTTTCTCAGTTTATGACTGCATCCGATTTCAGTAGAATCAAATGTATCTTTCAAGACTGTAGTAGATTTTATGGCCGAAAGAGGATTTGCAAATGTCATAATCACAGAAAAAGAAAAAACAATCGGGATTTTTACTGAAAGAGAAATTTTAAAACACATCGTATCAAAAGATGCAGATCCAAAAACACCAATCAGAGAGATCGGAAAGCAATCCTGTGAAGAAGTTGATCCTGGAATCTCTGTTTTTGATGCTTCAAAAATTATGACTGCAAAGAATTCACGACTTTTGATTTTTGCTGAATCTAAAAAATTAGTGGGAATAATTACTGCTACTGATATGCTACGGGCTTTTCAAAAAACTGATGATGATCCTCCAATAAAGTCATTCATAAGTAAAAATTTGGCAATGTGCAACTCAAAAACATCAATCAAAGAAGCAGCAAAAATTATGCTTGATAAGGGCATAGGAAGCGTAATTGTTAGTAATTTTGCATATTATGGAATATTCACTGAAAGAGACGTTTTGTATTGCCTAAAAGAAAATGTTTCCTTAAACGAAAAAATTGATATGTATTCTTCTTGGCCACTGATAAAATCAGAATACAGTGTGAATGCAAAAGGTATTGCACGCATCATGGCAGCAAATGACATCAAAAGACTTGGAATCACATGTGATAAAGACTTGATTGGAATCATTACTGCAGTTGATTTGATTAATGCATATCAAAAGAGTTTGGGGTTTTCACATGTATCTCATTGGAAGGAAATAAAGTAATTGTGATTTGGATATCTCGGACTATTTGGTCTGGTCTAGTTTGAATGAGTATTAGTTAAAAAATATTAGTATGTTATCTAACTTGAAAATCTTAATTTAGTTTTTAGTATCTTGCCTTTCAATTATTTCTGTTGAAACTTCTTATCTATCTGCTAATAATTTCAATATTGGTAATTGGTAGTAGCGGTATCGGGATTTATTTGATTGAATCTCCTCATGAAGAGGCTCAGATCACAACTCTGATAGATGCATTTTGGTGGGTATCTGCTACGGTAACAACTGTAGGTTATGGAGACGTTGTTCCAGTCACCGAGGTTGGAAGATTGATGGGAATTGTACTGATGTTTGTAGGTATTTCCATAATTGGTACTTTTATCTCCGTATTGGGCGCTCGACTTGTCGGTTCTAGATTAAAAAAACACGAAACGTTAGAATATTCTACAAAGTCTCTAATCATTAAAAAAATAAACGACATTGAAAACTTAGAAAAACACGAAGTTGAACTACTGATATCTATGGTTAAAGACTTGCATGATGAAGTTAAAGATAATCGCAAAAAACTCAAATAATTCAATCATGTCTGAACAGATCGATTACAACTATTCCTGCTATCCTGCAAGAAAGTCTCAAGTTTCTAAGGCGTTAAACTTGAAGAATCTAAAAAATACTGACGAATAATTGACCTTATTCATCTAAATACTGATACTAATTCAATATTTTTATGGAATATCCTGTATCTGTAGATGAAAACGGTATTAATTTTAAACCTGAAAAAATGGAAAAAGAAAAACTCTATCATTGTATATTCAAAGATAAGGCAATGTTGGTATTCAAAGATTCTCAGGATGTTATGAATTGTTATGAAATTGAAGAGCCCAATTTAGTTGAACAAATTAGAAAATGTGATGATGATGACGATCTTGAAAAACTATTTGAGGAATATATCCAAGGAAAACACCTGAAAAATTAAATAAAAGAGAAAAAGGATTTAGTTATAACAGGAATTTAAAATTGAGCAACCCTAAAAAATCCAAAGACGCAGAAGATATTTTATCTGAATTTGACTCTCGTTCTAAACCAACACCAGAACCAACACCAGAACCAACACCAGAACCAACACCAGAACCAACACCAGAACCAACACCAGAACCAACACCAGAACCAACACCAGAACCAACACCAGAACCAACACCAGAACAAACACCAGAACCAACACCAGAACCAACACCAGAACCAACACCAGAACCAACACCAGAACCAACACCAGAACCAACACCAGAACCAACACCAGAACCAACACCAGAACCAACACCAGAACCAACACCTGGTGAAACTCCTGACTCTCGTCCAGCACCTGAAGAACGTGATGTGATATTTGTTGGCACTAAACCAATAATGACTTATGTTTCTGCAACTTTAACTCAACTTTCAACTCGAACTACAGTTACTATCAAAGCTAGAGGAAAACGAATTACACAAGCAGTTGATGTTTCCCAAATGATTACTAAGCGAATGAATTCTGTAGGATATGTGATTAGTGACGTAAGGATTTCATCTGACTCTTTAACTTCCCAAGATGGAAAACAACGTAATGTTTCTACAATGGAAATTGATATTACAAAAAATTAATTTAAAAAATTTAACTTTAATCCTATTTGGAATTTTATTTATTGGAATAATGATTAGTTTTACTGGAAATTCTTGTGGAATTGAATATATTCTAATTATTAATGACATCTCTTCATATGAACAGTCCCTTGATCCTGAATTTTGTGAAATTATTGTAGAAAAAATTGATTTATTCATTGATAGTTGTGAATCTCAAATAGAAATTTTAGATTGTGGTTAATGTATAATGTCTGCCAAAAATGTAATTCCAAAATAAACTAACATCAAACTTAGTACTATCATTAATGCCTTATAATTTCTGTTGGAAATAATTCGTGAACTCTTTGAGGCAAGAAATGAAATTCCTCCCAACCACACAAAATCCATCCAGATGTGTATTACAAATACAATCAGTATGCCTGTAAATGCCCAAATCAACATTGCATCTGAAATTAATTTGAATCCAATTGTCAACCACCAAATAATAAAAAATGGATTTAATGCACTTAATGCAATTCCTGTAACTAGTGGGCTTTGTTTTGGATTTGATATGATACCTTCTTTTTTCTGTAATACAGTTTTAATTTGCATAAACGCAAATGCAAAAAGTGTAATTGCTCCAAATATGGAAATTAATACTCTGAATTCCGGAAATATTTCTAAAGAAAATACTCCAATCCCTAACAAAATTACTAAAGGAAACTCCACAATTGTGTGGCCAATTGCCATTTTGATGCCTGATTTTATACCGTCTCGTAACCCATACGATATATTTGCTGCAAAAAGTGGTCCTGGTGACATAACTCCTGATGCTGAAACCACAATTACTAACACAGCAAATTCTAGGATCTGAATCATTATCTTCAGATATTGTCTATCAAATTACAAAATAAACATAATTGAAAAAAAATCTATCTATACATGGAATCTTTAAGATGCTTTGATTCTTCTTGTGTCTCTTTTATCACTATTTCTGCTTTCTCAGCTTCTTTTTGCAGTAATGGAATATCGCATGAAGCTCCTGGAATTAATTTGGATATTGCCATGCATAGTTGCGCACTTGATTTAAAATCTGGATCTTTTCCATCGGTATGAAAAATTATCACGATTACATCTTGTTTTGATATGCTTCCTTCATTTAGTAACATCCCTGGAATCCCTGGAATCGTTCCATGGTCTAAAATTTTTAAATTAGCTTCTTTGATTTTTGTTCTTGCAACATCGGTACTTCCAATTCCAATGATCTCTTTATCATTATTAGATGATTTGATTGCAACACTACTGACAATTAATCCAATTTTGTGTTCTTTTGCCCACTTCAACATTGTTTTAGCTGCGACTCTGTGTAATGATTGATCAAGAGTAAGAAATGACAAAAATATTCCAACTTTCAAATCCTCATTGACAAAAATTCTCGTTGGGAAATTGGGTTTTCCATTTTTTACAACACTGATTGCTGGAAAACTTTCTGAATCGATTACTCCTGCTAATTCAAACTGTGATGTATGAATCATTGATTCACTTGCAATTGCACTAGTAAACCCTACCGATGGAAATCCGTCAATGAGATAACCTCCTTCTAAATTGAGTGGCTTTAATTCTCTAATTCTTATTTTAGGAGACACTACATGTTTTGCATATCGATCAAATAATAGCTTTTATCTGATTCTAAATCTGTTTTTGTAATTTTGAAATCAGTGCTGCATAAATAAATGGTAAAATTGTTGTCACTTCTGCATGAAGTGTTGATTGTTTTGCTATTTGTGTTACTTTTCCCCACGAAATTGCTTCTCTTACCAGTGCTCCGCTTAAACTTCCATCAAATTCTTGTGCTGTTGTGATGTAAAATGCATAATCTAATCCTTCTCTATACTGGTTCCACCATAATGTGTGATGTTTGGAAATTCCTCCCCCAATCATGAATGCTCCTGATTTTTTGGCTTTGAATATTAATCCTGAAAGAAGATTTGCGTCTCCTATAATGTTTAGCTTGAAATCATTATGTTTTTGTGTGAATAACCAAATTTGACTTCCTACTGCACCATCCATTATGCCTGGAACTACAACATTGATGTCGTTTTTGTATGCCCAATAAAGAAATGAATCTTCACCTAGATGTTTTCCGATCATCTTACATATTTCAGCAGTGGTCATCTCTTTTACTCCGTTCTGATATTCTTCTTCTAAAAACAACTGCATTTTTTCTTCAATGAGTGGGCCGTAACTGTCCATCGGAACGAGTACATTTCCTAATCTGTGAATGTTTTGGCTGGCTAATTCCATATCGTCCATTGTAAAAGATCCTTCTTTATAATGTGAAAAATGTCTTGCAATGTCATGATCTAATGCTCCGCATGTTGTTATGGTGACATCAAACCATTTGTTTTTAATCATATTTTTAATAATACCTCTTAGCCCGGTTGAAACAACTGCACCTACAAATGAAATAAACCTCAAACATTGTTTGTCTGAAATCATTTCTGTTAGAATTTCTAATCCGTCTGATAGATTTACTGATTCAAATCCTCCTGATTGAGATAGCTCTTCAAAAATTTTTTCTATTGAAGTGTCTAAGTTAATTTCTATGTCTTTTACTGAACGACCTGGTTCTACCATGATTTCGTTTATTGATGCCAAGTATAAAATTCTGCCTTCATGGAGATTTCTTTCTATTGTCTAATAACCCTTAAAACCCCCCAAGCAATACTAACTCTGAATGTCAGATAGAATTAAAGTTGGTTTAGTTGGTATTGGTAATTGTTTTGCTGGTCTAATTCAGGGAATTGAATATTATAGAAAAAATCCTTCTCAAGAAGTTACTGGAATTATTCATGATAAATTAGCAGGATATGGTATTCATGATATTGATTTTGTTTGTGGATTTGATGTTGGTGAAAATAAAGTTGGTAAATTTTTACATGACGCAATTTACGAATATCCGAATATGGTTGATTGGATTGCCAAAAATGATTTGCCAGAAAATGATGCCAAAGTCTATGAAAGTCCATTGTTAGATGGAGTGGGAGTGTGGGTGGAAAATAGAATTAAACCCATTACTAGTACAAAAACTATTGAACAAATTACTGAAGAAGTGAAAAAAGTTATCAAAGAGAGAGGTGTGGAAATTATTGTATCTTATCTGCCTGTGGGTTCTGATAAGGTAACTGAATTTTGGGCCCAAATTTGTCTTGATACGAATACTGCATTTGTAAATTGCATTCCTTCATTTATCGCATCTGATGAAACATGGGCTAAAAAATTCCAAGAAAAAAACATTCCTTGTATAGGTGATGACATTAAAGGCCAAGTTGGTGCTACCATTGTTCACAGAACTTTGGCCAAACTATGTAGTGATAGGGGAACAAAAATTGAAAAAACATACCAAATCAACGTTGGAGGGAATACTGATTTTCTAAACATGAAAGAGCAAAATAGACTCATCTCAAAGAAAATATCTAAAACCGAAAGTGTTCAAAGTCAACTTAAAGAAAGATTGGATGATGATCAAATTTATGTTGGTCCCTCTGATTTTATTCCGTTCTTAGGAAATACTAAACTAATGTTTATGAGAATTGAGGGTCGTCAATGGGCAAACATTCCTTACAATATGGAAGTACGTTTAGAAGTTGATGACAAAGCAAATTCTGCAGGTATTGTAATTGATGCAATTAGATTGGCAAGAATCGCACTTGATAGAGGAATTGGCGGTCCAATCAAACCTGCCAGTGCATATTTAATGAAACATCCAATCGAGCAAACTTCTGATGTTGAAGCAAAAACTGCATGTGAAAAGTTTGTTGCAGGTAACTAATCACTGAAATTTATTTGAATCTGAAAATCTTACTTTCCTATTCTTTTCATATTTGTCTAAATCAAATTCTTTACTTGTTCCACATTCACCATTTAATTTCATAACCTTAGTTGTCACTACTTTGTTATTTTCAGTCAAATCTATAATGAGACTATTGCCTCCAAATCTACGATTCTCAACATTTGCTGCCAAGATAGGTATTCTATTTTCCAATGCTCTTACTTGAACGTACAACTGCCAAGGTTCAATTCCTCTCTTAACTATTCTACTTGGTGAAAATAGAACTTGGGCTCCTTTTTTCACCAATATGTTGGCAACATTAGGAAACACCATATCATAACAAATCACTACTCCGAATTTACAGGCAGTATTGAAAATTTTAGCCTCATTTCCAGGCTTTACATTGTTTTTTTCATAGTCAAATGGATGTATTTTCTCTTGTCTTCCTATGAATTCTCCTTTTGGACCAATTATTGGAGCAATTATTGATGTGTGCTTCTTTGTGATTTCATAAAATGCCCCTGGTATTATTGTCATAGAGTATTCTTTTGCAATTTTTTTAAAATCTGAAAACTCTACATCAAAATCTTTGATCTCATTGTTCTTGAGCCATTGTTCTGGCAGGCACACTATTTGTGTATTTTTTTCTCCTAATTTTTTTAAAATTTTTGATACGTTGAAAATTCTTTTTTGATTTGTACTTTGTAGTGCAGTTTGAATAAGTCCTATCTTGACCATGCACTAAGAATATTTACTTAGTAATTATAGATAGGCATAGTTTTACGATCATTTCTTGAAAAATAATTGTACGATTATAATCACTACAAAAAATATGATAACATAACAAGAAAATTGTGCAATTCAGTCAACAAACTTGTTTTATGACTACAATTTATTCCCGTTAATCTTTAATTTTAAAACTCTTTTTGAGGTGAAGTTTGGCTGATACAAATAATTCTAGTAGGTTAGAATTATTGTTGACATGTTTAACGTATAATGCAAACATAAAATACAATTGTCCATTAATTATTGATGATCACTTAATTATTAGAACTAGTGATATGGATCATGTTCCTGAGTGAATTATACGAAAGAGAGGCCTTAGAGTTACTGAAAAATAATGAAACTGATGCTAAAGAATTACTTTTACTACAACGATCAACTGCTCGTCAATTATTGATTGAAAATGAAATTAAAGCAGATGTGTTGAAGACAAAATATATTGTAAGAGGCGAAAACAATGTTTTAGGGCACCGAACTGCTGCAAAATTACTGAAAAATAATGAACATACTGCTGCAGAATTGCTGGAGAATAATGAAACTGATGCTAAAGAATTACTTTTACTACAGCAAGGCATGGAAAGAGCATTACTGGAAAAAGTTCATAATGAGGCTCTTAAAACCGACGGCGACTATTCAGTATAGTACACAACGTTTCATATCATTATTACTTTCAAATTAAACGATAATTAATTTATTTTTTGAATTATTCCTGAATTATTGTAACACTTGTCTTTTTTGAAGATAAGATTTGTTGATAAAAAGAGGAACCTGTTCATTTGGAAGCATCATCCTGCTTCCTTATTCACTTGTTCCTACTAAAGTGAGGGCCTCTTTCACCTCGGAAGCATCGTTGGCATAATGGGGCGTCTTTACTCCTGCCATTTTTGATCGAATGCATTTTCCTCCGAATTTCTTTCCTTTGAGAAAAAATACGTAACCTTCAATCCTCTCTTGTGATTTTTTTGATCAATGGTCGGCAGTGAATCAAAGTATCTGATCTTAAAGAAATCTCGAAATTTTTCAAGTTCACAACTATGACGTTCTCTTGTTTGTTCTGATGTAATCCTGTTGTAAAAAACAATCAATGAACGTTGTGATCTCATAACCCTTTTTGACTTTTAATTGTTAAAAGTAATGTTACTGTGGACCGTAACGATCAGTGTACTCGATTTTATCCACTATTTTGTCAACGAAACTTGTTAACCATCGATTATCCTACGTGTTGAGCAATAATTATCATTGGTTCATGTTAAAAAAGTTGAGATCTTTGGTTTCAAATCATTTGGGTTTAAGAATACTACAGTTCAGTTTGAACCTGGCTTGGTGTCGATCTCTGGACCGAATGGATCTGGAAAAAGTAACATCTTGGATGCAATTATTTTTGCAATGGGTGAAAACAAACCAAAAGTAATGAGAGTTGATAAACTACGATCTTTAATTCATGATATTGAAGGAAATCGACGTGGACCTAAAATGGCAAGATCTAGTGTGCATTTTGACAATTCTGATAGAAAAATTCCTGTTGATGCTGACATTGTTGAAATTACAAGAGAGCTTGATGCAAATGGTGAAAACACATACTATCTAAATAAAAAGAAAACAAACCGAAGTCATATTCTTGATTTATTGGATATGGCAAATGCTGGTTTGGGGCAACTTAATGCTGTGCAGCAAGGAACTGTGACAAGAATTTCTGAATTCACATCCGAAGAAAAAAGAAAAACCATTGAGGATTTAATTGGACTATCTTATTTTGATGATAAAAAAGTGGAGTCTGTAAAGCAACTGGATGAAGCCGATAGGAGATTGGAGATTGCTCTGGCAAAAATGGGTGAAATTAAAAAAAGAATTGATGAACTTGAAGAAGAAAGAAATCAAAAATTACGTCATGATCTATTAGAGCGCGAGTTAAATCGATACAAGGCTATAGCCGCAGCTAATAAACTGAAGGTCATTTTAAGTCAAAAAGCCACAAAAGAGTCTACTCTGTCTGCACTTGTATCTGAAATTACGACATTTGATAGTGAAAGAAGTGTTTTAAGGGCTGAAATTAGCTCTCTGGAAATTGAAAAAACACAGTTGATGACAAAAGCTGATGATTATAGTCAAGCAAAAGCTTCCCTTGATGTTGAAATAAGTTCTGCAATGGAACAATATGAGATTGACAATAGTGCAATCTCTGCATCTAAGAAACGATTGGAGCAAATCAATTCTAGAATTCCTGAAATTAAAACAGAGATTGCTGGCATAGATCAATCTAGAGATGATATTGATATACAAATTTTAAAAATAAAAGAATCTATTGATGAAACTAATTTGAAGAAAAACAAAATCAATGATGATTTGGAGGTAATTGATTTACAAAGAAATAAAATACTTACCGCACAATCTGAAGTTGCATCTAAGAAGTCTGAAATTGATAATAAAATTAAATCTCTCACTAAAGAACTTAATGATGCCAAACTAAAACTTTCTAAAGCAGAACATGAGAAAGAAGAATCTGAGAATAAAATTTATGCTAACTCTATAAAATTTAATGAATTGGAAGAAAGTATTGTTAAACTTACTGGATATCAATCACAGTTAGAGTCGATGATGACTAATCATAGTGCTTCTGTTGTTGAATTGAAATCTAGGATTACAAAATTACATGCGAGAAAGTCTAAGATACATAATGACATGGATGAATTGGAATTAATCTTAGAAAAATCTAGCAAGGCTGCAAATCAATATGAATCAAAAATTAAAACTGTAAAAGGATTCATGCATGAAGATTATACTGTTGCTAAATTAAAAGAGGATGCCGATAAACTTGGTATAGAAGGATTGGTATACGAAATGATTTCATGGGATAAACAATACGAACGTTCTGTTTTGGCAGTAAGTTCTGATTGGATTAAAGCAATTGTTGTAAAAGATTTTGCAACATTGCTTGGGATTGCCGAAGTTGCTAGAAGTAAAAACCTTCCAAAACTAAAGATAATTCCGTTGGATGCTATTCCTAAATTCAAATTTTCTTTACCTGAGGCATCTGGAGTTATAGGCATTCTTGCTAATTATGTGACATGTGATCCTGCCTATTCTGCACTCAAAACATTCCTATTTGGAAATATTGTGCTCACGGAGAATAGAGAATCTGCTTACAATATTTCTCAATTAGGTTACAAATCTGTGACTCTTAATGGTGAATATTTTGAGGCCAAGGGTGGCACTGTTGTAATTGATATTAATTCAAAAATTTCAAAACTCACAAAACTTATCTCTATGAGTAGTGATATTGATGGGTTATTCCAATCTATTAGCATAATTAAAAAATACTTGCTCAAGAAAAAATATTCTTTAAAAAAATTGGAAGATTCAATTCAATCGTATGATGATAGGCTTTCAATTTCTGAAAACTCCCTTACATCTACAAATGAAAATCATGCCAATCTAAAATCGAGAATTGACTCTGCTCTCAAAATGAAAGAACAACTAACAAAAAGAATATCTGATTTAATCTTGAGAAACGACATTATTGAATCTGAAGTAAGTGTTGGCGAATCTCATATCGTATCGTTACAAGAGCGCATTACAATTGTTGAGAAAAATTATGTTGGTGGAGAACAAGATCGTATTGCGAATGAATTATCTAGAATCAATATCAAAAAATCTGATATTGAAAAACTGTATACTACAATTATGAATGAATACCGTGATAAATCGTCACAATTAACCACACTACAAACTCGAGATGATGGGGAAAAATCTCAATCAAACCGTCTTAATGAAGAAGAAAATTCTTTGAATTCAGAATTTCAAGAATTAGAAATAAAAATTCAAGAATTAGAAAAACAAAAAGAATCAAAAAATCAAGTTCTTGTAACTTTGAGAGAAAAAGAACAAGAGTTAATTTCAACTTCTGGTTCTTCCATTGGATATCTGAAAGAATTTGATGACAAGCTTAAAATTTTATCTGAAAAAGACAGGGATTTAACAAAACAAATTAACACATTGGAACGTCAGTCTGATTCTTTAACTCGTGATTTGCGTGATTTAGTTGAAAATGAGACCAAATTGCAACAACTTTTGTCTGCATTTGGATTTGATAAAGATGTGGAAACATTTGATGTCGAATTTATTGTTCAGGGGTTGACAAGCGAATTATCTTCTCTTAATGCATTAAATGCAAAGGCCCCTGAGACATATCTTGAAGTATCTTATGGGTATCGTTCTATGTCCACAAGAAAGAATTCCCTTGAAGCCGAAAGAAATTCGATTGTAAAATTTATTGAAGATATTGAAAAAGACAAACGACAAACATTCTTGGATGCATTTGATAAGGTGGATAAAGAAATTCGTTTAATTTTTAACAAAATGACTGACGGTAACGCTTGGTTGGAATTGCAAAATGAAGATGACATATTTAATTCAGGAATTTCATATCTTATTCAATTCCCAAACAAACCAAAAAGAGAATCCACATCAATTAGCGGAGGTGAAAAAACGTTAGCTGCAATTGTGTTTGTCCTTGCTTTGCAAAAACTAAAGCCATCCCCTTTCTACTTATTTGATGAGGTAGATGCACATCTTGATGCTCCAAACTCTGAAAGACTTGCAAAAATATTAGAAGAAAGATCCAAAGAAAGCCAATTCATTATGGTGTCTCTAAAAGATTCAGTTATTCAAAAAGCCAAACTGATCTATGGTGTATTTCCAAAAAATGGCGTTTCCCATGTTGTTACTTACAAGGACAAACGAATCCCATCTGTTAGAACTCCTTAGTCTAGTTTTACATGACATGCAGAATAATGTTCTTCATTAATCATCTCTAAATTTGGTTCTTTTCTACATTTATCAATGACATAAGGACATCTTGCCCTAAATCTACAACCTTGGTACTCGTCAATATCTACAGGTTCATTGATTCTGATTCTTCTTTCTTTATGTAAATTGCTTGGATCTGGCTCTGAAATTGCATCAATTAGTGCTTGAGTGTATGGATGTTTGGGGTTTGTTAAAACTTGATTTATTGCCCCAATCTCAACAATTTTACCCATATACAAAATACCTATCCTTTGACCAAAATACCTGGCCGTTGCTAAATCGTGAGTGATGTAAATAAACGAAATATTGTATTTTTTCTGCAATTCCTGCATTAATTCAAGCATCTCTGCTCTAATTGAGACATCTAACATTGAAACAGGCTCATCCGCTAGTATCACTTTTGGTTTTAGTGCTAATGCTCTTGCCAAAACTACTCTTTGTCTTTGCCCTCCTGACAGCATATGGGGATACCTTTTTACAATTTCTTCAGCTGGTTCTAATTTTACCTCGCGTAAAACTTCAATTACTCTTTTAGATCTATCTTGCTTGTTTCCAATTTTATGTATTTCAAGTGGTTCTGATACAATGTCCCCAATTTTCATTCTTGGATTGATGGAATCATATGGATCCTGATGTATCATCTGACAATTCATTCTAATTTTTTCCAAATTCTTTTTTTCATTATCTATTTCTTGATCTTCAAAAACTATTTTTCCAGAATCTGGCTGAATTGATTTTAGAATTAATTTTGCAATTGTAGATTTTCCAGAACCTGATTCTCCAGCTAAAACTAACACTTCTCCTTTTTTTAAAGAAAATGATACGTCATCAGTTGCTCTAACTGTAGTTGACTTTGAACTGAACATTTCTTTTTTTGTAAAATATTTTTTTAAATGTTCTACTTTTAGTATGTCGCTCACTAGATGTTGTTGAATGCAGAAGTATATCAAGAAATATGATCCCTGCGTAAAAATTGGGATAAAGCATTTATGTTAAATAAAGATCAATTTAATAATTGAATGGCACAATTCAAAAACATCTCGATTACAAAAAATATGTCGTAGATTCTAAGCTTCGATATTTTAAACCTCATGCTAGCAAAATAGAAAAGACATTTGCTGAAGAAATATCTTCTAGTCTTATTGGAAATTCTAAATTTATCTCACCTAAATTTTTTTACGATAAAAAAGGGTCAGATTTATTTGAAAAAATTTGTACTTTATTCGAGTATTATCCTACCAGAACTGAAATTGATATTTTGAAGAATTTGAGCATTGAATTGTCTTCCTATCTTGATGAAACTTTTCGATTAGTAGAACTTGGCAGCGGTGCATCTGTTAAAACTAGATTGATTCTAGACATTTTTACCTCTTTACAAGATACGATAGAGTATTTTCCAATAGACATTTCTGAAATCCTCACAGAAAGTTCCGAGCAACTTCTTAAAGATTATGACGGCCTACACATTACTGGCATAATCGACACTTATGAGGGTGGACTGGAATTTCTTAAAAATTACGATGATAAAAAAAATCTAATTATTTTTTTAGGCTCTAGTTTTGGCAATTTTTCTCCCAATGCCGGACGTGAATTTTTAAAAAAAATAAATTCTACAATGAAATCTGGGGATCTATTTTTAATTGGATTGGATTTAATTAAAGATAAACAAATTTTAGAGTCTGCGTATAATGACTCACTTGGTGTTACTGCACAATTCAATCTTAATGTTCTTTCTAGAATAAATGATGAACTTGATGCTGATTTTAATTTAGATAATTTCTTACATTATTCAATTTACAACAAAGAAGATCAAAGAATTGAAATGTATTTGAAATCACTTGTACGTCAGTCCGTTATCATATCCAAGTCTAATCTTTTATTGAATTTAGAAAAAAATGAATTAATTCATACTGAACATTCACACAAGTATAGTTTAGATCAGATTCGTGAACTTCTTGAAAGTGTTGGATTCAAAATTAACCATGTCTGGTTGGATGATAAAAAGTATTTTTCTTTAACATTGGTATCTAAAATCTAAATATCTTCTGCACATCTGAACCCTGAAAACAACCACCGCTCATCTAATCTAAAGAAATTTCTATAACTTCCCCTGATTGACATTTTTGGAGTTCCAAAAGAACCACCTCTCAAAACTTTTTGGTTTGTGAACCATTTGTCATTGTATTCGTCAAAATTTGATTTGAATCCTGGATATCCTGTAAATTCTGATGCAGTCCATTCCCAAACATCTCCAATCATTTGTTGACATCCTGAATGACTAGTTCCGTTAGGGAGTGCCCCTACCTCTAAACATCCCCAAAAATATGATTCCAATAAATTACATTTATCCTCTGTTGGATATTCGTTTCCCCATGGATAGATTGTTTTCTCTTGTTTTTCTTCGTTCCAACATGCAGCTTTTTCCCATTCTGCTTCTGTAGGGAGTCTTTTTCCAGACCATTTGCAATATGCATCTGCTTCATAGTAACTAACATGACATACTGGTTCGTTTGGATTGATTTCTCTAATTCCTAAAAAGTCTCTTACATGCCATTTGTCATTGATTTTTTCCCAGTACATCGGAGCATTCCAATTGTTTGATTTTACTTTTTCCCATCCGTCTGATAACCAATACTTGTATGTCTCATAACCTCGATCTTTGATAAATTCCATATATTGTTGATTTGTTATTGGAAATTCATCTATCTTGTAATCCTTGAGGTACACTTTGTGTTCAGGCAGTTCAATATCGTAACAATGGTCTTTTCCGTTGTATCCCATCGTATAGAGTCCTCCTTTGATGTGGATTGATTTTTTTTCAGTAGTGGGTTGCTTTGGAATTTCATTTTTTCTTACAGGTCTGTATTGCTCTGCAAGCAAATGCTGTAAATCATATACTAAGAGCTCTTGATGTTGGCATTCATGATGAAAACCTACGGTGATTAGCCTTACTGCTTCTTCGTTCAAAGTTTGAGATTCAATAATCTTCTCTACTCTTTGGTTGATGGTGTTGAAGTATTGAAAAATTTGATCTGTAGTTGGTCTTGATACTACACCTCGTAATCCTTTGTCATGGGGTACTCCGAATTGTTGATAATAGGAATTCAGGTACTCTGAAAATTCTTTGGAATAAAATTCATAATTTTTATTCAATTTACTCATTATTGCCTCATAAATCCAACTTACATGGCCGATATGCCATTTTGGAGGGCTCATAAAAAAAGCAGTTTGAACAACAAAATCATCTTTTTCCAAAGTCTTTACCAGTTCTAATGTTCTACTTCTTGTTTCTCTAAACTGCTCTAACAATGTTCCATTTACTTCTAATTCTGGGGGTGAGGTCATTATTGAAAAATTATGTCTTTTCTATTATTATATCTGTGGGTATTTTTAATTAATATCCTCTTGCAAAAATTGGAATCGAAACACTTTGTTCTTTACAGTAGATGCATTTTTGATTTGTATTTTCACTTCCGAATGGAATAACTCTAATCTCTGCTCCTGTTTCTTCTTTAATTTTATCTTCACATTTTAATTTTCCACACCAAGGGGAATTGAAAAAACCTCCTTTCTCAATTTTTGATTTAAAATCTGCATATTCTAAAATCTCTATGGTGTTAGTTTTAGATTCTTCTTTAGCTTTTGTTAGCATCTCTTCTTGTATTCTGTCTAATATTGAAGGAATTTTTTCAATTTCAGTAAAACACAAACTTACTTTTTCTGAATTGTATCTTTTTGCAACAACAATGCTTTGTTTTTCTATGTCTTTAGGGCCTATTTCTATTCGTAAAGGCACACCTTTTAATTCCCAATCATTAAATTTGTAGCCTGGAGATAATCCTTCTCTGTCATCAACATGAACTCTGATTTCTTTTAATTCCAATTCTTCTTTGATTTCTTTCACTTTTACCAGTACTTTGTCCTTACCTTCATCATTTTTGTAAATTGGTACAATCACTATTTGCATTGGTGCTACCTTGGGTGGTAAAACCAAACCTTTGTCATCTCCATGAGTCATGATCATTGCCCCAATTAATCTCCAAGAAACGCCCCATGAAGTCTGCCATGCAAAATGCTCTATGTTGTCTTTATCTGCAAACTTGACTTCAAATGGTTTTGAAAAATTCTGTCCCAAGAAATGAGATGTACCCATTTGAAGTGCTTTACCATCTGGCATAATTGATTCCATGGTGGTCGTATACACTGCACCAACAAACTTTTCCTTTTCACTTTTCTTTCCTGTAGTTACGGGAATTGCCAATTCTGCTTCTACAGTATTTTTGTAAATATCTAAAATTTTCATTACTTCCTTCTCTGCTTCTTCTTGGGTTGAATGTACTGTGTGACCTTCCTGCCACAGAAATTCTGAGGTTCTAAGAAATGGTTTTGTTGCTTTGATTTCTGCTCTTAATGCCGTATTCCAAAAATTGATTTTTAATGGTAAATCTCTCCAACTCTGAATCCATTTTGAATAAAGTGTGTATGCTAGTGTTTCAGATGTTGGTCTTAATGCAAGTCTGTCTCCAATTTCATTGGTTCCTGAATGAGTTACCCAGAACACTTCTGGATTAAATCCTGCAAAATGTTTTTGTTCTTTTCCTAACAACGATTCTGGAATTAATATTGGCAGAAACCCATTCCTTATTCCATTCTTTGCAAATTTTTTATCAAATGTATTTCTTAATGACTCCCAAATGGAATATCCATCAGGTCTGAGTACAATAAGTCCTTTTACTGGAGCATAATCGGCAAGTTTGGCTTTGAGAACCACTTGCGTGTACCATTCACTAAAATCATTATTTTTTGAAACCGTGATCCCTGCTTTTTCTTTAGCCAAGCTAGAATTTGTTGAATTAATTTTACTAATGAGCCTTTCGTGAGAATTTTAATTCTTAGGTTATCCTAGGGGATCCCCTTTACAAAGTACTTTGCCCATTACTCTGCTTTGAAAGTTTGGACATACAAAACATTGGATGAACTGTATGTTTTCTTTAATGACTGGACATTCTACATACTCCTGTTTCATTTTTTTGAGCATTTTTGGACTAACTCCTTTTAGTTTTAATTTGCCTTTCTCATCCATCATACCTGATGCTTTTAACTCGTCTTTGATTTCTGGTGGGAGCTTTTGTTTATCCTCAGTCATTTTGATTTCTACCTCAAATTTATGCTCCAATTCTCCCATATCTGGTAAGGATAAACTCGGTGATTTATTACTAGCGTTTTTTTAATTTAAAAAAATTAAACTTTAATATAATTAGTGATTTTTTTCCAGTTCAGAAACCTATTGCTAGTAATTTTTGATGTTGAGGGAGTTTTGTATGATGAGGAATACCTGCCAATTCTTGCAGAAAAACTTGACAAAGAAGATGAAATTTGGAAAATTACTAAACAAGGAATTCAAGGAAAGATAAACTGGGAGGAAGGACTTAGAACAAGAGTTGCTGCTCTAAAAGGTCTTGATGAAAAAACATGTCAAGAAGTATCTGATGCATTACCAATCATGACTGGTGCAAAGGAAGCATGTAGAGCGCTAAAAGCGGCTGGATGGAAACTCATGGCTGTATCTGGAGGTTTTTCCCTGATGATGGGCAGATTGCAAAAAGAATTGGGCCTTGACTATGTCTTTTCAAATGAATTGATATTCAAAGATGGAAAATTAGACGGTGTAAAAATTTCTGTTGATTCTGATAAATCTACATCTGCAAAAATAAAAATTGAAGAATGGGGTGAGAAGAAAGAAGATATTGTCTGTGTTGTAGATGGCGCAAATGATGTAAAATTATTTGATGTATGCGGACTGGGAATTGCTTATCGTGCTCAGGACCTTGTCAAAGACTTGGCTACTACTACTTTGGAAGAAAAAGATCTTTCTAAGATTGTAGATATTATCAACAAACACTACAAGCTAAAATTAGAAGTTATTGCCCCTGCATAAACAATTTTTTAGTCCATATTATCAGACACTGTACTTGCAAATTATTCCACTTTACATCGAAAAAGAGATTGTGCCATCTGATGATCTTTCTGATATGATATTAAAATCTGAAAAACTGAACGATGGCGACATTGTACTCATTGCACAAAAAATTATTTCAAAGCAAGAAGGTCGCTTGGTAAATCTATCTACTGTAACTCCTTCTTTACTGTCTGAGGGTATTAGTTCTGAATATAAAAAAGATCCTAGAATTACCGAATTAATTTTATCAGAATCAAAACGAATTGTTAGGATGAAAAATGGTATCCTCATAGTTGAAACAAACCATGGATTCATCTGTGCAAATGCTGGTATTGATGAAAGCAATGTTGAAGAAGGATTTGCAACATTACTGCCTATAAATTCTGATATCTCAGCAAAAAGAATCAGGGATAAAATTTTTGAACAAACTAACAAACATGTGGCAGTAATTATTTCTGATACATTTGGCCGTCCTTTTAGAATGGGTCAAACCAATGTTGCAATTGGAGTTTCGGGATTAAATCCAATATTGGATTATGCCGGAACATCTGATTCTTTTAAAAAAATTCTACGCATTACTGCAATTGCCATTGCTGATGAACTTTCATCAGCTTCTGAATTAGTAATGGGAAAATTGTTGAAATGTCCTGTTGCAATTATACGTGACTATTCTTTTAAATTTGAAGATTCAACTATCGATGAATTAATACGTCCTGAACGTGAAGATCTTTTTAAATGACATGCTTTTCGTTTTTCAATAAGGTTATTATCTAAAGAAGCGTATTTCTTTTGCAAATGCAAATCAACACTGAACTACATTGTCATAACTCTTTTTCAAATTTTCATGTTGGAGCTGAAGAACCACCTTATGACTGTGATGTTTCTATTAGGGATCAACTTGAACGTTCGTACAATTTAGGATTGGATGCAATTTTTGTTACAAATCATAACACGCTAGATGGATATCGCCAGTTATTGGAATACAAAAATGATCATAAAAAATTCAAAAACATCGATGTTTTTCCTGCAGAGGAAATTACTACTAACACTGGTGAACATGTTTTAGCTTACGGTGTTCATGATGCAATCCCTTCAGGTATTTCTTTTGAAGAAATTATGGATGAAATAAGAAAACAGGATGCGGTTTCATCCGCACCTCATCCATTTAGTTTGATTAATGCACTACGCGAAAGTGCCAAAAAATGCGACATGGTTGAGGTTTTTAATAGTAATAATGTGGATGTCTTGTCAAATGCACGTGCAACTCAGTTTGCATTAGATAATGATATGGTTCAAGTTGCAGGTAGTGATTCACATGTACTGTCTACTCTTGGCAGATGTGTTAATGTTATTGATTCTGAAAATAACGTTGATGATATTTTATATGCTATGAAACAAGGCAAAATTGAAATTTCTCAAACTGGTTATGCATTACAAACTGAAACCTTAGATCATCTGAAATACAAAATCAATAATTCAAAAGAATATTTGATGGATTATCTTTCTGAATACTACCCAAATGAAAAGTGGCTTTTTAAGCTATTACTCAGAATTTATGATTCAAATCAAGACAGTCACATGTGGTCATTATTTTACAAAATTTCAGTTTATGTAATGAAGCGAATCTCCAAAAAAATCAATTTTCAAAATCAAGACCCGAGTTTTATGAAGGAGCGAAACCTGGCAACCATTTTCAAAATGGCATTGTAAATTAAAATGAGATAAGAATACCTCCAATAAACAATGACATGCTGAAATCTATATAGATAAAATTCTATTGAAATCTGTTTTTCATGATTGTTACTATGTGTGCATTATTTTGTCACCTGGGTAAGATATCGTGAATAAGTAAAATGGTATTAGATCTTAAGACCAAAAATATTTCGTATTTTGGTGACAGTTCCAATACTATTTGGTATAATTCAAAATAATATTTAGGCAAAGTGAATGATTTGTATGAACAAATTCTTCGTGTTGGTTATATTGGAAAATGAAATAACTATGTACTAATACAATGATGTCATTTACCCTATCAATCTAATTCAGTTTATCGTTAACAGGATCATGGGCTCTTCTGAAATTAATGAACTCATAGGAGTCATTTGTAATGTTATTGAATGATTAACCTTTTATACAAATTTTGTAACTGATAGCATCGTTATCACCCCCTTAATGATAACTGAACATGGCATTCCAAAGATGTCAAAAAACTAGTTTGATAGTCTGAAAAACTATCAGATTGGTTTTGGAATGATTTACTCTTTACTGATACTCAATTATTTTACTTAGTGTCAGCTTTGACCGTGGATGCTGATCTTCCTCTTCTATAATTTCTCTTCTTGATGGTCTTATTGGTACAAACATTACTGTCATAAAATCAGTTTAAAAAAATTATATTTATCGTTAAAGAATAAATCGTTCTATTTTCTATATTTGTTACAACGAAAACCAGTATACGTCAATTGAATTTCTTTTAATTTCAGTAAGTGTTAGACTAACTCCTGTAAAATGACAATTGTGACATATTTTATCCTTGGACTATAATTCATTAAAGGATAATTTCATACTTAATGTCCATATTTGATTCGATCAAAATTAACAATATTTGATGTAAGAATTCTCTATTTTTTATATGATAATATGATGTGTTCAAAGAATTATTTGAGTTTATTTGGGATTTAGTTTCAGGTAATTGGATACGCCTAATCCTAAAATCCTCATTTTCTTACACTTGATTAGATTTTAATATGACAAATCCTTCTTTGTGAATTAGTTATACATGTCTGAACCCACTGAAAAAAAACTAGATGCAACTGGGTTATTTTGTCCTGAACCTGTGTTTAGAACAAAAATTGAAATTGAAAGAATGCAAGTTGGCGAAATTATAACTGTAACTGCTGATGATCCTGCTGCTGAAGATGATATTTCTAGATGGGTTACAAGAAATGGTCATGAATTGTTAGACTTGTCTAAAGATGGAGATACAATTACGTTTCAAATTAAAAAGGTGAAATAATCTAAATTATGACCACTGTTAATGATGCAGATGATATTCTGAATCGTGTAGGTAATACCCCTCTTGTAAAATTAGATTCTCTTTCTCATGATAATGTAAACTATTTTGCAAAATTGGAGGGCCATAATCCATTTGGGTCTGTTAAAGATAGAGCAGCGTATTGGATGATTAAAGATGGTGAAGAAAAAGGAATTTTAAAAAAGGGAAAAAGTATAATCATTGAACCTACTTCTGGCAATACTGGCATTGCTTTAACTGGAATTGCAAATGTGTTGGGTTACAAAGTTGAAATTGTAATTCCAGAAAAAGTAAGTAATGAAACTAAGGATATTATTAGAAATCTTGGAGCCAAAGTCTTTGAAACTAGTGATGATTTATGTCCTAAAGTTGGCGCCGGTACTGATCAAAGCATTGCTCTTGCAACATCTATTGCATCTTCTAGACCTGACACATACTATTCTCCAAATCAATATGCCAATGAAGCTAATTTTAAAGGCCATTATGTTGGAACCGGACCTGAAATTTGGAAACAAACTGAGGGCAAGGTGACTCATTTCTTCACCGGTGTTGGTACTGGTGGAACAATTACTGGCATAGGTACTTTTCTTAAAGAAAAGAATCCCCATGTGAAGATCATTGGATGTCAGCCCCAACAAAACCATTTGATTCAAGGATGGCGAAATTTTGAGGAATCTGCAAAACCAGACTTGTTTTTGAAACGCGAAAATGTTGTTGATAATTGGGTTTCTGCAGACAATGATGAAGCGTTCTCTGTAGTAAAGGAAGTTTTTGCAAAGGATAAACTTCTAATCAGTCCATCTTCTGCAGCAGTATATGCATGTATGAAAAAATATCCTATTGAGGGCGATGCATGTATTGTAGGAATTTTTGCTGATGATGGAAGAAAATTCAAAAGTGTTTATGCTAAACAAAATGTCATGACTGAAGAAGAATTTGATAGTTATCTTAAAGATGCCCAATACATGTCCGAATTAGCATATTGATTACAGTTACTCTAGTATTTTTTTCAAATATTCTTCATAAAATTTTCTGAACAAAGTATTAGTATCTATTTCATGCCGTAGGCATTTGTCACTATGTTCAGTGATTTGATTTTTAATTTCTTTACTCCATTTACTTTGTTGTTTGTCTTTGGGATCTATAATTGATGGATTTTCTCTTATCTTCTCCATGATTTCTATCAATGTCCTACTTAATTGTCGAAATTTACTGGTACGTAATAGAAACATTTGCGATTCCTCTTTGCTTACTAAATTCATGATTGCATGAACTTGTTTGTAATATTCTAATCCTTTTTCATTGTATTTTTTAAAATCTTCAATTCTATGTTGCCAATATTCTTTGGATGCTTTTTCTTCAATTTTATAACTAAATTGAATTTTTCCTAATTCCATTCCTAACTTTGCCAGTTTTTCACTGTATTCTTTTACTGATTCTTTTAGATTTTCTGGATCTTGACTCATCATTTTTAACTTTATTACTCACAATAAAGAGTTTAGATTTTTGATTCTTCCCACAACCTCTTTGATTCATTGGAGTGAAATGTTATGCATTTCTCACAAAATGAATCCCATTCATTTATTCCTAATTTTTCAAAAAATGCAAGTGACCATTTGTATGTGGGGTCTTTTCTGTATTGAAACTGCTGAATTGTATAGATTTCTTTCTCATGGAATTTATTCAGACATTTTTTACATTGAGCATTCTTCATTGCTGCTTATCGGCACTTTCTGTGATGTATTTATCTACATCAATTGCTGCCATGCATCCAAATCCTGCAGCCGTAATTGCTTGTCGATAACTTCTATCATGCACATCTCCTGCTGCAAAAATTCCTTCTATGTTGGTATGTGTTTTGTTTTTTAATATGACATATCCTTCATCATCTAAATCCACTTGACTTCTGAATAATTTTGTGTTCGGTTCATGTCCAATTGCAACAAATAAACCTCCTACGTCAAGTGTTGTCTCTTCGTTTGTTTTTAGATTTTTTAGAACTGCTTGTTGCATTTTCTGATCTCCTTTAATGTCAATTACTGCTGAATCCCAATGAAATTTTATTTTTTCATTATTTCGTGCTCTTTCTTGCATTACTTTACTTGCACGTAATTCTCCACGTCTGTGTACCAAATGAACCGTCGTTGCAAATTTCGTTAGAAATGTTGCTTCTTCTACTGCTGAATCTCCTCCGCCCACAACTACTAATTCCATATTTCTAAAAAATGGCCCATCACATGTTGCACAATACGAAACTCCTTTTCCTGCAAATGTTTCTTCTCCTTCCAGTCCCATTTTTCTTGGATTTGCACCTGTTGCAATGATTACTGCCCGTCCTTCGTATTCCTCTGAAGCTGTCAAAACTTTGAATGGTTTACGTCTGAAATCCACATCAACTACTTCATCATCAATAATTGTAGTTCCCATTCTCTGGGATTGCTTTCTCATATCTATCATTAAATCTGGGCCCATTATGCCATTTTCAAATCCGGGATAATTTTCAACTTCTGTTGTGTTGACTAATTGTCCTCCGGGTAGTATTCCTGATAAAATTAAAGTGTCATATCCTGCCCTAGAACAATAAATTCCTGCAGTATATCCTGAAGGACCTGCACCGATTATGATTACGTCAAATTTTGTTTTCTTTTTATCTGGTATTTTTGGCCCATCATCACTTGTTTCAACTGCTGTTGCTCCTGAATCTGCTGCCATCATAATGATATTTCAGCTAATCTCAATAATTTAAGTGAATATCCTTTTTAGTTACTCGTTTTTCATTCTTAAAATAATCTGATCACAAATTCTGCGCATCTCAGAATCTGATCCCACACTGGAAATTTTTACAATATCTGTTGTTGTTACAATGCCTACAATTTGCCCCTTTTCTTTTACTGGAAGTTTATGAATTGATTTTTCTTTCATTAATTCTGATGCCTCCCATATTGTTTCTTCTGAATCAATAGTGATTAATGGTGATGACATTACCTCCTGAATTTCGGTAAATAATGGCCTTCCTTCAGCAACTATTTTTGTCACAAAGTCTCTCTCTGTTATGATTCCTATCGGATTGTTATTTTCTGTAACTATGACACAACCAACGTTCAGTTTTTTCATATTTTCTGCAGCTTCTTGCAACGATGCTGACTTGTCTAGAGTTAATACATTTTTACTCATTACCTGATTTACAAATGTACTATTCACACGATAGTACGTTTTTTCAATTATATGAGATAATTTCTAAATTCTCATGATTGAAAATCAATACAGGTAATCATCTAAGTATTTAAACTACAAATTTTACTTCTTTTCTATATGGTAATTAAAACAAAGAAAATTCTTGCACCTCTTGATGGTTCAAAAAATTCTATTCGCGGATTAGACATGGCTATACATATTGCAAGGCAATCTCAGGGAACGATTACTGCTTTAGCAGTAAAATCTGTACCTGGAATATATGCAATTCACCCTCTTGGTTTTTTGGATTTTAATTCCACCTCTGAAATGAAAAAAATACTCAGCGATGCAAAATTACGAGCTGCAAAAAAAGGTATTAAATTAATTGGAAAAGCAATTTCTGGAGATCCTGGATATGATATTGCAAGATTTGCAAATAACTCAAAAAATGGAATTGATTTAATTGTTATTGGTGCGCGTGGAAGAAGCTCTGCAAAAGAAATTTTCTTGGGAAGCGTTTCTAATTATGTTTTACATAAATCTAAGAAACCTGTATTGGTTGTAAAATGAATGCAAATAACTTTAAAAAAATCCTTGTACCTCTTGATGGTTCAAAATATTCTGAAAAAGCATTAGGACGTGCGTGTGAACTTGTCAATATGTTTGATTCAAAACTTGTTTTGATATATGTGGTGGAAAAATCAGTACCTCTCAATTTTTTAGATCGTAAAGCATATTTGAAAATGCTTCAAAAGTTTGGAAATAAAATATTGGATGGGGCGAACTCATCTCTTTCAAAAAAAGGAATTCCTGCAAAAATTATCCTAAAGGAAGGCAATATTGTAAATGAAATAGAAAAAGTTGCAAAAAAAGAACAATGTGATTTAATAATTGTTGGAAATAAAGGTCTTGGCTCAGTAACCCGATTTTTGCTTGGAAGTGTTTCAAACAAACTGGCTCAGTCATCTTCATGTTCTGTACTGATAGTAAAGTAAAATTAATTTGCCAATGTGTTTACTATGTCTGATTTTGTAATGATCCCAACCAATTTTTCGTTCTTGACAACTGGAAGACCACTAATGTTGTATTTTATCATACGGGTAATGGCACTTTTGACATCCTCATCTGCCTCTATTGTTATTGGTTTTGTTGCCATTATGTCTGTTGCATGAAATGGAAATAGATAACTCATTTGATTTGAATGAATTTCTTCTAAACCTTTTTTGAATTTATATTCTTGAACTTCTCTAGGATCTGCTGACTCTGCAATCCATTGTGGTATTTTTGCAGGCACAAAATCTCTGAATGTGATCACCCCTACCGGTTTTTGATTTCTCTTTATGATGATTCTTGAAATTGCATTTTTTATCAATAAACTCTCAATTTGTAATATTGGATCACTTGGAGCAGCAGTTATCACATCCTTTTTCATTATTTTTGAAACTGTAATTAAATCAGAACCTTTTGTAAGAAAAACTGTAGCCAGATCTGTTTTTGTTACGATTCCTCCAAGCGTTTTGTCTTTGTTTAAAATAATTACCAAACTAATTCTGTGTTTTTTCATCAATTTTGCACAATCTTGAACTGAATTTTCCCTGGTTAACACAAATAATTTTCTTGGTTTGAAATCTTTTGCTTTAACTGATTTTATTGGTTTAGTACCTAATCCGTAAATTTTTTTTGCAATGTCTTTTTCAGTAATTACCCCCACTGGAATGTTTTTCTCTATGACTATCACACGTTTTACTTTATGTTTTAATAGACTCTCTCTTGTTTTCATGAGCGATGTGTTAAGATTGACAGTTATTGGCTTTGTAATCAACTCTGATAATTTTAAATTTTTTACATTCACTACGATACTGTTTGATAATTTCTTAAATATATCATTAACCTTATCGTTGTTGAAAATCAAGTTTGAAAATTATTAGAAAGATATTTAGTTCTAGATTATATTGTTTCAATATGACCGAAAAAGTCCCTTTATTTGTAATTGGTTTATCCAAAGATGAACCAGCCAATGAAATACTTTCATCAAAATTTGGTGGTGCTTTAGAAAAAGTTCAACAAGTATTGTCTCATATTATTGAAGCCAAAATTACTGTGGAATATCAAAATCCTGAGGGGACTAGAACCCATTATGATGTTACTGCTAACGTTAAAACTTCTAAAAATCAATTGATCTATACAGAATCAGGTTGGGATATTCTAAAAATTGCTGATGAATTATGTAGGAAACTGGAAGGTGAGTTACCCAAACATGATGATAAGCGTCAAAGAGACAGTATTCGTAAAAAGGAGTATTGAGATTGTTTCAGAACATCCTTGTCCCTTTTGATTTGTCAACACAGTCTACAAGAGCTTTCAAAGTTGCACTAGACATTGCAAAAAATTATAATTCCAAAGTAACTTTGCTCACATGCCTAGAAGGTGATGCATGGCAACACAAATTCTATGATTCAAGAGCTGATGCAGAATTACTTAAAAAACAAAAAAAAGTTACAGAAAAATATCTTGAAAAATTAGAATCTCTTGCAGATAAAAATAAAGTCACTGTAAAATCTCATATTGTAAAATCAAAATCTGTTGTTAATGACATTGTAACTTTTGCAAAATCTAGAAAATATGATCTTATTGTGATTGGCTCTCATGGCAGAACTGGTTTTGATAAAGTACTTTTAGGCAGCGTTGCAAATGGTGTTTCACAAAAAACTTCATGCCCGATCCTGATTGTCAAATAAATTCAATGTGATTTAATTGATTTCCATTGTGGGGAGTGGCAGAGTAGGCGCGTCTATTGCTTTTCTCTGCATGTCAAATGCATTAGATGATGTGTTACTCATCAATCGTAATGAGAATAAAGCGATTGGTGTGTCTTTGGATATTTCAAATGCAATTCCAGATACATCCAAATTTTCTATCCATGGAACATCTGATTATTCTAAACTGTCTGATTCTGATATTGTTGTAATATCTGCTAGTGTGGGGGAATACTTGAAAGACAGAACAGAAAACATGATTTCACAAGTAACTATGATTAAAGAAGTCGCAGAAAAAATTAAACAGTATTGTCCTTCTGCAATAATTTTACTAATTTCGAATCCTCTTGATGTCTTAACTTATTTTTTTCAAAAAGAAACTGATTTTTCAAGATTCAAAGTAATTGGAATTGCTTCTAGTCTTGATACTAGTAGGTTTCGTTATTTGATTTCAAAAAAATTTTCTGTTCCTCAGTCTTTTGTTTCTGGCGCCCTGGTTCTTGGTGAGCACGGAGATTCCATGGTCCCTATTTTTTCTAGGGTGGATGTGGATGGGGCTCCTTTACTTTCTTTACTTGATGAGGGTGAAAAATTTTCAATCATCGATGATGTTAGAACTTATTGGAAAGATCTCAGAAGTTACAAGAGTCGTTCTCAGTTTGGAATTGCTAAAAACGCATTTGATATTATTAACGCTATACTTAATGCTAAAGATCTTCTTGTTCCTGCGTCTGTTGTGCTTCAGGGAGAATATGGTGAAAATGACGTTGCTATGGGGGTGCCTGTTATAATCAATCAATATGGCGTTTCTAAAATTGAAGATCTAAAACTTGATGAATTTGAATTTTCATTGTTAAAGAAATCATCTCAAAAACTCCATGATCAGATAAATTCTATCTGAATTTAATTTCTAAATTTATTTATTGTTTCTAAATGCTTTTTACAAAATTTTTTATTTTCTATTTGAGTGTAAAATAGTTCAGTTTGCCAGTGTGCGTTGAATAACCTGCATTCCTTATTGCTGCAAAATGATTCTCCTGTTTCGTAATACATTATAGATTGCAACAGATATCCCTCTACAATTTCATGTAGTCGTGAATCATGATATTCTAAAAATTTACCTTTAAATTTTTCCTTGACCTCCTCAATACTTTCTTTAGAAAAATTTGTCATTAGATCTAGGTAATACTGTTTTGGTTTTGCTGGTGCCTCTATAATTCCTGTAGTTGAAATTATTGCAGGATTGGAACCAATTAATGCCCTTGCATGGTATCTGAAATCTCCTTCATCAAACGTACATGTTAGCTTGTTTGTAAAAACAATGTGTAATATGTCATCTGTATTTTCATTTATTGGAATGAATTCTGTAACTATATTTTGTAATTCAAATCCGTCATACAATATCATGGATTCTTTCTCAGGCATGTCTTTGTTTTCTTTTTCAATTTGAATGTCATCTATTGTCGGAACATATTTTTTGAATTGCTTTTTTAAATCAAAAATTCTTGTGTTTGCAATTTTTTCATATATTTTTTCATTTGAAAATTGAAAGAAATTTTTCCTTAGTTCTACTTCTATTGGAAATGTGTCTGTGATGAATCTTTTTATTTTTTTTAATTGTATTTCGGGAACCGTGGTCTCTTCATATAGAATAACCTTCGAAATTTTCAATACAAAAATTGGATTCTAATGGCTTATCTTTCTAACGAATTATTTTTTTATAGATTTAGTCATAATTTTGTACCTGTAAGCAATTAGGGTCCTCCAATTCTGTTTTTCAGAACAACTGCTGAGAGTTTAAAATAATCTGAACATCTATCACAAGATTTTTTGATTGAAATTTCAATTAATTCTATTAAATTTAATATGGGATCTACTGTTGAAGAGGGTGTTTTCATAATTCTATATACGATTACGATAGTAAATCCAAAATTACTAATTATTTCCAAAAATGTTCTTTCTTGATATGACACTCTATGTTTAAAATATACATCATTTCACCACAAATATTACATTGAAATATCTTATTTCCATTTTTGGTAATCACACAATTCAAACAGTAGAAAATTTAATAACACTTTCCCTTGATGCTGTTCAATTCAAACCCACAAATTTATCCTAATACTACTGTGGATTATGAGGGTTTGATTCTATAGATATGGGATATGGTATTTCAAATTGGTTTCTACTTGACAACTACGTTTTTGAGATTTTAACACAACAGAAAAAAATTATCCTGTTTCATACAAATTCCTATTTGTTAGCACACGTAAGAATTAAAAAATATTCAAATAAAGTGTTCTTTTTTTATCTGCAGAGGAAATAATTTGAAAATCATAATAAAAGACGAGGAGCCAATTAGACTATACCATCACCCTAGAGAAGTGTCCGTCCTGCCAAAAAGCAAACTGGTTAGAACGTTTAACGAGGATGGCTCATTACTTGAAGAATTCAACCTCATTAGCAAGGAAGTCGGATTTAGTGAAGATTTTGACAATAACCAAAGTGAGATCATAGTAACTTTGCATGTTCGAAAATAACAATTGTAATTCTATAGGGACAGAACTTACAAAATTTAGAAAATACAAATATATCCAAACTCAAAAATACATTGTTACAAAAATCTATGGTGTTTTTGTTGATTTTGACTTGTTGAACTTATTTGTAAGGAACTTATCACTGATTCTTTCATCATTGAGGTGCACTAAATTCTCAATTTTTCTCTTGTCCCTCATTTTATGATTAACAGGTGCAAAACAAGTATTGAAGAGAATTTTGCTCTTTAGGAAACTACTTGGTTATCTTTCTAACTCTTTGATTTTAGCTGCAGTAATTTCTGCTGCTTTTTTTCCAGAGTATAGCATTGATCCAAATGTTGGACCCATTCTTGCCAATCCATATGTTTCAGTAACTGACATACCTGCTGCAATTAATCCTGGATAAACCTCTCCCGTCTTGTGAACCACATGTTCTTCACCATCATTGACATGCATAGGTTCCATTCCTTTCCATTTTGCCAGTCCTCTATCTACTAGTCTTTTTACAGCTACAGAATCATGACCTGATGCATCGATGATTATTTTTGCTTCCAGTGCAACTGGATCTACACATGTAATATTACGTGGTAGTGCTGAAACTGGCATCCAATTCACAACAATTCCTGATACCCTACCATTCTTCAATACTAGATCGTCAAATTTTGTAAGTTGAAGGAATTTTACTCCTGCGTCACATGCTGCTGCAATTAATTTTGACACTGCATGTGGTCCTGGTGTTAAGTATAATCCCTCTGCAACTTTTTTGTATGGTATTCCTAATTCATCCCAAATTTTTTGTGCGGGTTCCCTTACCGTAACTGGATTCATCATATATCCTCCTAACCAATAACCTCCTCCGAGGTAGTTGTTCTGCTCAATTACCAAAACTTTGTAACCCATGTTTGAAAGCTCTCTACTTGCAGTTAATCCTGCAGGCCCTGCACCAATAATTATTACATCGGATTCGGCTCTATCAATTAAAACCTCATGAAATTCATTTGCAATTGCACGTGTAATTTCAACTTCACGTACGTCAGTAAATATTTTAGAAGATTGTTCTGCTACGGTTGCTTCTTGCATGTCGGTGCTTCATCTTCTAAACAATTAATACTTTCCCACATTCTAAAAAATTAGGTAACACTAATTCATATTTTATTATGACCAGTATGGAAATAGGAAAATTATGTTCATATTTGAAAATCTCCGTCCTAAAATATCCATATATCAAAAATTTATAACCAAACTAAAAGAAAATTAATTGTATTGACAATATCTGATCTTAAACAATCTACTCCTAATTCTGTCAAACCTAAAATAAATTGGGCTAGGATGGAAGAGGCTGATAATTTTGCTAAAACGGTGAAACTATTCCGTCAGGGAAAATATGACGAAGATAGTTTTAGAAGATTTAGACTTCAACATGGGGCATATGGCACTAGGATGACTGGGGATTATGCTATGGTTCGAATTAAACTTCCTGCAGGAGAAATCTATCCTGATCAAATTGAAAAAATATCTCAATTAAGTGAACAATATTCCATAGGTAGTGCACACTTTTCCACTAGGGAAAACATTCAGCTTCATTGGGTAATCCTTGAAGATGTTTCAGAAATATTTCGTGGTCTTGCTGAAGTTGGATTGACCTCAAGAGAAGCGTGTGGAAACTCTGTAAGAAATGTTATGTGCAGTCCTTTATCTGGTGTTTGCCCTGATGAAGAATTTGATTCAACTCCATATGCCCTGGCAACTGCAAGATTCTTCTTGAGAAATCCAATGGCTCAAAATCTTCCACGTAAATTTAAGTTCAACTTCACATGTTGTGAAAAACATGGGATGGTGAGAATGGTTGATGTTGGATTAATTCCACAAATTCGAAAGATGGATGAATCTACTCAAAGAGGATTTAAGATTTTTCTTGGTGGTGGATTGGGCAATAAGTCTTTTGTTGGACATCAATTGGAAGAATTTACTTCTGAAGAAGATTTACTTTACACTTCAATTGCTGTAATGAGAATATTTGATAGACTTGGTGATAGAAAAAACCTTGCAAGAAATAGAATGCGCTACCTTGTAAATGACATGGGCTGGGAAAAATTCCAAAACCTTGTTTTAAAAGAAAGAGCAATTGTACGAGCTACTCAATCGGTGATCACTCGTCTAAATGTTGATCATTCTCCAAATGAAATCAAACGACCTGTTCGAATTTTTGATGAAAGTGGAAGTGACATAATACCTGATGGATATGCTAGGTGGCTAAAAACAAATACTGTTAAACAAACTCAACATGATTATAGATCTGTATTTCTTACTCTTGAGGCAGGTGATATCACTGCAAGCCAACTTCATGCATTAGCTGATATTATTCGTAACTTTTCTTCAGAGGGCAAGGGTAGATCTGGATTTGAGCAAAATATTGCATTGCGTTATGTTCATGAAGATGATTTACCACGTTTGTATTCAAAACTTCTTGAGGTAGGATTGGCAAAATCTGGTGCTTTAACTATGACTGCACCAATTGGATGTTCTGGAACTACTTCGTGTAATCTTGCATTAACAAACTCACATAGGCTCGCAAAAGAAATTCAAAGGAAATTCCTTGAATTAAAACTAGATGAAGATATTGATCTTACTGATTCTTCAATTAAGATCAGCGGATGTCCTAATTCCTGTGGCCAACATGGGATTGCAACTATTGGATTCTTTGGAGGGGGGGCACGTGTTGGAAAAGACATGTATGCAAATTATCAGATGTCCTTAGGAGGACGTTCTGATGGTGACACTATGTTGGGGCAAACTTGTCTTAGAGTTCCTGCAAAAAGAGTGATTCCTGTAATCCTAAAAATTATTGAAACATTCAAACAAAATAAACAATCTAATGACACTCTCAAATCTTGGATTCATAGAATTGTAAATGGTAATGAGGATTCTGCAATAAAATCTATTGTTGATATTAAAAAAATCCTGGAGCCGATAATTG